>ENA-ORXU01000099-ORXU01000099.1-marine-metagenome-genome-assembly--contig:-NODE-99-length-108863-cov-118.247274_pt1 | contig 108863 bp, 98 predicted proteins | sample MGYA00237869_ERZ511484 | MGnify/ENA metagenome assembly ERZ511484 | reverse complement strand
GATTCAGGGAATGAAGGAGATGGTACAGAAGAGGCTGACGATGATCCTACGAATACTGAGTTGCCGCAGCCTACGCCAGAAATTACTATTACCAAAGCAAGTGAATTTACTAATGCATGCCCTGAAGGAGAAGGTGATTTCGCTGAATGTAATCCAGCTACTGCAGGTGATGAATATGCACAGCCAGGAGAAGTCATTGAATATACCTTTACCCTTACTAACACAGGTACAGCGCCACTCTCAGCAGTAGAGATGACCGATCCAACTATCGTAGGACCCTATGACTGTAGTGTCCCACTGCCAGGAGATCTCCCAGCAACAGGTGATGTTATTACCTGTACAGCAAGCTACCAAATTACTGCCGAGGATATCGCAGCAGGGGAAGTAATCAATACAGCAAGCGCATCAGCCGAGAGTGAACAAGGTGCTGTAGAAGATACGTCTGATTCAACGAACCCAGGGGATGAGAATAGTACTGAGTGTACTCCAGAAGAAGCTGCAGCAACGCCACTATCATGTAATGAGGAGAATGATGATGATGAGACGGTGACGCCGTTGGAGGGCTCAGGGCCAGAGTCACGTATCGAGACATTCACTAACTTTGAAGGTGACAATGGGCCAGAGTTCAACTTCACTATGAGCTATACCAAAGACGGAGCACCTATTGCATGCCCGACTGCAGGAGTCGAAATGGCACGTATCCAGATCCTTGATGGAACAGGAGCTGTTGTTGGTGAAATTGCTGGTGAATTGTGTGCAGATAATACGGTCTGGTCAGATCTCTCGGGTGATGTCATTCAATTCATTACCGGAACATTCGGTGATGCAGAGACATTGGTATTCGATAAGGTTGGATGGGCTGAGGCGAATGGGTATCTCGATGACGCAGCGACAGATCTTACCTTTATGACATATGTTGGAGGTACTGTTGATGGAATTGAATCAGAGAATTGTCCTGTAGAGAGTGGTAATCCGGATAATAGTGCAGAGTTTCCAATATTTAGGATTACAGCGAATGATAATCAGGCGTTTAGGGTTGACACTAATGATGGAACTACGGTAACAATGCTTGCATATGATCAGCCGTTCACATGTCCCACGTCTGGTGTTGTTGCTCCATTCGCTAATGATCCTAATATCAGCATGGGTAATCTCATGCAAGCACCACTGTGTGCAATCCCAAACGTTAATGCAACTCTGAAGCAAATTAGAAATGCTAATTTAGGGGATGTAACAATGGAGAGTATTTCATATTTTGATGGTACTACGGAGAGTAATATTGGTAGCGTCGTAGGTCTTCATCCAAATGGTCTTATGAATTATTTACCTCAATCGATCAATGGAGTGTTGTACCCACATTTACAAGGAGTGAGTGGTGTTGATCCATTCCCTTCCACTGATATACAGGCATGTTCAGGGACAGATTTTAATGGTCGCGCACAAAACTGGTTCATGACGGCTGGAATTAATCCTGTTGAAGAAATTACATTTACGCATGTTTGTGATCCTACAGTTCCAATCATTTACAACTTTGAACTTATCGGAGCTTTCTAAATTTTGAAAAAAGTTACTAAGAACTAAGAAAAAACACTCACATCATGTGGGTGTTTTTGGTTTTTGTACATAGATTATGGTGGGTGATGCATTTTGCATGAGCATAGAGAAAATAAATGCTTGCACTCTTTTTAAATATCAGTATACTCACTAGCTGTACCTTCCAGAAATGTTATATAAAGATTGCGAGCGGAACGCATTCTATCTCTCTCATATTTCACAATATGAGGTGATACGTTTTGCATTTCTCTCCCTATCTTTTTCCAGGACAGATCGAACATTGAAAGTCTCATATTGCATAAAATATATATGGATAACAAGTAATATTGTTATCACCCAAATTAAAGAGAACGAAATAAACACAACGTTTTTTCGTAAACTCGGGTATATGTATTTTCACACAAGTAAGTAAAAACAAATTACACAAATATTGTGGTAACTTAGATTTCCTAATAGGAAATCAAGAGCACACGGTGGATGCCTTGGATGAAAATGGCGATGAAGGACGCGGACTATCTGCGATAAGCTTCGGCGAGGTGATAATCAACCTTTGACCCGGAGATCTCCGAATGGGGAAACCCCTCTGGCGTTATGGCCAGAGACCTTGCAGAGATAACTGCTGTGAGGGGCTCACCTGGGGAAGTGAAACATCTCAGTACCCAGAGGAAAAGAGACCAATAGGAATTTCCTAAGTAGCGGCGAGCGAAACGGAACAAGCCCAAACCTGATGGCGCAAGCTGTTGGGGGTTGTAGGACAATGATGCTCATAGTGAGCATGGTGTGATCGAATTTCGGTTTGATCATGCCATGCTCGTCAACGTGAGAGAAAGTTACAAATTATTTTGATAGGAGAAGTACCTGGAAAGGTACGCCACAGAAGGTGATAGCCCTGTATCCGAAATTGAAATAACTTTTTTCATTGCTCCTGAGTACTCCGAGACACGAATAGCTCGGAGGAATCTGCCAGTACTCACTGGTAAGGCTAAATACATTTTCATACCGATAGTGAAGAGTACCGTGAGGGAAAGGTGAAAAGAACCCCGGAAGGGGAGTGAAATAGACCTGAAACCGTGTGTTTACAAGGAGTCGAAGAGGGCGCTTGCGTCCTCGACGGCGTGCCTATTGAAGAATGAGCCAACGAGTCTATCTTTGTTGCTGGCTAAGGTGTTATGCACTGGAGTCATAGGGAAACCGAGTCTGATAAGGGCGAAATTAAAGTAGCAGGGATAGGACCCGAAACGATGTGAGCTTACCATGGGCAGGGTGAAGCGACTGTAATAGGTCGTGGAGGCCCGAACCCACTCGCCGTGCAAAACGAGGGGATGACCTGTGGTAAGGAGTGAAAAGCTAATCGAACATCGTAATAGCTGGTTCTCTCCGAAAGAGCTTTTGGGTTCGCGTTACGCGTTCCTCTTGGGGGTAGAGCACTGGATAGTAGCGAATAGGCCTTCGGGTCGTCGCGCTTACCAAACTCCGAATACCAAGAATTAATAGCGTAGCAGTTAGTCCATGGGCGCGAAGGTCCATTGGACAAAAGGGAAACAGCCCAGATCGCCAGATAAGGTCCCAAAATCAACACTAAGTGCAAGTAAGGAGGTGGAATTTCCTCGACAATCAGGAGGTTGGCTTAGAAGCAGCCATCCTTTAAAGATAGCGTAACAGCTCACTGATCTAGAGATTCTGCGCCGTAAATGATCGGGGCTCAAGTGTTGTACCGAATCTGCGGATTTGTACAATTTATTGTATAAGTGGTAGGAGAGCGTTGTCATCTGCGTTGAAGCTAAAGGGGTAACCCATAGTGGAGCGTTGACAAGTGAGAATGTTGGCACAAGTAACCGCAACACAGGTGAGATCCCTGTGCGCCGAAATCCCAAGGTTTCCGTGGCTATGTTGATCAGCCGCGGGTTAGTCGGGCCTAAGCGAATGGCGATAAGCCGAACGCGATGGACACACGGTTAATATTCCGTGACCAGTACCTTTGTGATGGGGAGACGGAGGAAATAAGTAAATGCGCCTTAACGGATTGGCGTTTGTACTACAAGATCGGTATTCTAGGAAAATCCGGAATACACATACGATCATCTAGAGCATGGAAATTACCTTCGGGTAACGAACATTTACGAAGAGCCTTCCAAGAAAATCCTCTAAACTTCAGAAGAGTACTGACCGTACCGCAAACCGACACAGGTGGGAGGGTCGAGAAGACCAAGGCGAACGAGTGAGGGGTCCTCAAGGAACTCGGCAAAAAAGCGACCGTAACTTCGGAATAAGGTCTGCCTAACTCTCTTCGGAGAGAAGGCCGCAGCGAAAGTATTCCTGGCGACTGTTTACCAAAAACACAGCTCCCTGCGAACTCGTAAGAGGATGTATAGGGGGTGACGCCTGACCAATGCCAGAAGGTTAAATATGGAGGGTGACAATTTCGGTTGTTGCTGGGCTATATAAGCCCTGGTGAATGTCGGCCGTAACTATAACGGTCCTAAGGTTGTGGCAATAACTCTTTCCTAAAGAGATGTTGTTGCCACTATGACTGGGACCGATTATAGGGTAAATAGAACACAAGCTACCTTACATACAGAGATGTATGTTTAGTCAAAATCGCGGTCAAATAGAGACCAACGCCGCGGCCCTACTTTTATTTCTTAGACAGGATAAAAGAGGGATAAGTTAGAGTCCATGACGTGCACGTCTTTAGGTAAAATAAAGATATAAAAGGAAATCATGAGCGAAATTCCTTGTCAGGTAAGTTCTGACGCGCACGAATGGTGTAACGACTGGGAAACTGTCTCGAGGACTTGCTCGGTGAAAATGCATTGGCGGTAAAGATGCCGCCTACCCGCGGTTAGACGAAAAGACCCCGGGAGCTTTACTACAGCTTCGTATTGGCTATGTTATTAATATGCGCAGCATAGGTGGGAGACTTTGATTATACGATTCCGGTTGTATATGAGTCGCCAGTGAAATACCACCCATATTGATGGCATAGTCTAACCTGGACGGCAAAAACGGACAGAGACAGTGCGTGGCGGGTAGTTTGAGTGGGGCGCTTTCCTCCTAAAGAGTAACGGAGGAGCCTACAAAGGTTGGTTAGACGCGAATGGACACCGTGTCGATAGTGTAAAGGCATAAACCAGCTTGACTGCAAGGGGGACATCCCGAGCAGGTGCGAAAGCAGAGCTTAGTGAACCGACAGTTGCCTTGAGATGGCGCTGAAGATCATCGGATAAAAGCTACCCCGGGGATAACAGGCTAGTCGTGCCCTAGAGTTCATATCGACGGCACGGTTCGGCACCTTAACTTTGTTACAAACAACATCGGGGTGCCTAGAACAGAGATGTACTACAAAAACAAATTGGCTATATGCTGGAACTCCCGAGCCTTGAGAATCAATAGTGAGAACCTCAACAGTGACTTGAAAGAGTGAGCTGATATTAGGTTAGAAAATCTTACTAAGGGACAATCAGCAGGAAAGACTTCTAAGGTATTCATATTTAGTGAATACTATGGAGAATCCTCAGAGACTACACGCCAATCCCCTCCTTTTATATAAAAGAGGGTGAAGATATAGTCCGATCCCATTGGTAACAATGGTCGAATACATTGGTAATGTATTCGTATAAAACAACGCAGCGATGTCGGCTCATCGCATCCTGGGGCTGGAGAAGGTCCCAAGGGTTTGGCTGTTCGCCAATTAAAGCGGTACGCGAGCTGGGTTCAGACCGTCGCAAGACAGGTTGGTCTCCTATCTACCGCGGGCGTTGATACTTGAGAAGAGCTGCTCCTAGTACGAGAGGACCGGAGTGGACTGACCGCTGGTCTACCGGCTGTTTCGCCAGAAGCACCGCCGGGTAGCTAAGTCGGGAAGGGATAACCTCTGAAAGCATCTAAGAGGGAAGCCCACTTCAAGATGAGGTATCGTTATGAGATCCCTAGGAGATGACTAGGTTGATAGGCACTAGGTGAAAGTACAGAAATGTATTGAGCCGAGGTGTACTAATTGATCCATCCCCTATTAGGAAATCTGAGTTATACAAGTAATTTATAATTACTTATTTCAGAAAATCATACGCCCAACACAATGAGTGGAAAACATATATCATTTTATGCAATATCAGACTTTTGATGAACAGAGAGCACGAGGTCATTTGATAAAAAAATACACAGATATGCAAAAAGCATCTCGAAACTAGAACGTTGGTGATATGTCGCAAGGGGTACACCTGGATACATTCCGCACCCAGAAGTTAAGCCTTGTTGAGCCGATGATACTCTTTATGGGGAAAGTAGGTCGTCGCCAACGTTCTGAATTTGAGATATGATTTTTGAATACATTGTAGAACAAATATTAGTTCCATTTATTAAAACCTCGTTAGCAGGTTTTTTAGTTGCCGGTTGGATTGGTTGGATTATCTATAAAAAACAAAAGAATCACGATGGGCAACATCAAGTAATTACTGACATGTTTCTTAGTACAGTTGTAATATCTGATGCTATTGAAAAGTATAAAACGGACCTTTCTATAAAAAGGCAGACCCTTATGCCACCGCCTGTATTTCCTGATTATAGTGATCAAGACTGGGATCGTGCTACTCATGTTATTAGATCGGAAAAAATAAGTTAAAGCGATTATCGAGCTTATATATTCTTGATGTCAAGACAAACGAAATAATTCAAGAATATCTTGAAAGCATTGAAGAGCTTATTAAAAAGAAGGAACTTAATTCTCAGAGATTTTCAAAGGCAGAAGAAATTGTCACAGAAACTTTACAGTCAAAAAAGAGGTCTTTAGGGATTAAAGATATGTAACCTCGAGACATGGGATTATGAATAGGGTATAATGTCTCTATGGCAATAGAATCATTCCCTCCAAATCCAGATACCGGCAAGACTTTTATTGATACTGGTAATATTCTTTTAGAAAAAGTAACTGATTTTAGTGAATTATTGGCAAATGGATATAACCCAAAAGAATACTCAGAAATGTATATATCTGGAGAAGATGCAAAGGCTACGCAATATCTTTTAATAAAAGAAGGCGGTGAAGAAATTTCCATTAAAATTTTAAAAACTACTGGAATGGCAAATACTTATAATAATCGCACGGGTGGTGAGGGTTTTGGTGTATTTAAAAAATAACGCATTTTGTGAGGCATGCTATGATATTTCTACATCTCAGCACAGGCGATACGAAGAACAGATCACAACTTGGTATGGTATCCGGTGTTGGGTATTTTTTTTGCTTTGCTAATAATTTGGTGTGCACAGTTATTGACATGCTTTTTACACTAATCTATTATAAAAGAAAACTTTTTAACAAACTAAAAATAAATGAAAAAAATATCTTTGAATATTTCCGCATTTAGCTTGGGGTGTGTTTTAGCTTGTGGGACAGGGGTTTTCTATGTATTTCCACGCTATTTTAGAGCACACGGGGGCTCTATTGAATATCGCAGCTTTTTTACCCGCCGCTCAATCTCGGCAACGGACTTTTATGCCTGGGGAATGATCTGCTTCGTTTTGCTTCTCTTCTTTTTGGTCCTGTATTCGATATCTTCTAAGTTATACAATGTAAAAAACACACCATCTGCCTCTCCTGTGAGTGTTGAATGGCGGTGGATGCTATTAGGATTTTCTCTTATTTTCTTGGGGGGGATCATGATATCTCTAAAATTCGGATATCTCTAAAATTCGGATATCTTTTTAAAATGGAATACGTATGTGTTTCATTTTTTTTATTATTTCAAAATAAGGTATAATGTTTCTATATGTCAGCGTGGGCGATGAAGAGGAAAGTTTTATATTTTTTAACCCTAGTAATTATCATTCTTGTGATTATTGCATTCTTTGTGTGGAGAATATTCTTTACACGTCCCGAGACCTGCTTTGATAGAATCCAGAATCAGGACGAAGAAGGCGTCGATTGTGGTGGTGTCTGTGATCTGTTCTGTAGCGCAGATGTGATCGATCCTATTGTGCGATTCGCTCGTGCTGTGCCCGTAACGGATGAGGTGTATCATGTGATTGCACAGGTAGAGAATCAGAATATCGCCTCAGGAATACCTCAAATCCCTTACACTTTTAAAGTATACGATGAGAAGAATATTCTCATTGCAGAGAAGTCGGGAGTTACGTTCCTCGGGCCCAATCAAGAGACCCTTATATTCCTGCCGCATATTAAAGTAGGGAATCGCTTGCCTCACTTCACTAATCTCGAGGTGCGTTGGAGCCAGGTGCCATGGGTAGATACCGATGAAGAGTTTTCGCGCGTACAGATTGTCGTGGACGGGCTTGTGTGGGAGCGTCTCGATACGAATCCGAAATTAACAGCTCAGGTGCAGAATACCACTTTTGATCCACTATACGACATGGAATTTGTGGTTGCTGTGTACGACGCTGATGGCAACATTATGGCCGCGAGTAACACCTATCTTCAGAGACTTGACCAAGGTCAAACCAAAGATATCTTCTTCACCTGGCCAGTGCCATTCACTGCACCACCCGCTCAAGCTGATGTCATCCCACGCATCAATCCATTTCTCGAGAAGAATCAGCCCTAGTCCTTTCTCTCATAATAGCTTCTTGAATTTCGCCAGCAGGAGCGTATACTCGTGGGTATGGTAACAAGCATTTCATATTGGTGGAGACGCCATTGGGTCTGGGACCCATTTATTCTCGTCCCTATTTTATTACTGACGTTATTTGGCACGCTGACTATCAATAGCATCGGGGCAGATAATTCTCTCGCCTTGCGTCATCTTATTTTTACTATAATAGGATTGGCGACGATGTGGTTCGTTCATTTGATTGATTTGCAGACCATTACGAGTTCACGTCGTGTGTTGTTGCTTTACACTGCATGTGTTCTTCTGCTTCTCCTCCTGGTTCCTTTTGGAGATACGATTAACGGTGCCCGTAGTTGGTTCGATTTCGGCCCCTTGTCATTGCAGCCAGTCGATATTATGAAAGTGGGATTAATTCTCGTTATGGCGAAATATCTTTCCAAGCGTCATGTTGAGATTGCTCGCTTCAAGCACGTGCTCATTACAGGGATATATTTCGTGATCCCTTTTCTACTCGTGTTTTTGCAGCCGGACTTTGGTTCATCGGTGGTGCTGTTGGCGATTTGGGGAGGGTTACTTCTTATGTCAGGTCTCACACGGCGTCATATTATTATATTGGCGAGCTCTGCGGTTGTGTTAGGTATTGTTGCGTGGATTTTTGTTCTCGCGCCATATCAGAAAGATCGTATTATTGATTTCATTGAACCAGGCCAAGATATTTTGGGTTCAGGATATAATTCATTTCAATCTAAAATCACTGTTGGATCAGGGCAGCTTCTGGGGAAAGGGCTCGGCTATGGAACTCAATCACGCCTCGAATTTCTCCCAGAGCACGAGACGGACTTTATATTTGCAGCATTTGCCGAAGAATGGGGATTCGTAGGCGCCTTCATAATTCTGTTGCTCTATACGATATTGCTGTGGCGCCTTGTTTCACTCTCTTCAAGGGCACGCAATAATACGGCTCGGCTTATAACATTAGGGGCCGTTTGGTATTTAGGTACTCACATTATTATTAACATTGGTATGAATATTGGAATTTTCCCCGTTACAGGAGTTACCTTGCCATTTATGAGTTATGGTGGCTCGCATCTCCTTGCTGAGTGGAGTATGATAGGTTTGGTAATGGGAATCTATCGTAATTATACGACGAGCTATTCACAAGATATTTATGCAGAACGCAATTTCACCCTTACATAACATGATAAATCGCGATATTTCTGAAAAAAGAATTGATGGCAAGCGTCTTGCCCAAGAGCACGAAGGAATATTGCAAGACGAAATCTCCACTTTTCAAGAGAGTTTTTTTCATATGCATATCGTTGAAGTTGGTGAGAATCCTGTGATTGCACAATTTGTACGTATGAAGAAGCGCATGGCACAGAGAATCGGCGTGGAATTTCACCACATGCGATACCGAGAAGATATCTCTCAAGATGATTTGATACAAGAAATAAAAAAGTTGAATGACATATGCGTTCAATCAGATGCTCATCAGCATGGCATCGTAATACAATTGCCACTTCCTGATCATATTAATACCAAAGAATGTCTTGATGCCGTTGATATCAATTACGATGTGGATGTACTTGGTCAGGATGCATATATGCTTTTTAAAAAAGGAAAGCTTAATGCTATTCCACCTGTTGCCCGATCAGTTGAGTATATGCTGGAGACACTTCCAGATACAGTAATAGGGTCAATTTCTGATATGCGCATGGCAATAATTGGTCGCGGGCGATTAGTGGGGTTGCCGATTTATGATCTTTTTATGCAAAAAAATAGTGCACAGATTGATGTTATTGACAAAGAGACCAGCGAGGAAGAAAAAATGCGTATTTTAAAAGGTGCTGATATTGTGATAAGTGGTGCTGGTGTTCCGCACCTGGTAACAGCAGATATGATCAAGCAGGGCGCTATTCTCATCGATGCGGGAACATCTGAATCGCAAGGAGTTCTCTTGGGTGATATTCATCCGGATTGCTATTCCAAGGCATCATATTTCACTCCTGTCCCAGGTGGCGTTGGACCACTGACGGTGGTGATGCTCTACGAGAATCTCGTTGGACTCGCACAGGTGCATGGTGCTGATGAGGTATAATAGATACATATGCATCTCGATATTCAGACAATTCAGTTGATCATTATCGGCCTCGTTACGGGGTTAGTAACAGGAATCACGGGCGCATCTGGGGTGATGATTATTATTCCACTGCTAACACTCCTTCTTGCACTACCTATTCATGAGGCAATTGGCATGAGTCTCATTATTGATGTGATGGCCTCGTTGCCAATCGCGCTTATTTATTATTGGAAAAAGCACGTACGTATTGGTGCAGCGATATGGCTTGTGATCGGAGCACTTTTTGGCGCACAAGCGGGCGCGTTGCTGAGTGTTGGATTCCTGAATGAGTCATTTCTCGTAATATGCTTGGTGGCTTTTATGTTAATATTGGGAATCAATTTGTGGCGAAAAGGGGGCCGCGAGAGTATTGCAGAAGATGCAGAGAAAAAAGAAAATATGCGAGCTATAACTCGCCAAAAGTTGCAAGATATTAAAAATAATCCATTACGAATTCCTGGGTATGTGCGCGATCGCCTCATTATGTCGATTGACAAGGGGATGCGGCGATCGCGCCATGTGACGCTGGCTCTCATTGGTATTGGATTTGGACTCCTCACAGGATTGTTCGGTGCGGGTGGTGGTATTCTCGTGTTCACCGTGCTGTATTTCATAATGCGTTTTGATATCAAGACGGCTATTGGGACATCCACGGCCGTGATGGCCCTCACGGCATTATCAGGCGCATTCGGGTATGTGCACCAATATCCACCAGATTGGCATGTTGTAGGTGTTTTGGGTGGAAGTGCGCTCGTTGGTGGCGTGTCATCAGCATTGTTCGCTAACAAGGTGAGCCCACGTATTCTCTCGCGTCTCGTTGCGATCATTTTCGTACTCTTGGCTATTGTAACGATAGTGTTCAGGGTGGTGTAGGTCTTTATTTTCTTGCACATATCACACCCTCTGGTATGCTGAGAAGCGTATATGGTTATGTCAATGAGCAAAAAAAGTGAAAAAGATTATCCGCGCGCTCTTATCATCTTCGGTGCGCCGGGCGTAGGGAAGGGTACGCAGATCAAGCTCCTCGAAGGGTATCTCGTAAAGAATGGCCAAGAAGTTCTTTCGATCGGTACTGGAGGCCTTTTCCGCGATATGATGGAGAATGAAACGAGCACTACGCGTGATCTCGTTGCTGATGCCATGATGAAGGGTGACGTGCTCCCTGTTTTCTTGCCTATAAGCCTATGGTCACAGAAATTACGTGAGGCCTATCAAAAGAATGCCGTGCTCATCGCAGATGGATTCCCGAGACGTAGTATAGAGGCACAGGTTCTCGATACGGCGTATGATTTCTACGGCATTGATACGGTGAAAGTCGTTTCGATTGGGCTCGATGATGAGGAGATCGTTACGCGCCTCATGTCGCGTGGGCGAGGGGACGATACGCGCGAGGTGATTATGCATCGCCTGGATCAGTATCGCCAAGAGACCTTGCCGGTAATGGATTATTTCAAAGAGAACGCACAGAGGTACAGAATTACTTCGATCAATGGTAGTGGTACTGTTGATGAGGTACACGAGGCAATTATTACGCAATTGGGTATGTTCCAGTAATGGACATCAACCCGATTTTTTATTTGAGATAATTTTTTAGATATATTTATGGAAAAAACCCCTGCGACAAAATGGACAGTGATTAAATTGGGCGGATCGATCCTCATTCCAGATCTTCCTGATCATGAGTATTTGAAATCATTTCGTTTCCTTATTCGTGAACGTATAGAGATGGGCGAAAAGTTCTTGATTATTGTCGGTGGCGGTAAGACCTGTAGAAATTATCAAGCGGCATTACGTACATTAGATGATGTGCCAGAGGTGAGCCAGGATTGGATCGGTATTAAGTCTGGGAATTTCAACGGCGAGCTCGTAAGGTTGTCTTTTGGTGAACAGGCGTATAAAGAAGTAGTTGTCCGTATTGATGATCTTCCAGAAGATAAAGAAAACTACGATATCATAATGTGTGGTGGCGAGAAGCCTGGTCATAGCTTTAATTATGACGGTGTGATATTTGGCCATGCTGTTGGCGCTAAAACACTTATAAATATTTCGAATATTGATTATGTCTATAATAGTGATCCGAAAGAAAATCCTGATGCAGAAAAATATCCAGAAGTAAGCTGGGAGCAATACCGCACCTTTATTCCGGCCGAGTGGACCCCGGGCCTTTCAGTGCCATTCGATCCTCCTTCATCTGAATTGGCCCAAGAATTAAATATGGAAGTCGTATTCATGAAAGGCAATCCGATTGATAATCTGAGGAAGTATCTCGAAACAGGCGAAGTAGAAGGAACGGTGATTTCAAACAAGTTTGCATAAAATTTGGTGTAATGTTGATTAGGTCCGCTCTTTTTTTACACCAAACCAAGTACCACTTTTCTCATACACGTTGAGAACACCTGCCCGTTTTTTAAAAAATTGGCATTATTTCTTTCCATTTATTCTAAAAAAGGGTACTCTTATTAATATAGACATATATGAGCACACGAATAATTATCAAAACAAATGATGAGCTGACCAAGATCCGTGAGGCGGGGAGGCGCCTAGCGCAGGTGGTCAGTGAGGTGAGCGGAATGGTCCGTCCAGGTATTACCCTGAATGAATTGGATACGCATGCCGAAAATATGATTCGCGAAATGGGCGACGAGCCAGCCTTCAAGGGGTATCAGCCTGATGGGGCATCATTTCCATTTCCGTCGACGTTATGTCTGTCGGTGAATGAGGAAGTCGTGCATGGTATGGCGTCAGATCGCGTACTGGAGGGAGGCGAGATTATTTCAATCGATTGCGGGATTAAGCACCAAGGTGTCTTCGCAGATCATGCGGTAACCGTCCCAGTGGGGAAAGTCTCTCAGGAAATTACAAAGCTCATGAATGATACGCGTGATGTTATGCTCGCAGCGATCGCCGAGGCAGCCCCTGGGAACACTGTAGGCGACATCGGGCATGCTGCGCAGAAACTAACGAACAAGTTGGGTAATTACGGTATCGTGCGCGAACTAGCAGGGCATGGTGTGGGCAGATATATCCACGAGGATCCTTTTGTTCCCAATTATGGAAAAAAGGGCCACGGCGCAACGCTCAAGGCGGGGATGGTGATCGCGATTGAGCCGATGCTTAATCTCGGTAGTCGCGAAGTCGTTCTCTTGAATGATGGATATACATTCATTACGGCTGATCGATTGCCCTCAGCCCACTTTGAACACACGGTCATTATTACTGAAAATGGTCCGGAGATTGTGACGATTAAACTATAAATCTTTTTCTGAAATACATTTCGTGAATTTTTCAATAACACGATGCTGGCGGTGTTTGGCGAAAAAAATCATGATATCCATTGACCAGGCCCATAGCCACGCCCATTTCCCAAATCCACTCGAATAAAAGAGCATCGTGTCAAAAATTCTTAGCGTATTTTCTTCAGTAACAAAGATATTCCCAAGTGCACCTTTGAATATTCCCTCGTGGCCGATAAGGTCCATCTCATAGCCAGTTGCATCAATGAGCTCTCTGTATTTTTTAGAGAATTCTTCGAATTTTTTTCTCGTGATTGGATTACTTAGGTCTTCATAGGTGAGTGGTTCGCCTGATACATATTCCTGAATACGAGCAAAACTATGCCTTCCGTTTTTATTTAGACGAGGAATGAATTGAGTTGGAATAACAAAGTGGCCAAGGTATCTTTGGGCAATCTCATAATCTCTTTCAAATCTTTTTTGAAAAGCTTTATCCGGAAACCTATCATTCCATTTAGAAAATTTTATAACCTGATTATCACCGTATCGATATGTGAGCGTATCACCCCATTGAGAAAGGAGCTGACCAATTTTTTCTTGCTGTATATTTCCAATAAGCGGTTTCATATTTTAAAGTATAAACAATTAAATCACTTTAATTAAAATAAATCCACACGTATATTGATTAGCGGCTACTTGAATCCCATAAGACTCCATAGTACAATTCACCTATGAATAAGATTTTTGTCAGTGTTAAAGTTGGTCTGCGCGCATATCTCACCTTCGCTCTTCTGGTCGCGACATCGTTTGCTGCCTGCTCACTTTCATCATTACCTACTCAATCAATTGCCTATGCAGCAGATGTAGTTGTAGTTGAAACAGTAAGGCTAGAAAAAAGTGCCCTAGCGAACACTCTTGTTGATTCGCCCTCATGTGACTGCTCAGAGTCCGTTATCAATGAAGGATTTGTGAATGAAGAATATTTCACCTTTACACATCGTCAGAATAACCATATTCTCCCTGCATTTGTCCCTGTACATATATATCACCAAGAATACTTTCCCATTGGAGCCTATTGGGGATACGCTCATCGCCCACCGCCAGATGATGCCTATCTCTTCGTTCTCAAGAAGTTGAGTTTTTGGCAACCACAGTTAGCTCGTAATTTTTCATAGATCTCTGCATGTACACGTATATTAATTTACTAGCATAGAGAAACTAAGCTTGCGCACAACGATTTTCTTTAGTTTCGGGACAGCCAAGCTTATATAATGTAACAATTATGACACAGACAAAAAATCATAGCGTGAAGATTATTGTAGCTTTGCTCATACTGGGCGCTGTTGGCGCAATAGTCTTTGCAAAAAAAAGCGAGTCAGCTCTAGATGAGAGTCTCGTTATTGAAGAGAAAGTTAAAGGTAACCCAGATGCAGACATTGTTTTAACAAAATATAGCGACTTTCAATGCCCCGCATGTCGTGCAGCATCACCTGTGATTGATACCATCCTAGAAGAGTATGGAGATCAGGTGCGTTTTGAATACCATCATTTTCCGCTGATAAGTATTCATCCGCAAGCAGTACGTGCTGCCCAAGCTGCAGAAGCTGCTGGGCAACAAGGAGAGTTTTTTGCTTATCACGATATTGTATTTGAGCGCCAGCAAGATTGGTCAGGTCAAAGCCAAGGAAGTATTGATCGTATTTTTGAATCATATGCAGAAGAATTAGGCCTCGATATGGAGCTTTACCAGGCGCATATGAAATCAGCAAAAATTCGTAATCATGTTCTCGATGAATATGCCTTTGCGAACAATAGGGGTTATTCGAGCACACCAACGTTCACGATTAATGACGAACGTATTGATTATGGTGGCTACAATGCTCTAAAGGCATTGATCGAGGAAGAGATTGCCAAGCAAGAGCAAGGGTAAATCAGGTAAGGCTGTTTGGCGCGTATAGAACCCATTGCAACTCGACACAATAAAAATCAAAGTGAATAACACGTAAAAAATCATACATGTAGCCTAGAGGCACCCCACACATCATCGTCGAAATATGCGTGGGGTGTTTTGTTGTGCAAAAAAGTGTAACGCGCGGTGATATACTTAACACAGGCCCGAAAAATAGCCTCTTTAATTTATTTCTATTACATTTCTAACTCATTATCAAAATTTACTTACATATTACTCTATGAATTATTTTTCAAAGAAAACATACAACTTTTTCGCTCTCGTGCTCATTGCCGGGACATTCTTCGGGCTGGGAAATCTAGCAAATGCTACGTCTCCAGTCCCCACTACTCATAGTACTATTATGAATGGAGGGTACACTATTATTGGTCAGATTACAGAATCGGGCTCTTTAATTATTGGAAAAAATGAGGCCTTTAGTAGCAATTACAATGTCATAAAAGAACCAGTTTCAGGGCGTGCTTCGTATTCAGTATTGAATAGTGGGGATACATTGCCAGGTGGGGCCTACTATCTTGCTATTGTGGATAGATTTCATGATGGCGTTATTGATGCTCGAATAGATAGTACTTTATTTTATCTCTACTCTTCTTTACAAACAGCAAAGAATTCTGAAAAACTAATTGCCCAAGGCGATGACCCGCTTCCTTCTGATTACTATGGTGGCACTACGTCTGTTATAGAGCCAGTTGTTACTGGTGACTATGTGTATACTCCTACTGAATATACTCTGCGTCCAGGAATGCGTAATAGTCAGGATGTTCGTAATCTTCAAATTGCCCTACAGCATCTGGGAATATACTCTGGCGTTATTGATGGATCGTACGGCCCAATGACCACTGCGGCAGTATTGCAATTCCAGCAACGGTATCAGAATCTCACTAATGACGGCATAGCCGGCAACAAGACACAGTCAGATATACAATTCATTATCCGACCTGTGATCTACTAATACTCTTAGTACATTGATGAGTACATATTGAAAGTATTCATTACTCGTAAAACGCCTCACGCATCATGTCAGCATATGCATGGGGTGTTTTGTATAAAAAAGATCATATTGCTGGATACTTTCCAATCAATCAATTTCTTTTACAGGCCTAGGCGAAAATATAGTATAATACCTAATATGAATGATCCCGACCCAGGAATGCAACCAGAAGCACTCGCGCAAGAGAATCCTCTAGGGGGGCAAGAAATGCAATTCACGAACCCAGAAGACGAGCTGGCATTTCTACGTAAACGCCTGACCGATCTGGAGTCCAAGATTTCACTAGAAGATGGGCATGTAGACATTGAAATTGCACGTGGGCAAATTGCCCATCAGCTCGTTGAGGCGTATGATGCGACTCCGGGTGTCCAGGTAATTAATCCAGCTCATCAGATACCAGAGCAAGTAGCGCATGAAATTTCACTCAATCTGAAACCCGAAGAGCACGATAGTCAAATCGAACAACTCTACGCAATTATGCTTCAAAAGGGTGTAAAGAATGCCATGAATGTATTGCGTTCTATGAACAGTCCTCATTTGACGGATGATTTCCATAGATTCCTTGTGCAGTATTTGATCGCGATGGGTGATGTTCCAGGCGTGAAGCATAAAGACGAACTGTACAAGTCAGTGAACATGAGCCTTTTTGAGGTAACTTTGCCGCGTCCCGAAGATGACGAGCGCAAGACGTTCAAGGAATTCATTGCGATGATGGAGCAATTCTATGCGGGTATGCAGTCGATCGCGCTGGGTGATCCTATGTCAAGTCATATTTATACGGTTGAGCTTGCGCTGGCAGCCGGTACTGACCAAGTGGTTTTCTATGTCGGCATTCCTAATGACAAGATTGATTTGTTCGAGAAGCAGGTCTTGGGGATTTTCGCCGATGCGCGTGTTGAGCCTGCACCGGATGATTACAATATTTTTGCTGATAATAGCGTCGCGATTGCAGCAGTGGGGCGCCCAGCATTCCGTGAGATTCTCTCAATGAAGACCTATGATCAATTTGAGTCTGATCCGATCGATGTGCTCCTCAATGTATTCTCAAAGCTCGATACGCATAGCGAAGGTGCAGCAGTTCAATTTGTGATCGCCCCTGCTCAGGAATCTTTTATCAAAGAATATGCAAAAGCATTGGAAAAAATTCAAAAAGGCCAAAAGATTGATGATGCGCTGAAGAACGATACCTTCATGCGTGGTATGGGAGATTTCTTTGTTTCTGAAGAGAAAAAAGATAAAAGAAAGCAACAACTATCAGAACGCATCGTAGATCAAAAAATGGTTGAACTTATCCAGAAAAAATTATCGAGTGCAATCATGGAAACAAATATCAGAATCATTGCATCAGCCCCAACGGATATGCGTGCCCGTGAAATGGTGCGTGATGCTGAGTCAGCATTCAATCAATTTTCTGAACCACAAGGGAACGGTATCCAGTTCCAGGAAGTCCACCCAAAGAAATTGCAAGACTTTTTCCGCTCATTCTCATTCCGTATGTTCGAACCGCGGTATGCTTTTAGAATTAATATTAAAGAACTCGCAACGGTATTTCATTTTCCAGGACTCGTTGATACCGCACCTCAGCTCAAGCAGGCACAAGCCGCAACGTCTCCTGCCCCATTAGATATGCCAACCGAAGGATTGTTTCTGGGATGGAATAAGCACCGTGGCAAAAAGACACCAATCTTTGCAGCTCCAGAAGATCGCTTTAGACATTACTATGTAGTCGGGCAGACAGGTACCGGTAAATCAGGAAGTCTCTTGTCTATGGTTGTTCAGGATATGCATGCAGGGAGAGGTGTGTGTTATATAGATCCGCATGGATCTGATGTGAACACTCTTTTATCATGGGTGCCAGAGCATCGACAAGATGATGTTATCTATTTCGATCCAGCGTATATTCCACGACCAATGGGCCTCAACATGCTTGAGTTCGATCAGTCACGCCCAGAGCAGATCACCTTGGTGATTGATGAACTCATGGGGATCTTTAATCAGTTATTTGACATGAAAGCACAAGGTGGTGCTATGTTCCAACAGTATTTCAAGAACTCAGCAATGCTCACCATGGGTCATCCTGAATCAGGGAATACCTTACTCGAGATTACGCGCGTGCTAGGTGATAGTGAATTTCGTAAGATGAAGCTTGGCCATTGTGCGAATCCGATTGTGCGGCAATTCTGGGCGAATGCCGAGAAGACAACAGGTGACCAATCATTGGCGAACTTTGTCCCCTATATTTCATCCAAATTCGATCCGTTGATCTCGAATGAGATTTTGCGCCCCGTTATTACGCAACAGCATTCAGCATTTAATATGCGAGAGGTTATGGATAAAGGGAAAATTCTTTTGGTGAACTTGTCGAAAGGGCGCTTGGGTGAATTGAATTCGAATCTCATTGGATTGATCTTGGTAGGGAAGATCCAGATGGCAGCACTAGGTCGGGCAGATAGCTATGGTCAAGAGCACAAACCATTTTATCTCTATATTGATGAATTCCAGAACGTGACGACTCCATCGATTGCATCGATTCTCTCAGAGGCTCGTAAGTATAAATTATCACTCACGATGGCTCATCAATTCCTCGCACAGCTCGATGATGATATTAAAAATGCCGTAATGGGTAACGTCGGATCCATGCAGGTCTTCCGAATCAGTTCAGAGGATGCCAAGGTAATGGAGCCGCGTGTCGCACCATCATTCACCGCAGAGGATATCACCAAGCTCGATAATAGGAACGCCTACATGTCGCTCCTCGTGAATGGTCAGCCGGCATCGCCATTTAATATGGTAACAGCAGACTGGGACGAAGATCTCCCGCCACGTAATCAGGAAATTATCGAACCGTTGAAGGAACTTTCATATATGAGATACGGGCGTGAGCGCGCTGAAGTTGAAGCAGAAATCATGGCGAAATATGATCAGATTAATAAAAATGAAGAGGCGAGTTAGATAGGCTGCGCTCATGTTGAATTGATGCCTTCGTTCATATTTCTTTTACAAGCACATATATTTTCATAAAATTTTATGCCAGAATCAGCACATCATCCTATTGTCAAGATCGTCGGCTATATGATCGTGTGTATTCTGGCTGTGGCATTCGTTCTGTTCGCAACGCATGAAGAGATTGTTGGGCAGATTTTGCCACTCTATGCATTAGAAATTAGCCAAGATCCACAACGGTATCTGGTGCTGGTGTTTGTTTTTCGTGTGATATTTCTCACTCTCGCGTTGTATGCTGTGGGGAAGGTGGTGAGGAATGTGCGGCATCTGTGAGCTAGTGAGAATGATTGAAAGCTATTGATAATTTCTAAAACACAAAGAAGCACAACCGATTCGGTTGTGCTTTTATGTTTCTCTATTTTCTAAATCAGGCTATACATCTGTTATGACTTTTTCGTTTGAAAAATTCTTATTTTTTGGTAGTATCAGCAGTAACAGTCAATTATTATTTTTGAAGATTTATTTAGATATTCCAATGCATATGAAAGAAAAAAGTTACGTAATGGTGAAGCACGATGGTATACAGCGAGGGCTTGTCGGCGAGATTACCAAACGATTCGAGCAATCAGGATTGAAGCTCATCGGGATCAAGATGTTCACTCCGGATCGTGAGCGTGCCGTGAAGCATTACGGAAAGTCAGATGAATGGTGCCAGGAGAAAGGCGAGATGATGGTCAAGAATATCAAAGACGCAGGTGGCGAGCCAGAAAAAGACGCCATTGCCTATGGGCGTGACATTGTCGAGCAGGTGGTTAATTATATTACAACAGGCCCTGTTGTTGCTATGGTCTGGGAAGGTCACAGTGCTGTTGAGATCGTTAAAAAGCTCGTAGGCGGTACACAGCCAACAACATCAGATGTTGGAACGATCCGTGGAGACTACACGCATGATTCATATGAATTGGCGAATATGCAAATGCGCGCTGTTCGTAACCTGATACATTGTACGGGTGAGTCTGACGAGTCTGAATTCGAAGTGAACCTCTGGTTCGATAAGTCAGAGCTCGTTGAATATGCTCATATTGCTGAGCTCATGCTCTATGATGTGAATCTCGATGGAGTTTTTGAATAAATAGTACTGCGCAGTTTACTCGCGAGCTCTTTCTTTTTTAAATCTATTTTCTATGCAACATACAGGTAACAAAGAACAAACATTCGTTATGGTGAAGCCGGAATCAGTCCGCATGGGGTTGATAGGCGAGATTATCAAGCGCTTTGAACAGCGGAATATGAAAGTAGTCGCGCTCGAGATGTTCCAGCCGACCTACGAGCAAATGGATAAGCATTATCCCAGTGATGAAAAATGGATCACCCGCCTAGGTGAGAAAACGCTCTCTTCGTACAAGGAATTCGAATTCGATGTCATAGAAGACTTCGGCACCGATAATCCTGCTGAGATTGGTCCGCATATTAGGAAATGGCTCCTGGCGCATACAACGAGTGCGCCTATGGTCAAAATGATTCTCGAGGGAAATCATGCTATTGCTATGGCGCGCAAAATTGTCGGTGACACGATGCCTTTCAGGGCTGACATGGGAACCATTCGTGGAGACTATTCGAATGACTCACCAGCAATTGCGAATCATGAGAAGCGCGTGCTTTTCAATATTATTCATGCGTCCGAAGATGCCCAAGAGGCCGAGCATGAAATTGATCTGTGGTTCGATAAAGACTTTAATGGATTCCCGTATAAGAGATTCGGTGTTGGGGAATAGAATATACATCTTCAACAATAACTATTAAAAAAATTTTGATTTATTCACACAAAAATTCCCCCTGCAGAAATTAATCTGCAGGGGGGGGCTGAAAATCAAAAAATGTAGTATAATGCTAGCAATTATGAAGAACTATGTAAAGCATTCAGATTTCAAGACTATTCTCGTCGACGCGATCCATACATTGTATATTCCAGAGCATGGATTTGATCAAAAAATGGTGAATATACTTAAGCGTTATAAAAATCCAATAATCATTACGACCAATATGAAGCTTGATGATCTCGAGAAACACCCTTTGTTAGGGCTTGGTTATCAAATCTTTACGCGAGAAGGAGATCCTAATAAGCGTGATCCTGAATATTGGAAGAAATTGCTTGATCATTATGGTTTGACGATTAATGACGTTATAGCATTCGATCATAATCCAGAAGTTAAAGAAAGTGCGTATGATGCAGGCGTCGTAACTCAACTTATAGAACCGTATGCTGAACGAGATCACGCAGCAATTCAGGGTCTTTTTGATACCTATTTCACACTCATGGATCGCTTTGTAGAAAATGAACCTGTGATATAATAAATATACAGCAGTCGAATTTCGTTAAAGTTTTAGAACATTTGATACGCCTTGGGAACTGCCGTTAGGAGCATGTAGTGTGTTCGTACGAGATCCCACTTTAGCTTTACGCTAAAACCTTTATCGTGTCACTGCTGGACAAAGCAAGTCATGAGTTTCCTCACCTATGTGTGTGAAGAAGCCTCATGGCTTTTTTTGTTATACTTACTTGTACCGCAGTAGCTTGTATGTCACCGTTAGATATTAAAAAAAGCACACTACGCCTCATGCGCAACGGAGTATTTGTGGGCAGTATATTGCTCATATTTCATGCTCTGGCAGGGCGATTTAATCTGTACGCTATTTTGCCATGGTCGGATATGGTGTCTCACTTCTTGGGTGGTGGTGTTTTAGGGTTTATAGGATATGCATTCCTCATTGCAATAATACGAAAACGACCACGTACGATAGCATTCTGGCTTACATTATTCGGCATCGTTTTGCTCGGCACGGTAGCCTGGGAGGTTGCACAGTATATTTTTAATGAAGTACGACCGTACAAAATTTGGGCACTTGATGATACGATTATAGACATTGCAATGGGAATCGCAGGGGCATTCGGTGCGCTTGCATGGGCAGAGCGATTTTCTGTGTATTACCAATTGGGAACCCATAATATGAGCGACCGAAAAGAACAGTACGATGTAGATCCTGATGGAGGAATTTCTTTATCATAAAAATATAAATTATCTATGCCTATCAGTAAAAAAAAGAAAGAAAAAATAGGGACTATCGGATTCCATGGTGGAGTCGGTAGTGTAACGGGTGCGAACTTCGTACTACGTGTCGAGAATGATATTTCAATTATGGTTGATTGCGGGATGGTTCAAGGCACGCCTGAGGCATTTCTCGAAAATATTAATGAATTTGATTATGATCCAGCTGAAATTGATGTCGTCATTATTACACATGCACACATGGATCATATTGGGAGATTGCCACGTCTCGTTGCGAAAGGCTTTAAGGGGAAAGTATACTCGACGCACAGCACCAAGGAGCTCGCTGGTATTATGTATAAAGATGCAATTGGTATCATGCGACAGAACCTCGATCGCCTAGAAATTCCTGAGATGCTGTATCAAGAAGACGACGTAGCGACACTCATGACATTGTGGAAGACAGAAGATTACCACCATACCTTGCCACTCTCAAAGAGGGCCACCGTAACAATGCGTGATGCGGGGCATATTTTGGGGTCAGCGATGGTTGAGGTAGTAATCGATGAGGGTACTAATGTTCTTTTCACAGGAGACCTGGGGAATTCACCAGCTCCATTGCTCCGTGATACAGAAGTGATCGATGGTGTGCATTATCTCGTTATGGAGAGTGTGTATGGCGACAGGAATCATGAGCAGCGTAAATTTCGCAGCGAGAAACTTGAAAAAGTTATCGAGGATACGATTAATCGTGGCGGTACGCTCATGATCCCAGCATTTTCAATCGAGCGAACACAAGAGCTACTCTATGAATTGAATTATCTCGTGGAAGAGGGGCGGATTCCACGTGTGCCGATGTTTCTCGACTCACCGCTAGCGATCAAGGTAACTGAAGTCTATAGGAGGGGAACAAATTATTTTAATAAAGAAACACGCGACAAAATCCGATCAGGTGATGATGTGTTCGATTTCCCTGGCCTTACTTTTACGTCGAGTGTACAAGATTCAAAGGCCATCAATGATGTTGATGGCGCAAAGATTATTATTGCAGGGAGCGGTATGAGTAATGGTGGGAGAATTATTCACCATGAAAAACGCTATTTAGGAGATGCACGAAATACGCTACTGTTCATTGGGTATCAGGCGAGCGGCACCTTGGGTCGTGTAATCCAAGATGGTGCACGCAAGGTGCGCATTCATGGAGCCGATGTCCCGGTCAAGGCCGATATTGTGACAGTATCAGGATATTCTGGTCACAAGCAGCGGGATGACTTGATTGATTTTGTTGCTGATACGAAAGAAGTTCTAGACACCGTCTGGTGTGTGATGGGCGAGACGAGCTCCTCGGCATTCCTCGCACAACGACTGCGTGATTATATCGGCGCGCACGCGATTGTCCCCAGCCGAGGCGATGTGGTTGATATTTATGGTCAATATCCCGCTGATAAAAAAGAGTAAAGACTTTCTTTGATAGTATTCTCTATCTTTGATATTAGAAGTTTCTCTCGCAATACGTTATAATGCATAGTAATTGTAAAATTATACTCATATGGCAAAAGGAACATCACAAAATCAATCATCAATCACGTTGTGCATTTCAGGTGCACCGAGCCCAACGGTCCCATGCCCTGTCGAGGGGCTTGATCAGGGAAAGGTGGTGGGTGCATTGTGTGCTCAAAAAGAAATAGCAATTACTACTACGACAACAACAGGATTCCCCCTGTGGGCTGGTATGGCGTGTACACGTGATAATGGTATGGCGCTGGCTTTCTCTCCGGCCGCATCTGCATCTGAGCATGATGATATTTATCATCTTCCGACTGAAGGCTTTAGCAAGATAATTTACACGGGATTCGGTACCTCTGGGGCGAGTATTCTCGCATTGCGTTCATCTGATGCAATCCTTTTTGGGTGCGGTGGCATGTCATCAATCCTCGAGTGTATGACAGCAATAGAAGAGAAAAAGCCTATTGGAATCCTCGAGGGTCCATGGGATATCGATGAGACACTCAAGGAGCTCCTCGATGTGCACTATCCGAAATACGAACACCTCTTTAGTGACATTGATCCCAATCGATTGATTGATCAATTGGTCAAACGCGTGCGCTTGAGTCAGGAAAAGTAACATGAACGAAGGGGTCTTTAAATTTACATAACAAATGACAGCATATGAAGAAAGAAGAAATCATACAAAAAATTGGTACCATAGGTGACATTGTTAAGAAAAAATATCCTTGGCTCAAAGAAGCCGGGCGTATTCGTGCTTTTTTTGAATCAATAGTGATGAAGACCTATCCCTTTACTGAGAAAAACGGCCAAGGCCAAAAAGTCTATCTCGATCAAGCCTATCGCATCCGTCATGGATTATGCGAATCACGATTAGGTAGGATGCCTCATATCAAGTGTTACAGAATTTTTCTCTGGAGAGAGCTTTTGCATTTGTGGGTAGGGATTATGTTCTGGGCGATTGCAACAGGTATTCAGTATTATCATGGTAAGCCATGGGGGCTTATTCTCCCGCTGTTCTTGGTGGTATTTTTCACCATACAGGAGTTCGTACTTGATCGACTACACTATGATCAGAGTTGGTTGCGCGGCCTTATTGATTGGATCGTATGGATTGGACCCTTGATTGCCTTCGCGTTGATTCATTATGTTTTCTAGGATGTATTTTAATTTCTAAAATTTGATTAAAAAACACAGGGCACTCATACGAGTAACCCTGTGTTTTTTTTGATGAGTTAAGGTTTTTATACCTTGCCCCCATCGAGTTCATCCTGCCATTTCTTGAATTCACTCCTCTTGTTATCTGTTGCCATTATCGTGACTTCCGCGAACATTTGTGATCATTTCTGAAATCTTTTCAGTTAATGTTTTCGTAAAATCAGCAAAGGTTGATAGATCAGCAGCTGCAAGTGTTTCAGAAATCTTTGGGCAATACCGTTGATCTTGGTTGGGTGATCTACTTTCTTTTCAAAGCTTTTTTTGCTGGCCTTTCTTCTGAAGAAGGTGCTGGCTTATCGGTTTTCACAGCAGAGCTATGAGATCCCATAGATTTCTTTACCTCTTCTATAATACGATCGAATGCTTCGGGATTATCTATTGCGATCTCTTGAAGCATTTTACGATTAATACCAAATCCTTGTTTATTGATTGCTCCGATGAATTGACTATAGCTCAATCCATGAGGGCGTACTGCTGCGTTGATGCGAACAGTCCACAGGCGACGGAAGTCTCCTTTCTTGCGGCGACGATGCGCGAAGGCATGATTACCTGCATGATATATTGCTTCGCGCGCTTGCTTCTCTTTGTTTGATCGGCCAAAGCGATACCCTTTCGCTAGCTTGAGAACATTTCTGCGGCGCTTATTTGCGGTTGTCCCTCCTTTAATACGTACCATATGATTTATTAAAAATTAAAATGTGTATGCACTTTATGCATGTGGCAAGAAGCGTGACCTATCTTTGGCACTGAGTTTCAGTGTTCGTTTGGTACCACGCTTATTGAGTGTTTTCTTACTCGATTCTTTGGCGTTGAAGTGATTCTGTGCCTTAGGGCGCACTTTGATCTTTCCATTCTTGGTGACCTTGATGCGCTTTGCGAGTGATTTGTTTGTTTTTTGTGCCATAGGTAAAAATTTGTGAAAATTTATACGCGCTGATAATGAGTTTTAGAACAATGAGTATTATTGAAATGCACAGTAAGCGGATTTGGTATGGCTCATGTGCGGTCGCCCCTCTTCCCGTAGGGGTAACACGTAGTCTCTATGATACTTTCTTATTCTCTTCTTTCTTTACATCTTTCCCTGGTGATTGCTCACTAGGTTCGGATGATTGAGAAGACGTTGTGTCTGATGTTTTCTCAGTTTCTTCTGCTTTCTTTTTTAGTTGTTCTTTTTCTTTCTGATCCTGCTTGATAGCTTTGCGATCTTTTTCAATAATCAGGGCAAGTCCCTTGGGGACTTTCTTAATATCTTGAACAATAGTGTACGGAACCGTGACAAATGAAAGGAAATGCATAAGCCGTTCTTTCAAAAAATCTTGCTTCATATACTTTGATCGCCCGCGTAGGAAGAGTTCCATTTTGACACGATGACCCTCATTGAGCCATGTCTCTGCAGGATTCACCTTCATCTCCATGTCGTGATCACTTGTACCAGGCTTGATCTGAATTTCCTTCACATCAACTTGGGCAGCGCGAGCTTTAGCATGGATATCGCGTTGCTTTTTCTTATGCTCATACTGAAACTTACCATAGTCAGCAATACGTGTTACGGGGGGAATTGCCTTACCTGAAATAAGGATAAGATCCAATCCACGCTCTTCGGCTAGTGCAATCGCGGCTTCGCGAAGCATAACGCCGAGGTCTCCTTCACCAGGAATAACCACACGTACCTCGCGGGCACGAATAGCATTATTGATTTTGGTACCCAGATCGCGGGATTGTTTTCTCCGAGCTTTACGCATTGTTAAATAGTGTCAGTGCTCGTATGAGCGAGCAGTATCTTCTTTTAAAATAAAAAAAGAAGAAATAATATACATCGAGACACCACGATGACAACGTGTGATGTCTATTTGACAATAGTAGCGATTTTACTTGATTTTGCAAGGAAAAACTGCGAAAGTGTGAGATATGAGTAAAGATATTTCACAGGTGATTCATGCAAATAAGGAATTGGGAGAGACACCATTGATGTGTCTCGAGCGTTATCGTGAGTTATTATCGCTCGATGCCGGTGTGTCTATGACCTATGCGGGTCGCCTTGACCCTGCGGCAACGGGGCAATTGATCCTCTTGTCAGGCGAAAGGGTCCATGAAAAAGAGCAATATATGCATATGGATAAGCAATATCGTGCTGAAGTACTGTTCGGGGTGAGTACAGATAGCTATGATGTACTAGGTATGGTGGGAGGTCGGCGGCGCTCTGACAATGGCCCAGCCCACATAAGCGCGCCGCCGACCGACCCCGATCTCCGCAGTATTATTGGGCTTCTCCACGAATACATTGGTGAGATCTCATTGTCATATCCTCCATATTCTTCACGTACTGTTATGGGCAAACCGCTTTGGAGTTGGGCGCGCGAAGGGAAATTAGATGAGATTCGAGGTCAATGGCCAATACAGCAAAGTGTTATACATACCATTTCATACAGCAATCCCAGGATTATTGAAACACAAGAGATTCTCAACAGAGTTCAGCTCGTTACAGAGAGTGTGGGAGGAGATTTCCGCCAGAATGAAATTATGAAAAGCTGGCAAGGGTGGGCAAGAGATGATTCGGAAAAGAACGAAAAAGATCACTCCTTGCCGGGAGCAGAGCGAACGGAAAGGAGCGATCTTGTGAGCGATAGGCAGAAGTACTTCCTCTTACCAATAACCATCACCTGTAGTTCGGGAACGTATATCCGATCAATTGCACACGACATGGGCGAGCGCCTGGGCACCGGCGCATGTTTGTATAGCCTCGAAAGGGTGAAATACTTGAAAAAATCTGATTCTTAATTTAGCTCATTTGGATATGCTTCAAGAAATTCTCGAGCTTTTTGACTTAATTGAACTCCTTTATTATCGAGTATTTTGAGTGTTCCGTAGAGATTTTCATCAGTCCCGAGATTAGCAATAAATATTTTTGAAGAGCCATTAAGATAAAATGAGATATTCCTTGTGAGCCACATTTTTTGTTGAATATCTACAAATTCTATTTCACTATAAAGATACGAGTTTTTCTTTAAAAAGCGATACGAAAAGCCTGTGTCAGAAAAGAATATTCTCGGATCAACATCGCTATGAGCGAGGATGAGAATCTGTTGGAGTGATTTTGGCATCACTTTGTTTCCATAAAATAATGCGAGCGCTTGGATCTCGATGCTATTCTGGCCTTCTTATAATGAAGTATTCTGTGGCGAGTTGTTAATTTTCTCTAAGCGACCATTTAGAATGGCATAAAATAGCCACCCTACAAATATAAAGATTGAAATAGCAAGAATCACGATAATTCCAGTACCGAAGCTTTTATATCTTTGAGACATAAATAGAAATATAGCTCCTGTCATAGCTACTAGAGAAATAAGGGAAAATATGAGTATGTAGATAAAATATTTTTTGAGCATGTACATATTTTATCATAAAAGGTGATGTTGAATGAAGTATTGGGTAATTTGGAGGACTAAAAAGGCTCATACTGTCGTAAGGTTGAACCTTACGATAAAAAGCTCATAAACAGAATATGTTTATGAGCTTTTGCTAGATCTTCGTATCTAGCGCCACACGATTAGTTAGTGTGAGTAAATTTTATACGATACTCCTAGGGTGGCACGTGCCTCCCAGAAGTGACGATTGACTCGATTCCCGTTAGGGAGGTTGAGTCGGATGAATTTGTAGTCGCCCACAATATTCAATCCAATCGCCCACCGTGCTTTCTTCCCCAATATCATTTTGCAACCAATCCCTTGCCCGAAAGCAATGGATTGAACATCAATGTCTTCCCATAGTTTTATCCCTTCTAAGATGGTTTTGGTCCCAACGCCGAGCTTGAAGCTCGGCTTCTTCACCAAAAGCTTCTTCCAGGGCTGGTAGGATCCATAGATCCCTAGCCCGGTTTGCCTGAGATGATTGCGTGTTGCCATCGCCTCGAACCCAAATCCACTCTTCCATTCAATCACTACTCCTGTTTGGAGTGCACCGATGGGTGAGGGCACGACCTCATCGGTGTTAATGAGAATCGTAGCTCGGGATTGGACTACGATGGTAACTTGGGCGTTGCCGAAGAGGGATAGGGTCATAAGTAGGAAAAATAGTGTTAATTTCTTCATCATTATATATTTATTTTTTTAATGAGTGAAAATATAAACCACACCCTTCTCACTCGAGAAGGTATCATGTGGCTCCGGACACCACACGATTCCCTTGATCTATGTTTCTTGTGCATAATGCGCTATCTTCAAAGAAATTTACATAGTGTATATTACATGTCTTTATAAATTATGTCTAAAAAGTCGATGTTTTATGTATTTTTTTAAAAAATCTTTATGAAATATATATGGAAAAGAGTATACTTATGTCGAGATATGTGACATAATAGTATATATGAAGAAAAAAGATCAGAAAGTCATACATTTGTTAGAAAAGCTAGGGCTTTCTGATAAGGAATCCCGTGTGTACTTTGCGATGCTCGAACTTGGCCAGACGACTGCGCTGAATATCGCGCGGGTCAGTGAGATAAAGCGTACGAGTGTATATGATACGATCGAGCGCCTGCAAAAGCGTGGTCTCGTTACTGAACAACACGTTGGACTCAAGCGTAAATTCGTTGCTGAATCACCAAGGGTACTCCAGTCATTGCTACATGAACAGCAGCAAGAATTAGAAGAAGCTTTGCCAGGCCTTGTTGAAATGCATCGTTATCCGAGTACTGAAGGAAGTGTGAAGATATACGAAGGCGCTGAGGGTCTCAAAAACGCGCTCTCATTAATGCTCAAAGATCTACAGCCTGGAGACCCATATTATGTTATTGCAAATATAGAGGGAATTTTAGAACTAATAAAAAAGTTCTTTTACGAATTTGCTAAAAAGCGTGACAAATACCCAATTTTACTCAAAACACTCCTACAAGACCAAAAGGGTAAGAGTCCACTTACGAAGGAGTATATTGCGTGGGCACAAGGTACACGTGAAGAGATCATGACCTTTATGCCCGAGCAGTCATTCTCGGCTAATATTGTTGTGACGCCGTATCGGGTGATGATGCCGCACATTAAGCCATTCACTGGTGCTATTGTGATCGAGAATCCCCAGGCAGTAGACACGCATCAGCAACTTTTTAGAATGCTATGGAATAGATTTGAAAAAGAGGGGAGTGAAATACATAAGCGAAAATAAAATTAAGAATACTTTCACTTGCATACTGTATGACAATGTATTACAGTTGTTTTATATGAGAAAAGTCATTTCAATTTCTGTAAGTGAAGAGCAGGAGAAAATGATCCGCGAAGATATGAAGCGCGCGGGTTATGATTCGACGAGTGAATTTTTTAGAGCGCTGTATCGCGAGTGGAAGCGCGGCGAGGAAGTACTCAATGCCATCAAAGAAGGTAAGAAGGAGTACCTTAAAGGGGGAGCTTTGGAGTTTGCGAGCGTGCGTGATATTGTGAAGCTATACGATTCTGAAGACTCGTGATTATAAAATAGTTTTTTGCGCCACAATATGAAAATATATTACTCAAGTAACTTTGTTAAAAGTGTCGGTACTTTACCTAGAAAAATACAAGAGAAGCTCATTTTTTCTCTATTCTGGAAATCATTCTATATAAGAAAAATAAAATTACACCAAGCTCACCACACCACTGACAACAACAACGAGAGCAAAGATAAATACAACAAGGGCAAAATTATATCTGCGGGCGAATTTCAGAAAAGCATCAATAGAAATGTATCCAATAACAGCAGCCGTAACAAGGGCAACAGCAGATTCCCATGACCATGCGAATTCATTAAGGTTCAGGGCAATATTCCCGATTAAGACAAAAGGAATGCTCATAATAAAGCTCGCCACCAACGCCTTCTCTTGATCAATATTGCGCAAAAGGAGAAATGCCGTTGTGGTGCCACTGCGCGAAATTCCTGGTAATGCCGCGAGGCCTTGTCCTGCTCCGGCAATAATTGCATCTAATGTTGTGAGTTCTTCGCGTTCGCGTGTCGTCTTGTGTTTGCCCATGCGATATTGCAAGTAGGCAGTAGCCATGAGGAGTCCACCAATTACGAGAGTCATAATTCCGCCGAAGGTTTCGCTCATATTTTCTGTATTCTTTAAAAGAATAACAATAAGCGCTGCAACCCCAATGCTTATTGCGCTGGCGATGACATAGAAATACAGTTCGCGCCCGTTTCTGTTCATGGTAAAGAGATTCCCGAAGCGGAGTAATTTGTAGATTTCTTTTCGGAAATAAATAATTGCTGAAATCGTTGTTCCAAGATGTAAAAAAAGTGCAAAGCGAATAGCATCGAAGGTCGATCGATCAGCATTGATCATATTCTGCACCATAACAAGCACGGCTTCGGAGCTCACAGGGAGCCATTCGACCAAGCCTTGGATTGCACCATAGAGAATTGCTTCGAGCATAGATAGAATCTAGTATACCAAGTGAATGCGTGCCTGTCTCTATATATAAGAGGCATGAGAATGATATGATTTCAGGAGAATATTCTTTCATCACAAATTAAAAGTACTTTATATGAAGACACAAAGAAAAATTATGAAGATTGTCTTGTGCGTCATCATGCTCGTAAGCATGACTATTTTGTTAAAAGCCCAATGCGAGACTCCTCCCGATTACTGGTGTGATTGGAGTCAGCAAGTTGAAATATGCTCTGGCTACGAAGGAGTCCCCATGAATCATATCGGGCATGATTCATGGATCAGGGCGAATGATACTTTGGTATTCCATTCCTTGGTCTATGCTGTCCCGTATGCAGGATTGAGTTTCTGTATTAGTGAGGTGGGCGATACACTCGCGCGGGTGTGTGCGATGGAATCATATGATCCGAATGTTCACTATGTACCAGGCACTTATCAGTGTGCAGGTATGTCTGAGTGCGATTATAAATAGAGGCATTATGTCATGCATAAGAAGAGGCCCGAGTGACACATAGTATCCCGGGCCTTTTTCTATTTGGTTTTATTCGAGCTCAGCTGTTGCTCTATAAAAAGGGTTTTGGTATAGTGCAGATGCTTCTTTTCGGCTTCGGCTGTAAAGAAGCGTTCCGCAGTAGCTCAGCTGGTAGAGCATCCGGCTGTTAACCGGCAGGTCACAGGTTCGAGTCCTGTCTGCGGAGCAAAGAAGGAAAAGAGTCCGAATAGGGGCTCTTTTCTTGGTTTTGAGCTATATTTTCCAACACTTTTGCTGGTTCTAAACCATCGGGATTTTCTTTGAGGCCCACGAGATCATCAGAGAGCTGTTTAAGGGCAAAGAATGGCTGAGGTAATTGGAAAATAAGGGTTTTATCCATAAGTTTCTGGTTCTGACCTAGGCTTGCGAGAATGTTGTGTTTCATCTGCGTGCCGCCATTTTTGAAAGCATTAAGGGCAATCTCTGAGAGGTTGAGATAGGTTTCTGTCTTTTCAAACCAATCCAGAGCTTCTTCATGGGTCCCAGATATTTGTGAGCGAATCTCGGTCAGGTCATTGCTTAAGGACTCTTTTATATTTTTAAACTCATCAGCATCAATCTCGCCACCTGCACGCATCAGGGTTGCTTGGTCAATTTTCTTGAGCTGTTTAGTTTCTCGTTTCTTAATTTGCTGGTTGATCTTTTGTTGCGCCCCTCGAGTTTTCTGATAATGATTGCGGAATTGTTCCATGAGCCACTCATGAAAACATTCAGGAATGTAGAGACCCTGGAGTGTCGATTCTATTTGTTCAGTAATGTATTGTTCAGTAACTGCTTTTTGCTTGCATCCAGCACCAGCTTTATTTTTACCTTTACTACAGCCGTAATATACATATCGTCGCTCAATGGGATTAGTCATTTCCTTAATGGCTATTTCACAACCCGGGCAATGACCCTTGTTCTTACTGCTGAATTTCTTTTTGCATTGAGTGCATTTCACCTGAATCTTTTCTTGTGCTGTAACAAGACAATCACAATGCCCACAGCGAATGATTCCCCTGAATGCAAATATTTTCTCTTCAGGTCGAGTATTTGCTGAATGTTTACCGAGCATGAGTTGTGCGCGTTTAAACTCCACCTTACTGATCATCGGATCATGTTTACCTTGGATTGTTTGTCTAATCCTATCTTCATCTAACCATTCGAATTCACCATAATAGAAACGCTTCTTAAACATCTGATGAATGGTATTGACTGCATACTTCCCGCCTTTCTTATTACGTAATCCCCACTGCTCGTGGGCCATTTTGTATATCTGACCAACAGAGCACTTTCCAGATAAAAGGTGTTCCCACATACGTCTTGCAATATCAAAGCGCTCTGGGTCACGTATGATCTCGATTTCGGGATTGGTGTGATTGTTGTATTGATCAAGTTTTGGTGCGTGTATATAGCCAATAGGAAGAACTGATTGTGGGTACCAACCTCGGAGTGCTTTCTGTCGCATGCCACGCTTGGTATCATTTGAAAGATCTTGAATAAATTGATTACCAACACCTAGTTCAACAGCCATGATCATCACGTTGTCAGTAGGGAGGTATGAGCGATTATTGGTAACAATTGCTCGAGCAATACCTTGTTGTAGGGCCCATTGAATCTGTCCGCCATCCATGGGATTACGTGCAAGACGATTAAGCTTCCAGCAGAGAATGCCGTTTATTTTGCCATTATGAAGATCTGTCATCATTTGATTGAATTGTTCGCGACCTGGTTGTTTTGCTGATTTAGATTCAGAGTACTCTTTAGCAATGGTGATTCTATGTCGTTCTGCATGGCGTTGCATTTCTTTGCGTTGATCATCAATAGATGAAGCTTGGCGATCCTCGCTTTCTGAGGATTTTCTATAATACACACCGAACGTAATATTTTGTAATTGATTGTTAGATTGATACATATAATTTTTGAAGATTCGATTTAGATAGAGTTAATGAGAGTATATAATATCGCGTATCATCTGTCACAGCTGTCATTGCCGTCATGCATAGGAGAGGTTGCGCTTCTATTTTGGATTAATATGATGCGCTTATCTGATATCCTTTCTTTTGTGATAGTGATATCAAAACGCTCAAGAGTTACAATGACACGCTCGAGCATTTTGCCGAAAGATGCGCTCTTTGTTGGTAATTCTTCAGCATATTTTCCTCCATGCATGATAGAGAGTCTGTCGAGAAGCTCTGATGTTGTCCCTTCCCATTTGATAGTATCGATCATGAATTCGTGTATAGCTTTTGCAACGATGTTATTTTCGAGGGCTCTCTCGTCTTGGCTTGAGATATTTTTACTGTAGGCATGAATAAAGTCTTCACGTGTATATCCAATTCCTTCTGCAATAATACAGCCCCACTTCATAAAGTCAGCCATTCGGGGTAATTTTTCTAATTCAACTGAATCAATATTTCTTAGTGAATATAATAAGGCATCGAATGCTGCCCCAAGGATCAATGGCTTCTTTTCTTTAAAATCTTTCCATAATTGTGATTCACTCTGACGTTCATTATCAGGGATACGTTTAAGCTCAATTAGAAGACATCGCTCTAGCAGGTCTGGTTTATCAGCCAATAAGCTAATCCCATTAAGGATCATAGGTCTTTTAAAGCTAAATACTTTTTGACTATCGTCGGTATAGAGCTCTCGGACAGTGAAGCTTGTACCAGTGCACGCACAACAGAGACGATCCGATAATTCCCAGTCTATCTTTGATAGATTATCAAATAGGGTAACAAACGATGTGTCTAATTGAATGACGAGATCACGTACTGAATGGGGAACTTGTCCAATCCCTATGTGGGAGGGATCCATAATTTCTCGTGCAATACGTGCGGCGGTAGATTTCGCAGATCCTTGCGGTCCGTAAATATACGCTATAGGATGCGGTTGATTTGGGACCATTCCTGCAATGATCCATACCATATACAACAATTGATCATGGGGGTCAGTAATGTTCACAAAATTTAAAATATCTGTAAAATCACCGCCTTGCATCGGGGTTACCTGGGGTATGTGATGATCGTAGGACTTAAAAGTGCCATCAAAAGGCTCCATGCTCCATTCATTCTGATTAATGACAATAATTTGATTATTACGTACACCGAGGTCATATTTAAATGTTGATCCATCAAAAGCTACTCGATTGTGGAGTATACGTTCATCTCGGTCATATTTTGCTATGCCAGATAATGTTTGCATTGCACCACTGATGGCTTGTTGATTGGCGACCTTCTTTTCAAGTTGCCAAAATATGCGCGATAGATATTCATGGCACTTTTTGGAACCTATTTTAATATTTTGAGGTGCATCATTTTTAATCATCATATAGGCATCTCCATCATCAGTATGGAACAGTTCAGTACTCTCATCATTAATAATTGTATTAACAAGTCTTTCGGCAATTGCCTGATGCTGATTCTGGGATTCTTTTTCTGGCAGGGCAGCGGGTGCTATCCATCTCTCAAGATATTCAGAAAGACCATCAAGGCTACCATTAAGTTTGTAATAATCAGTAATATCTCCACCTTTACCTAGCTCTTGAGGTAATTGGCAGATATGGATGTTTTTGTGACCTTCTTGATGAAATAGTTGAGCAACACGCTCAGCACCCTTTTCTCCCGCAGTATCAAGATCAAAGCAAATATTGATTTGCTCAAAGTGTTTAATATCACCTAGCCATTCAGATTTAAAGGTTCCAGCTCCGCTAGTACTCGTAACGGCGTTGAATCCATGGGATTTCATCAGCAGGCAGTCCATTTCACCTTCAGTAATCCAGAGCTCAGAATTGCTGCTATCAAGGTTATGAAGACCGTAGAGACGCGATTGACGGCCTTTGGGGTATACGCAGCCTTTACTCTGATTTGGATCTTCATTGATTGGATCACGACGCATCTTGAACATTTTTATTGTCCCATTTGATTCAATAACAGGCATCATAAGCCATTGGCCATATATATCAGCGCGCCCAAGCTTGTAGGTGTTAATCATCTCATCAGTAATGCCGCGGTTAATGAGATATTTCCTATCTTTAGTAGTGAGATTATTGTGATATAGATTAATCTCATCAGTCTCTAGGGGTTCCTCAAATTGATCTACTACGGGCTTAGTATTGATGGGGGCATTCAGTAAAGAATTAATAAGATCTTGAGGAAATTGTATATTGAGTAATTTCCCTAGAGTAAGGATATTTCCTTTTTCTCCACACTTAAAACAGCGCCATAGCCCAGTAATGTTATTTACGGACAAGTGAGCTTCGGTCCCCATACTGTCATGATCACAGCCATGAGGGCAATGGAGTAAGAGTTCGTTATTAGATTCTTTGATTATTAGACTTTTTGTATAGTTTTTGAGCATATTTTGGTATATGGGCTAACAATTACCCACACTGAAAGAGGAGGTTTGAAAATATCGCACCCCAGAAGTTTCAGCATGTATTATTCTGTAGAAATTATGTAGTGAATATCGACTGCAATAGATTGAGCACTGGGCGGGCTATTTTGTCTGCCTCTAGCTCACTTATCGCTAGTCCATATTCTTCTGCATAGATTCGACAAAACGATTCATAATCGTATGTCATAAATTTAGGAGTAGTTTATGCCCAGATAATATCTTGATTATTTAATCATATGATATATATTCACTGCATAAACTGCTGTTATAAGCTAGTTTGTAATTAAAATTACCCTGAAAGATTCTCTTCAAAAATGTCTCTTCGGGTATTTTTTTTGTTCGCAAAAACAGTCTTCATTAACGTACTCTATCTGACATATTATTTTTAGATAGATAGTTTTTCGTCACTCTCCCTGTGGAAAACTTTATGAAGTAATTTATTGCCTGTGGTCTTTCTTATATATTTCTATTCACATATTCAAATCCATATTTGAAAAGAAATGAGGATTTCTCTCTGTCATGTGAAGGCTATGTATATGAGATTAGCTTGGTGTGCATTCTACCGAATATCCTTATAAGGCCTTTATTCTATAACAATATATCTCATGGGGTATATATGAAATTTGAGATTTATAGCATAGAGAAGAAGAGGGTACAAATTCCTAGAGGCATGACCTATATTTCGAATAATAATTTAACTGTAAAAAAGTGTAAAAAAATTTTTTGGGGTACTCTCCCCACCAATACAAGATGTACCTTTGTTCGAGGATATTAGGTTAGTACAGTAAATCACATTCTAAAAAAATTCCTGTATGTACTCAATACATGTAGTTAATATGTATGAAGAATGAATCCTCGTATTTTATGACGTCTATTTGGAGAGTGTTCGGGTGTTCGGGTGTTCGGGTGTTCGGGTGTGTGGGGGTTTGGAGAGTGGTTGTTGATTTTTATATTAAACATTTTTAAAATATTCGCAAGTTATCAATATTAATTAGTTGTGTTACTATCTAGGAGTACCCCATAGTTATAAATAGTAGCTACTTGGTCCCCGAAAGGGCTGTTTTTTCTTTCCTGTTATAGGCAAAGAAGGGCAGTCCGAGTTCCATAACAGGAACCTTTCGGGGTAGCACCGCTATGGGGTACAGACTCGGCTGTCCCTTTTTGTCGTTTCTCAATTAATACGGATAGTCGAGACATAGAGCTGTACCCCTATGTCTAATACATCTCAAGAAAAACAACTGAAAGCTCGTATTGAAAAGCTCAAAGCTGAAATATCATCGCTGAAAAAACGAAAGAAATACGGCCTTGTCTGGGAAGACAAGAAAGAAGACGTTGTGACACAGTGCGAAACACATGTGCCTGTTTTATCTGAAGTAAAAAGTAAAAAGATTTCTGACAGTGATCGAAAATCTGAAAATATTATCATCGATGGTGACAATTATCATGCACTCTCTGTTTTAAGTTACACACATCGAAATGCAATCGATGTTATTTATATTGACCCACCATACAACACAGGAAATAAAGACTTTATATATGATGATTATGTCATAGACAAAGATGATGCATTCAAGCATTCAAAATGGTTGTCATTTATAGCTAGGAGGTTAAAATTAGGAAAAAAATTGCTAAAAAACAATGGCGTGATCTTTGTTTCTATCGATGATAATGAGTTTGCTCAGTTGAAACTTTTAGCTGATGAAGTTTTTGGTGATCAAAATTATATTGGTACATTCATTTGGCATAAAAAAGTTACTGGGGGCTATGATAATAAACATATAAATACAAAACATGAATATATCTATGCTTATGCAAAAAATAAGAATTCTTTAGTTTTTAATTTTGATATTGTTCAGAGCAAATATAAAGAAGTTGATAAATATGGAAATAAGTTTAAATGGGATAGTCTCTGGAACATTGGTGGACTAACTTATTCAAAATCTTTAGATTATGCAATACGAGCACCTGATGGGGCTAATGTTTACCCTCCGGGCGAAAGAGGTAGATCTTTTTGGCTGTGGAGTAAAAGAAAAGTTGATAAAAATATTGAAGAATTAAAGTTTAAAAAAAATAAAGATGACGAATGGAGAGTGTATAAAAAAGTGTATGCCTCTGGAGCAATTGTCCCGTCATCATTATTGAATAAAGATATTGTGAAGAGTAATACTTACTCCTCAAGAGAAATTAAAGATATGTTTGATAATATTAAAATCTTTGATTATCCAAAACCAACACCACTAATTAAGTATTTGTTATCTAAATCAATAAATAAAAATGGATGCATCCTTGATTTCTTTGCTGGTTCTGGGACGACTGGCCAAGCCACATTAGAGCTCAACAAAGAAGATGGTGGCAACCGTCAGTTCATTCTCTGTACGAACAATGAAAATAAAATTGCAGAAGAGGTAACTTATCCCAGAATTAAAAAAGTGATCAAAGGATATGCTGACACCAATGGCCTTGGTGGCGCTTTGCGCTACTATAAAACAAAACTTGTAGATATTGAGAAGTTGCAAAAAATTCCTGATGAACGGCGACTCAAACTTACCTATCAAGCTGGTGAAATGATCGCCCTTCGAGAAGGGGTACTTGATGAAGTCGAGAAAAATGATTGGTGGCAAATCTTTGAAAGCAATAATAAGACTGTGGCTATTTATTTCCAAGAAGATAAGCAAAAACTTCGCAAGCTCATAAATAAAATTGATTCAGGTAAAGCGATTATTCTCTATGTTTTCTCTTGGGGTAAAAATGAGTATAAGAACGAATTTGCTGAGTATCTGAATATTAGGGTCGAAGATATTCCTGAGCCGATCATTGAGGTATATAAAGAAATTAATCGATTGAAGTAATATGTTTGCATTAAAACCATTCCAAGAAGACGCCTTGAGAAAGCTTCGAGAATCATTTCTCAAATTATGGAAAAGTGGCGTGTACCAATCGCCGCTGGTATTTCAGTCTCCAACAGGCTCAGGTAAAACTATCATAACAGCACAGTTCTTGAAAGATCTCACTGGTGACCCTGAGTTCCAAGCTGATAAAGCATTTCTCTGGGTTTCGTTTAGTCCTGACTCATACCTACAAAGTAAAGAAAAATTAAACAAATACTATGGAGGAGCTGGCGAGCTTAATCTTCTCGATATGAATGACCTATCACAAGGCGTGCTTCATAATAATGATGTATTTTTTATTAACTGGCAAAAGGTCGTTTCTCGCGCAAAGGCAAATCGTAAGCTTCGCACGGAAAATGAACAAGGTATCTGGTTTGATCATTTTATCGAGTCAACTAAAGATGTTAATAGAGATATGGTTTTGATTGTAGATGAAGCTCATACTCATTCAGGGACTGCCCTAGCTCAAGAAATCATCGATTTAATCAATCCTAGAGTTATTTTGAAGATCACCGCCACTCCTGATGATGCTGATGTAGCCCAAGCCGCCAAGATCGGCTCGTATATACAGGTTGATCGAGAAGACGTAGTCGACCAGGGTCTTATTAAAGAGAAGCTTATTTTTCAAACTGAAGATGAAGTCACCAAGTTTACATCGAAACATATTTCAAAAGATGAAGTACTCCTTAAGCTTGCGATTGAAAAAAGAAAAGAACTTAAAGATTCATATGCAGAGATCGGCTCAAACATTAATCCTTTGGTACTTATTCAACTCCCTAATGACTACAAAGAAACCAAGGAGATTGAGCCAGGCTCAAAAGAGGCATTGGTAAGGCAGTTCCTCACTGATCAAGGTGTCGCCGAAGATAAGATTGCAACATGGTTATCTGGTAGGCAAGAAAATCTTGAAGGTATTGAATCTTACACCTGTGGCGTTGGGTATCTCATTTTCAAACAAGCAGCAGCGACAGGGTGGGATTGTCCACGAGCAAGTATTTTAGTAATGTTTCGAGAGATTAAAAATCCAACGTTTCAAATACAAACCATTGGTCGTATTTTGCGTATGCCTGAGGTCAAACATTATAGCCTACCGCTCTTAAACAGTGCCTACATATATACCGACTACGAAAGAAATACTATCATCAATGGCTATAATAATGATCACGGACCTAGTTCATTGCCGTCATGGAACCGCATGGATCGTAAAAAAGGTATTGAGCCCATAGAACTCAAATCATTAGACCTTTCGCGCACAGATTACAATGACCTCGGTGATTCATTTCAAGAGATCTTCATTAAAAAAGCAAATGAGTTCTTTGGCATCACCAAGAAAACTACCAAAAAACAGGTAGTATCACTGCTTGAAGAGAAAGATATTGTGCTTGATTCTGTTCGTCAAGATATTATTGTAAACCTTGAAATTGAAGACTATGATAATTATTTTGAAAAATTACAGTCTCACGAAACAACAACATCTACTGAGCTTACTGGCATTGATGTGGAGCGTATCTACAATCTCTTATGTTTCAATATTGTAAATAAGCAAGAAGAATACGACGCAAAATATGCACCTGCTCGATCATGGGGTAAATTAAAGACTGCGATAAATGTATGGTTCAGTAACGCTACTGGGTTACATCGGCATGAATTTTATGCCATGATCGTAAATGATTTAATCCGTCCTGCAAGTGTATTGCGACCATTAATCACACAATCATTCATTGCTTATCGACCCATACGCGATACTGAAGTTGTACAGAAGCAAAAGCGACAACAATCAACACGTCTTTTGTCTATCCCCCCTGAGGTGACCTTTGTCACTGATGGTACAAAAAAGGAGTACAAACGAGCATCAATGGAACCAGTGTACCTTCCGGGCCATATGTCTGAAAACGAAAAGGAATTTATTAAGTATCTTGAAGACAGTAATGAGGTAAATTGGTGGTATAAAAATGGAGATAGGGGGAGTGAGCATTTTTCAATCCCTTATACTTACAAAAAGAAACAGTCACTATTTTATCCTGATTGGATTATAAAGACGAATAATGATATCTTGGTTATCGATACTAAAAGCGGCAATACTGCAAAAGAAGATGAGACAAAATACAAAGCTCAGGCATTATATAATTGGCTTGGAGTGCATGATGGATTTGAGGGCGGTATAGTTAGGCCCTCAGGGTCCAGCTGGTTTATACACCGAGATAAAGAGTATGATTATGATTTAAAAAGTGAAAGCTGGCAAGAATTAAGTTCTCTTATTTGACATAAAAATATAAAATAGCTATGGTGATATAAAATTATTTAAAAATGAAAAATATAGCTATTGGTATTCCAGTACGCAATGAGGCTCAAAATATTGCCAATTGCCTTGCTTCTCTCAAGAAGACACTACAGAAGAGTAAGTCATTAGAATTCACTTATGATGTATTTGTGATAATTAATAATTGCACAGATAATACAGAAGATATTGTTAAAGAATTTGATTGGGTACATGTTTATCAAGTATCTAATTGTACAAGTAAGATAGACGCGCAAAGGGGCTGGCTCCTTTATGTTGATACACTCAATACTGAATATAAAGCATACATGTCTGTTGATGCTGATATTATCTTTTCAGCTGAGTTTATGATTGATCAATTTCTGTATACATTTTTAGAAAATACAGAAATCAAGCTTGTGTATGCGAGTAGAAATGCTTGCATAGAAAATAATATCCTTCATGCATTACAAGGTGCTCATTATAAGCATCAGGTAATATACAAGAAAAGAAATTATTTTCATGGCAGATGTTATGCTTTTGTCCCAGAGATTAAATCAGCCTTTTTCCAAAAAGGGCTCGTGAATAGTGTTTCGCGTTATGATTTAGTCAGTGGGCCTAAGATTGATGATGTATACCTATCTCGTTATTTGGTAGATGCATTTGGTGTTGTATCGATGCATGAGTCAAAATATGAGATAATTTTCTGTCCACCCAAGACGGTCAATGATTTTTATTATGCATTATTTAGATTGAAGCTTGAATTTAAAAGGCTCGATATGTTATTCCCTGATATTGCATATACGCAAAAAGAATTTTTTATCAGAAAAGTTATCCGAAGTCATTACTTCGATTTATCTCTAAGGCAAAAGCTTCTTTTTGGCTTGTATAAAGTATTTGAATTTGCTTGTACTAAATATGTTGATTTCAGGATAGCTACATCAAACCTTAAAAATGTAGAGCAATGGAGACAAATTTGTTCATCAAAAAAAGTAAAAATATAAAATGAAAAAATTAAATCTTGGGTGCGGCATTCATGTCGATCACTACTTTGATGGCTGGGTAAATATTGATACTCGGCAAGGTGTTGCTGATTTAGTATGTCAAATTGACGCACTGCCTGAAGAATTTATAGATGCGTGTGATGTAATATATGCTTCGCATGTTTTAGAGCATTTCACCATGAATGAAATACTCGCCGTATTAACTAAATGGTTCAGTTATTTAAAAAAAGGGGGTGAGCTACGTATTGTTGTCCCTGATGCGCGTATTGTTGCTCAGAATATCATTGATGGCTTTGATTCAAAGGGGCGGAGGTCTCTTTCGGTTATTGAAACTACTCCTATACTGACACAGGTATATGGGCTCGGATACCGCTCATCAGATCAAGAGCATGTTATGAAGCATTGGATGTTATTCGATGCAAATTCTTTGAAGCAGGCTCTGAATCATGTTGGATATCATTCAGTAAATACGTATTCACGAGAAGAGGATCCTTCATATGCCCTTGGGCTTAATAATGATGCCATGGGCCCTTTTTCTCTATTTGTTAAAGCAAAAAAATAATCTATACAATGAAAAAAGTATATACCATATCCGAACTTCAGCATATTAATAGAGAAGAGATACGATCTACTTTCGGCGAGCGCTCTTGGGGACTTATGAGACTATTAGACTTTAGCGGATTTGTTGGAAATTTTGTAGTTCCTCGTTTTACTTTGATGCCTATTTCATATTCACGCACACACGAAATAGTCTCTAGTACTTCAGAAAATCCATTTAAGATTTCTGAAGAAGACAGGGGTCAGCTCGTCCACTCGATATCTGATGAGGTAGTTAATGAAATTGTCAGTATATTTGATGACGCACCAATCATACGAGGAACATCACAGAAAGAGGGTGCTTATGATTTTTCTTTTGCTGGTGTCTGTCAGTCATATATACCTAAAAACGACATAAGTACCATTGATAATGTAAAAAATGGCATAGCAACAGTCCTCCTTGGGCCAACGACGCAGTACTCCCAGTATTACTTTAAACAGCATGGCTTCGTAGAAGATACATGTAATGTTGGTATTATTTGTATGGATTTTGTATCCGATCCTAAATACCACATAACGGCTTATGTGACTCAGCATGTAATCGCCTTGCGTGGTTTCTGTGCACACGGAAATAATAGTATAGGTGGTTTTGAAATTGTTTATGATAGAGATGAGAAGCCTCAGAATGATAATCATTTGAAGATACCGAATATGGGTCTTGATATGTTTGATAGGCTTATATCTTCGCTAACGTACTTAAGCGATCACTTTTATGTGAGACCCCAGGGGATTGATGTTGAATTGCTCATTGATGAGCATGGCATTATTAATATTGTTCAAATACGTAAGTTGTGTATTTCATATGTGAATTCAGTACAAAATGCGTACAAGTTTCGTTTATCAACTATTGAATCAGGGCATATTCCATTTTCAGTAGGTCAATATTCAGGTCCATTACGAGATGCACATAATGATGCTATTGTAAGTAATTGTATTTATTATGTATATCATAATGGCGGATTTGGAACTTTTAAATTTCTTAAGAACATAGAAAGCCAGACGGGTATTGTATTATTTGTCATCCATCGCAGGGGTAGTTTTACTCACGATCATACTATTTACTCTATTTTGGAGGATGAACGCATACAAGCTGTGTTCCATGTCTTTGAAGATGAGGTGGATATATATAAAGGAAAAATTATTAATGTTTTTTCTTCAGGCTGGAGCATGTTACTATACGGAAGTATGGATATCATCGCTATTACAGAAGGCAACATTCCTGAAGATAAGGATATTAGTGCGGTATTCTTTATAGGCTACAATGGCAATGGTAATTTGCTTGTAGTACGTAATGAGCGTGGGTGGGACATTCCAGGTGGTCATGTTGAACATGGTGATGGTGAAAGTCCTATCAGTGCATTATCTCGTGAGGTCAAAGAAGAAGCGGGCGCAATCGTTACTAGTGCGCGGCCAGTCTTGTATTTACAATCTGGACGCCCGCAAGTAATGGTTTTTTACACAGGTACATATGAGCTTTTAGATGAATACATTCTCGCAGATGATTCAGAAGAGCGAGATGAGGTTAAAAAAGAGATGTTTATTACAAAATATTATGGAGATACAGATCTTATGACAAGTATCTTGTCTCTGTGCTAGGGTTAGATTCATTTTAAAAAATACAAATAAAGCGGCGTTTTGATTCGAGACGTCGCTTTTTTCTTCCCTCAATTTATCTCAAAACATACTTTGCCTCACGTACCCAATCAATAATCAAGGTTTCAAATTGGTGCCATTTGAGGGCGCTACAGACGATAATAGCGGCAGACATCATGATAAGTCTTGATAGTTTTAAAATCTTTACATTATATTTGGCTTGGCTTTTATCCTCATGACACCTATGACAGCAATGACAGATTATTTGAACAAGTCATTTAAGAAGTGCTTAAAGAGGTAATTCATCGAAATCATATCGCCAGCATGATAGGGGAATTGAGTTCCAAAATATTTAATGGCGGGGAGCAAGGCAAAATACCCACGACATGACGTCGTGGGTATTTTGGTTATGCTTAACTAGGATGAGAAGTTTGCCACAAGAGGATCTCTAAAAAAATATTGACTCTGGGGTCGTGTGATATACTTCGCAGAGAAACATTATTCATACAAGTAAGGGTTGGTATGATGCTGCTAATTACCCAGGCGATAAAGTAAATAATTATATGAAACATCTCTACAATATAACAGGCATGACTTGTGACTCATGCAAGGAAAAGATCACTGGTGCACTTCTAAATATTCCAGAAATTACGAAGGTCAAAATTGATCGTGAAAATGAGGTTGCCCAAATCAGCATGGGGAATCATGTTTCAACTGATATTCTGCAAGATGCTTTAAAAAAGATTGGTCCGTATACCATCACAATGGATCACCAGTCAGTAGAAAAAGAATCAAATAAAACAACTGTCAAAGATCTCCTCCCACTCCTTGCGATATTCTCATCAGTAATTGCTCTCACGCTTATATTGAATTACATAGTTTTCGAGCCTAGTCCTATGCTCGGCATGCGATTGTTCATGGGGCTGTTCTTTGTTATCTTTGGTGGATTCAAGATGCTGAATCTCAAAGGATTCGCAGATGCATATCAGACTTATGACCTTATTGCGATGAAGAGCAAGACATATGCATTAGCATATCCGTTCATTGAGATTGCTCTCGGGGTTATGTATTTGGTCGGCTTCCAGTTGCTCATTGCTAATATAATGGGCTTTCTCCTCATGGTGATCGGTGCGTATGGTGTCTTCCTTAAACTCAAGAAGAAAGAAAAAATCGCATGTGCGTGCCTCGGGGTTCTATTCAAAATCCCTATGACATGGGTGACACTTATCGAGGATCTCCTCATGGCGGCAATGGCGCTTGTTATGATTGCCATTTATTTCAGCGCGTAATATACTATTGAACATGATTAAATTAATGATCACTTTGATCGCCTAAATATTATGAAAAGAAAAGGATTATACAGCCTCATGCTAGTAAGTGCGCTCGTGCTTTTTATTATAGGTACCATGCTCATAGGTACTCTGCGAAAACCTCTCTTTGTTACTGCTGAAAAGATGTACCCAGATGCACTTGCCGAATCTCATACTCAAGGGCAAATTATAGAGTATACGCTGGTCGCTGATCAAGGAACTTCGTACGTAACAACACCAGATGGCGCAAAGATCACCTTGGATACTTGGCTGTATAACGACACATTTGCCCAAGAGCAAATACGTATTACCCAGGGTGATACTCTACGTGTTACTTTTGTAAACAAGCTCGATGAGCCATCAACGATCCATTGGCATGGTATGCGCATACCCCGGAATATGGATGGAGTGCCGGGTATTTCTCAAGATCCTGTACTGCCGGGGGAATCGTACCTATACGAATTTACTCCCCAGGATGCAGGTACCTTCTGGTTTCATCCGCACATGAATGGTAGTGAGCAGCTTGAAAGGGGTTTGTACGGTTCGTTGATCGTAGAATCAGAAGCCCCGAGCTATGACGATGATATAGTGTTACTCATTGATGATTGGCGCCTTGATCGCGAAGGGAATCTCGATGAGAATTTCATCACGCCACATGATCTCATGCATGATGGGAGGTGGGGCCAGCTAGTAACCGTTAATGGAGAAATACATCCAGAATATAGCGTAGCATCAGGTGATCGCATTCGAGTACGTCTGATCAACACAGCAAATGGTCGTGTGTTCAAGCCTGTTTCGGATGCTCCGTGGGAGGTAGTCGCACAAGATGGTATGCGAATGAGTGAAGTCCGACTCCTTTCGGATCTTGGTCTCGTATTGGCGCCAGGTGATCGCATTGATCTGGAAATCGATCTTACTGATGAATTGCTAGATACGCTCACCATACGCGACGAGTATGTTCCCCAGTACCCGAATGATCTGGTGAGCATTATTGTTACTCAGAATAAAGCTGAATTGGCAAATGTTAATGATCCTCAATCGGTAAAGACATCTAGTTCATTTGATATTCCTGATTGGACTCATTTGGCAGGCAGGAAGCCCGACTTCGTATACACACTCAATGCCCAGAATGGCAGCAAGGGTATCGACTGGGTAATTAATGATGAAGTATATGATCATAAGATAAAAGAAATTTGGAAAGAGGGCGAGGTGATCAAGGTGAGGTTCGCGAATGAATCAGTACGATTACACCCGATGCATCTGCATGGCCAATTCTTCCAAGTTATTGCTCGCGATGGTGAGGTGTCTGAATATCCAACATGGCAAGATACCGTATTAGTAAATCCACAAGAAACAGTAGATATTGCGATAGCACCAACGGAGCTTGGTACATGGCCGCTCCATTGTCATATTCAGGAACATGCCGATGCGGGTATGATGAGGCTCGTTGAGGTTGTGCCGCATTACAATGAAGAATAGTAGTATAATATAATAAGAGAAGAGATGTATTAGTTGAGAATTAATATAATATATAAAGATAAATTATGAAAAATAAGAAAAATATCATCATGAGTAGTATCTTCGCAGTCGCGCTTATCAGTGCGGTATATGTCGGGGCAACTCAGTTATCACAGAATGGTCAGCGGTCAAATAGTATGAAGGCAGAAAGTCAGCAGGTTACTTTTGCTGAGGCAACAAAGGCGGTGGTCTATAAATCCCCAACATGTGGATGCTGCTCGGGACATGCTGAGGCAATGGAATTGGCAGGGATAGAAGTCGAGATCATTGAAATGCCCGATGTAGAACTTGCGTTCTTTAAGGAGGATCAAGGTATTCCTATGCGCGCTGCATCTTGCCACACGAGCCTCATCACTCAGGGTGAACATGAGTACATCGTCGAAGGTCATGTTCCTATTGCGGGAATCAAGGAACTCTTTGATCAGAGGCCTGATATTGATGGTGTTGTGCTGCCCGGTATGCCGATCGGAACTCCAGGTATGCCGGGAACCAAGCTAGCACCGTATAAAGTCATGATGATCGATAATGGAGAAGTGGGCGAGCTATTCTTGTCACTCTAAGGGGGGGTTGTAGTATTACGTATGTATCGATATTCTTTGCTTTCCAAAATATTCAAATATTCCACAGTGCTCAGCGGAATTCTCCATCTGTTGGTGGTTTCGTTTATGCATCGTGAGAACTTCATCGAGTTGTGGTATTTCACTGTAGTTGGCGCATTGCAGATTTTTCTAGCATTTCATGATCAGGGTGATCGCCAGGTCGCCGAGAAGCGTATAAAACTTCTCATTGTTATTCATAGTGCCCTGGTAATGTTATGGCTTCTTACTCGTTTGTTCAATGCTCCTTTTGCAATATATCCTGAAGCATTTGCGCAATTCGATATCTGGGTGGCATGTGCTGAGCTTGTTGCCGTCGTCGCTGGCGTGAGTATTTTGAAGGGATATTCAGTATCGCGCAAGACAATAGCCGGAGTGTTATTGCTCGGATCTCTCATCGGGGGAATGAATTACGGCCTAGCGAAAGCGTCAGAAAAAGTCTTCCAGAGTATTTCTATATCTCAGGATGCACATAGGCATAGTTTCTGGGAAATGTTCCAGAAGCCGGAGATAACTACACAAACCATTATAATAGATAGCCAAGACCCAGAATCAGGGGAGATAATTAAAGAAATTATCGAGAAGCCCACCGTGGCTCCTTCTGATCACGATAATAGTGACGGGCACCATGATACGTCTTGATAGTTTTTAAAATTTTTTAGATTATATTTGGCTTGGCTTTTATCCTCATGACACCTATGACAGCAATGACGGATCATTTGAACAAGTCATTTAAGAAGTGCTTAAAGAGGTAATTCATCGAAATCATATCACCGGCATGATAGGGAAATTGAGTTCCAAAGTATCTAATAGCGGGGAGCAAAGCAAAATACCCACGACATCATGTCGTGGGTATTTTGGTTATGCTTCGCCAGAATGAGAAGTTTATGCTGGGAGTATATTTTTTAAAAGAGCGTAGCGATTATTAAAAAAATACGGTGCAGTAAGTCCTGTCTGCGGGGCAAAAGAAAAGAGTCCGAATGGGGGCTCTTTTTCATTGGGCGATTATGTTTGTGTGTTGTGGCTATGTCCTCTTCCTACGACACCGCTCGCTACAATATTTCACCTCGCTCCATTGCCCACGGGATTTCCAGCGCTTGCGATTTCCGAACGACTTATTACATGTCGCGCAAATTTTACTTTCCCCAGAGTGATTTACAGAATGTTTCAAAGACTGTTGAGTATTCTTTCTTTTTCTCATTACTAAAGGATAACACACGCGACGCAATCATTCCCATGCGATGATTCTTTGAAAGTTTCTCATGGTGCTTGATCATAAAATGCCAATAGAGTGCGTCCCATATTTCACACCAATCGTCTTTTCCGTAATCGCTCATTTTGCGAATATAATTGGATCCTGACATGTATGGCTTGGTGGTCATGAGATTCCCGGCAGCATGCTGACTCATGCCATAGACATTCGGGACCATCACCCAATCGAAGCTATCAATGGATAATGACATGAACCATTCATATACTGAATCAGGATGAATCTCTAGGAGAAAAAAAGCATTACCAGCAATCATAAGTCGCTCGATATGGTGGAGATAGCCTGTCTTTGTAATCTTTTCTACTGCATTATCGAGTGGATCTAGTCCTGTCGTTCCATCCCAGAAATTTTTTGAAAGCACACGCGCATGATTCCAATAGTTGCTTTTCCTCATTTGCGTGCCATGCAATTCATATTGTAATCGGACATATTCACGCCAGCCGATAATTTGTCGTATGAATCCTTCGAGCGAATTGAGTGGAATGTCGTGGTTGCTCGCATAGGCGAGACTCTGTTCAACGACATAGCGCACATCGAGTAATCCTATATTGAGCAAGGGTGACAACACAGAGTGATACAGAATGTGATGATCTCGTGTAATCGCATCCTCATAATCTCCAAAGAGAGCAAGGCGCTCTTTCAAAAATATCTCCAGCCACGCACGTGCTTCCTCATGCGTTACAGGATACCAGAATATATCTGGCGAGCCTGGGTTATTGGGGAAGTGCTCAGTAACCCACTTTTTCGCATCGATGACATAGAGATTTTCAGAAATGGTGGGTTCTGCTGGTATTTCACTATAGTGCTTTTTAGGAATCTTTTTTCTATTATCATGATCAAAGCTCCACTGTCCTCCAACGGGATTACCATCAGTATCCATGAGAATAGCGAGGCGTTTTCGTTGGTACATATAGAAGCTATGCATGAGATAATTCTTTTTCCCTTTGCAAAAATCAGCGTTGTCTTTTTTAGTATTAAGGAAAAGAGGGGATTCAATGAACTCAATATCTGGGAGTATACGGCGAATCCTTTTTTCAAGGAGGTAATCAGTCGGGTCTATAACAGTAAAGGTACGATCCAGTCCAATATTTTTGATGTGCGACTCAATAGTCTCGCCATTGTATTGATGATAGTTAATCTTTTTATGAGGAAAAGATTGGATGAGTAGATCGCGATATGCTTGCATGCTCACTCTGTGTAATACGAGCTTGGCTGTATGAAAAGGAATCTGTACATGCGGATCGCCAAAGAATAGAGTATCCTCAATCATGTGAATTTCATCGACACTTGCGAAAATATTCTTGTGAATCTTGGGATCAAAGAGTTGGTGAGGGAATATGAGAAGGATAGATTGCATGGATTCATTGTAAAGGATTTTGCGTTAATTGCATGTATTTTACCCTTAGCTCAGATTCTTAATTCTACATATCAGTGGTATAATGTAGACATTAATTTTATGACAACTCTTCACATCATAATCGTATTTGTTTTTGTATTACTGTTAGTAATAGCTATCTTCATCAACAATGTATTTATTGCAAAGCGTAATAAATATCGCGAAGCCAAGGCGGCTATAGAAATATATCTCAAGAAGCGCTTTGATCTCGTTCCGAATCTCATTGCGACGGTAAGGGGATATGTTCAGCATGAGCAAGAAGTTTTAAAAAATATCACAACGCTACGTTCGCAAAGTAGTAATCAAAATTCTCTCGCCGCAAAAGACCAACTATCTACGCAGGTTGCTGGCATGTGGGCTGGTTTGAATATCACGGCCGAGGCATATCCAGATCTCAAGGCGAATGATCAGTTCCTCAATCTTCAGAAAGAACTCTCTAATCTCGAGGATTATATTTCAGCTGCGCGGCGTTCATATAATGCAGCGGTGACTTCTTATAATAATTATGCAGAAATGTTCCCTATGAGTATTATTGCTCTGATGAGAGGATTTAAAAAAGGCGAACTGCTCGATATGTCTATGGTAAATAGTGAGATGAATATCGGGGAAATTATTAAGTAAATTGATTAGAATTAACAAAATGTTGCAAGATGATCACGTGCAAATATATGAGAAAGAAATCCGTGCAGCTAAGCGTCTCACGCGTATCGTTAAAGGGAGTCAAAAGATCATGTGGCTTTTCTATGGGGTATTTTTAATACTCGTATTGTCTTCAAGTTTTTTGATTCATTCTGATGTTGTGCAATCACTTGCTCCGAATTTCATAGGGTCGATACACTCGAACCCCAATAGAATGACCTATGGAATACTGCTGCTGGTATTGGTGATCAGTGTGAGTTCGTGGATTTTTAGCTTTGCGTATAAAAGCGTCCTCTCAAAAGAGCAAAATACATTGTCGCGACTCATGAAATATCTATTTCCTGATATGAATTACTCGAGCAAGGATCAAGTATCTCGTGAACACGTTGCTGAGAGTCATTTATTTACAATGGATGAAGCGACACAAGCGTACACCTATGGAACATTAATGAATGCGAGTGACGAGCGTCAGCTGGCAATCAGCGACATAGGTCTCATTGAAGAAAAGACTGAGAAAAAGATCGTTGATACATTAATACGTATTCCAGGGATAAATTTCATCGTTATATTGTATCAATTCGTACTGAAGAATATTTTTTCAAAAAAACGCGCCGAGAATGTCTACTATTCATTTCGGGGACTTTTCACGTCATTCGTTCTAGGAAAAAATATTGAGTCCTCGTTCATGCTCGTGCCGAATAATCTGGGTACTGATCCTTTTTCAAATATGATCAAAGAAATCATCAAGCAGCGTGGATATGATGAATATGTACAGCTCGAAGACGAGCGCTTTAATAAAGTGTACACCGTGTACGCTGATGATCAGGTGCATGCACGATATGTGCTCTCGTCAGTATTTATGGAAGAATTAACTGAATTGTATAATCAGATCACTATGCCAATAACGATGCGCATGGCGGGGAATCATATGTATATTGCCATGTATTATCCAGATGGATTTTTCTCTTTTGCTGATAATAAAAAGCACACATCTCATATCCTTGAATTTCAAGAAGTGGTTAGGGCGATACAGGTTTTTGTGTCTAAGAATGATTTGAGCCTAGCTTTTAAAGAGTAATTGAATTGACTCATATAATATTTGTATTTCTGTAGGGGATTTCACAGGGATTGTGCCTCATATGGAAGTGGCCGCTAATGCTGCTCAGACTGTTTTCAAAAACTAGAAAAAAATCCACCTTTTATTGCTTCGCTCGCGCTGATGAAATTGACATAGAACGCATCGAGATCCTCAAAAGACTTAATGTTGTGGCGGTTTTTATCGGCTATGAATCTGGGAGTAATGAGATGCTCAAAGCGATGCACAAATTTACTACGGTAGAGCAGAATCTCCAGGCAACGCGCCTCTTGCATGAGGCGGGCATCGAGGTGTTTGTGCGGGGCTGGTCCTCGGCGGACCAGGAGAGACTCGAGAAACGCTCGCTGAGACGCTTGATTTCGTTAAAAAGCTTAAGCAAATCGGAAACGACATGTCTTTGGTGGCAACACCTCTGATTCCTTTGCCTGGATCACCAACGTTTAAAACGTTACTTGATACCTTGCAGGAACACGAGCCTGATCTTTATCAGACCATGGCGCAGCAAGATTATTTCGATATCAAAAATCTTGTGGAGCTTCGGGCTCGGTACATGTATCCAATAGAACTCCAAGATGTGCAAGAAACCTTACAAAAAATTGAAGATCTTTTTCCAGTGGGAATCAGATTAATGGATTGAATTCTTCACATACTTAAATATAAAGAAATATGAAAATACTAATAACAGTAGGTTTCTGTTTATTCGCATACATTTATTTTTCTCAAAACAGCTTAGGAACCAAAAAAGAAAAAGTGTTGGATGTGAACATGGAAGGGCAAATAGTTGTGTTCTCCGGTGCATCTAAAACGCTCTTTGGTTTTGGCGGGCCGGGTTTGAAATTCAAATATAATCCACGTTTAGTACGCTTCAGATTTTGCCCGAGCCTGAGTTTTCCTCATAAAAAAACTGAGGACCAATACCAAATCAGTTTCACCCTTGCCTTTGGGTTAGAATATCTTCATTGGAACATAAAGGGGCTTTCTCTTTTGCTCGCCTAGACCCCAAACCCGGGTGTAAAAAAATTTTATCAAAATCTCTTTGGCGGAGTGGCGATAAAACTAAAATAAAACTAATAGTTAACGTGCTAAAGACGCACAAGAACTGGCCATACATTTTGTATGGTCTTTTCTATTTTTACTCCCCAATTTCAACTTCCACCATCACTTCATTCCTGAGAAACAGTGGCATGGAGAAGGGTTGGTTGTAATAGGCATTAGTCGTTTCTCCTACTGGATCGATCCCATCGCGTTCTAGATTAGCTAGGAGAGCCTCACGTTGTTTGGCATTACGTGCTGGATATGCGTACCATCCGAATTTGCGTACAGCAACGGTCCGTCCCGGAACCTCAACGAGTTCTACCCGTGAATCATTAGGGATAGGAAGGGTATCGAGCGTGTATTCGCTCGGCATGACGAATGCAATCGATCGTGTTTGATTATCGTTGCTACTCGCGCCCTCGAGGACTGGTGCGGTCATGGCGATTTTCTCAGGAGTTTGTTCTGTGACGGGGGCGGTCATAGCGAGCTTTTCCTGTGATGTATTCCCGCCGAAGATGTAGCCGGCAATAATACGGAAGCCTTCTGACAATCCTTCACTATAATTGCCTGCGACTTGTGTTGTTGCAGTAATATATGTTTCGTACTGACGAATCTCATACCCGTTCTTCTTCTCGAGTACGGTGTAGTTGGGCTCTTCGATATTGCGCAAAGGAATGAATGAATAGAGTGACCAGATAATTAGTACAGCGATTATTATTATTGAAACAGTGATGATTTTCATAGGTGTATAGTATAACATGAGCTATTTCAAAGGGAGAGACTCAACCAATTCATTGAGGTGCGCTTCATCCGTGCTTTCTCCATAAATACGTAAAATAGGTTCTGTATTAGAAGGGCGTACATGAATCCACGACTCTGTATTTTCTGACTCATTGGCAAAGCGAATATAGAATCCATCATCGGTACTGATGTCTCCGCGTCCAGTAAAGTGTCCGATGAGGCGCTTTTTAATGTCTGCGAAATCTATTCCCTGGATGGGTAGGGATGATTTGTGGCGATAGAGCTGGGGAAGAGTTGCTACGTGTTCACTCAGGCTCATATCAGAACTCCGCAGAAGGTTGATGATATGCATGAGGCCCGTGAGAGCATCACGTCCGTATACAATCCTCGGATCAATGACACCGCCTGATCCCTCGCCACCCCATAGCGCATCAACTTCTCGCATTTTTTCAATAACATTACGTTCTCCTACTGCACTCCTTTGTACTGATATAGGCGTATCTTTGAGGATGATTTCTGTTGTCATGCTCGTTGAATAATTCAGGACAATTGATGTGTCGTCGCCGTGATATCTTTCGCGATATGCAGCTGCAATGAGTGGTAGTGTGAATTCTTCTGAAAGGAAGTCACCTTTTTCATCGATCAGTACTAATCGATCGGCATCTGGATCGATAACTGCACAGAAATCATAGGGCGTATCGAGTCTATGTAATTGCTCGCGGGTCCAATCGAGGTTCTCTGGCTTGGGTTCTGGCATGTGTGGGAAGGGTTCACCTAGATTGGTTGCAATAGGAATGAGGGCCACATTCACTTTTTCAAAATATCTCGGAACCGTATTCGAACCTACAGAATTGAGTGCGTCCACCGCAATGGTGAGGTGCCGCCCTTCGTGTGTCAGTGGTGTGATTTTGCTTACATGTATATCAATAGCTTTTTTTTCGGTGTCGGTAATATTTTTTGCATACATTTCTTCGCGGTCTTTTTTTGTATCATAGGCAATTTCATCAGCAGTAAAAAGCTCAAGAGCTGAATCTTTGTCAATGAGCACGCCGTCACTCATCATCATTTTCAATCCATTATACTCTGGGGGATTATGGCTCGCGGTGAGGTGGATGCCGCCATCAATATCTGCATGCTCATTGAGATAGATTTGAAGACTTGGCAGGGGAACATATCGACAATTATCGATTCGACATCCCGCATCAATGAGTCCATCAATGAGTGCTTTGTAGAGATCGTCACTATTAGGTCGTGCGTCGCGGCCAATTGCAATGCGCTGGATCCCGTGCTTTTTTGCATAATAATAACTGAGGTGATACACACGCTCAGGCGTAATGTCTGTGCCGATAATTCCTCGGATGCCCGAGAGTGAAATACGTAAGGTCGGTGATGAAATATTGATCATATGGTATCTATCATACCTATAGAAATCTATAGATTCAAGGATTGGCCTATCTCGATAGTAGGATCAGATCTATAAAATGATCCACACTGTTAATAACTCAAGTCTTTGACAGGTATTACTGTAGTAAAATTATATATATGAAATCTATGGCAAGATTTTTTTACGAAATTTTACACGTTTACTTTTTAATTATAATAAAATATTAATCAAATACTGATCGTTGCATGGTGCGATGACTGATGTTTGTTTATATTAATTGTCACATTATGAGGAGAGAAATAAAAAAATATTACCAGAGCACCTATGTGAGATATGCAGCTATGCTGTGTCTTGTCATGGCGGTCTTTTTTGGTAGTTACTCAGATATTTATGCAATAGAAACTCCCGACGCGGTAGATGATTCAATAATTCTTATCGAAGGAGCTACTGATGTGATTATTACATGGTCAACCAATGACTCACTAGTGGATTTTGCTGCACTTGATAGCTTTGATGTAACTTCTGTGAATGGGGGGCTCTGTAATAGATAATGGGAATGGCTCATTTAATTATACACCGCCAGTTGGATTCGTCGGTACGGATTCTTTCACCTATACAATTTGTGATAATGATACTCCCGAGCCAACATGTGATACCGCACAGTCTTTTATAGAAATTATTGCAAAGAATCAGTGCGAAACAGGGTTTTATCAGACTACAAGCGGAATTATTAAAACGCTCGATACGAGCTCTAGCCCTGCGGGATATGTACCGCTGAGTACATCAATCGATAATTTTAATGCCGCAGGATATAACCCAATGGACGGGTTAATTTATGGATATGCCAAAGATGACCAAACAGTAAAATCATTCGATCCTGCAACGGGTATTTTTACTACGGTATTTTCACATACTGAGAATGATCCCATCACTGGTGACTTTGATGCTAGTGGTAATCTGTACTATACATTGCCTGTTCCTGGGGCTCCTTTCGAATCTACTATGTGGATTCTAGATACCACGGTAGCTCCTCCTGTCCGGACATCAATGCCTGTCGTTGACTCATCAGGTAATCCTACTATTGTGCCTACTGCTGATTTCGCATTCTTTCCACCATTAGGTAAATTTTATGGTGTCCATACTGGGGGAACAGGAGTTGTAGAATTTGATCTTGCAACAGGTATAGTTATGATCTATTCATTTCCTGTAGGGGATACTATTATAGGTGACGACGTCGATCCTGTCTCATGCAACCCTAAAGGTTTTGGCGCCGCATGGGTTACTGGAGGAACTACGTTGTATTCATTTAGTAATATGACAGGGAATATTTTTAGAATTGATTTATCTGGTATTGCTAATGGATTAGTGTCATCTGTGTTTACTAGTGAGAGTGAGCCTAATATCAATAATGATGGGATGAGTTGCCCTCAGGCAGCCGACCCATTTATTGAAAGTACTGTTGATTATGGAGATGCTCCTGACTCATATAGCACGCTCATAGCAAACCAGGGCGCTGGAGCTTTATATAGTCAATCATACCGTATAGGAAACTACGTTGACACTGACGACGATGGAATGCCTTCTGTTGGCGCGAATGGCGAAGATGTTGATGGGGGAGCTGATGATGACGGGGTCTTTATTGAAGGGGTACTTATTCAGAATCAGACAGTAGTTATGGGTAAAAAAATTAATGTAACCATTAGTGTCCCAGCGGGAAATGGATATATAAACGGGTGGATTGATTGGAACAGTAATGGTGTTTTTGATACGAGCGAGCATATTATTATTGATGCACAGCCTTTAGGGGGAGTAATAACTCAAAGCATTACAGTTCCTGTAGGTATTACGCCAGGAGATACTTATGCTCGATTCAGACTAGCAGCTCGTAGTGGAGCAAGTCATTCCGAGGTCTACTCCCTCGGTGAGGTTGAAGATTACCTTTTAAAAATAGAAGAGCCAACGTCTAAACTATCTGTTCAGAAAAATGCTGATGCATCGGAACTATCAAGTCCAATAGAAGAGGGTCAATTTGTACAGTATAGTATTGCAATACAAAATACAGGCAATCAAGATATATCGAATGTAACAGTTATTGATACTCTCTTTGAATTAGAATATACAGATGGTGATATTACGACTGAGTGTACATTCCCAGTAGATGCGATAACGGGATTAGCTGTAGGGGAAATTGCTACATGTGAAATTGCGTATGCATTATCAGACGCTGATGCTACTAATGAGAATGGAGAACTCTTGAACACCGTAGTAGTTTCAGGGATTGATCCTGATGGTGAGGCAGTAGAAGGGCAGGGTGATGTCATAGTAGTATTCCCTGTAACTACAACTTCTGGAGGTAGTGGGCGCCCACGGTCTACAAGTAGGCCAGATGTAGTTGTAAATGTACCTGAACCAATAAATCGGAATATTCCTACAATAGAAATACCAATTATTCAACCAGCGCCAGTACTGGCAAAAACTGGTCAGGGCGTGGGTCTGGCCACTGTCCTATTGGTAGCAATGGCAACACTCGTTGGGAGTATTCGATTCCATTGGGCTAATGAGCAATTTGTTCACAATCGACGTTTCCGGAATAGGCCTTAACTCCTGTGGTATAATGAAAATGTATTATCAAGTATTAATATATTATTTATACAGAATAATTTAATTTATATAATTATGGGAATCTTATCATTTATGAAGAATGTCGGTACGAAGATTTTTCGTCCAGACCAAGCAAAAGAAGAAAAAGAGGCTGCATTGTCAGAGTATCTTATGAAATTCAATCTCCGATCAGCAGGAGTTACCTCGAGTGTTAATGATGGAGTCGTAACACTTACAGGTACGGTGGACAGTGAGCTCGAAAAGCAACGTATCATAGCAACAGTAGGAAACATTGATGATGTAGAATCTGTTGACGATCAGATTGTCGTTGACGCAGGAGAGGTGGTTTCGGGATCAGTTCGTATGTATGAAGTAAAGTCGGGTGACACGCTTTCAAAGATATCTGAAGAAATGTACGGAGACGCGAGTCTCTATGGTATGATCTTTGAAGCGAACAAGCCAATGCTTGATGATGTAGACAAAATTTATCCAGGCCAACGTTTGGTAATCCCTGCAAAGGGATAGAAAAAAGAGGTGGTTTGTAAAAAAGCCCGCGATTCTATATTTTGATTTTCCAATCATCAGTATCGCGGGCTTTTTCGTGCTCAATTATTGAGTGTTATGTTGAAAAGTCCCCTAGGACTTTGTCTCTTGTGTCCTATAATGAAAATACATCTCAAGCGATACCTATGGCAGGGAAAGCAAAGTTTTTTGAGTAATTTCACATAGAAATAAATGACTTCTTTTCATATTAGTTCATGTATATAAGCTTGATCTTGCACTTTTCATATGACATCACAACGCGCTAACTTGGTTGTTTCTCTCGGGAAGATTTTTTCTTCTGTATCTTTTCTTGTACTTATACTTGCTGCTCCTGTGGTGTATGCCAATGACGGCATTGATCCCGTAGCAGTAGACGACACAACATCGATCATCCAGGGGACCGGAACAGTCCTCATTAATTGGATGTCGAATGATACGGTTGTTGACTTTGCAACAATGAGTGGATTTGATGCTACGACCCTACAGGGTGGCACGGTATCTTTGGGTCCGACAGGATTTTTTAACTATACGCCTGAGCCTAATTTCACAGGTAATGATGGATTCACCTATACGATATGTGATGATGATAAGCCAACGCCAACGTGTAGTAACGCCAGTGTAAATATTAACGTTATAGAGAAATCCACCTGTGAATCAGGATTTTATCAGGGAGTGAATGGCCAGGTGAAGCTTCTGGACACCACTTCGAGCCCAGCGAGCTATGTTGATATTAGCGATGCTTCGTGGGCAACTAATTTTAATGCTACCGGATACAATGACGAAGACGGTCTTATTTATGGATTTCTTCAGCCTGCTAACGGAAATGGAAGCGGAAATGGTATTTATTCATTCAATCCTGCAACAGGAGTATTTACCTTCATGACTTCATCCCCTCCTGCTTATATTGGTGACTTTGATGGTCAGGGTAATCTATATATGGCTGGTGGAGGCACGACAATAACGGTGTACAATGTAGCTACAAATTCTACGAGCACCCTTATAGCTACTCAATCACTCGGTGTTGCTGACATGGGATTTGTCCCGTCGAGTCCTCAGGGGTATTTCTATGGGGTTCGTGGTGGTGGGACCGCACTAACGCAACTTCACCCTGATGGAACTGTCACGGTGATTAGTTTAGATACGAGTGGAATAACGAATGCGAGTTTTCCAACGGCGCCACAAGGAAACTTCGGCGCAGTATGGGTTTCGAGTGATGGTAATGGGGGATATAATTTGTACGCGTTTAATAATGCTAATGGGATTGTTTATAATATTGATCTCGGGAATAATGCAATTACACCAACAAGCCTGAGTGAGCCCAATGGGCGCAATGATGGCATGAGCTGTGCTGCCGCGATCGACCCATTTGATCTCGATAACCTGAGCGAGTACGGCGATGCGCCTGATTCCTATGGGACTCTACAATCGAGTAATGGCGCAGCAGCAGTTACGAATATCTCGTACCGATTGGGGAATATTGCTGATATTGATAGGGATGGGAATCCATCAGCTGATGCAACTAACGAGAATAGCGAGGAACTCGCCGACGATGACGGAGTATTCTGGAATGGAGTATCGCTACAGGATCAATCGCTGGCAGTTGGAGTCCCGGCTAATGTGCAGATTCTCGTTCCAGCTAATAATGGTGTGGTGAGTGCATGGTTCGATTGGGATCAGAGCGGTACATTTGATGCAGGAGAAAAAGTAGTGAGCGACCAGGCACCGGTTGGTGGATTGGTAACGATAAGTACTGCCGTTCCGGCAAATGCAGTATTGGGCCAGACTTTTGCACGTGTGCGCCTCTCGGCACGTCCTGGTGGAGATCAAACGGGGCGCTATTCATTCGGCGAGATCGAGGATTATCGTATTTCTATAGAAAACCCTACACCAGAACTCACCTCATCAAAGTCAGTCGATATTTCAGAACTTTCAGAACCACCGCGCGCAGGTGATACCGTGACTTATTTTATAAGTGTACAAAACACCGGAAACGTTACAATCGATGGCATTACGGTAACTGATGATTTGTTAGGTGGTGATATTACTGAGCAATGTATATTCCCAATTGCCGGTATGTCAACTTTGAATCCTAATGAGGTTGCGCTGTGTGAAGTTGAATATGAAATCACGCAAGAGAATATTGACGCTGGAAGTCTCGAGAATCAGGCACAGATCACAGGGGTTGATCCAGATGGTGGAGACGTATCAACGGACTCTGATGACGATACTACTACAGAAGTTGAGGAACCAACCTCATTCCCGCTTTCCCAAGAGCCATCGATCGAATTGATTAAGATTGCCCTTGATTTTGATGAAGATAATGTAATTAGTGGAGCTGGTGAGATCATAACGTATTACCTTACGCTAACAAATACTGGAAATGTGAGTATTGATAATCTTGCTATTACAGACCCTCTTTTTACGGGTGATCCTGATACGCCTATTGCTTGTGACGCATTAACCGGCCTTACACTTCTTCCTAATGAAAATGTCATTTGTGAAATAACGTATGAGGTAACGCAAACAGATATGGATAATGGTGGTGTGATTACGAATCAGGCAACAGGTACGGGCGACGATCCAAATGGAGAAGTGGTGGTTGATATTTCAGATAATGGGGAGGAAGGTGATAGTGATCCTACTGTGGTCCCAGGAAATCTTTTCACAGGTATGGAAACGGTTAAGCAAATTACAGGGCGTGATTATTCTGACCCCTTCCCCCAAGAGGGCGACACGATCGAGTACACTATTACACTTACTAACACAGGTAACGTAACATTGAATAATGTTACGTTAGAGGATCCGTTATTTGATCCATCTGATATTACCTCATCGTGTACATTTGACCCAGATGGACTGACAGGATTTCTTTATATAGGAAAGCCTATTGAATGCGTTATTGAATATACTCTCACGCAAGATGATCTCGATAATGGTGGTGTAGAAAATACTGCCACAGGATCAGCAATAGGTCCGAGTCAAGATGGTGAACCAGGCGAACCTGTTTCAGATGTTTCAGATTCAGGTGATGCGCAGACTGATGAAGATGACGATGGTGATGCAGGGAATGATCCGACAGAAGAATTCTTTGATCAAAATCCAGCAATAGAAATAGAAAAAACTGGAGAACTCGATGGTGTGGTAGCGGTAGATGAGACGATCACCTATACGTTTACCGTGACTAACACAGGAAACGTTACGATTAATAATATAACGGTAACAGATGATTTGTTAGGGGGTGATATTACTGAGCAGTGTATATTCCCGGATGATGTAGGGGTACTCGCACCAGGTGAGGATGCAACGTGTACTGCGCAGTACACGATAATGCAATTTAATATTGATGCAGGCGTTATTGAAAATAGCGCTACAGTAACAGGCGAAGATCCAAACGGTGAATCTGTAGACGATGCGTCAGATGATCCAAATGATGGCGAAAACGAAGATCCAGATAATGATGGCAATCCAGATGACCCAACAGAAACGCTTCTCCCGCCAAGTCCTGAATTAACATTGATTAAAACTGTTGAGGATCAAAATGGTGACGGGGAAATGCAGGCAGGCGAAGAGCTCACGTACACATTCACTATTACGAACACGGGGAATATAACTGTGGATGATATTGTACTAGAAGACTCATTTTTTACCGAAGAAGGCGAGATAGTGTGCAACCAAGAAATGCCAGGTGTATTGAGTCCAACTGATGATGCAATTGTGTGTACTGCCTCGTATACGATTACACAAGAGGATTTTGATGCAGGATTTATCGAGAATACTGCTACGGCATCTGGAGTTGATCCACAAGACAATAAAACTTCTGATGTTTCAGATTATGATGGAGAAGGTGCGGGTGATGACCCAACAGTATTCCCAAGCGTGCGAGAGGGGCTACTCAATGTTATAAAAACAGCCGATTATAGTGATATTGGAAGCCCAGCTGGAGAAGGTGATGAGATTATCTATACAATAGTTGCTGAAAATATTGGAAACGTAACGATTACTGATGTGGTGATTATTGACCCGCTCTTTGATTCGGCTGAGTATTTTGATGGTGATATTACTTCGATATGTATTTTTGAGAACCAGGAGGGGGTCCTTCTCCCTGGCGAGCTCGCAACCTGTGAGGTGACATATGAACTTACCCAAGATGATCTTGCAGCGAGCGGAGTAACAAACAGTGCGAGTGCATCAGGAATTGATCCAGAAGGAAATGATATTATAGATACATCTGATTCAGGTGATGAGTTAATTGATGAGGATGGTGATGGGTCACCAACTAATGACCCAACGGTTGTGAGCTGGGAAGATCCAGAGGAGCCAGGGCGTCCACGCGGAGGTCCACGGGGCGGCCCTGATGATGGCGATCCAGATCCGAGCGGTCCAAATAAACCGGGAGATCCAACCGAGGGACCGAATAGCCCGAACGAGTTCAATGATTCGCCGGTGATTGATACTTTGGGGGATATTGCAATAACAACGGTTGCTGGCCCAGTAGTAAGCGCATCAATAGGCGCAACCCAGAGCGTGCTTGCTCGCACAGGGCAACGATCATCAACGGTAAGTCTTCTTTTGATGGTGAGTGTAATTGTTGGATTAGGAAGTATGCGTTTCGTCTATCTCCATGAAAGTGGAAATGGAAACTCAAAGCGTTCATCTAGGCGCGAAGCACGGACATGGGCACGCAAGCGCTCTTCAAAAAAGAAGAGTAAGAATAAAAAGTTTTGGAAGATCTGGTAATCTATAATTTCCTCAAAATACTATATACCTTCGGCGAAGATCGTTCGCCTGACGTCGTAATAGCTAGTAAAATAGATGCAAGACTGCTACGCTAGGGATCATATGGCACAATTGAATGATTCACAAATATATGACGTCATCGTAATTGGTGGCGGTGCATCAGGTATGATGGCAGCTGGCCGAGCAGCAGAGCTCGGGTCATCGGTTCTTCTTCTTGAGAAAAATAAAAAGCTAGGAAACAAGCTCGGTATTACAGGTGGCGGTAGATGTAATATAGCAAATGCAACGTTCGATATACATGAATTCCTTGCCCAATATGGCGATGGCGCAAAATACCTCTATTCACCTTTTGTGCAGTTCGGGGTACAGGATACTTTTGATTTTTTTGAAAAGAAAGGCTTGCCGTTGGTTGTCCAGGCACGTAAGCGTACTTTTCCTCATACAGAGAAAGCGACTGATGTTGTGCGTGTGATGCGAGATTATGTTGCAACTACGGGTAATGTGACTGTGATGTGCGATATGTCAGTCAAAGAAATAATCCCAGAAGATAGTTGTGTGAGAGTTATTGTTAAAAATAGCAAAGAATTTTCAGCAGCTTCATGCATTATTGCAACGGGTGGGACATCTCGTCCAAAAACGGGTTCAACAGGTGATGGATTCTCGTGGATGCGGAAGTTCGGTCATATGGTGCAGGATTCGACGCCAGATATTGTTCCTATTGCAACTGATGAGTCTTGGCAGCATGAACTCGCGGGCGTTTCGTTATCATTTATGAGGATTACTTTCTTGCTCGATAACAAGAAGGCTTTTTCAAAAAAGGGAAAGATTCTCTTTACTCATTTTGGCCTCTCGTCACCGCTGATACTCAATAGTGCGCGACAGGTTGCTGATTTGCTTCATGCGGGTGAGGTTACCGCGGTGATTGATTGCTACCCTGATACTGATCACGATAAGCTCGATGCGCATATCGTACAGGCCTTTGAAAAGTATAAAAATAAAGATATCAAAAATTGCATCAAAGAAATTACTCCCGAAGGCTTATCAGATACCGTAATGAATCAATGTACTATTGATCCCAATATGAAAGTACACAGCATACCGCGCGAGACTCGGAGATCCATGGTCCATTTTATGAAAGCGATGCCGTTAACAATCACAGGATTGATGGGCATGGATCGTGCAGTGATTGCTGATGGCGGCGTTTCGTTGGATGAGATTGATACGCGCACTATGGCATCGCGCATATATCCGAATATTTTTGTAACAGGGGACATGCTCCATGTGAATCGTCCATCGGGCGGATATTCATTGCAGCTCGCTTGGACGACTGGATGGGTGGCGGGTGTGAGTGCTGCTGGATCAGTATCTTCTGAATAATGTATACTGTTCTTTGATTATATATGCAGATAGTTAATTTTTTTAATACTATTATTATCGTAATGATTGTCATGGGATTTCTGGCATCTTTCTTGTGTGTGCATCTTTTTATAAAAAAGATAAAACAAAATCAAACGTTATCAATCTTGGTATATAAAATATTTGTAGGTATTTTTTTCTTGGGCACACTATTTATTCTCTATGGGTCGTACATTGAGCCATATAGAATTGTCGTTAAGGAAGAGGAAATTAATCTGTGCAGAACTGATGTGTGTTCACTGATTAGAGTGGGCTTGATTGCCGATACACATGTGGGTCCCTACACGCACATTGCGCACTTGGATCGTATCGCTGCACGTATCAACTCGCTTGATCCTGATGTGACCGTATTCCCGGGAGATCTCGTTGCATTTAATTCCGAGCAACTAAGCCTTCTCGAGCCCCTAAGTGCTATAGTGAGTCCATTGTATGTAACTCTTGGGAATCATGATCACGATCATACGGAACAACATGGATCGATTCCCGCGAGTGATAGAACGCGCAGCTCAGAGATAACAGAGTTATTCCCAAGTATTTTACCTGAGGCTCAATTGTTGCGTGATGAAATTACGTATATACAAACTCCTGGAGGCACGATGCGCATTCTCGGTCAGAATGATTGGTGGTATACGTATAAAAAGAATTTAGTAGATTTTGATGATAGAAGATTTCCTCAGGCTCATGATTTGAGCATGCTCATCCAACATAATCCTGATGGGGCATTTGACCAAGACATATCTGGCGTTGATGTTGTTGTGTCGGGGCATACTCACGGCGGGCAGATACGTCTACCAATCGTAGGATCTGCGTGGCCATTGCCTACCGAAGCCGGAAGGCAATATGATCAAGGCCTTTTTAAAATTAACAAAGACGGCAATCCCGTGCAATATCTCATGATTACCAGTGGAATTGGTATGGTTGGTCCACGTGCGCGAACATTTAATCCTCCGGAAATTGTTATTTTGGATATTTATGTAGATGAAGAGCGTTAAGACTAGAGGGGGAATTAGATATGTCAGATAAAAAATATTACGTATACATAGTGAAATGCTCAGACGAGACTTTCTATACAGGCATTACGACTGATGTGAGTCGCCGGATTGATGAGCATAATGGAGAAATAAAAGATGCATCAGGAAAAGAAAAGAAGCTGGGAGCGAAATACACCAACGCACGCCGACCAGTAGAATTGGTCTATACCGCACAATTTCCCGATCGATCATCCGCGAGTAAAGAGGAAGCAAGGATTAAAAAGATGACGAGGGGAGGGAAGATGGGGTTGCTAGATCACGATTCAGTCTAAGACGCTCTTTACTGTTGTCCATACTTGATGTAAACTCATGTTTTATGTCTGATAAGAAAAGCTTGCTTAAATTCAACAATGTAGATTTCTACTACGAACATGCGCGCCCGATTCTCACGGAGGCGAGTTTTTCGCTGCGTCGTGGTTCCAAAATGACGCTCATGGGGCAAAATGGTGCTGGAAAAAGTACCCTTTTTAAACTCATTACGGGAGATATCGAACCGGAGGGCGGTAGAATTATTCGTGGTGGTAAGTTATCGATTGCTATTTCGCGGCAAGTAATTCCACGCGATCAGCTGGATGGTTCTGTGCGGGATTTCTTTGAATCAGTTTTCTCTGAGAAAATATACGACATCGATAAGCGTATCAAGAATATTCTAGAAGTCGTGAATCTCCCACTCGATGAGAAGGATTACGGAAAAGTGCTCCGTTCATTTTCTGGCGGCCAGCAAGCAAGATTGCTCCTCGCATCAGCTCTGATTCAGGAGCCTGATATTTTGCTCCTCGATGAGCCTACGAATAATCTCGATCACGCAGGGATCGAGCACCTTACCGAATTTCTGGTGAAGTACCCCAAGACGGTTATTGTGATTTCCCATGATGCGGATTTCCTTAATGCATTCACCGAAGGCGTTCTATATCTAGATGTCTTCACCAAGACTATCGAGCAGTATGTGGGTGACTATTATGATGTTGTCGAGCAGGTAAAGGCCCGAGTTGAGAAAGAAAAACGTAAAAATGCGAGACTGGAGAAAAGTATCCAGGAGAAGAAAGACAAATCGAACTTCTTTGCCAATAAAGGAGGGAGGCTCCGTGCTGTTGCCAAGCAGATGCGTGAAGATGCAGCTGATGCTGAGGCAAACAAAGTTGATGTGCGCCGCGAAGACAAAACCATTAACAAATTTACTATTCCTTTTCAGAAAGACCTCACGGGTGATATTTTCAAACTCACTTCATTCACGCGGATTATCAAGGGGGAAGTATCATCGCGCGATGTAGATATTACGCTACGCAAAAATATGCGTCTGCAGCTCGTTGGCCCAAATGGAATCGGGAAAAGTACCTTACTCGAGGCGCTCGCGTCGGGAGAGGCACCTGGTGCATCAATTGCTAAAGGGGTTGAGGTTGGGTATTATCGGCAGGATTTCTCGACGCTTAATTTCGATGACACGGTATTTGCATCGCTCTCACAAGTGATGGATCGTGTTGATCAGCAGGAATTGCGTAAAACAGCTGCGGGGTTCCTCATTTCTTCTGAGTTGATTAATAACGAAATTGGCACCTTATCAGAAGGACAAAAGGGACTCGTTGCTTTTGCGCGTCTGGTATTACAAAAGCCAGGTCTCCTCATTCTCGATGAGCCAACGAACCACATTAACTTCCGTCATTTGCCAATTATTGCCCAGGCACTCGATCAATACGAGGGGGCGATGATTATTGTTTCTCATGTACAGGAATTCATTGACCAGATCCGTATAGATGAAGTGCTGGATCTCGCAAAATAGTTATGACATATTAGAAATGGCACGATTTAATAAAAAACAACCAAAAAGTGAGTATAGCGAACAAGAAAAAAGTATTCATCAGGGTGACCAGCATAGTTCAACCAATGGCAATGTTGTTGATGCGTTTGGAAATGTGCTCGCACATGGCGACGCGGTGCAGCTTACCCGTGAATTGAAAGTTAAAGGAACAAATGTTGCTTTGAAAAAGGGTACACAGGTCAAGCGTGTTCGACTCACTGATAACCTAGAGGAAGTAGAGTGCAATATAGTAGGAATCAAAGGGGTAACCGTTCTGCGTACAGAATTCCTCAAGAAGAAATAAAATACACGAGTTTCATTTCATGTAGAAGAATGTGTAGTATAATAATACTCAGTACATCATTTGGTGTTTATTAGTTAATAGTAAAGATAAAATTATTATGTTTTCAGCAGTTCAAAAGCGCCTACAAACCGTAGCGTTATCAGAAGAGCGGCGCACCTTCATGCGACGCACCTACGGGCATCTACTCGGTGCTGTGTTGGTGTTCGTTGTATTAGAGGTATTGTTATTTAGAACAGGAATCGCAGCACGCATTGCCGCGCCACTACAGAATTATTGGTGGGCAGTATTAGGCGCATTCATGATTCTCGGATGGTTGGCAAGTCGTGTTGCGCATACCGCAAAAACACAGGTTGCACAGTATGTCGCATTAATTGGCTTTGTAGTTCTCGAGGCGATTATTTTCGTACCGCTCTTGTACTTCCTCACGGTTGTCAGTGATACGGGATTACTGGCGACTGTTGGATATGTAACTGCAGCAGCATTCACAGGGCTGACCGCAGTGGTATTGTTATCGCGTAAGGATTTCTCATTCCTCAGGAGCTTCCTCATGTATGGAGGTATTGTAGCAATTATCTTGATCGCGATAAGCTTTATATTCCCGTTGACGCTCGGGGTATGGTTCTCGGTCGCTATGATTCTTTTCTCTGGTGCAGCGGTGCTGTACGACACTTCGAACATTCTGCATCACTATCCATCAGATCGTTATGCTGGCGCAGCACTCGGTCTCTTTGCCTCAGTGGCAATGATGTTCTGGTACATTGCGCGTCTGTTTATGAGTTTTGGTGAATAATTTAGGGGGGAACTATTAAAAAACCTTCATGAATCATGAAGGTTTTTTCTTTTTAAAAAAAATAAAAATAGCAATGAGCTTAGGGTGAGGGCCACTATGGCCCGCGTTAAGATTACTTGGTGTTCTATGGCTATAAAATCTCCTATAGCAAGAAAATTAGTACTAATTGCTATGAATGCATACAACAAGAAACCTCCGAGAGTTATTATTTTTTCACGAGAGGTTGATTTTTGTGAATTTTCAAAATAAATTGTAAACAGCGTCATGAGTCCACCCTCAATACATATGGACGGCAGGCTATAGATACATACTGTATACCAAAAGTGATTAGTGATATTTTTTGCGATTATAAAAAAATCTGAAAAAAAATAAAAAACATAACCTCCGGTCAGCAATAAGATTATTGATAGACATAGTAAGAGTTTATAATTGTATTTTTTAAAAAGTTTTAATAAACTTACCACCAGTAATATGCTAATAAAGAAACGCAGTGCTATTGTTAGGGGTTGAATCTCTGGGGGTATCTCTTTGGGAAAGGAGAACATCGCAATTATTACTAATAGCAATATGAATGACCCTGTTAGTTCAAAAAAAGTAATATTATTTTTCATGTAAAGTAATTTATTTTCTAGAATAGCTTCTTTTTGATTTTATTACAATGTTTAGTTGTGCTAAATCATCACTCATCCTTCTTTTCAATACTCTCCTCGATTGCCTCGGCAATGTCCTCAGCGATATCTTCGATATCGTCACCGAGGGTCTTTTCATCGATATCATCTTGCATGTCCTCTTGGAGGTCAATCAGTTCTTCTTTTGTTTTTGTATCGAGGTCATCTTTACTCGGTGTTTCTTCAATTACTTCTGATTCATTAGTGAAGTCTTCTGCGCGCTCTTTGTTTTCTGATTTGATCTCTTCTTTAGATTTTTCTTTTATTTCTTCGGGGTCTTTTTCTTTACTTACGCCATCAATATCCTCGATGACATCATCGTCATCTGTTGTCTTTTCTTTAGTGTCATCATCTCGTGAAGATTCTTTCCCTGTTTCTTCTTTTTGTGTCTGCTTATCTTCGCTAGGGGCATCTTTTACATCTTCAGCTTTTTTTGAATGTGCTAGATCTGCATCGATAATTGGCTTGCCAGCGAAGCCCAAGATTTGCCTCACATGATGCATGATCTTTTTGCGTGCCTGTTTAATAAGGAAATGATAAAGGATCAATCCGAGCAGAGCAACGAGTAGGAGGGGAAGTCCAATCGCAGGTTGATACAAGGTCCATGCGAGGGTAATAATTCCGAATCCGAATATTGCCGTGGTGATAGTGATCAGTAATGCTGTTGCATCTCGGGTTACGCGCCCAAGTATAGGAATCAGCGCAGCAAGGGATGTGATCGGCCCGAACATCAGCCAGAGCCCTGCGAACATAATAAGGATTCCCAAGAAGCGCATGATCCATGAGACCGCATGATTCGTACGCTCCACATCAACGAACATACTTTCGCGCGATACTTCGCCCGGTTCGATAAGCGAGAGGGTGCGATTATTGCCAACATATGGGTAGAGCGTTCCTTGTTCGTACTCACCTACAATAGTATAGGTTTGATCAGGGATGACTTCGAAGCGTACACGGAGGTCTCCGATCTGTGGGTTCTCGTAGTCCTGCCCTTTATAGAGTGTTGTTGATTGCTCAACGACTGTGTAGTCGTCATTGGCTGCACCAATCTGGCCGATAGTCATTGCTTCATAATTGGTGAGGTCGTTTATTAGGCCATGAGAGAGATTGAGTCCTCCGAGCTTGATAATATCTGCTGGCAATTCATAGGCTTTGAGTGAAAAGATATTAGGGTTAGTGTAATTCTCTACGTCATTGAATTCGGTGCTGTTAATAATAGTATCTGACCATATTTTACTGTACACAAATGATGCATTCTCTTTGTCGTCTTCGTTTGTTTTTTTGTCTTCACTGAGGCTGCTCACCTCTTCCCATTGGAGCATTTCGACGATACGTTTGATTTTCAGTCCATCGTATTCAATTCGAAATTCCTGATCAATAATACTACCTGGTGCAGTTGCAGGTCCAGATATGTGCACAATTGCATTTTCTAAATATTCATTAACGACAGGTTCTGCGGTCTTTACATTACGAAGTCCTTTTTGCACATCGCTGTGCTTTTGTGCAATAGTACTTTCATTAAGAAAAAGAATCGGAAGTGAAATAATAAAGAGGGCAATTCCCGTAAGAACACCACGTAGGCTTTTCGCAAAGCGCGTCAATTGATCACGTGTCGAGATAACACGCGGGGATGACATGGGTGTGCTTTTTTTCTCTGTCTTCTTTTTCTTATCTTCTTTTGTAAAGTGCTCTGGGGCTGGTTTCATATTTTTTCTAACTAGGATATATTAAATAGTAAGCATGTGCTGGTGCAAATAGTATACCATGATAGCGTATCTGCAAGTATGTCTGTGTGATATACTTACAATGATATGGTGCGCGTACACAATGATGATCTCTCATCAGAACAAAAGCATATTCTCGATAAAAAAGGAACAGAGCAGCCCGGTTCTGCGTGGTGCCTCGATCACACAGAATCTGGGGTGTACACATGCGCAGGATGTGGCGCAGACCTATTCGGCAGCAGTTCGAAGTTCGCGAGCGGTTGCGGGTGGCCAGCATTCGATGACGTGATTAATAACGAGAATGTTACGGTTCATGATGATAATTCTCATGGTATGCATCGCCAGGAAGTTCGCTGTGCATCATGTGATGGTCACCTAGGGCATGTATTTCCAGATGGCCCCAAAGAGACTACGGGACTTCGCTATTGTATCAACGGTGCAATATTAGGATTCCGGGGAAAAGAAGATGATGCGGATTTGAGTGTTGGGGTATAATGCTCCTATGAAAAATATATCTAAAAAATATCTTGCTTTTTTACTAGCTCCATTCTTATTTGTACTTGGGGTTGTTCATATTGCTTCTGCTGACCACGGGCACAATCACACTGCATATGCAGAAAATCTCGAGCGATTGACTATCCGAGAATCGATTCTACCAACAATGTCATTGCCATCAGAATCATATGAAATGGCATATCTCGATACGGGGGTCGCTCGCGAAGGTACATACCTCATGCTCCATGGAATCCCGACATCATCATGGATGTATCGTGAATTAGTTCCTGAGGTTGCAGGGCGTGGATATCGCGTTGTTGCTCCAGACCTGCTCGGATTCGGTGCCAGTAGTACGCCTGAAATCTATGAATATTATGGCCCTGACCAGCAAGCGCAGTATGTTTCGGAACTTCTTGAAAACCTTGGGATTAAAAAAGTAAACCTTGTTGTGCATGATATGGGAAGTCTCGTCGGGTGGGAAATGCTCATTGTAAATGAAATTGAGATAGAGAGCATTGTCGTGCTTGATAGTATCGTTGATGAGTTTAAAGCCCCGCGCGCCAAGAAAGGCGGCATCATTTCATGGTTCATGAAGAAGGCATATATGAACCCTGGCTTAGCAAAGCGTCTTATCAAGGCAACGTTGAAGAAAGGTGGCGCGCTTGCTGAATTGAATAATGGTGAGATAGAGGAATATATTCGACCGTATAGTAAAGACGCAGGTGATGGTGCCGGCTATGCAACATGGCATTTCTTCACTGACTTTGATCGGATCTTTACTGATCGCATGCCGATGTACCATGATGCACTATTAAATTTTAATGGCAAGATTACAACAATATGGGGGAGCGATGATGCATTCCTCAAGCCTGATATTCATTTAGAAAAATTAAAAGCTCTGCGTTCAGATAATAAGCTTGATCGCTATACAGAAATAGCCGATGCGCCACATTATATTCTCGAGACACATCGTGATGAAGTAATTAATCATATGTTTAAATAATTATAATATATGTCAGAGCTCATTCAATTTTTACCTAGTGCATTTTTGTACTCTAGCATTTTCGCAGGCGCACTATGGCTTTTGGCAATGTTCATGCGACGTAATGATATTGTTGATATTGCATGGGGATTAGGTATTGCTGGATTGGGATGGCTCGCATGGGCAATGTACGGCACACCGTCTTCTCTTCTCATTATTATTCCCCTCGTTCTTGTTTCGATTTGGGCTCTACGCTTATCATTGCATATAGCCTTACGCTGCGGTGATCGAGAGGATCCCAGATATCATGCATGGCGACTCGGGTGGCTCGAGCACGGCGGGTTGTACTTTGTCATACGGAGCTTCTTTCAGATATTTCTCTTGCAGGCGCTTCTGATGATTCTGGTTTCTTTACCCGTTATTATTTCTATATTATCTGCATATACGAGTGGCTGGGAGATGCAGTATTGGTGGCAATGGATTGGGGTGCTCGTATGGCTCGAGGGAATGTTCTTTGAAAGTGTAGGGGATTGGCAGCTCGCGCATTTTATCAAAATGAAGAAAAATGGCGCAGTTCCAGCTGATTCGGTGCTCGATCGGGGTATGTGGGCATGGACACGACATCCGAATTATTTTGGGGAGATAGAAATCTGGTGGGGAATGTTCATCATGGTGCTTTCTCCAGTGTTGCCGGTGTGGGGGATTATCGCCATACTTTCGCCGCTTTTTATAACAATGACGTTGCGGTATCTTTCTGGGGTTCCCATGACAGAAGCGCTAATGCTCAAATATTTCCCAGAAAAGTATCCTCAATATATAAAAGAGGTCCCCATGTTATTTCCACAATTTCCCGATCGCGATTGGCGTTATAGATATAAAAAATAAAACACGCAGCCAAGGGTGCTTTCGTGCACCATTTTTTTGGGTTATGATGAATGTATGAATAAAAAAAGTGAACAGAAAAAAGAAAAGCCCAGCGGTCTAAGTGTTAAGATGTTCAAGCGTGTTGATGATTTTGGTGATGAGATGCGTCACGAGATTCATGAAATGTTCATTGGTAAGCACACTATTTTTTCACTCATCGGGCTCACGGTGGGCGGATCTCTTATGGCTAAAAGTCTTTGGACGTGGCTTACGCAGCGCATTGGGCTTGGTGGGACGCTCCTCGTGGGATTTTTGCTCTTTGTGACTAGTGCCTTTATCATGCGTGCATTTGATGATCACCCGATGAATCCTATTAAAAGATTTTTTGATGAAAAAAACACGAAATAAAAAAGAGAAAAGCCTAAAGACAGACGCTCAGGTAACCATAGTATTGACCAGTAAAGAGATACAGGAATTCCAATTATTGATCATGGATTGGTACAGTGACCATGCCCGTGAAGGATTGCCATGGCGCGCGACTGATCGTACTGCGTATCAGGTGCTCATATCAGAAGTCATGCTCCAGCAAACACAGGTAGATCGCACGATTCCTTTTTTTCAAAAATGGATTAAGAGATTTCCAGATTTCCAATCACTTTCAAGTGCACCTCAGCGCGATCTCTTGGGTTATTGGAAAGGTCTGGGGTACAACAGTCGCGCATTGCGCTTAAAGAAACTTGCCCAGAGAGTTATTGATGAATATGCAGGCGTATTACCCAAGAGATATGACACCTTGTGCTCGCTCCCAGGAATTGGCCCCTATACTGCGGGCGCGGTGAGGGCTTTCGCATTTGGTGAAGCGACACCAATTATTGAGACGAATATTAGACGTGTGTGTATTCATCATTTTGAAAAAGAACTTGAACTCTATGACTTCAGTGATAAGGCAATTCTCTCTATTGTGCAACAGCTTATTCCTGAACAGTCTAATATAAGTATAGCCGATTGGTACTGGGCACTGATGGATTATGGCTCGCAACTACCCAAGGAATTGGGTCATAATCCAAATAAAAAGAGTAAGTCATACACACGTCAAAAAAAATTCCAAGGCTCAGATAGGCAGGTGCGTGGGACTATTATCGAAATACTTCTCACATCACCAAGCGGGGGTGTGGTATATGAAAGTCTTTTTGAGGAAGTCAGAGATCAGATTATTAAAAAGGCACCAGGTGACCCTCTCACGCGTTCCCGATTTGAAAAAATACACAGTGACCTTGATATGGAAGGATTTATTGTGAATGAAAATATTTCTGGCCAAGTGCATGTGGGACTCCGTTAATAATTTTTACTCTATGCAATTTCTATCCACGCTTGTATATCTTTTCAAAAAGGCATGGAATCGGTATAATCTCATGTATATTTGCACAAATAATTTTGTTAATAAAAAATAACAGCGGCACAGCAAGGTGCATTTCTGCCGTACACTTATAACTAATCATAATATACATAATTTCTATGACTAAAAATACCGAATCACAAAAAGTTACCCCTGTATCAATGGGGCTCATTGGGCTTATTAGTTTGGCTATCATTGTTTTGATTATTGGGATAATTGTACGATCTACAAGCAATCGCCCTGCATATACCAAAATTAGCCCAAATTTAATCAACGAGCTGGGAATTGATCTTGAAGGTGTCACACTACTCTCGGGTGCTCCGGTTAATTTTGGTCAGAATGTTTCTTTCCTTGGGATGACCGAAGAGACTGATTACAAGAAAATTTTCGCAGATGCTCCTATTATGCCTCGCACCCTCGATGTTGCCTCGTATGATACCAAGGATGCATATGACGCAGTCAGAGAAACACAAAGTGGCAAGAGTGCAGGTGAGGCAGAAGAGCTCATTGTACGTGATGTTACCGAAGGTGCTGAGATATTAGGAATTAGTACGGAATCCCTTTCATACGGAAAGGGTAGCGTGCATACCTATGAAGGGGTTGAGGGAGACACCAATGCGCTTTTAATTGATATAGATTTTGACGATCTGCCAGTACACGAGAATCACACCTACACATTGTGGCTCATGAATCCAGTACATGAACAAGTGTTGAGTCTCGGTGAGGTTATGATGGGAACTGGTGAAGAGCCGCGCGATCGTCGTCATTACGTGGTAATCAGCGGTGAAAATATCACTCGTGAGAATTTCCCTATTATGCGACTAGGCTTGAGCGAAAAAGAAAATACGGGGAAAGTAGAAGCGGTGATCCTCGAGGGATATCTTGTTGAGGTTGAGGAGCTATAAGGATAATTGGAATTACTTTCGCTATCTTATAATATAATAATTAATGTATGAAAAAAATATTGATGCTCGTTCTCGTGTTTGTATTGTTCTTATTGGTGGGTGATTTTTTCATCAATAGAATAGAAGTAACTCCTGAGGGAATTTCAAATGTAGCAAGCGATATATTGCATCAGAAAATACTTCGCGAGGATATTCCAATAGCTGCGCATAATAATATGATCGTTGACTCAGCACGCGAGCAAATGGGCGTTGTAACGTCCTACGATAATCAATATTACGCAGGTGGATATCCACCCAGTGATCGTGGGGCGTGCACCGATGTTGTCGCTCAGGCATTACATGATCTGGGATATAATTTCAAAGATCGCCTCGACACAGACATGCGCGAGAATCCAGATACGTATACACGTGAATATGATTCTAATATTAACTTCAGGCGCGTTAACAATGTGGAAGTGTATCTAGGGCGCTATGCAAAAAGTCTCGATACAAATTTCCCTCAAGAAAATAATGATAATGAAATGGATTGGAGCGATTGGTTGCCGGGTGATATTGTGACCTTCGATCAAATTCCGGGGCAATTGTGGCATATTGCAATTGTATCTGATTACGCCGCACATGATGGAACGCCTCTATTAATTCATAATCATGGGAATGGAACGGTTGAGAATAATATGTTGCTGTATTGGCCGAGTGAGGTGACAGGGAGATATAGATTATTACTAGATGAGGCTAATGTTTAAAAGTTATTGTAGTATGAAATTTCTTGGCGATACAACACTTCCTGAGCTTCTAGAAAAAGAGCATGAATATCGTGACTTTGAAAAAAGAGAAACGGTAAAAATAGTCGCAATAAATGGACTAGGTGAAATGGTACTTTTTGGATCTTGGTTGCCAGGTGGAGGTGTTGAGCCTGGCGAAACACATTCTGATGCCATCGCACGTGAGTTATTAGAAGAAACTGGAATTCGAGGTGAGATTATGGCTGAATTAGGTTATGCAACGCACTACCGCACAAAGTTGAAGAAACAGTATTATATTTACGGGTATGTTATCAGAGTGGTGAGTACGGAGACCCCTACAACAAAGCAAGAAGATGAACTCGAGCTACCAATAACATGGCATGAGCCACATGAGGCGTTGCAGATTATGCGATTAGCTAATAGTAAACACGATACCTCGCAATACACTACAGAGCAGGCACAACGGCTTTCGAATGGTATTGCGTATGTAAAGATTTTAGAAGAATATATAAATATGATGAAAGAAAAATAAAAAAACAGATCGCCAGGATCTGTTTTTTAACTTATATCTGAGGCAGGTCTTTATTATATTAATAGCCTTACGCTTGTGCGTCACCATTAACCTTCTTGAGATGTTCATAGGCGTATGCCGTTGTAATGAGTGTCACCGGTATAGAGACAAGGAGTCCGATGATCAAGGCGAGAAGCCCAAGGAGATTAACCAAACCAAGTAGAAGTCCTAAAAGAAACAATTGCCATCGGTATCCTTTGGTGAGGCGCGCGCTTTCTTTCATTGCCTCAACAGCGCCGATACTCCCTTTCTTGTCAATGATAATGTAGATGGTAAACATAAACATGATTGAGAGGATAATTCCCGGAATGATCAGGGCAATGAATCCAAAGAAGATTGCAAGTCCCATTAGGATTGACGCAACAATTGCTGGCCATATGATTTTCCCAGATCGTATGGCGAACAGGTCCTCGATATCGAATTCTTCACCGCGAATTCCCTTGAGCATGAAATTTATCATTCCAAGCCCCATCCAGATACTTAGCCCTGCGCCAGCAATTACCAATACAAATGAGATTATCGAACTTATTACATTTTCAGGTTGAATGTATTGTCCGATTTGACCCAAGGCATTTCCAATAAGTTGCGCAATAAAGAATCCAATGATAATTGTTCCTGGCTCCTCCTTGAATCGTGCCCACGCTTTTTTAACTAATGCGCGCTTGCCGAATGTGTGTGATGTATTTTCCATAAATAATATTGAAGTATAAGTTAATATAGTATAAGTATTGCAGTATTTCAGGGACAACGCAAGGGGGATTTGTACATAAATTCTCCCGAGGCCTTTCTTTTTTTATAAATCTGTTGTATTCTCTGAATCTATATGGAAATGAGAAATATCGCAATTATTGCCCATGTTGACCATGGGAAGACAACACTCACTGATGCCTTGCTCGAACAGACGGGTATGATTGAGCGTGGTGTGTCTATGGACTCGAACGATCTTGAGAAAGAGCGTGGGATTACTATTTATGCTAAAAACACGAGTGTTATTTATAAAGATACTAAAATTAATATTCTGGACACGCCAGGCCATGCGGATTTCGGATCAGAGGTTGAGCGCGTGTTACGTTCAGTCGATTCAGTATGTCTGATTGTTGATGCTGCTGAGGGCCCAATGCCGCAGACAAAATTCGTTCTCAAGAAATCACTCGAGCTAGGGCTCAAGCCAATGGTTATTCTGAATAAGATTGATAAGCCAGCTGCTGACATTGATGGATCTGAGGAGGCAATCTACGAACTTTTCTTTGATCTCGGAGCGAGCGAGGAACAACTCGACTTCCCAACGATTTATGCCATTGGGCGTGACTCGCAGGCAACTGCTGATAAGGAAAAGGCAAAGAATAATGATCTCACAGACCTGGCGCCAATTCTGGATCTCGTACTTGAACACGTGCCGAATGTTGGTGGTGATGAACGTGCCCAAAAGGATCTCCAAGCGCAGGTGTTCAACCTTGCGTATGATAATTTCCTTGGGCGTCTCGGTATTATGCGCATTTACCAGGGTGTGATCAAGAATAGCCAAACGGTTATGATTAAAGATCACGAAGGCAAGAGCTTCACGGGGAAGATTACCAAGCTCTTCACATTCAAAGGTCTCCAGAAAGTTGAAGTCGATGAGGCGCACGCAGGTGACATTGTCATGATCGCTGGAATTCCAGATATCTTCATCGGTCAAACGATTATGAGTACGGATGCTGAAACTGAGCTCATGCCGGCAATTACTATTGATGAACCAACAATCTCGCTCTCGATGTTCGTTAATGATTCACCCTTTGCGGGGAAATCTGGGAAGTTCCTTACATCGCGCCAGATCCGTGAACGTCTAGAAAAAGAACTTGAGGTTAATGTTGGGCTACGTATTGACCTTGGTGACCAGGCGCGCTTCAAGGTGTACGGTCGCGGAGAGTTGCACTTGGCAGTGCTTATCGAGAACATGCGTCGTGAAGGATTCGAACTCGCGGTGTCACAGCCAGAAGTTATTGTTAAAGAAATCGATGGCGTGAAGTCAGAGCCATTCGAAGAAGCCACTATTTTAGTACCAGAAGAATTCTCAGGTGCAGTCATTGAAAAATTAGGAAAAAGAAAAGGTGTTATGCAGGAAATGGTAACGACTGATGCAGGAACCAAGATTGTCTTCCATGTACCAACACGAGGTCTCATGGGATATCGTAATGAATTCACTATTGATACGAAAGGGGAAGGGATTCTCACGAGTGTGTTCTATCAATTCATGAAGCATGTCGGCGAAATCGAACGCAGTGAATTCGGATCGATGATTTCGATGGCGACGGGTAAGGCACTTGGCTTCGCATTGGGTAATCTCCAGCAGCGCGGAGTCCTTTATATAGATCCGAATACTGAAGTGTACGAAGGGCAGGTTATCGGGTACTCATCAAAGGGAGAAGAAATGATGGTAAACCCAACGAAAGGGAAGCAACTCACGAATGTGCGTGCATCGGGAACCGATGAGGCGATCAAACTCGTGCCTCCATATGAGATTACCCTTGAACGAGGTCTCGGAATGATGGGCAGCGATGAATATCTCGAAGTTACACCTGACGCCGTGCGCCTCCGTAAATCATTCCTTAAGGAATCTGATAGAAAGAAAAAGGGAAGGAAGTAGATATGCATCCCTTGATTTTTTTTGTATACTATTTTTATGAGCAGAGATATCAGGCAACAATATGATGATGTATCAGAAGCTTTTATAGATAATCATATTGATACAAATCAAATTAATAGGGCTAAGATGCGAGATTTTGTGGGGGGGGATTTGTTAGGTAAATTATTGCTTGATCTCTGTTGTGGTGACGGATATGACGCAAATCATTATCAGTCTCTTGGGGCAATTGTACAAGGTCTTGATGCTTCAGGTGCTTTGATATCCAAAGCACAAAAAGATTATTCTAAAATTATTTTTACAGAAGGACTTGCTGAATCTATGCCTTATGCTGATGGGGTTTTTGATATCGTAACGAGCAAGTACGCTATTATGACATCGCATGATATGGGGCCAATTTTTGATGAAGTATCTCGCGTACTAAAACCGGAGGGTGAATTTATCTATCTCGTTACGCATCCAATGCGTCAGTTTATTGAAAGAAAAGATTTGAAGTCAGATTATTTTGAACAAACAGAGGTTAAATCTAATATTTTAGATAATACCGTCACTGTAACAGAGCCCACTCACACATTTAATGAGTATTTCAATAAAAAAATTCTTGAACGTTTTGATATTCATGATTTCGAAGAGTGTTATGATCCTGCTGCCGAGCAAATCTATGGAGGTAAGTATCCAGGATTCATGATTGTTAAGTGTGTTAAAAGAAAGTAGGACTTTTATTTTGCATGAATTTCCCACACGCTGTTAATAAGTTGCGTTGCTCAAGGGTCTAAAAAAAGTACCGTGAGGAAGTATATGTACGCACTACGCTACTTCTCCTCTTTCTGTAAAAAAAGAAATCAATCAGATATTCACTCGAGCAGTTCTTTGCGGTATATTTTTTTAACAGTACTATTTGCCTTTTTCATCTTTGGCATTGCGCCTGGTCGCACTGATGCACAATTAATTTCACCAGTACCCCTTGATCAGGTGATGCCGACTAATCGTGACTCTAATACCTATGGTCAGCCGGGATACTATCCCACAAATAATTTCGCCTTTAGTTTTTCACAACAATACGAACGATGTGATTGTGCTGGGGGAATCGGTGGGGTAGGTGGCTCTGCGATACAGCAGTGTCTTAACTCTATGGGATTCACTATCGCGAATACGGGCCCAGGATCACCGGGATTCGAGACGAATTGCGTTGGTGCCAAAACAGTAGATTCACTGGCGCGTTTCCAGGCTTATTTTGGGTATGCAGAATTTGGCGAGAATCACTATGGTGATGTGACGGCATATGCTGGTTTGATTACTCAGGCGATTATGAATCACGTGTGTTTCGCTGATGTTGCACATGACGCTCCTGAAAATGTGGATGCACATACTCCTATACCTAGTACTTCCACGGCGCCAATTCGCCGATCAGGGGGAAGGGGCTCTCGGGGGGAATCAGATACTGATTTTAGTACTGAAGTACTCATTCTTGATAAAACAGCGAGTGGAATATTGATTGATGAAAATAACAATCAATACATTGAATATACTTTTGAAATATGCAACGAGGGAGATAAAGATCTCACCAATATTGTTCTTTTAGATGATCTTGTAGACCTTTCTTTGGGTACCATGTTGCCCCTTGGTGTTTTGGAATCTAATTCATGTCAGTCCCTGGGCCCTTTTCCTTATGTGCTTAATGGGGCAGATCTAGAAGCAGGTTTTGTAGAAAATACTGCAAGTATTTCATCTGATGAAGGAGAATCTGCAGAAGATTCCATCATAACTGATCTAGGCGATGATTACATTCCGAGTATTCTCATTGATAAAGAGTCTAATATTACAAATGCCGAGGAAGGCGACACTATTACCTATACTTTTACGATCACGAATGATGGTCCCGTTGATTTGAGTAGTGTGTATCTCACAGACGATCTTGCGGGGATAAATCTGGGTGCATCATGTCCGACCCAAGGCTCACCAATAAGTCTAGCGACGGGCGCCGCGCCGTTTGCATGTACGGGAACCTATCTCGTTGGTTCCGGAGAAACAGGGAATTTGAGGAATAATGTATCTATTGAGGGTACGGCACCATTCGGTACTGTTGTGACTTCAGATGATTTTGTTGATGTTCTGTTAGTGGAACCCGATGTTCCAAGTATCGGTATTACTAAAAGTATTTCTAATATTGATCCAAGCCCACTTGCTATTGATAGTGTTATTACGTATGAATTTTCTATTATTAACGGCCCCGTAGATCTCAGTAATGTGTATATAGAAGACTCATTAGCTGGGGTGGTTCTCGATGCGGCCTGTCCGACGGTCTCTAATCCTATAAGCCTCAACGCCGGAGCTCCTACTTTTACCTGCACAGGAACATATGAAGTGACGACTGCTGGTGAAATTGAAAATAGCGTAACAGTATATGGAATATCAATAGATGATGGTACGACGGTAGTTGATGGTAATGATAGCGTAACGGTGAATGTTCCTGAGCCTGGAATACCTGCAATGTTCTTTGAAAAAACCATTACCAACAATGGGACTATTCAAGCAGGGGATACTATCACCTACGAGTTCCTCATCCGTAATGATGGCAATGTCACCCTTACTGGCATCACCCTTATCGATAATCAAACAGACGCCGCTCCTGTATGTAGTAACTGGCCAGGAACTCCAGGGGAATTACTCCCAGGACAAAATGGTAATCCAGGTCAACAAGTTATCTGCACCGGAAGTTATCAAACTGATGCAAATGATGTCGCTACAGGTGTAGACAATACTGCCACAGCAAATAGCGCACAAACAGATCCACTTGATAGTATCGCATCAACACCGGTTGTCGCTGAGGATGCCCCTGGGCTTGAAATCCGCAAATCCATAGATACAGATAATACAGCGACTGATGTAGTTGTGGGCAGTACTGTTCATTATGATATTGAAGTAGAAAATACAGGAAATGTACCACTCTCTAATATCGTTGTTGATGATAGTTTGCTGGGAGATATTACCTCAGATTGTGTATGGCCTGGCGCATCTGGCGCCTTGGGTGTAAACACGGGGGTAGATACTATTGCGACATGCGATGTATCATATCTTATTCAGCCAGGAGATGGTGATGTTCAGAGTGGCGAGCTTCTATTAATTAATACTGCTGACGCACAAACAAATTATTTAGGTAATATCGTTCAGTCTAATACAGACACTGCAACTATCCCTATCGAGACAGCATCGATTCGCCTCACTAAGGCAGCAGATGTGACTACTGTAGAATTGAATGAGCTAATTACTTATACATTTATCGCCATTAACACGGGAACTGTACCGCTTAATAGTGTGGTAATTAGCGATAACGATCTTGTGCTAGATTCTCCGGGAATTGATATGGCAGCTTGCGCATGGGGCGGAGCAACAGGAACATTACAACCAGGAGAGCAGGTTGAGTGTACTGCAACATACACCCCTAGTTCTGCTAATGGAGATCAAGTGGGAGACATAATCAGTAATGTTGCTATCGTAGGGGCAGATGCAACAAGTGAACAAGTGTCAGTTTCTGAAGAAAGTAATTTGGATGCAAACGGCAATCCCATTGATGTTGATGTCGAGGTTATAGGAGGGCCTATCCTAGAAATTACTAAGCAGGTATTTTATCAAGATTCTAATTTAGAAATAAATGATGGGGGTACGGTAAATCCAGGTGATGAGATATATTACTTGATAACAATCTGTAATACAGGTGATACTAATGCGTTAAATGTTACGTTTAATGAGTCATTGTTTAATGAGTCAAATGTTAATATAGGAAGCATACTTGCCTCTGATCCTTTTAATCCTGCGCTTTCTTGCACAAGTTTTTCTAGTATAAACTTAGCTAATCCATTCGAATATACTGTTCCATCTACTGGCCCTATTCCAGATACTATTACAAACACAGCATCTGTGAGTGCAGATGGTGTGCCATTAGTAGATGATACAATAATCCTTAACGTTGAGATTCCATCGGGGCTTGTTGTTCGTAAATTTGTTGATGTTAGTTCGCCAACGGTATTTAGTCTTGATGATGAAATCCCATATATTATTGAAGTAGAAAATACAGGCGACCCAGTGCTCACTGGGGTTGTGATCTCTGATTCGGCCCTTGATGCAGGAACTCTTGCTTGCGAAGGTGGGGCAGTTGATCCTACTAATGCTACTATTCCTGGGCAAACAACAATTACCTGCGTTGGAATTCATACAGTAATCCAGGCTGATATTGATAATGGGTCTCCGTTTAGGAATACCGCCCAGGCAACAGATGGAACTTTGTCAGATGATGATTTTGCTGATGCTATATTAGAACAGAATCCATCAATCAGCCTTCTCAAAGAAGTAGTTGCGCCAACACCTAACCCTGTAAAGGTAGGAGACACGATCTTCTATCAGTTCACTATTACCAACACAGGGAATGTCACCCTTACCAACATCGCCCTTACGGATGATCAAACAGATAATCCTCCAACATGTAGTGCATGGCCTGGAACCCCAGGGGAATTACTCCCAGCCCAAAATGGCAATCCAGGTGAGCAAGTAATTTGCACAGGAAGTTACCTCACGCAATCAGGTGATGCTAATACAACGGTGAGAAATATTGCAGAAGTTGATACAGCACAGACAAACACGGTGGATACCTTCGTGGACACACCTGTTCAAGAAGCAGATGCTCCAGCAGTAAGTCTCCTCAAAGAAGTAGTTGCGCCAACACCTAACCCTGTAAAGGTAGGAGACACGATCTTCTATCAGTTCACTATTACCAACACAGGGAATGTCACCCTTACCAACATCGCCCTTACGGATGATCAAACAGATAATCCTCCAACATGTAGTGCATGGCCTGGAACCCCAGGGGAATTACTCCCAGCCCAAAATGGCAATCCAGGTGAGCAAGTAATTTGCACAGGAAGTTACCTCACGCAATCAGGTGATGCTAATACAACGGTGAGAAATATTGCAGAAGTTGATACAGCACAGACAAACACGGTGGATACCTTCGTGGACACACCTGTTCAAGAAGCCGAAAATCCAGAACTCACTCTCACGAAAGAGATCGACTTTACTCAAACCGCTTCAGAAGTAATCGTTGGAAGTACGGTGTATTATATGTTCACTATTACCAACACGGGGACCGTAAATATAAATGGCTCTTATGTTCTTGATCCATTGTCTGGGCCTGTTGCTTGTGATTTCTTGGCCTCTTCTGATCCTAGTTCTACTGGAAATCTTTTATTTCCAGGTGAATCTGTGCCATGTTCGTCTAGTTATGTTATTCAATCTGGAGATATTGTTAATGGAAATATAGTTAACACCGCTACATCTTATGGACAAACCAATTTACCTGCCCCTGATGATTTTATCTCATCCAATCAGGCAATGGCAACAATACCAGTTGATACAGCAAGCATCCAACTCACGAAGGCATCAGTTCAAGGTTCTGTAACTGCAGGCGAAGACATTGATTACGTCTTCATAGTAGAAAACACAGGAACGGTCACTCTTACTGATGTTGCCGTCACTGACCCTGATGTTAACAATCCACCAGGAGTGACATGTGATTGGAATACCGCAACAATGGGATCACCTGCGAGTGAATTGCAGCCTGGGGAGAAGGTTGATTGTACAGCTGCATATACAACACTCTCGACTGATGCAGGTCAAACAATCACGAATACTGCTGTAGTAGGATCTGAATTCGAGACAGATATTCCAAATGGTGGATTTATAAACATAGGCGATACAAGTAATGACGTTGAAGTTCCTGTTACTGCACCGCCTCTTCCGAATCTTGTTGTTACGAAATCAGTTGATGATACAGGGCCGGTGACACCAGGAACAATATTGAACTACACTATTACGGTGTGCAATACCGGAGGTGCTACTGCTAATAACGTACTCATTACTGATACTAGGATCGGGGTGAATAACTTTAACCTTGGAAATATTACATCTAATCAGACACCGTGCCCATCGCAAACTTTCCCATATACTGTATTAACTAGCGATGCTCCTCAAATTATTAATATAGCTAATGCTATTTCTGATGAGGTTACCACTCCCGTTGATTCAAATACTGTTACGGTCGATGTTAACGCACCTCTCGATTCACTCAGTATTGAGAAGACATTGATTAATCCATCATCAGGAACTGCACGTGCGGGCGACATTGTGACATTCCAATTTGTTATTCAAAATGGACCAACAACAATCTCGGGTGTTACATTGAGTGATCCGGGCGTTGATTTGGCTCTGAATTGCCCTATTAATCAGACCATGACTCCAAACGCCTTTATCACCTGTACGGGTACATACCAAACTGAATCAGAAGACTTCGATGAATTTGTAAATACTGCCGAAGTGAGTTCTACTCAAACAGGAACTATACAATCAAATCCTGCATCGGTGAATATATTGCCGTCAGTTACTTTGGGTGAATTTTGCCTTGATAGAGCGCCGATCACTGTATCAAATCAGTGTGTTTCAAATGACAATGATCAGACCGACCTTTCCGGAATTACATGGAATAGGGAAACAAATACGCTCTTTACCGTAGAAAATGGAACATATAGAATGTGTGAACTTAATACCAATGGAGGTTTGATTAGATCAATTCAATTAGAGAATACCGGAGGCTATACTAGTTCGGGCTTCCATGATACTGAAGGGGTTGTACACATAGGTGGTACACGATATGCAGTGAGCGAAGAGAGGAGGGGGCGGATTGCTGTATTTGATTTGGCTGCTGGTGCAACTTCTGTTAGTTATGCAAGTGCTGATAAGGTGCAGTTCGATGGCTCATTTGGCGTGTGGTCAGGAGCATCTAGCTCAAATATTGGACTTGAAGGTATCGGATATGATCCAAGTGCTAATGATCAAATTCACACTGTTAAAGAAAAAACCCCTATGGGACACTATTCATTTAACGAGAATCTTGTTCCGACATCAGGAACGTATAATTTGCCGTTGAATCAGACAACAACAGTATGTGATAATGATACTTATGACAATGACGGGCTTTCTGATCTAGCTGGTATGCATCATATGGGAATTAATACTGCAGGAGTGGTTGGGGCGTATGGTACACAAGATCACACCTTGATATTGAGTGATGAATTAAAGACAGTCGTTGAATATGATGAATGTGGTGAGGTGAGTCGCTTAGTGCTTTCAAATGTTCAATATTGTAATGGTGGAGCAGTTGCGCCTACTCCCCCACAACCAGAAGGGGTGACGATGGATAATGCAGGAAATCTCTATATTGCCAGTGAGAATGACCAGCTCTATATTTATCGACATCCTTAGAGATTAGTGCCCTTGCATAAATATTTTTGTCTCGGTATACTCATTTTTGTTGAAAGTTCATGTTTTTTAAAAATATGTAACTTGCCCTCAACACAATTACATAATAATTAACGTAAAATAATAAATAATATGTTTGATCTTAAAGCCCTCGCAGCAACTCTCGACCAGATCGAGGCAGAGAAGCGCATCTCACGCGACGCCATTATCGAAGCAATCGAAATGGCCCTTGCTGCAGCATATAAAAAAGACTACGGAAAACGTGGCCAAATTGTAAAAGCAGATGTAAATGTCGAAACAGGCGATACGAATTTTTATCAGGTAAAGACAATTGTTGATGAGTCAATGGTGAAACCTGCCTTGACCGAGGATGAACTCGCCCAGATGAAAGAGGGAACTTTAGAGGTTGAGGAAACCCCTGAGGATGAGCGTGTGCGCTTTAACGAAGAGCATCATATGTATATTGATGATGCTAAGAAGATTCGTGCAGGTATTGAGGTGGGCGAGGAAATCACCTTTCCATTGCAGGTTCGTGATGACTTTGGACGTATTGCTGCTCAGACTGCCAAGCAGGTAATCATTCAGCGTATTCGTGAGGCTGAGAAGGGTTCAATCCTCGAGGATTTTGCTGATCGCGAAGGTGAGGTAGTTATGGGAACAGTGCAAAAGGTTTCTCGGGGAAATGTCTTTGTCGATTTGGGTCGTGCTATTGGTGTGATTCCAACCGAAGAAAAAATTCCTGGTGAATTTTATAAAACTGGCGCACGTACCAAAGCATTTTTGTATAAAGTTGAAGATACCCCGCGTGGTGTGCACTTATATCTCTCACGCTCGCACCCTAGATTAATCGAGTCCCTCTTTGCTATCGAGGCACCTGAGGTGAATGAAGGAATTGTTGAAATTCGTGCCATTGCTCGTGAGGCTGGTGCACGATCAAAGATTGCTGTTCATACGAATGATGAGGCGGTTGATCCAATTGGCGCGTGTGTTGGTCAGCGTGGTATGCGCGTTACGACCGTTATGCAAGAATTATCAGGCGAGAAAATCGATGTCATTCCATGGAGTGATGATATTGCAGAATATATTTCAAATGCCCTATCTCCTGCGCGTGTCTTAGATGTGCGTATTGATGAGGAGACTCATATTGCACATGTAGAAGTAGCTGATGATCAATTATCACTTGCTATTGGTAAGGAGGGGCAGAATGTGCGTCTTGCTGCCAAGCTGACTGGGTGGAAAATTGATATTGCTGGGATTGAAGGTATTTATGAAGAGGGCAAGAAAGAAGAGGAAGATGATGAGTATCAAGATCTTTCAAAGCTCGCAGCAGTCGCCAAGGCAGCTGGTGTGATTGATGAAGGTAACGCATCTGATCAAGAAGAGGGTACTAAGGCAGAAGAAGCCCCTTCTGAAGAATAGAAATTCAGAAAATAAGACAATACTACAGGCCGCTATCATGAAATATTTGCATGATAGCGGTTTTGTAATAGTGCTTTGCCTTCGCATATGCCGCATCTCCACCTTGACGAATATATCCTTCGGTCATAATACCTGAATTTATTTCAAGGATCCACGCAATACCATTTTGATCTAAAAGAATATCGAGAGAATACATGCGCAATGGAATACAATTCATTGCTTGGATAAGAACATCAATTGCTGCGGCAGGAAGGGGGGCTTCATGGATTAATGCTCCACGACTGATATTGTGTTTAAAGCCAGTATCTTGATCTGTATTCTGGCGAATCTTTTCATAATGAATGTACACTTTTTTATCAAAAATAATACAACGGAACTCTCGTGCATGGGGTATGAAAGGAGATACGACAACATCAAGTCCTTTGTTATGAAGATTAACAATTGCCTTTTTGGTAGTAATGCTATTGTGGTGAAGAGTTACGTTGTTCCCGCTATACCCACCTTTGTTCTGGCGCACAACAACAGGGATTGTTAAGGGATTCAAGAACGACTCACCAAGGGTGTAAAAATATGGAACCTCAAAGCGCTCACATTTTGCAAGAGTCATAAAAAATATACATTGAGGAGTATTAATAGAGTGATTATTAAGAAATTCATACGTGATGTATTTATCATTTGCTAGCGTTAATGTAGATGCTCCATCTGCATCGAATCGATACCCCCAGATGGTTTGCGTACGGCCATTTTTTTCTAGAAAAATATACCAATTATTAGCGTAATATGAAAATGCGATGCCTTCTTCTTGGCAAATTTCCTCGATAATCTTGAGAAGGATTCGTTGTGAAAGTTTTCCTGACATGATGCGTAGTAATATGTGGTAGCTAGAATAATGCAAAATATGATACACTATATAATATATTTTGTAAGCAATAAGGTGTACTGGTAATAATTTCTTTGTTATTTTGTTATTGGCAGCATCTCGAATGGATATATTTATGAAAAAGAATTTGATATACGTACTCGCATTGGTAGTTCTGGTTGTTATTGGTGCTGTGTTTGCAAAGCGTGGAAATGCAAATCATAGTGGATGGCATTTAAATAACGGCGTACAACGAAGTCAGGGCGTCCAGGTGATAAATAATGGGACAACACAACAGAATAATGATGATACAATTATGGAGGAAGAAATGTCTATGAATGATAAGGGCTCAGTTCTGATCAGTAATCCTGGTCAATTCGTTGACTATTCTCCAGAAAAAGTTGCTGAGCTAGGCGATAATCGCGGACTACTCTTCTTTAATGCTTCATGGTGTCCAAGTTGTCGTAAGGCAATCGCTGATATTGAAAAGAATCTAGAGAATATTCCTGAGGACCTCGTAATCATGAAGATAGATTTTGATGAATATGGTGATTGGGGGCGTAAGAATTACCAAGTGCGTGGCCAGCACACATATGTGCAGATAGACAACGAGGGTAAGCTTATAACCTCATGGGTAGGTGGTAAGTTTAAAGACATCATGAATAAGATCGACGATAACTAGTTTTATAAAGAAATAGCTTCTTGTTAAAGTTGTAGAAAGAGGCGTACTCGTAAGGTGTGCCTTTTTCTTTTACGGTATTTACCTGAATGCTATGATATTTTCATATGTTCACATTTTTTATTATTTCATTTGTAGCGGGATTACTCACGGTTTTGGCACCATGTGTGCTGCCCGTTCTGCCTGTTATTGTTGGTGGTACTATCGCCAAAGGTGAAGAAGGCAATGATAAAGGTAATTCGTCACGGCGTCGAGCTTATCGTGTTATTGGTGCATTGGCGGCTTCGGTTTTTCTTTTCACGCTCATTCTCAAATTCTCTACTATCTTCATTGATATTCCAAGCATTTTTTGGAAATATCTCTCAGGAAGCGTAATTCTTCTAATCGGTTCTTCATTTCTTTTTGATAAGTTGTGGACGAAAATCATTGGAAAAAGCTCTGTGGGCCAGAGGGCGCACCGCGTGCTCGGCATAGGTATGCAGAAGAAAAATGCATGGGGGGACATAATTATTGGGGCAGCACTGGGCCCAGTATTCTCAACCTGTTCACCAACATATTTTCTTATTCTCGCTACGGTGCTGCCGGCAAGTTTGGGTCTTGGGATGCTTTATCTCCTAGCATTCATTCTTGGTATGTCATTGGTGCTTCTCCTTATTACTTATCTGGGCGATTTGATCGTAAAGAAATTGAACATTCTGGCAGATCCCAAGGGTTGGTTTAAAAAGATTATTGGCGTGTTATTTATCTTGATCGGAATTGCAATTATTTCAGGATTTGATAAAAAGATTGAAGCAAGGCTACTCGATGGTGGATGGATTAATCTCACGGGATTTGAGGAACGCTTGATAGAAAAAGCCGACCCTGAATCTATGATGGAGGATGCGTCAAGAAAAGCAACAGAACAAGAGCAAAAAAGCACGGGTATTTTCCCTGGCTACGATGTCTTCGAGGCGCCAGAATTAGTGAATCCGCATGGATACATTAATACCGATGATCAGACAACGATCGAACGTGCTTTATCAGAAGGGAAAATAGTGCTGGTGGATTTTTGGACGTATAGTTGTATCAATTGTATTCGTACGATTCCGTATCTACAAGAGTGGTATGAAAAATATGCTGAGCAAGGCCTAGAAATTATTGCAGTGCATACGCCAGAATTTGCTTTTGAAAAGAAGTTAGAAAATGTAGAAAAGGCAGTGAAAGATTTTGGAATTACCTATCCAGTCGTACTTGATAATGATTATGAGACATGGAGATCATACGAAAATAGATTTTGGCCACGCAAATATCTCATTGATCACAATGGAAATGTGATATATGACCATATAGGAGAAGGGGCATATGGGCAGACCGAACGTGCAATCCAAGAGGTATTGCGTCATTCTGGTAATATCTCAGAGGATAATGGTATTTCAGACATTGTTTCAATAGATAATGATACAGAGAATTATGCCAAGACTCCAGAAATCTATCTCGGCGCATGGCGAAACAGCGAATATTTGATCAATGCTCAAGGTGGCGTTGAGGGGACTCAGATACTGGGACGCGGTATCGAAGCGCTCGGTAATCCTGGTGGCTATGTAATGCTTGATGGTACATGGGAATTCACTGATGAATATGTTGCGGTTGACCCCAGTACTGGTGGATCAATTCTTGTAAATGTTCAGGCGCAAGATATTCATATGGTTGCACAGTCCGACACTGGCGCAGAGATTGAGTACGCATTCGGAACATCATCAGGACCAAAGAAAAAAATTACTATTGACGAAGAAAAGCTCTACACACTTTTTGAAGATCTGGACCCACAGAGTGCTCAGGTGATATATGGTGACATACTTCATATAAACATTCCAAAGGGTGTTGATTTCAAGATCTTTACCTTTACCTTCGGTTAGGATATGCTAAGAGGTACGTCATGCAGATACAGTCCCGCTACAGTAATGACCATTATGCAAAAATATTTCATGCGCTCGGTGACCCAACGCGTTTATCGATTTTCTACTACATGGAAAATCGTGAACAGATGTGTGTTACTGATATTGCCAGAGCGCTTGATCTGACAGTTGCGAACACTTCGCATCACCTCCAGATTCTGTACAAGGCTGATCTATTCATCAAGGAACGTCAGGGATTGTATATTTGTTACGAACGTGCTGAAAATACTATCGTAGAAGCCGTCGAAGAACTTATCAAATGTAGTTCCTTATACGATGATGAAACATCAGAGAAAGTATAAATTTTAAAAACATGACTAATGCCTTAGTTGTGTTTTTTCTTTACCAAGTAATTCGTGTGTAATTGTGTGATTCCAAATATGTATTCGTTTGCGAAAAAGGTTGTGATCCAAAAAATCCCCGATACGAGGAAAGGGGTGACGGGTGTGGTGAAGTAATAACGAGATGTTTATTGTGGTCAATTGTTGATCCTTTCTTCTGGGCATACGAACCCCAGAGGATAAAAACAAGGTGTTCTTTTTCATTACTGAGCTTCTCAATAATGTAATCAGTAAATAATTCCCAGCCTTTTTTTGCATGAGATGCCGCCTTGTCTGCCTCGACGGTTAAGACACTATTGAGGAGCAATACTCCTTGATCTGCCCAATGGGCAAGATTACCAGACCGTTTTTTAGTGTCTATGCCCAAGTCAGCACTCAGTTCCTTATAAATATTTCTCAAAGATGGAGGAAGAGGAATTGATTCTGGGACAGAGAATGCCAGTCCGTGCGCTTGGCCAGTACCATGATAGGGATCCTGGCCAAGAATCACGACGCGCACCTTGTTCCATGGAGTGAGATCAAATGCACTAAATATATTTTTGAACGATGGATAGATAGTTCTCTGGCTTGAATATTCATTCTGTACGAATTTCATGAGCGATACGAAAGCTTCAGTTTCCAAGTATTCGCCCAGCGCCTTTTTCCATGTTTTTTCTAAATGTATTTCTTTCATACTAGTCATCATTGTACGGGAAAGTAAGAGATTTGTGTATATGATATAATTTACCCATGAATAAAAAACATCTACCATACAAAAATATCTTCATTGGGGCAGTACTTCTCTTAGTGCTATTGATAATATTGGGCATGTCTATGTCTTGGTATAGATTAGAATTTCCTGCGCGTTATCAGGCGGAGCTTGAAGGTATGGAATTCTCTATGAATGAGACTCATTTCACAGGACTCCTAGAGAATTTCATTGTTGTTGAAAAAGTTCCAGAAGATGACACAGATTTTGATGAGTATATTATTCAGGCTGATGTGCGTGAGGTGTATCGAGGAAATAGTGTGTCGAGCATTGTCTTCACGCGCGTGACTGAGGACGGCGCTAGTCCGCTTTTCTATGATAAAGAGATTGTGTCGTTATGCGTTGATATCAACAGTGAATATGTGAGTGCGGGCGTTGGGTCAGATTTTAATGCACGGAGAAGTTTTGTTAAACACGCCCGCCATGTGAGTGGTCAGGCATTTAATAGTGACCAAGAAGAATTTGCTTATTGTGAGTAAATTCTTCACTAGCTTTTGATAGGATTTTTTGTCCCCCCGGAAGGATTTGAACCTTCGACCGTCAGCTTAAAAGGCTGCTGCTCTACCAACTGAGCTACAAGGGGATATATTTCTTTCTCGGAAGCTCTAGCTTGCCTCGAATGGAAGATACTATACTATGAGATTGTTATGGAATCAAGATCTCTTCAACCCAACACTGTCCACAGGGCTCTCGTCTTGTATAATATTCGCAGTGTATATAATGTCGGATCACTCTTCAGAACCGCTGATGGTGCGGGATTCACCATGATGCATCTCATTGGAATTACGCCACAGCCCGTTGATAGGTTTGGGCGTAAACGTGTTGATTTGGCGAAAACAGCATTAGGCGCAGAACATTCAGTAGGATGGAAATATCATGAATCATTCGATGATTTCTTAGGGTATTTCAAGAAAGAATACCCAATGGGTCTGTGTGTTGCATTGGAACAAGATCCAAAAAGTCATTCATATACAGATATTTCTCCTGATCGTGACCTTTGTCTCGTCTTGGGAAATGAGGTAGAAGGGATTCCTTCAGAAATAACAGCCATCAGCGATATGATTGTCGAAATACCCATGATGGGCAAAAAAGAATCTCTTAATGTCAGTATAGCTGGTAGCATCGTTATGTATGATATTTTGCGAAGATCAACAGTAGGGGGATAGTTCTCTACATGACATCCTTTTTTACAGTCATTGATGAGCGCGCAATGGCGAGTGACTCGTGCTCTTCCTCGGAGGCTTCTTGGACCAAGTTCCCATCACGTACGTGCTTGCAGAACATCGTCATGCGTTCACGAACATGAATACATGACAATACAATACCATTCGCATCACCATCTATGAGTGTGAGACAAAAGCTCTGCTTTACTCCGGAAGCATCGAAAGGATTAAAGCGAACCAATCCAACACCTTGGATACTGTTGTTAAAATGATGCAAGGCATTAGATGTTTTCTCATCGAGTGATCGGCAGAGGGCTTCGAGTCGACGTAGTTGCTGATTCTGAGAAGCAATAGACTCCTCAAGATTCCCCGATGTGCTCGTACCCAATAGATTCGTAATTCTTTTTGATAAAAGAATATTTTTTATAAGAAGAGTAAGAGACAAGAGGAGCGCTAGTCCAGCGATAATGAGAGGTGTTTGGGTTGCAAAATTCATACGGGTATTAAGGAAATGCGTAGCTATTTACATAAACTACTGTACACTAAATTATACTAAAGTGAAGGAATATATGATAAATTTCAGCGATTGGTTCAATAGAATAGTTCAAAAAAACCGCATCCAATCAAATCATCTTGATAATAATTATCGTAAAGATGTGTATTTAGATTTTGCATCAACGACTCCTTTGGATAATAAGGTGCGTCAAAAAATGATAGACGTGATGAATATATATGCAAATCCGGGAAGTCTCCATGGTGCTGGCGTGCATGCGCGTGAGATTATTGAAAAGTACCGCGATACAATTGCACGAATGGTGGATACTAATGTCAATAAGGTAATTTTCACACGCGGCGGCACTGAGGCGAATATTATAGGAATCCATGGTGTTATTGAACAAGCAAAGAGTAAGGGTATAGAGAAACCGCATATTATCACATCAATGATCGAGCATAGCGCAGTACGTGACTATCTTAATCAATTAAAAAAAAATAAAACAATTGAAATTACCTACCTCAACCATGATCAGAATGGTTATATCAATATAAAAGAACTACGTGATGCAATTCGCCCTGAAACGGTTCTAGTTTCAATCATGTGGGTAAATAATGAGATAGGTACCGTTGAGAACATTCATGAGATAAGCAAGGCAATTCGTTGGTACCGCAAAAAGTCTCGTGAGATAAATAAAGAAGGGGGATTGATTAAAGATTCTCAATATCCATTGTTTCATAGTGATGCTGTCCAAGCGCCATGCCTCTATGAGATATATATGCCGCGCCTTGGGGTCGACTTGCTTTCTCTAGCTGCTTCGAAAATGTACGGCCCAAAATCGACAGGGATTCTCATCATGAATCGAAAATGCTCAATCGCTCCTCTATTTTTCCAACAAGATGCCCATGAGTATGGTATGCGCCCAGGCACTGAAAACATAATCGGAATAGTAGGAGCTTCAGAAGCATTCATGATTGCTCAGGGAAAAGAGACACGAGAATCTTTTCAAGAAAAGACAAAAGTTTTAGTTATATATTTATATAAAAAAGTATCACCATGGATCGAACAGAAGTGTTTGCGGTGGTATGGAGAAACTCCAGAAGAGAGCAGTGATCACCGGCCAGCTTCACACATTGTTGCATTAGGTGTCGCTGGAATTTCTGGAGAACGGCTCGTTATTGAGATGAGCGCACGCGGCATTATGTGTGGATCTCGTTCAGCGTGTAGTACCAATAATAAAGGAGCCTCTCATGTATTAGGTGCATGCGGATATGGCGACCAAGATCAGTGGGGCACCGTGCGTATTTCATTTGGCCGTTCGACCCAGTTGGAAGATATTGATCGCTTTACTGATTCATTGGATCACATTCTTGATAAGATTGATAGTGAAAAAAGGCATCTCTTGATATAATACTTAGTATATAAAAACCTATGAAGCATTCATTCGGAAAAACTATTACATTAATACTTGCTCTCGTTGTAGGATTTGGCCTTGTGTATCGTTCGGTAACAATGCTAGATTACGAGCTTGCTGGCGCCCATCAAGCGTCACTGCATGAAGTAAGAAAAGATTTTTTTGCAAGCGCAAAACAAAAAAGAGTTCTTGAAGAAGAGTTGCAGGCGGTTCGCGATGATATGCGTATGTATCATGTGGTTGCAGGTGGTGACATTATGCTTGATCGTGGAGTTAAAATTCGTGTAATGAACCCTGAGATAGGTAATGGAGATTGGACTTTCCCTTGGCATAATATTAACGAAGTATTCCGCGATGCTGATCTGGCATTCGGAAATCTAGAAGGAGCGCTTTCTGATATCGGATCAGACACGGGTAAGAAATACTCCTTCAGGTTCCCAGTAGAGGCGCGTGAAGGGCTGACGTATGCTGGATTTGACCTCGTGAGTCTTGCAAATAATCATATGCTCGATTGGGGATATGATGCGCTGTGTGATTCAGTAGAAAATGTAAATGAGGTAGGTATCGGCGTTGTGGGAGCGGGCTGTAATCAGGATGAGTCAGAGGCACCATACATCGCAGAGTTCGGGGATACGCGCGTCGCCTTTGTAGCATTTACTGAATTCTATCAAGGGGCATTAGGTACAGAGACACGACCTGGAATCACTAACTATAATCTGAATCATATGATCGAAACAGTCAAAGACTTGAAAGAAAATCAAGGGGTTGATATTGTTATGTTATCGATGCACTGGGGTGTTGAGTATAAAAAGCGTTCAAATAGTGCACAGCAAGAAATGGCTAAAAAGCTCATCGATGCTGGTCTCGATGTATTGATCGGTCACCATCCACATGTTCCACAAGAGATTGAACGATATGGAGACGGATGGATTATTTATAGTTTGGGCAATCTCGTGTTCGATCAGTCGTGGTCAGAAGAGACGATGATGGGACTCATCGCTGATATTCAGATCCAAAATGGTCGCGTCTATGACGTAACGCCAATACCTATTCAATTGAACAAGAATTATCAACCGAGAGTGGTTGAGTAATTTCTCAAGAAACTTTTTCAGCATATGTCTTTTTCTGGCGCGGCGATGCATTTGTATGGCCTGGCCGCAGACTCACAGCGCCGCGCCATCTTTTCATGATATAATTTGATCACTATGCAACTTACGCAGGATAAAGAAAAAGAGCTCATTATCAAGGCGAATGAAATCCGCATGTCGATCATCGATATGCTCGAGGATGCTGGATCGGGTCATACGGCAGGGCCTCTAGGAATGGCTGATATATTCACGGCGCTGTATTTCCATATCCTTAATCATGACCCTAAAAATCCTAGCTGGCCAGAGCGTGATCGTTTGATTCTGTCAAATGGGCATATTGTGCCGGTTCAGTATGCAGCGATGGCGCACGCGGGATATTTCCCCGTAAAAGAACTCGCAACTTTGCGGAAATTCGGATCGCGACTCCAGGGTCATCCAGAGAGACATCTATTGCCAGGACTCGAGACAACGTCAGGTCCCTTGGGATGTGGGCTTGCCCAAGCATCAGGAATTGCATATGCAGCACGTATGGATGATTTGAAATTCCATACCTATGTATTGATGGGTGACGGGGAACTACAAGCTGGGAATATCTGGGAGTCAGCAATGTTCGCAGGTGCGAACAAGCTAGGGAATATTACAGGAATTATTGACCGAAATAATATTCAGATCAATGGTATGACCGAGGACGTCATGCCTCTCGAGCCCCTGCGTGATAAGTGGGAGGCCTTCGGCTGGCATGTATTAGATATAGACGGGCACAATATCGAGGCAATCGTTGATGCATGTAATGAGTCCAACGCAATCTATGAAAAGCCCGTAATGATTATCGCTCACACTATTCCAGGTAAAGGTATTCCAGAAATAGAATTCGATTATCACTGGCATGGTAAGCCGCCATCAAAAGAACAAGAAAAAGTCTGGCTCGATCAATTGCGCACATTACAAGGCAAGATCGAGAAGGGGGAATAATAATATTTTTTATGAAAGATGTTTTCTTGAATAAAATAATAGGTCAGGTTTCTGGCTATGTCAGGGCGATTCAAGTTATTCGAGGAGTTATCCCTAAAGGCTTTGCTGCTGGACTTCCTGCGCAGACAATTTCTCTAGGATTGCCATTATCTATGCTTTTGATGCTAGCAACAGAGGTTGCGCTCAAGGGAATAATTTATAAAGAGGCAGGTGAGAAGGCTCCAGGTATTCATGAGATTAATAAGTTATTTTTAAAACTCAATGAAGAGTCACAGCGCTTGGTTAAAAAATATTTCTTGGAAAAGCATAAGACTACTGAAGTAGATTTGAATAAGATGCTGAGTGAATATTCAAGGGATTTTATTACTAAGCGATATATGTATGAGAATGATACTGAAACAAAAATTAATTTTACATTCTATAATAGAATGCTTGAGATTACTCAAGAAATATTAATGAAATAGATAATAAATTCATTTTATCGCACCTATTGCATGCTATAATTTCAATATGATAAACAAAAAAGCACATCTCAATAAAGATCTATGGGAAACGGAGAAGCTCGAAAAAGAGCCTACGCGCAACGGATTCGGGCGTGGTCTTTTGCAGGCTGGGAAAAATGATGATCAAGTGGTCGCACTCTGTGCGGATTTGGCTGAGTCTACGCGTAGTCATTGGTTCCGTGAAGAATTCCCTGATCGGTATATAGAAATGGGTGTCGCTGAACAGAACTTGGCTGCGACTGCCGCAGGATTCGCTGCAATGGACAAGATCCCATTCATTATGTCCTACGCTGCTTTTTCACCAGGCCGTAACAACGAACAGATCCGTACTACGATTAGTCTCAATGATGTGCCGGTAAAAGTTGTTGGATGCCACGCTGGATTATCGGTTGGTCCTGATGGGGCAACGCACCAGGCACTCGAGGATATCGCATTGATGCGCGTGCAGCCAAACATGAGCGTAATCGTACCGTGTGATGCCGAGGAAGCATACAAGGCAACACTGGCTATTGCGCAATCAGCCAAGCCAGCATATCTGCGCCTCGCACGTGCCAAGGCTCCCGTGTTCACAACAAAACAGACGCCGTTTGAAATAGGTAAGGGGATTATTTTGGAAGAGCATGAAGACCCCGATGTGCTCATAATTGCAACGGGTGACATGGTGTACCAGGCGCTTCTCGCGAGTCAGAAACTCAATAACGAGCATGGTATTGCATCAGAAGTCATGAACATCCATACGATTAAGCCGCTCGATACAAAGTTGATCCTCGAGCATGCGAAAAAGGCCGGGCATGTTGTAACGATAGAGGAACATCAGCGTGCAGGCGGTATGGGATCAGCCGTAGCAGAGTACTTAGCTGAAAATCATCCGGTACCGATGCGCATTATTGGTGTGGATGATCGCTTTGGTCAGTCAGGAACCAAGGAGGAATTGTACAAAGAATACGGACTAGATGTAGCGAGTGTTGTGAGTGAGATTAATATGTTCTTAAAAAATAAATAATTATGGATAAGATTATGAGAAATAGACCGAGGCCAGGAGAGCAATGGCGACACTATAAGCATAATCCAAAAGATAAAAAGACACGCAATAACTATAACTACACCATCATCGGCATAGCATATTTCAATGCGCGCAATAAGGATAAAGAAGAACTCTGCGTAGTCTACCGGCCCCTCTATGAATCAGAACATCTCCAAGAGCATGATGACGTCGATATGTATGTACGCCCATTCGAGGTGTTTATGGGAAAAGTAAAAAAAGACGGCGATGAATTCTGGCGTTTCGAAAGAATCTCTTAAAACTCAGTACCTTTTTCGTACACGATCATGTGGACGGGTTTCCAGGTTGCTTGCCAGGTACTATTCAGGAATTCGTACCATACGGTTACGAGATGATTACTACCAAATTCCCAGGTGGCTTCTTTGAGTTGAAGGCCTTGCTCCTCGAATCTTTTTTGTGGGTAGATATTATAGAGTTCAACATGGAATTCGCCCATATTTTGTGAACCAATCATTTCTTCTCTGATCGGCTCGCCGAATAATTCACGAGCTTCTATAAAATACGTCGTACCGTATTGTTCACGTAACTGCTCTTCGCCTTGGGTGAATGTGGTTTTCTGGGAGATTGATTGCATAGATGATTTTTTATACACAAAAAAGGCAATGAGTAAGATCAAGATTATAATTATTGTTGTGATAAATTTATTTTTCATAATTCTAGTACTCTTCATTAATAATTAATTTTGCATCAGTCATATGGTATTTGGGGATATTGCGTAAAAGACTGCCATCATTGTTCGTCTCGCCATCTATTTTCTCAGCTATTTTTCTTTGAATTTCATCAGCAAATGTTTCAAAGGAATCTACTGGCCTTTCACAACGTACTTTGAATGTGAAATCCTTGTAGTTGTCACCTGTATTATTTTCCAGAGGTCCTTCAGCCGAGAAAGAGACATTAATAGAGATGTCTTCTGGAGAAGATTCTTTACTCTCAATTTTAGCCCTGAGTTTCGCATCGAGAGATTTATATGAAAGTTCAAAGAGTGGCCCGTATAGATTCGGATAGTTCATTATGAGTTCATTTCTCAGGTGAATACCATTAGAATTTTCTAGCTTTTCATAAATATTTATCACCCCTTCTTGGCCTGTTATTTTTTCTCCAGACACCTCGGGCCCCACTTCAGGCTTTTCATTATCGATAATGCTCGAAGCCCTAAACTCTAAATCTAACGCATCTATTTTGATGTCTTCTTCTTGGGTGCCTTCTATTGGATTTTCAAAATTAGGAGCGGCCATAAATTTAACGGACGATTACTTATTTGTTCTTGTTGATATCAATATATTCATCAAGCATGGATCGTAGATTGCTAAATTGCTCAGGAAGATTAGCAAAACTTTTAGGTGTTTTTAGGTTTAGTGCGTTGATAGTATTAGTTACTTTTTTATCGAGCTTGAATCTCTGTGTCTCGCTCATGACTACCTTGAGATCTTTTGCGAACTCTATAGGCTTTTGATTTTTTTGGTTCTTGGCGTGCACATTCAATTGTTCCAAGAAGTCAGTTATTTCTGTTTTGAGTTCAGAATTTTCAGGATATGCTTTGTTTAATTCATTTAGATTTTGGATTATATAAAATATTTGTGAGTAGATCTTCTCAAAACTTTCTCTTTCAAAGTTCTTGATATTTGCAAGTGTCTCACTCTGTAATTGGGCAAAACTATCAATTTGTTTTGATGTATCCTCTGCTAAATACCAAGAGCCTTCCATCTCGTCTTCATTATTGATAGGCAGGCCTTCGCCGCCTTGATTAGTAGTAACTGGATCTGGTTCAGCGAGTAGGGCTTTATCTTCCTCAAAAGCCGTGAGGACTTCGGCGTTCGTACTGGTGACTTTTCGAGACATTTCTGTGAATACCTTTGCATATTCAGAGCTCATGGAGTCTGTTTTTGTATGATCAAAAAAAGAATTAAGTAAAGGAATTATTTTATCGACGATCTCTTCTTCGTTTATCATTTCAATACCTTTGTATTTAGTCAGGAACTCAGAGGCAAAGTTATCAATGAGTGTTTCGTACTTTGTGTCTTTAGATTTTTTTTCTTGCGCCATTTTATGCGCATCATCTAGAAAGCCGGAAAGCCTATTAAAGAACGCTTTTACTACTGAGTCATTTCCGGAATACTTTTCAAGTAGTTTAATTACCTCTGCTGATCCAGATCCCTGGTTAATTTCTATTGAGTTACTTGCAAATAATCCCGAAGGTTTCCATGCCATATACTTACATCACCTTTTTTGCAACATAGTGCTCAGGTGCATTATCTAAATGTTCTAGTAATTGTTCACGTGAGAGGAGTCCTTCTTGTGCTCCAACATACTGCACGACACTCATTGAATTGATAGGCCCCCATGACAACGCCGTTGCTAGATCATGACCAAGAACTAACGCTGTTGTGAAGGTGCTCGAGAATGAATCCCCAGCTCCTGTGCGGTCTACTGGAGGTTTCGGATCTGGGTACATTGGCATATGCCATCCTTCTTTTCCATCATAGGCATACGCGCCATCGGCTCCGTCGGTAATACACACGATCTTGGGTCCTAGTTCATGCATCTTCTGGAGAAGCTCTATAACTTCAGCATCCTTGATGCTTTCTCCAAATACTGGCACTAGGATAGAGCGTGCTTCTTCGACATTGCAGAAGAAAAGCTCTGCTGCTTCGTAGATGTCTTTGAGTTTATTATAGCCGAGACTAATCTGGAAGGTTCCAGGCTGGAAGGCCATTTTAATATTCTCTTCTTTCACCCATTGGGCAATCTCGTGGTGATAAGGGAGTCCATGTTCGCCAACAGAGGTGAAGTATACCCAGTCAGGGCTTTGGGCTCCCAAGAGCTGCTCGGCGAGATCGTATTTGAAATCAGCATGCTTGATAAGAATAGTACGCTCCGCATTCATTGAGAGAACATAATGATAATTGGTCTGTTGTCCAGGTTCGATAGTTACATAATCAGTAACAACCCCATTATTTTCAAGAGCCTTAATGCAATCAGTTCCAAATTCATCATCGCCCACATGACACATACTCGCTGAAGCGAGCCCGAGTCGCGCAGCTCCTGTTGCGGCATTTGGTCCATTTCCTACGGCTTTAACTACGTCTACTTTCTCGTAGGGGAGTTTCGATCCCCATGCCATACAAAGTTCTTTATCTCGGCCATCATCTGATAGTTCTGTGTGCGCAAAGCGGGTGTCTAGTTTAATAAAGGCGTCGATGAGTATATCTCCTATTGATAAAAATTGTACGGTTTTTTTGTCTGACATATGATACAAGTATATCATGATCATTTTTCTTTTTCATTAATATTTTGCAAAGCCTGTGGTTCTGGTGCTATACTGGCAACATATGATTGGTCACACACGTATATTTTTAGATTCAGGAAATCCCACCGAAACCAAGAGGGCGCTCGGCATGTTGGGGCAGCTCGATGGGCAGACAACTAATCCGTCACTAGTCGCCAAAAATCCCGAGATCAAAGTCCAAGAAGGTGAAATGAGCGAGAGCGAGCTACTCGATGCGTATAAAAAGATCATCCAAGATATCCATCAGCAAATACCGGACGGCGATATTTCTATTGAGGTATATGCAGATAAGAGTAGCTCGGCACAATCGATGGTTGATCAGGCTCGCGCCTTTTCTCAATGGATCCCGAATCCATTTATCAAGCTCCCCATTACGCGATCAGGTCTCGAGGCAGCAGAGATATTATCAGGAGAAGGAGTGAATATTAATATGACGCTATGCTTCTCGCCTGAGCAAGCGCTCGCCGTGCATGGTGCAACTAAGGGGGCAGAAAAGGGCCAGGTAGTTGTTTCTCCATTCGTGGGCAGGCTGGATGACTTTGGTATTTGCGGAATTTCATTGGTCGAGACTATTGGATCTCTGTACAAAGGCTTGGATTCTCATGTGCATGTCCTGGCGGCAAGTTTGCGAAATATCGATCATTTTTATGCATGTATTACCATGGGTGTAGATATTATTACGTCACCACTCAAGCATATATCTAGCTGGTATGAGAAAGGCGCAGAACTCCCTGAAGGTTATGAATATACGCACGCGCCTGATAGCGAGTTGGTCAACGTTGAATACGCAAGCGATGATACTCAGCAAGCATGGCAATATTTCGATATCCAACATGATCTCACGGATAAGGGACTGCAAAAGTTCGCTGATGATTGGAATACATTAATTAAAAGGCCGTAATATTTTTCACTAATAACTAATTAAGGTATGCATAATTTAAAAAAATACTTGCAAGAAGCGCGAAAGAATAATGTGGCAATAGGTCATTTTGGCTTTGGTACTATGGCGATGCTCCATGGGATTATGGATGCAGCACGTGAATTATCTGACGAGATTGATCACCCGTTTAAAGGGGGCAAGATACCTATTATCTTGGGAGTTTCAGAAGGGGATCGTAAGGTGTTCGGTACTCTCGAGGCCGTTACATTGACACAGTTGTATCGTGAGATATATGATTACCCCGTATTTATTGATGCTGATCATACGCATGACGTTGATGCGGTACAGCAGGCAATAGAAATGGGTTATGACATGGTTATCTATGATGGTGTCGATCTGTCGATAGAGCAAAATATTCAAAATACCCAAAGGGTAGTAAAATTTAAGAATGAAGTGAACCCAAGATGTGTAGTAGAAGGGGAGCTCGGATATATTGCCTCAGGATCTGATATGAAAGACGAACTACCCGAAGGAATCACGCCAGAGAATATGACCACACCCGAAGAGGCAAAGTTTTTTGTTGATAAGACAGGAATAGATGCCCTAGCCCCAGCAGTAGGGAATGTTCATGGAATCATTGCAACAGGAAATCCACGCCTCGATATAGAGCGTATCAAAGATATCAGTGAAAAAACAAAAGTTGACCTAGTCCTGCACGGGGGATCAGGAATCTCACCAGAGGACTTCGTCGCAGCGATACACGCAGGTATGAATGTAGTCCATGTAGCGACGGCACTTCGCAAGGCTCATCGTGATGCAATCGCTCAAGCATATAGCGAGAATCCGTCAGTCTCTCCGACTAAATCTGTTCCTCAGGCACGCGAAGCCGTGAAGAATGTTGTTAAAGAACACATAAGGTTATTTTTGGGAAATAGTAGTACCACGTAATGTGAATGATAACGAGGCTTTTTTATAAAGGATCAACACGGTATACTAACAAATATGAGCGAGCAAAACTGGGAACATATCTATAATGAACTCACAGAGATTATCGAGGGCGATGTGGATATTTCTGATGAAGCACGTACGGCTGCAAGTACTGACTGGAGCCTCTTTACTGTGATGCCCCAAATGGTCATATTCCCCAAGCATGCCGGAGACATTGCGCAGCTCGTTACATGGGTGAATACATATAATGCATCACTGACTGAAGAGGATTCGCAGAAAATATCCATCACGGCTCGTGCCGCAGGGACAGGAATGTCGGGTGGCTCTTTGAATTCGAGTATTATTCTCGATGTGACTCGTTATATGCAAGGGGTTCTCGAAGTTGCTCATACGGGTGGCTATCCTGATCAAACGGCATATTTCGGTCATGGCTATAGTATTAGGGGTCATGCTCGCGTTTTGCCAGGTACTTGGTACAGAGATTTCGAAGATGAGACGCTTGCAGATAATCTCCTCCTCCCGTGTTATCCAGCCTCCAAAGATATCTGCGCTGTTGGTGGTATGGTCGCAAATAACGGCGCTGGTGAAAAGTCATTAAAATATGGTCAGAATAAAGACTTTGTACATGCAGTGCGGGTAGTGCTGGCTGATGGGAATGAATATCTCATTTCGCCTCTTTCTAAAAAAGAACTTGATCTCAAAATGTCACAGAATGATTTCGAAGGAAATCTCTATCGCCAGATATGGGAATTGGTTCGCGATCATCATGCGCTGATTACATCAAAGAAGCCGACAACATCCAAAAATGCCGCAGGATATTATCTCTGGGATGTTATTGATGCACCGTCCATCGATTCATTCGTGCAGGGCCGAGGGTATTTTGATCTCACGAAATTGATTGTCGGTGCCCAAGGGACGACGGGTATCATCACTGAAATCACGTATAAGTTGATTGAAAAGGAATCCCATTCTGATCTCTTAGTGGTATATGTAGATACCTTGGATCAGGTGCCCGAGCTAGTTTCGCGCCTTATGCAATCTGATCTCGAGATGCTCGAGATGTATGATGATCATACATTTAAAGTTGGTGTGAAATTTTTTAAAGATTTTCTAAAAGATAAAGGATTGATCAAGGGAATGCTATACGGCATGCGATTCCTACCCGAAGTATGGCAAGTACTCGTGCATGGCATGCCCAAGCTATTTGTTCTAGCATCATTTGTATCAAATGACGAAGAAGGTCTTCATTCAGAAATGCAGACAGCCGTTGATCAACTCAGTGATATGAATCTGCGCACCAAGCAAGTGCGCACTGATGCGTCCGAGGCCAAATTCTGGGACTTTCGCCATGATTCGTTCAAGCTCCTCTCGGAGCACAGTAAAAAAACCAAGAGCAAAGGATTTGGAACACGTACTGCGCCATTTATTGATGACATTGCCGTAAACCCTGAGCATTTGCCTGAATATCTACCGCGCCTTATCGAGATTCTCGAGCGTGAGGAATTCGTATATACCATTGCAGGGCATCTCGGGAATGGGAATTTCCATATCATTCCATTGATGGATATGGCAATTCCAGAGAATCGCGACAAGATTGCGCGTGTCTCAGAAGAAGTCTATCTACTCGCGAGTGAATATGGCGCATCAATTACTGCTGAACATAATGACGGAATTATCAGAACGCCATTCTTGCCGATCATGTTCGGTGAACGTATGGTGAGACTTTTTGAAAGAGTAAAGAATATCTTTGATCCCGAGGTCATTTTTAATCCAGGGAAAAAGGTTGGCTTGACCAAAGAAGACATCGATCGATTGATTGGGTAGACATTTCCACACCTTATTTTCTCTAATGATATGGAGAATGCATTATAATAAAGAGTATGAATAATCGCGCTGGTAAAAAGTTCCTCACTTGGTTTGTTTTAATAATAATTTGCATATTATAGTATTTCCAGTACAATTCTATATATATTAGCTTTTAAAAGCACTCATTCAACATTGTATGAATAGTTATTTACACAGGAGAATAATGATGTTGGGGATGTCGGTTGTGGTACTAGGAATGTTCGGGGGTGTTGCGTTGGGACAAGCGACGTTTGTCAGCCGGGATATTGATTTGGATTTTGGTAATTCATTCGGATCTGCTATGGGTGATGTTAATGGTGATGGATATCTAGATATTTATGTAGCGAATTATAATGATAATTCAAGGATTTGGATGAATGATGGATTAGCAATACCCAGTTTTGCAGATAGCGGATTCAATTATATCGGACCATCTAATGATGTGATCATGGGCGATGTGAACGGCGATGCTTATTTAGATATTTATGTAGGAAATCAAGGGGCATCAGATTTTCTATGGATAAATAATGGAGCAGGTAGTTTCCCGGCGCCTATCACTCTAAATAACTTAATTTCTGGGCAAGGAATGAGTATGGGTGACGTTGAGAATGATGGGGATTTAGATATCTATGTTGCAAATGGTCCAAATGAAAAGAATAGACTCTGGATTAACAGTGATGGACAGGGTAATTTTGTTGTAGGAGATATACCCGATGATACTGCTGTGACTTATTCGTACGATTCAATTATGGGTGATGTGACCGGGGACGGTCACATCGACATATTTGTAGCAAATTTTGGAAGCAACCAAAATAGACTTTTTATTAATGATGGGCAGGGTAATTTTTCTTTGGCTAGCAACTTGCCTCAATATACAGAAACTTCATTGAGTGCAGTTATGGGCGATGTAAACAACGATACGTATCTTGATATATATATAGGAACCACAGATCAAAATATTTTGTGGATTAATGACGGAGTCGGCAATTTCATTCCAGCGAACATTCCCAATGACGACAATGCTGAATCAAATGATGTCATTATGGGTGATGTCGATAGTGACGGAGATTTAGATATTTACGTTGCGAATGCTTTTACAGACCAGAATAGACTTTGGATTAACAGTGATGGACAGGGTAATTTTGTTGGAAACAACACAGGCAATATGCCAAATGATACGGGATTCTCTAATTCTGCAACAATGGGAGATGTAGACAATGATGGAGATCTTGATATTTATGTAGCTAATACAGGAGGTGAGCAGAACAGATTATGGATCAATCAGACTATCGTTAATGATATCCCCCCAGTAGCAGTAGATGACACCGCAACTGTACAAGTAGGAAGCACCGTCACTACAAATGTCATTGCTAATGATACGGTAGGTGATACGGTACTCGATCCAGTATCCGTTGTTATTGCCACACAACCTACCCAAGGGAGCGTTGCGGTTAATCCAACAACAGGAGTAATCACGTACACACCCTCAGCAACTACAGGAACCTTCACCTATACATACACGGTTGCAGATATGGATGGTGATGTATCTAATGTTGCTACGGTGACAGTTACGGTGAATCCTGCAAATGCAACACCACCTAATGTTATTAATGACACCGCATCAATAACACAAGGAGTCACTTCTACAGTGAATGTACTAGCCAATGATTCTGATTCAGATGGGATTGACACGGGATCTGTTACGGTAACAACCAGTAGCCCAGCCAGCGGTCCAATTGGAACGGTGAATGCGAACGGGAGCATCACCTTTGATGCGACGAATGCAGCCCCTGAAACATATACATACACCTATACCGTATCTGATGTGAATGGCGCGACGAGTTCTGGTACTATTACCCTAACTGTGAATGCATCAGGGAATAATGGTGGAAACAATAACAACACAACAGTAACAACATTACGCAGAGGGTCATTTACACGCCGTAC
>ENA-ORXU01000097-ORXU01000097.1-marine-metagenome-genome-assembly--contig:-NODE-97-length-109428-cov-15.032309_pt1 | contig 109428 bp, 84 predicted proteins | sample MGYA00237869_ERZ511484 | MGnify/ENA metagenome assembly ERZ511484 | reverse complement strand
GCATCTGGCCTACCGCCGGCGTGGTGGTGAGAAGCGATCCACTCTTCCGGACTTCTTCATAGGTGCGCACGCCGCGGTGCGCGGGTATGCCTTGCTGTCGAGGGACAAGGGTCGCTTTTCCACCTATTTTCCTTCGGTACCTCTGATGTCGCCTTGAGATCGACATGTCGCCCGAACCGGGTTTCATCCCGACGTTCCTCGAGCGCTGAGCCGACACCGTAGCGATAGAGGCCGGAATCAGGGTGACCGTAAGCCCGTTCAATATTGCAAGCTATGCCCTGCTGACGATGATGGTGGCGCAGGTGTCCGGTCTCGCGCCTGGCGACTTCGTGCACACGCTCGGTGACACGCACATCTACTCGAATCATGTCGAGCAGGTGAGGGAGCAGCTGACGCGCTCGCCCGGTCCGTTGCCGACGATGCACCTCGATCCCGACGTCACGGACCTGTTCGCGTTCCGCTACGAGGACTTCCGACTCGAGGGCTACGATCCAGCCCCGTCGATCAGCGCACCAATCGCCGTCTGAGCGATCGAGACTTCACTTGGCCGTAGCCGGGACGACGAGTGGAACGCTCGAATCCACTTGCCTATGGTCAGACGGGCAGGACTCTCAGGCTGCCTGCAGCGTGAATTCCACCCGCACCGCATCGTAGCCGAAGCGCACGCCGCTGCCCGTATCCTCGACGAGGCCCGCATTCACCAGCGCTCGCACGTCCGCATGCACAGCCTTCACGTCGCGGCCTACCCGACGCGCCACTTCACGAATCGAGATGATCTCGCCGCCCGTCATGGCGCGCAGGATCGCCAGTCGTTTGGACGTGACGACCTTCCAGAGCAGCTCGACCGTGGAAAAGGTTATGTAGGATCCTTGCGCCTCGCCGCGCATCGCGGCGTCCATGCGAGCAACGGTCTCTTCGCGCGAGGCCACGGAAAGGATCACGGTTCCGGAATCGGCGGTCATGTCGTTTCTCCCGATCTGCCTGCCTTCCACGTATCGATGTCTTTCCAGAAGTCCTCGATCAGGATCTCCACGCTCCGAAACGCGTAGGGGAGCTTCTGTCCATCGGCAGCGTGTCGGTGATCCCCTTTGCCCGCTTCGTCGTCGTAGCGCAAGACGCGGACCCCATTCGCGATCAGAGCCGGCGAACACTTCAGCGTGTGCTCGCTTCCTCTCGCCGGACGGGGCACTTCCCAGATCCTGATCTCCGCGAACACCGCCTCGTCCATCACGACACGTTCGTGCAACAAGAGAAGTTCGACTCTGAACCACCTCGATCAGGCGCGGGAGCAGCTCTCCCGCGAACCCCGTCCGTTTCCGACGATGCGGCTCGCACGTCGTGCGGAGAGCATCGACGGCTACCGCATCGAGAACTTCGAGGTGAGCGGCTGCGAGCCGCACGCCGCGATCAAGGCCGACATCGCCGTCTAGGCGGGTCCGGAATGGCCACGAGGGCTCCGCGGCCAGCGAGGGCCGAAACGGCGTGGGGTACGCTGAGCGAAGAAGGGTTACGTGCCTTGCTCGACGGTGATTCGGAGAAGGGGAGCGTCGTCGCGTCCCGTGGAGGAAAGCTCAGCCGCAAGCACTACGCGCATCAGCTCGGTTGCTCCCCGAGCGCGTTGATACGGTTCGGTGCCGTCCTCGCGGAGTACGAGCGGGATCTCGGCACCGCGACCGGGCCGATGCGCCACTTCCCGGAGATGCGCGACTGGCTGCACGCCGCGTACGAGGCCCGCGAGCTGGACTTCCGTGACGGCAAGCTGGATCGCACCGCCTTCGCGGCGCGGTTCGGGCTGCGAGGTGGGACGTTCATGACACGTCACCCTTCCATCCGAGCGCTGCTCGAGGAGTTCGATGGTCGGGCTTCGTGCGAAGGCTACCTCCAGTCCGGACGGCAGGACGCGCTCGAGCGGGTAAGGGCGGCGCTGGCAGGAAGGCCCGCGCTCGACAAGGACCGGATGACCATCAACCTGGCCGAGCTCGCGAAGGCGACGCAGGTCACGAGGAGTCGTCTTCGCGCCTCGCCGTTCGCGGACATGCTGGCCGCGCGACAGGCGGAGATCCTGAAGGAGGTGGCGGCGAGCGACATCGATCCGTTCGTCCATGGCCGCGTCTTCCCGTTCGGCGAGCTGTCGCCGTCTTGGTCGACACCGTTCCTGGAGCGCGCGTGGGTCGGCGCTTCAAGCAGGTGGTGGCCGGCATGGCACAGCCGACGGTGAAGCGTTCCCATCTGCAACTCGCCGCGGTGCTCAGCTGGATCGGCACGAGTGCGAATCCGCATTGCCGGGCCGCGGTCGCCGAGGCGAGCGCAAGCGGCCGGATCACGTCGACCGGCGAACGGGAAGACGCGCTGTTCTCCTACCGGCATCATCTGATCGCCGGTACGGCGTCCGACCGCTCGGTCGACAGTGCCATCAAGGCGCTTCGCACCATGCTCGGAGGCTTGTCCTCCGGAGGCGTGATTCCCGAGACCTCGACGCCGCTACCGGGCGTCAAGCATGCCCGGAGACGAAGCGGTCACCTGCGAAGTGTCGCCGAGGCGAGCGCGAAGGACAACGGCGGCAGCGGCATGGCGGCATCGCTCCGCCCGGGGGAACCTCAGCGAACGAAACGCGAGATCGAGGTCAATCGAGGAGCCTGAGCTCGACCCGGCGATTGCGCAGCCGTCCCTCCTCCGTATCGTTCGAGGCGATCGGCCGCTCGTGCCCGGCGGCGATCACGTCGAAGCGCGATGCCGGCACGCCGTTGGCCTGAAACCAGTTCCCGACCGACTCCGCACGCGCCTCGGAAAGTCGCATGTTGATATCGGCTGAACCCAGACTGTCGGTATGCGCCGAGATCTCGAAGCGTCGGATCGGAAAACGCGCAAGCACCTCGAGCGCCTTCGTCAACTCGCGCTCCGACGCGGGGCTCAGACAACTCGAACCGGACTTGAACCGCACGCCTTTCAGGATCATGCAGCCATCCGGACCGACCAGCACTCCCTTGGGCGTAGCAGGACAGGCGTCGACGTCGTCGCCCACCCCATCGGCATCGACATCGACCGGTAGCGCTGCGGCCACGATCGGCGGCGCGGGCTCGCGCGGACGCGGAATCGGCCGAGCCGGCGCACGCACCGGAATGGCCATCGTGCCGCGTTCGACGGTGTAACGAGGCCCTTCGCCCTGACCGAAGCGGTAGACCAGACCGAGCTGGGTGTAGCGCACGTCCGCGTCGTGAAACAGAGCCTCCGCCCGTACTCCGAAGCCCGAACGGGTGGCGTACTGCAGACCCGCCCCGTAGAGCACGTGACCGCCGTTCTCCTGCCGGAACTCGATGTCGCCGACGGGCTCGTTTCGAAGCAGACCGTAGCCGAGCCGTCCGTAGGCGGTAAGGCCGCGGCGCTTCCAGCGATGCCGTGCACCGCCGACGTAGCCGAGGACGCTCGCGCCGAACGTCTGGTACGCGATCGCGCCGTCGGGCGAGAGACCCGCCTCGCCGAGCTCGTTCGCGTGCAGCTCGACGCCGAACCCACGCGACAGATCCGCTCCGAGCGTGACTTGCGCTCCCGCGTCGACACGATCGTTCGGATCGACCCCGTCCACCTCGCCCGTGTCCGGCTCGAGCCAGCTTGCCCCCAATCCGATCCCGACGTAGACGTGGCGTTCCAGCTCGAGCCGACTGCCGACGAGACGCGGAATCGGGTAGGTCATCGGAAGAGCGACCGGGCGGCCGCCGGCGTCCGTGAGGTAGGTCGAGACGCGCTCCGTGCGGGACGTTCCCGAGTGGTACGGCCACTCGACCAGGACCGGCTCAGGGCGTGGCGCCGTATCGGCGGCGACGGCGTCCGTCGGTGCGCCGAACCCGGCGAGCGCGCCCGCGAACACGGCGAGCGTCAGGGTCGGTCGTCCGGCACGAGCCACCGACCGGCCGACACCCGCCACCGGCAGGCGAGCTCGCCGACGTCGCCGACCGAGCACGACGAGCGAGCCCAGGGCGAGTAGCCCGAACAACGGGTCGCGGTGCGGGATACCGGCGGCATCACCGGATCCGCCGCGGGCCGCCCGAGCCGGCAGGATCGAGCAACCGCTGCCCTCGAGACCGGTGCGGATGATGCCTTCGTTGGCCGCACCGATCTCCGGATCAGGGAGCTGCTCGACGTCCGGCACACCGTCGCCGTCCGCATCGGGAAGCGGCACGAAAGCCGTCTCCCCGTCGCTGAGCAGGTTCGCGAACCCGTCCCCGTCGAGGTCCGGATCCGCATCGTCGACGATTCCGTCACCGTCGGTGTCCACGGCCCTCCCGATCGGCACGAAGTCCACGTCGGCCGCGTCGTCGATGCCGTCCGCATCGGCATCGGCCCCGCCCGTGACGTCGACGTCGACGCTGTCGGGGATGCCGTCCGCGTCCGCGTCGGCCATCGTGTCGACGACTCCGTCGCCGTCGGCATCGACGCCGCCCGCCTCGACGATGTCGAGCAGCCCGTCGCCGTCGGTATCGATGTCGAGTCGGTTGGCGAATCCGTCCCCGTCGAGGTCCTCGTCCGCGGCCGGCAGCAACGCGAGCGCGTCGTCGAGTCCGTCTCCGTTCTCGTCCACGAAGCCGTCGACGATGCCGTCGCGGTCCCTGTCGGCATTCTGGCCCTGGCTCTCCATCACGTCACTCAACCCGTCGTTGTCGCTGTCGCTGTCGCGGAAGTCCCGCACGCCGTCGGCGTCGAAGTCGGCCACCGGCAGCGGAACCGCTTGTGCACCGTCATCCATTCCGTCGCCGTTGGCGTCCAGGAAATCGTCGATGACGCCGTCGCCGTCGGCGTCTTCTCCACCCGCCTCGTGCGTGTCGGTCAGACCGTCGTTGTCGGCATCGAGGTCGACGAGATCGGCGAGCCCGTCCCCATCGGTGTCCTGGGGGGCGGCCGGGCTCCTGCCGGCCTCGAGCGCATCGGGTATGCCGTCGTTGTCCGAGTCGAGGTCCAGCGCATCGATCACGCCGTCGCCGTCGGTATCCGCCGGTGACGCCGGGTCTGGACCCGCCTCGATCTCGTCCGGCACGCCGTCTCCGTCGGAGTCGGGATCGATCGAATCGATGAGCCCGTCACCGTCGGTATCGACGCCCCCGACCGAGCCGCCCTCGCTACCGTCGGGCACGCCGTCGGCGTCGGAGTCGAGGTCCTCGTAGTCGGACGTGCCGTCCGCGTCGGTGTCGATCGCGCGCTCGAGTGCGTCGGCGATGCCGTCGCCGTCGGAGTCGAGCTCGAGCCGGTTCGGCACGCCGTCGCCGTCGGCGTCACCGAATCCCTCGAGCGCGTCGGGCAACGAATCGCCGTCCGAGTCCGCGTCGAGGTGATCGGGTGTGCCGTCCCCGTCGGTGTCCACCGGCGCGTCCGCGTCGGCTCCTCCACCCACGCCCGACTCGATCCCGTCGCCGATCCCGTCGCCGTCGCTGTCGGTGTCCCGGAAATCGGGTACACCGTCGCTGTCCGCGTCGGCGACGCTTTCGAGCGCATCGGGGATGCCGTCCCCGTCCGAATCGAGGTCCCGCCAGTCCGGCAGGCCATCGCCGTCGGTGTCCGTACCGGGACCCCGTCCGAGCTCCGCGAGGTTCGGGATGCCGTCGCCGTCGATGTCGTCGTCAAGGCGGTCCGTCACGCCGTCACCGTCGGTGTCGAGATCGCCGACGAGTGCGTCGGGCAGCCCGTCGTCGTTCGAGTCGGTGTCGTTCGCGTCGATCGTGCCGTCGCCGTCGGTGTCGGTCACTCCCTCATCGGCGTCGTCCACGCCGTCGCCGTCCGAGTCCAGATCCCGGAAGTCGGGTACACCGTCCCCGTCGCCGTCGATCGGACTCGTCGGATCGGCACCCGCCTCCAGCGCATCGACGAGACCATCGCCGTCGGCGTCGACGTCGAGCGAATCGCGCGCGCCGTCGCCATCGGTGTCGACGACACCCTCGAGCGCGTCGGGGAGGCCATCGCCGTCGGAATCGAGGTCGAGCGAATCGAGCGCACCGTCGCCGTCGGAGTCCACGGCCCCCTCGAGCGAATCGGGAATGGTGTCGCCGTCGCTGTCGCCATCGAGGTAGTCCGGTCGCCCGTCGCCGTCGCTGTCGCGCGGCGCCGCACCATCCGGCCCCGCCTCGCCTTCGTCGCCGAGGCCGTCGGCGTCGCTGTCGAGATCGAGATGATCGGGTACGCCATCGCCGTCGAGATCGCCCTCGCCTTCGAGTGCGTCCGGAATCGTGTCGCCGTCACTGTCGAGATCGGCCCAGTTCGCCACGCCGTCGCCGTCGGAATCGGCCGCGGTCTCCGCCGCGTTCGCGATGCCGTCACCGTCGATGTCCCCGTCCAGCCGGTTCGGCACGCCGTCGCCGTCCAGATCGCCGTCGCCGACCTCGGCGTCATGAATGCCGTCACCGTCGCTGTCGGGATCGAGCGCGTCGGACAGCCCGTCGCCGTCGGAGTCCACGACCCCCTCGTCGGCGTCATCGATACCGTCGCCGTCACTGTCCGGGTCCCGGAAGTCCGGAACGCCGTCCGCGTCGGTGTCCGAGGGCGTCCCAGGGCCCGTCCCCGCCTCGACCGAGTCGTTGATGCCGTCGCCGTCGCTGTCGAGATCGACGTGATCGGGCGCGCCGTCGCCGTCGGTGTCGACGGGAGACGTCGGATCCGCTCCGACTTCCACGGCATCCGGAATGCCGTCGTCGTCCGAGTCGGTATCGAGGAAGTCCGGGGTGCCGTCGCCGTCGGCGTCGAGCGCACCCCCGAGCGCGTCCGGTACGCCGTCACCGTCCGCGTCGAGGTCCAGCCAATCGGCCAGGCCGTCGCCGTCGGTGTCCACCGGAGAGGCCGGATTCGGACCCGCTTCGAGCGCATCGGAAAGGCCATCGCCGTCCGAATCCAGATCGTCCGCGTTGCCCTGTCCGTCGCCGTCGGGATCCGCATCACCCTCGATCGCGTCCAGGATGCCGTCACCATCGCGATCGCCGTCGCGGTAGTCGGGTACGCCGTCGCCGTCCGAATCGCGCGGGTTCGTGGCATCGGGGCCGGCCTCGAGCGCATCGAGCAGACCGTCGTTGTCGCTGTCGGTGTCGAGCCGATCCGGCGTGCCGTCACCGTCGCTGTCCAGCGTGCCCTCGACCGCGTCCGGAACGCCGTCGGCGTCAGAATCGAGATCGAGGCGATCGGGGGTACCGTCGGCGTCGGAATCGGTCGGTGCGAACGCGTCGTCCACCCCGTCGCCGTCCGCGTCCGCGCCACCGGTGGCGTCGACGTCCAGCGCTTCGTCGATCCCGTCGCCGTCAGCGTCGGAGCCGGTGAGCGGCGGACTCGTCGCATCCTCGACATCGTCGTCGATTCCGTCCGCATCGGAGTCGGTATCGAGCCTGTCCGGCACCCCGTCGCCGTCGGTATCGAGGGCGCCGGCGGTACCGGCGGACTCGACGACGTCGAGCACGCCATCGGCGTCGCTGTCGAGGTCGAGGTGATCGGGCGTGCCGTCCGCATCGCTGTCGGTCGATACGAGCGCGTCATCGATGCCGTCACCATTCGCGTCCGCGCCGCCGGTGACGTCCGCGTCCAGCGCGTCGTCGATGCCGTCGGCGTCCGCGTCGGTACCCAGCAGCGGCGGCCCGTCCGCGTCCTCGGTCGCATCGGGAATGCCGTCATTGTCGGAATCGGTGTCGACGTGATCGGCCAGGCCGTCGCCGTCGGTGTCCACGCCCGTCGGGCCGGCACCGGCTTCCACGACATCGGCGATGCCGTCACCGTCCGCATCGGTGTCCAGGTGATCGGCCGTGCCGTCGCCGTCCGTGTCGGTCGGCACGAGCGCGTCGTCGATGCCATCGCCGTTCACGTCCGAACCGCCCGTCGCGTCGACATCGAGCGCGTCGTCAATGCCGTCGGCGTCCGCATCAGTGCCGAGCAGAGCCGGTGAACGCGCGTCTTCGAGCGAGTCTGGCAATCCGTCGTTGTCGGCGTCGATATCCAGGTGATCGACGATCCCGTCGCCGTCCGAGTCCACGCCCGTGGACGTGCCCGCCGCTTCGACGCGGTCGGCGATGCCGTCGCCGTCCGAGTCGATGTCGGCGTGATCAGGCGTGCCGTCTCCGTCGGTGTCGGTCGGTGCCGCCGCGTCGTCTATCCCGTCGCCGTTCGCGTCCACGCCGCCTGTCGTGTCGACGTCCAGTGCATCATCGATGCCGTCCGCATCCGCATCGGTGCCGAGCAGCACCGGACTGCCGGCGTCCTCGTCAGCGTCGGACAGGCCGTCGTTGTCGGCGTCGAGATCGAGGTGATCGGGCGTCCCGTCGCCGTCGGTGTCGACGCCGGACGGATCACCCGCTGCCTCAACGATGTCGGCGATGCCGTCACCGTCCGAATCGGTGTCGAGGTAGTCCGCGAGACCGTTCCCGTCGGTGTCCCCGGTGCCCTCGAACGCGTCGGACAGTCCGTCGTTGTCGGAGTCGCCGTCGAGATAGTCCGGCGTTCCGTCGCCGTCGGCGTCGCCGCCACCCTCGGCCGCGTCGGCCAGCCCATCGCCGTCGGAATCGCTATCACGGTGGTCCGGCACGCCGTCGCCGTCGGTGTCAGCCGACTCGGCCGCATCGTCGATGCCGTTACCGTTCGCGTCCGCCCCGCCCGTCGCGTCGACGTCCGATGCATCGTCGATGCCGTCCGCGTCGCCGTCGGTACCGAGCAACGTCGGGCTCGTCGTGTCCTCGTCGGCATCGGAGAGGCCGTCGCCGTCGGAGTCCAGATCGAGCGAGTCGCGTACGCCGTCGCTGTCGGTATCGACATCCCCCTCGAACCGATCCGCGAGGCCGTCGGCGTCGCTGTCGATGTCGAGGTGATCGGCGATGCCGTCGCCGTCGGTGTCGATCGGAACGGCCGCGTCGTCGATCCCGTCCCTGTCCGCGTCCGTACCACCGGTCACGTCGACATCGAGCGCGTCGTCGATCCCATCCGCATCCGCATCGGTGCCGAGCAAAACAGGCGATCCCGTGTCCTCGAACGCGTCGGTCATGCCGTCCGCATCGCTGTCGGTGTCGAGGTGGTCCGCGAGGCCATCGCCGTCGGAGTCCACGCCGGTCGGGCTGCCCGCCGCTTCGACGACGTCGGCGATGCCGTCGCCGTCCGCATCGATGTCCAGGTGGTCGGCGGTGCCGTCGCCGTCGGTATCGGCTGGTGCCAGCGCATCGTCCACACCGTCGCCGTCGGCGTCCGTCCCGCCGGTCTCGTCGACATCCAACGCGTCATCGATCCCGTCGCCGTCCGCATCGTTTCGCGTGAGCGCGACCGGGCTCGCCCCTTCGAGCTCATCGGGCAGCCCGTCGTTGTCCGAATCGAGGTCGAGGTAGTCGGGAATGCCGTCGCCATCGGTATCGGTGCCGATCGGGCTACCGGCCGCCTCGACGCGATCGGGGATGCCGTCGGCGTCCGCATCGAGATCGAGGTGGTTCGCGGTGCCATCGCCGTCGCTGTCGGTCGGCGCGAGCGCGTCGTCGATGCCATCACCGTTCGCGTCCACACCGCCCGTCAGATCGGGGTCGAGCGCGTCGTCGATGCCGTCGGCGTCCGCGTCGGTACCGAAGAGCGTCGGCGAACGCGCGTCCTCGAGCGCGTCAGGTAACCCGTCCTGGTCGGAATCGATGTCGAGGTGATCGGGTGTCCCGTCACCGTCGGAGTCGATGCCGGTGCTCGTGCCGGCCGCTTCGACGATGTCGGCGACTCCGTCGCCGTCGGCGTCGATGTCCCGGTAGTCCGGGACGCCGTCCGCATCCGTATCCGCGTCGCCCTCGAGCGCGTCGGGCAGCCCGTCGTTGTCCGAATCGCCGTCGCGGTAGTCCGGTATCCCGTCGCCATCGACATCGCCCGTCCCTTCGGAGCGATCGTCGATGCCGTCGCCGTCGGAGTCGGTATCTAGGTAGGCGGGAACGGTGTCGCCGTCACCGTCACCGGTGCCCTCGGTTGCGTCAGGGATGCCGTCCGCGTCCGAATCGGCGTCGAGATGGTCCGGAGTGCCGTCCTCATCGGTGTCGGTCGGCTCGAGCGCGTCGTCGATCCCGTTCCCGTCGGCATCCCCACCGCCGGTCAGGTCGACGTCGAGGGCGTCATCGATTCCGTCGGCGTCCGCATCGCTCATCGCGAACACGGGCGTCGTCGAGTCCTCGACGGCATCGCCGATGCCGTCGCCGTCGGAGTCGGTGTCAAGGTAGTCGGGAATCAGGTCGCTATCGGCGTCCGCATCGCCCTCGACGACGTCCGGGAGGCCGTCGCCGTCCGAATCGGTGTCGAGATGATCCGGGGTACCGTCATCGTCGGTGTCGGTCGGCTCGAGCGCGTCGTCGACGCCATTTCCGTCGGCGTCCGTTCCGCCGGTGACATCGGCGTCCAGCGCGTCGTCGATCCCGTCGCCGTCGGCGTCGTCGCCGAGCAATGTCGGCGAGCGCGCGTCCTCGAGTGCATCGGGTAGCCCGTCCTGGTCCGAGTCCAGGTCGAGATGATCGACGACGCCGTCGCCGTCCGAATCGACGCCCGTCGGACTTCCGGCGGCCTCGACGACGTCGGCGATGCCGTCACCGTCCGCATCGATGTCCAAATGGTCCGGCGTGCCGTCCCCTTCGCTGTCGGTCGGTGCGAGGGCATCGGCGACACCGTCGCCGTTCGCATCCGCACCACCCGTCAGATCGACGTCGAGCGCGTCGTCGACGCCGTCCGCGTCCGCGTCGGTGCCGAGGAGCGTCGGCGAACGCGCGTCCTCGAGCGCGTCGGGCAGACCGTCCTGGTCCGAGTCGGTGTCGAGATGGTCGACGACGCCGTCACCGTCGGTGTCGACGCCACTGGCCGTACCGGCCGCTTCGACGACATCGGCGATCCCGTCGCCGTCTGCGTCGATGTCCACGTGATCGGGCGTGCCGTCTCCGTCGGTATCGGTCGGCTCGAGGGCGTCGTCGACACCGTCGCCGTCCGCATCCGCACCGCCCGTCGCGTCCGCATCCAGTGAATCGTCGATGCCGTCCGCGTCCGCGTCGGTGCCGAGGAGCGCCGGCGACTGCACGTCCTCGAGCGCGTCGGACAGCCCGTCCTGGTCGGAATCGGTGTCGAGGTGATCGGGCGTCCCGTCGCCGTCGGAATCGATTCCGGTGCTGGTGCCGGCCGCTTCGACGATGTCGGCGATGCCATCGCCGTCCGAGTCGGTGTCCCGGTAGTCCGGCACGCCGTCCGCATCCGTGTCCGCGTCGCCCTCGAGCGCGTCGGGCAGCCCGTCGTTGTCCGCGTCGCTGTCGAGGTAGTCCGGCGTGCCGTCCCCGTCTACGTCACCCGCGCCCTCGGCGCCGTCGTCGATGCCGTCGCCGTCGGAGTCGGGGTCGAGGTAGGCGGGAACGGTGTCACCGTCACCGTCACCGGTTCCTTCGACCGCATCGGAGATGCCATCGCCGTCGGAGTCGAGGTCGAGGTAGGCAGGGGTGGCGTCGCCGTCACCGTCACCGGTGCCCTCGGTCGCGTCGAGGATGCCGTCGCCGTCCGAATCGGTGTCGAGATGGTCAGGGGTGCCATCGCCGTCGCTGTCGGTCGGCTCGAGAGCGTCGTCGATCCCGTTCCCGTCGGCATCCGCCCCGCCGGTCAGGTCGGTGTCGATCGCGTCGTCGATCCCGTCGGCGTCCGCATCGCTCATCGCGAGCGTGGGTGTCGTCGAGTCCTCGAGCGCGTCGGCGATGCCGTCTCCGTCGGAATCGGCGTCGAGGTAGGCGGGAACCAGATCGCCATCGGCGTCCGTGGCGCCCTCGACGATGTCCGGAATGCCGTCGCCGTCGGAATCGATGTCGAGATGGTCCGGGCTGCCGTCCGCGTCGGTGTCGGTCGGCTCGAGCGCGTCGTCGACGCCGTTCCCGTCGGCGTCCGTTCCGCCGGTGACATCGGCGTCCAGCGAGTCGTCGATCCCGTCGCCGTCGGCGTCGTCGCCGAGCAATGCCGGCGAGCGCGCGTCCTCGAACGCATCGGGTAGCCCGTCCTGGTCCGAGTCCAGGTCGAGGTGATCTGCGACCCCGTCGCCGTCGGTGTCGACGCCCGTGGCCGTACCGGCTGCCTCGATGACGTCGGCGATGCCATCACCGTCAGCATCGGTGTCGAGGTGATCGGCTGTGCCGTCCTCGTCGTTGTCCGTCGGCATGAACGCGTCATCGACCCCGTCGCCGTTCGCGTCGGCACCGCCCGTCGCGTCCGGATCCAGTGCATCGTCGATGCCGTCCGCGTCCGCATCGGTGCCGAGGAGCGCCGGCGAGCGCGCGTCCTCGAGAGTATCGGGCAGCCCGTCCTGATCCGAATCGGTGTCGAGATGGTCGACGACCCCATCGCCGTCGGTGTCGACGCCCGTGGTCGTGCCTGCCGCCTCGACGATGTCGGCGATCCCGTCGCCGTCTGCGTCGATGTCCACGTGATCGGGCGTGCCGTCACCGTCGCTGTCGGTCGGCTCGAAGGCGTCGTCGAGGCCGTTGCTGTTCGCGTCGGCGCCACCCGTCTCGTTCGCGTCCAGTGCGTCGTCGATGCCGTCCGCGTCCGCGTCGGTGCCGAGGAGCGTTGGTGAGCGCGGGTCCTCGATCGCGTCGGACAGCCCGTCCTGGTCGGAATCGGTGTCGAGATGGTCGAGCGTCCCGTCGCCGTCGGAATCGACGCCGGTGCTCGTGCCGGCCGCTTCGACGATGTCGGCGATGCCATCGCCGTCCGAATCGGTGTCCCGGTAGTCCGGAACGCCATCCGCATCCGTGTCCGCGTCGCCCTCGAGCGCGTCGGGCAGTCCGTCGTTGTCCGAATCGTCGTCGAGGTAGTTCGGTGTGCCGTCCCCGTCGACGTCGCCCTCACCCTCGGCGCTGTCGGCGATGCCGTCGCCGTCGGAGTCGGTGTCGAGGTAGGCAGGGGTAGCGTCGCCGTCACCGTCGCCGGTACCCTCGGTCGCGTCGAGAATGCCGTCGGCATCCGAATCGGTGTCGAGGTAGTCGGGAACCAGATCGCCATCGGCGTCCGTGGCGCCCTCGACGATGTCCGGAATGCCGTCGGCGTCCGAGTCGGTGTCGAGATGGTCCGGAGTGCCGTCGCCGTCGGTATCGGTCGGCTCGAGCGCGTCGTCGATCCCGTTCCCGTCGGCGTCCGTCCCACCGGTCAGATCCACGTCGATCGCGTCGTCGATGCCGTCGGCGTCCGCGTCGTTCATCGCGAGCGCGGGCGTCGTCGAGTCCTCGATCGCGTCGGCGATGCCGTCGCCATCGGCATCGGTATCGAGGTAGTCGGGGATCAGGTCGCTATCGGCGTCCGCGTCACCCTCGACGACGTCCGGAATGCCGTCGTCGTCGGCATCGCTGTCGCGGTGATCCGGTACGCCATCGCCGTCGGTATCGGTCGGGGCGAGCGCATCGTCGACCCCGTTGCCGTCGGCGTCCGTCCCGCCGGTGACATCGACGTCCAGCGCGTCGTCGATGCCGTCAGCATCGGCGTCTGTGCCGAGCAGGGTCGGACTTGTCGAGTCCTCGTCGTCGTCCGCCAGCCCGTCCTGATCGGAGTCCGCATCGAGCGAGTCGCGTGTGCCGTCCCCGTCGGTGTCGATGCTGCCCTCGAGCCGGTCCGCGATACCGTCCGCGTCGCTGTCTATGTCGAGGTGATCGGCGATCCCGTCTCCGTCCGAATCGGTCGGGGCGAGCGCGTCGTCGACGCCGTCACCGTCCGCGTCGGCGCCACCGGTCGCGTCCGCGTCGAGCGCGTCGTCGATGCCGTCCGAATCCGTGTCGTTGCCGAGGAGGGTCGGCGAGCGGACGTCCTCGAACGCGTCGGCCATGCCGTCGTTGTCGGCGTCGAGATCGAGATGATCGGCGACCCCGTCCGCATCCGAATCGACGCCCGTCGGACTGCCGGCGGCCTCGATGACGTCCGCGATCCCGTCGCCATCGGCATCGATGTCCCGATGGTTCGGTGTGCCGTCCCCGTCGGTATCGGTCGGCTCGAGCGCGTCGGCAACGCCGTCGCCGTTCGCGTCGGCACCGCCGGTCAGGTCGACGTCGAGCGCGTCGTCGACGCCGTCCGCGTCCGCGTCGGTGCCGAGGAGCGTCGGCGAGCGCGTGTCCTCGAGCGCATCGGGCAGTCCGTCCGCGTCCGAGTCGGTGTCGAGGTGATCGACGACGCCGTCACCATCTGTGTCCACGCCGCCGGCGGTGCCGGCCGCCTCGACACGGTCGGCGATACCGTCGCCGTCGCTGTCGATGTCCAGATGGTCCGCCGTACCGTCCCCGTCGGTGTCAACGGGCTCGAGCGCGTCGTCGACGCCGTTTCCGTTCGCGTCCGCACCGCCCGTCAGGTCCACATCGAGCCCGTCGTCGACGCCGTCGCCGTCGGCATCGTTGCCCGAGAGCGTCACGGTCGTGGCCGCCTCGAATCCGTCCGGCAGACCGTCCTCGTCGGAGTCGGTGTCGAGGTAGTCCGCCACGCCGTCCGCGTCGGTGTCCACCGCGCCTTCGAGGTAGTCGACGACACCGTCGCCGTCGGCATCGGTGTCGAGATGATCGTCGGTACCGTCGCCGTCCGTGTCGGTCGGCTCGAAGGCGTCGTCGATGCCGTTGCCGTCGGCGTCCACGCCGCCCGTGACGTCGATGTCGAGGGCGTCGTCGATCCCGTCCGCGTCCGCATCGGTGCCGAGCAGTGTCGGCGAGCGCCTGTCCTCGTTCGCGTCGGGAATACCGTCCTGATCGGCGTCGAGGTCGAGGCGATCGGCGATCCCGTCGCCGTCGGTGTCCGCCGCACCCTCGACGATGTCGCCGATGCCGTCACCGTCCGAGTCGACGTCGAGGTGATCCGGCGTGCCGTCGCCGTCGGTGTCGCTCGGCTCGAGGGCATCGGCGATGCCGTTGCCGCCCGCGTCCGTGCCGCCCGTGACATCGACGTCGAGCGCGTCGTCGATCCCGTCCGCGTCGGCATCGCTGCCCAGCAGGGCCGGCGAGCGCGTGTCCTCAGCGTCGTCGGTCACGCCGTCCTCGTCGGAGTCCGTGTCGAGGTGGTCCACGAGGCCGTCACCATCGGTGTCGACACCGGTGGCCGTACCGTCCGCCTCCACGATGTCCGCGACGCCGTCGTCGTCCGAATCGATGTCGAGGTGATCCGGCGTGCCGTCGCCGTCGGTGTCGGTCGGGGCGAGCGCGTCGTCGACGCCGTCACCGTCCGCGTCGGTGCCGCCCGTCCGATCGACATCCAGCGCGTCGTCGATCCCGTCGGCGTCCGCGTCGGTACCGAGTAGCGTCGGCGAGCGCGTGTCCTCGAACGCGTCGGTGAGCCCGTCGGCGTCCGAGTCGGTATCGAGGTGGTCGAACACGCCGTCCCCGTCGGTGTCGACCGGCGAGCCGCCCGTCCCGAGCTCGAGCCGATCGACGATGCCGTCGCCGTCCGAATCGATGTCGACGTGATCGGGCTGGCCATCGCCGTCGCTATCGGCAGGTTCGAACCGATCGGCGACGCCGTCGCCGTCGAGGTCGGCCCCGCCGAGCGCGTCGATGTCGATCGCGTCATCGATTCCGTCGCCGTCGCTGTCCGTACCGGCGAGCGTCGGGGTCGTCGTGTCCTCGTCGGCGTCCGAGAGGCCGTCGCCGTCCGAGTCCAGATCCAGCCGATCGACCGTGCTGTCGCCGTCGGTATCGGCGGCGCCCTCGATCGCGTCGACGATGCCGTCGCCGTCCGAATCGAGATCCAGATGGTCCGGGCGATCGTCGCCATCGGTGTCGCTCGGCGCGAGCGCGTCGTCCACGCCGTCGCCGTTCGCGTCCGTCCCACCCGTCAGGTCGACGTCGATCGCGTCGTCGATTCCGTCGCCGTCCGCGTCGGTGTTCGCGAGCGCAGGCGTGCGCACGTCCTCGTCCGCATCGGTCACGCCGTCGGCATCGGAGTCGAGGTCGAGCCGGTCGACGGTACCGTCACCGTCGGTGTCGGGCGAGGTTCCGCCCGGCGACTCCGCCCGGTCGGGCACGCCGTCGCCGTCGGAGTCGAGGTCCAGGTGATCGGCCCGTCCGTCGCCGTCCGAGTCGCTCGGGGCCCGGGCGTCGTCGACGCCGTCACCATCCGCGTCCGTGCCACCCGTCGCGTCGACGTCGATCGCGTCGTCGATCCCGTCGTTGTCCGCGTCGACGCCAGCGAGTGCGGGGCTTCTGGCGTCTTCGACGACATCGAGCACGCCGTCGTTGTCTGCATCGGTGTCGAGGCGGTCGACCAGACCGTCGCCGTCGGTGTCGGGGGAGGCTCCGGCGGGGGATTCGAGCACGTCGGCGATGCCGTCGCCGTCGGAGTCGGAATCGGCGTGATCGGGCGTGCCGTCACCGTCGGTGTCGGTCGGCTCGAATCGATCGGCGATGCCGTCGCCGTCGAGATCGTCCCCACCGACCGTGTCGACGTCGAGCGCGTCGTCGATTCCGTCGCCGTCGGCGTCCGCGTTCGCAAGCACCGGGCTCGTGCCGTCCTCGGCGTCGTCCGCCACCCCGTCGTTGTCCGAATCCGTGTCGAGCCGATCCACGGTGCCGTCGCCGTCGCTGTCTCCAGATCCTTCGGCGACATCGCTGATGCCGTCGCCGTCGTCGTCCGGATCGTCGACATCCGCAATCCCGTCAGCGTCGGTATCGGGCAACACGGCGATCGCGGCGGTTCGCGTCACGCTCTGCGAGCTCGAGTCGACGACGTCGAGATAGCTCGCCGTGAGAGTGTCCCCGACGCGTACGACGAGCGTGCCGTCGCGATCGGTCCCGGCGCCGGCACCGCTCGAGGTGCTCGCCGTCCCCTCGAACACGCCGCTGTCGACGGCGGTCTCGGTGAGCGTGACCAGCTCGCTCTCCCCCGTCGCGTCGTTGACGAGCTCGACGGTGACCGTCTCGATCGCCGCGGAATCCTCGTCGAGATCCGGATCGGTGACGCGAAGAGCGATCGGGTAGTTCTCGACGGCGGTGGAATCGGCCACGATCGTGCCGTCGAAGTCCTGCTGGGGGGCGTCGTTCGAGACGACCGCGACGGGCGTGTTCGCGACTGAATCGAGTCCGTACACGTAGGTGTCGATGTAGCGCACGTCCCCGAACCCGCTGCCGGTGAAGTTGCCCCAGGTGTGCTTGCCCTCGGGGCTTGATGACAGAGCGCCGAAGGGGACGTTGCTGGTGCGATCGTTCCCCGTCAGCAACGTGACGTCGTCCCAGTAGACCTGTGTATCGGCCAGGCTCCCGTCGGTGTCGGCCAGGTAGATCGTCAAGCCCGGCTCGTCCCCACCGCTGGTCTCGACGTCGTCGGCAACGAAGTGGTATTCCCCCGTCTGGACGCGAATCTGGGTGCCGTGCAAGCCCTCCGGTGCCGGGTCGCCCGCAGCGTCGGTGCCGTCCCACGGAATGACGGTATCGGTCTGCAGCGAGGCATCGGCCACGGTCGGGCCGAGGATCCTTCGGTCTCCAGCGTCCCCGAAGATGTTGTTGCCGTTGAGATCGATCAGCACCGAATAGGTGCCGGCGACATCGGTCTTGAACCGGAACTCGCCGGAGTCCTGCACGCCGTCGCCTCCCGCCGGCGAGATCGCGTAGTCCTGGCCGGCCGAATCCACGAACCGGGCATCGGCGATCTCGGGGGGTGTCGTTGGGCGCGGGTCCGCGACCACCGGAACGTTGACGTAGATCGGGTGTTCGGGAGAGTACGAGTACACGCCACCACGCGGCGTGCTGTAGCCCGAGTACGGGGCGTTCACCCCGAGGGAATTGGCCACGAGGCTGTAGCCGTGGCCGGCGAACTGGTTCAGATCGAGCTTCCAGATGTAGCTCGTCCCGGGGCGCCCGCCTTGAATCAGAGCGAAGTAGTCCGCGTCGGTCGAACGGGCCTTCGAGAATCCGGCGGAACCGGAGCCCGCGCTGAAGCGGAACTTGTAGGCCCAGAACCGCCCGCCGGCGTCGTGCGGGTTCGGGAGCGTCGTCGTGCCCTTGGGGGTGACCGTGACGTCGTAGCGCTCGAAACGGTCGGCCGAGTTGCTGCGCAGCACGAGCCGGTAGTTGCCGGTCTCGGTCGTCACGTGCCGCATCGGAGCGCTGAGCTCGGTGGGCATCGGATCGACCGTGCAGTCGATGTTGCCGGCGGGCAGGGAGAACGACTCGGCCGGGTTCACGAGATCGGACGGGGCGTATATGTCTACCCCGACGTCATCCGCGTTCGTCAGGCCGCACAGCGAGACGTTGATGATCTCGCCCGCCTCGACGATGTCCACGTGCATGCGTGCCTGATCGGCGGTGACCCCGCCAGAGGACGCCGTCGTGTCGTAGAGGCGCTGGGTCAGCCCCATCTGGTGGCTGCCCTCGGCACGAACCACGGCGGGGGTGGCCAGCGCGAGCGCAACGGCCGCCGCCAACACGCCGGGCGTGAAGGGCGACGGCATCGGGAGCGTTCGGGGCAGACGTCGGGGCATAGAGAGAGACACTCCGTAGGCATGGATGTCCGTACGGGGAGAAGCTCGCAGAGCTCCCTGGACCGGACTGCCCTGTATCGGTGCAACGGGGGTGCCGACTCAACGCGTGAGAAGCTGGTGTGACACTTGTCTGGTCACCATGAGAAGCAGTCCACACCGTTCGTGTTGACCGACGGACGATCAGCTTCCGTGAAGAGCGAGTGCGTGGACGGATCTTTCGACTCCAACGACGGCGAGCGTTTTTCTTCGTCGAGAGCCACTGGAGTGGCCGACGTTCGTCTCTGAACGAAGGGGCGGTGGCTCTCGACTCACGCCGCCACCGGGATCACGCAACGCGTCGCGACGCAGATGGAGCTTGGCGACGACGTCTGACGTCGACTCGGATCGAGGCCTCCTCCCGGTCGGTCGGCGCGCTGCAGCGGTGCGACGATGGCGGACGACCGCGACGAAGCAACGATCGTCCAGAGCGCGCTTGCACCTGCATGGAGGCAGGATCGCACCATAGCGATAGTGGTCCGAAACCGGGTGACCGGAAAACCGTTCAATATTGCAAGCTATGCCCTGCTGACGATGATGGTCGCGCAGGTCCGCGATCTCGAGCCGGGCGACTTCGTGCACACGCTCGGTGATGCGCACCTGTACTCGAATCACTTCGAGCAGGCGCGCGAGCAACTGACGCGCAAGCCCGGCCCCTTGCCCGCGATGTACCTGAACCCCGACGTCGCGGACCTGTTCGCGTTCCGCTACGAGGACTTCCGGCTGGAGGGATACGATCCGGCGCCGTCGATTCGCGCGCCGATCGCCGTCCGATCGATCGACTACGAGAGAGGCCGTCGGGAACGGAGTCGTGAAGAGCTCGCCGGTTCTCGGTTCGGTCGATGTCCGAAGACGAGCCTCGTGTACGCTCGATCAACCGCCCGTGTCGAGCCAGTTCTCGAGAGCCAGCCCGTCAACCCTCGAGAACTCGCCGCGGTTGGCGGTCACGAGCACGGCGCCGCGAGCAAGGGCGTGTGCGGCGATCAGCAGGTCGTTGGGGCCGATCGGCGAGCCGTGGCGCTTGAGTGCGGCGCGCAGTACCCCGTACTCCCGGTCGACCGGTTCGGCGAGCGGCATGATCTCGATACTCGAGAGCACGGCGTCCACCTGCCGCCGCGATCTGTCGGACCCGCTGTTCTCGACGCCGAACCGGAGTTCGGCGGCGACGACGACGCTGATGGAAACGTTCGACTGGCCAACCGCCTCGATGCGGCGAGCGACCACGCCTTGTGGCGAGCGAATCGCGTCACTCAGCACGTTCGTGTCCAGCATCCAATGGCGCATGGGTCCCTAGAGTTCCGGCTCGTCGAGAGGAGGCAGGTCGTCGTCGTCGATGTCCGGAAAGGGCTCGTTCAGGGGTTTCAGGCTGGCGAGCACCTCGAGCAGGGAGCCCTCACGCACGGGCTCCACGATCAGCCGATCGCCGTCCTTGCGAATCGTCGCCTCGTCGCCGTCGAACTCGAAGTCCTTTGGAATCCGGATCGCTCGGTTGCCCCCGTTGTTGAACAGCTTCACCCGTCTCTCGACATTCACTCGTTTCGGCGCCCGCACACGAACATAGGCTAAAGGCTATGCTGACATCCGTCGTCCGTCAGGTCGATGTCGGCATGGGCGACCGAGCGACCAGTCGACACGGCGCCAGCTACCGTGGGGATCGAGATGCCGGTGCGCGGATGGGATCGGGGGTGCTGGCGGACCTGACGTTCTTCGAGCACCGGGCCGACTCCCGACGCTCGACCGTCCGACGACGACCTGCTCGCCGTCGTCGCGCGTTCGCCGGACGGCGTCGCCGTGCCGGATCTGTAGGCCGCGCTCGGTGGCCGCATGGGTCGTAGAGCGCTACAGCGTCGACTCGCGGCGTTGGTCGACACCGCCCGGTCGACCCCGGCGTTGCCTGGCCGGAGATGATCCGGTGACCGCCAGGCGGCCCGCTCGAGTTTCTCCAGCGCCGCCTCGCTCTCACACCTCGACGCCGCGTTCGCACCCATCGACCCTGTACTTCAGGTCCTGGCCAGCCAGATGGTGTTCTTCGTGCCTTTGCTGCCATGCGCGTACACGGATCTCTCGGAGGCCCGCAATCCGCATTCCCGCAGCCGTCGGGCGAAGCGTCTGTCCGGGGTCGCGGACCAGTAGGCGAGGACCCCGTCGGGAGCGAGGCGGTCGCGGGCGCACGCGACGCCTTCGTGCGAGTACAGCCAGTCGTTGCCGCGTGAGCTGAAGCCTTCGGGACCGTTGTCCACGTCGAGCGCGATGACGTCGTAACGTCGATCCCGGCCGCGCAACAGATCGATGACGTCACCCTGGTGAACCGTCGTCCGGGCATCCGCCAGCGGATGTCCCGAACGACCGCCCAGCGAGCCCCTGTTCCACTCGACGATCTCGGGCACGATCTCGGCGACGACGACCCGCGAATCCGGGCCGGTCGCCGCCAACGCCGCGGCGAGCGTGAAGCCCATGCCCAGGCCGCCGATCAGCACGCTGGCCGAGTCGGCCCGCTCGAGCATCTCGCAGGGCAATCTGCCCAGCGCATCTTCGGAGGCGTGCCTGCGTGTCGACATCAGTTCGCCACGACCGGCGACGGCGATGCTGTAGTCGTCCCTGTCCCGGAACAGCTTCAGGATGTTGTCGCTGCCGGGTATCGCTGCCTGTCCCAGGAGAGTTCGACGCTTCATTTCGCGGTTTCCGGATTCGACGGTCACTGTAGTGGATCACGGGGTCCGAGGGCGGGGCCCGCGAGTCGACCCGCACGAGCGCCGCCTGCGCTCCGGGTGGCAGGATCCGGATCACCGGCACCGTGTGGAGCGTCGTCGGTGGAGTCGTCGCTCACGCGCCTCCGATCGAACCGGCCATCGACCCTCGAAATGTTCAGGATCCCGATGCCGCCGTCCAGTTCCGAATGACCGGTTCCGAGTGGCATGAGCTTGCCTCGTGGCAAGGAAGCGCGGCAGCACGGTCGCTCCCGGCGCCCGTGTGCTCGGCTCGCGGTATCTCGCGAAACCGCCGATCCGGCGCGGCCATCGATCTTCACCGGGTGTCGAGGTTGCACTTCTGTCCGACCTGGCAAGGCGCGCGCGGTTGCACGAGCGCGCGGAGGGCGTGCGCGCGCGGATCGTGGGGGAGGCCGGATACGAGCGGGTTCTCGAAGACGAGACGGCACGCCCCGTCGACCTCGCGCGCGAACCGTCGAGGCGGACGGAGAGTTCCGCTCGCGGTGCAACTCGACCTCCTGGAGACTCTCGTCACCCGCACGCGTCCTCGGCTGTCCGAGCAGACATCTTGCCGTTCCGACATGTCAGGCCGCCCACGGAATTGATAGGTTCGTCACGTACTCATGGACGAAGTCACGACGGTGCGAGCGGAAACGCGCATCGGCAGCGGCGTTCGCCACCACTTCCTCGGGACGTCATCCGCATGCTGACCTGTCGCCGCATCGCCCTGCCAGCGTTCCTCGCCGCAACCTTCGTCGTACCGCTGGCCTCGTCGCCTCCCGCGAAGGCGCAGGCCGTCTCGCCTGATGATCTACACGCCTGTCTGACCGAGACGCGCGCTACGCAGTACGAGCGCGACATCTCGTTCTCGGGCATTTGCCAGACGCTCGATCGCTCGTCCGGCTGCTACTACTACGACTACCGCAAACGCGACCTTCCCGACTCGGCCGGCCTCGACCAACGCGGGCGCCGCGGCTTCCAGCTGACCTTCCCGAGGACGATCGATCGCTGGGCTGCGGTCTCGATCCGGGAGTCGGCCGACGACCGGTTCTGCTGGTCGGGCGGGGCGATCGTCGGGCGCAACCCTCTCGCCGTGACCTGGGGCGGAAGCACGGGGACGAAGTCGCGCAAGAACATGTTCATCCGCAACGAAGGCGGTCTCGTGCAGGTCGACGGCGCGCGGGTGCACAACACCCACGACACCTTTCTGGCCACCTCGCCCTCCGCCGGATTCGACATCCGTCACAGCTGGATCAGCTATACGCGCGACGATCTCTTCGAAGGCCATCTCGATCGTCTGTCCATTCGCGACACGCTCGTGGACGGCACCTACAGCTTCCTCAGCGCCTCCGACGGGTGCGAGCGCAGCGGATCGGTTCGCGACGCGGTCGTGACGATCGAGAACTCGTTGATCCGCCTGCAGAGGATGCCCGGTCCGTACGCCCGCGACGTCGATCGGTGGCACTGGAATGTCGAGGGAGGACACGGGAGGCTCTGGAAGGAGGAGGACTGCGGGTGGTGGAACTGGCCGAAGTTCAAGCTGAAGAACAACGTCTTCCTGATCGACGGACCGGCGAGCAACTTCAGCACGGTCTACAAGGCGGTCTGCAACCTCGCTCTGCCGGGGGCCTGCGAGGGGCGGGGGCGGGAGCTCGACCAGTTGCTTGCCTGCGAGAACAACCTCTTTCTCTACCGGGACTATCGGTACTGGACCGACGCCGAGAAGGAACCCGGCCCGACCCCGACGGTCGGCACCCGCTTCCACAACCCGCGCAACCCGGGTTTCCGCCCGAACGGCAACGATTGCTATCAGCGCATGACCGATGACCCTCGCGACGACAACTACGGCCCGGTCGAGTCGCACTGGAAGTCGCTGCGCGAGGAGTGGATACGGCGCCACACGGGACAGAGCAAGGAGCGCGATCGGGTCATGCGTGTCGCCGGCGTCGACCGCTCGGTGTTCGGCTCGGCCGCGCGGCTGCAGATCGTCAGCCGCGCGAACGGGCGGTGCATCGAGAGTGACGACAGCGGTCGCGTACGGCTCATGGCCTGCTCGGACAGCAAGCGCCAGCTGTTCTGGCCGCGCAGGTACCGCGACGGGGTGCTGCGAGGTGCCCTCCTGCTGGTGGACTACCGTGGCGCCGTGCTGCGCACGCAAGACCCCGGCGTGCTCGAGAGCGACGAGAGCTTCAGGCGTTTCGATCCCCGGGTGTTCACCCAGCGCGTGTCGGACCTTGCCCGACCGGGCTTCGAAGAGCGCTGGTACCTCCTGCCGATGAAGGACGAGCCGAAAGGCGAACGTGGTGTGTACGCTATCGAATCGGATGCACTGCGCCGCAGCTACCTCAGGGCGGACGGCGGGTCTGTGGAGGTTCAACGCCTGTACGAGCTCGGAAAGGACACACCGACACCGCAGTACACCAGCTACACCCGGGGCAGCGACGCGCTTCGCTGGGAGATCCGCAACAAGCGCTGATCCGGGGGGGGACGGTCGTCCGTTCCGCCTGCGCCCCGTCCCTTCGCCCGCCCGACACGCCCGTCCGACACGCCCGCCCGACACGCCCGTCCGGCGCACTCGCCGGGCCACGGCGTCAGGCGGTGGGTCCGGAAGTCCACATCGCGACTCTCGCGCCGGGCGTCGTCGACGGGCTCCGTGGCTACGGCACGCCCCCCGAGACGATCGAGATGCGCTCGCCCGTTCGCGATGGGCGCTTCGTCGTCGTGCAGAGGGGCGCGAGCGAGATGACGAACCCTCATGCGGCGTTGTCCTCGCAGGCGCAGGCGCTCGACATCGTCGTGGTGAACGACGCCGGGTTCAGCCAGCGACCCTGCGCCGGGGGGCGCTCGAGGACTACCTCGCGTTCGACAAGCCGATGGTCCCCCTTGCGCCGGCATCGTCCGCGTGGCACGAGACGACCGACAGGATGCGCCGGGACCGAACGCGGAGGCCGACCACCCGGCAGGCGATCACATCGCGCTCGACCGCGGCGAGGCATGGGGTACCGCGCACCTCAGGGCCGACGGCGTCTTGCCCCGTCGAAGGGGCTCGATTGGACGTGGGCGATCCGATCGGCAAGATCGGCAACACGGGCAACACGACGGAGTCGCACCTGCACGTCCATGCCGTGCCCAGTCCGTCACCCGGAGTCGCGGACGCGGCGGCCTCGTTCGATCCTCTGTCGCTCGAGGCGCTCGCGGTGCCGTTCTCCATCGACGGAAAGTTCCTGGTGCGCGGCAGCCGCGTACCGTCGTCATGGCGGGGCGTCGTGGCGAACGGGCAACCGCTTCCGCGATCAGTGCCGCGGTAGCGTGATCTCCTGATCCGGGCCGTCCTCTATCCAGAGCATCCGGATCAGCACCATGGCGACGACGGCGAGCGGCGTGGCGAACAGCAGCCCGAGAAGGCCGAGCGCGGTGCCGAAGGCGAGCTGCACCACGATGATGGAGGCCGGCGGCAGTGCGACCACGCGCTGCTGGATCAGTGGCGTGACCACGTAGCTCTCGACCGTCTGCACCAGGGCGTACAGGCCGACGACGTAGAGCGCGATCGTCGGGCTCTGGCCCAGGCCGAGCAGTATCGCCGGTATCGCGGAGACGATCGGTCCGATGTTCGGCACGAACGACAGAAGTGCCGACAGTGCGCCGAGCGTGCCGGCGGACGGCACGCCGAGCAGCATCAGGCCGAGCCAGGTCAGCACGCCGACGACGAGCATCGAACTCACCCGACCCGCGAGCCACCAGCGCAGTGCGCTCGCCAGTTCGAGAAGGACCTCGCGCGCGCGTCGCTTGTGTCGTGTCGGCAGCACCGCCAGCAGCGCTCCGGTGTAGGCCTCCGGTCGCAGCGCGCCGTAGATCGCCACCACCGCGATCACGAAGAGGCCGACGAGCATGCTCCCCAGCGCCGACAGGGCGCCCAGCGCGGTCGAGAACAGGTCGCCGATCCGGCCCAGCACGCTCGCTCCGGGTTCGATGTTCGACATCTTCCGCGATGCCGACTGCATCAGCTCGGCGAGCTCGGGGCGCGCGTCGATGAACTCGCGCACCCGCTCCAGCGCCATCGGCAGGTCCTGGCGAAGTTGCACGAGACCGTCGATGAAGGCCGGCCCCATCCACCCGACGGCCACCGCCGCGAACGCGAAGGAGAGCACGCAGACGAGCCCGACCGCGGCCACCTCCGGCAGCGGTGTGCGTTCCGCCAGGGATGCCCCCATCCCGTGCAGCGCGACCGCCAGCAGTGCGCCACCGAAGGTCAGCAACCAGACGTCGGCGAGCCGCCCGAGCAGCAGGGCGCCCAGCACCACCAGCGTCAGCACGCCGATCGAGAACAGGATATGAGAGCGGACCGTCTCGCGCTCCGTCGCGCGACTGGACTCGTCTGGCATCGGCAGGCTCGATGGTGTCGACAGGGGTCGGCAGACGCGATGCGGCTGCCCATCGGCACATCGTGGACGCGTGGCGGGGGTAAATTCGACGAATTGAAAAGCTGACCTACCGACGCGGTCGAGCGGCGCGCGCCACGGTCGAGATTCCGCGCACCGAGCGTCGAGACCGACTTGGCGTCCGGACCGGACGGCGCGATCCCGCGGACTAGCCTGCGCCGTCGAAGAGCCTCGGGCCGCCGGCGGTCGGTCCGTTCGGCCGCTGTCGACGTCGCCCGAGGTGCGGAGGCTGGCCGATTCCGACGTATCGCGCGGCGGTCGCCGGCACGTTCCGGGAATCGACCTCGCTCGGCCCCGTCACGCGCGAACGCGAGCGCTCGTCGGGTCGTAGAGACAGTCGCTCACGACCGTCGCGTCCGTCGCCTCGCCGATGATCTCGACCTGCAGACGCGTGCCGATGTTCGCGCAGGCCGGCTCGACGAAGGCCATCGCGATGTTCCTGCCCACGCGGTGGCCCCAGCTCGCCGAGGTCACGGTACCGACGATGCGACCGTCGAGCACGATGCTGTCGCCGCCCTGCGCCGGCGCGTGCGTGCAGTCGATCTCCATCGACACGAAGGCTCGCGTCGGTTCGCTCGCTAGCAGCGCGTCCTTGCCGATGAACGTGGGCTTCCCGGTATCGACGAAGCGGGACAGGTTCGACTCGAAGGGGGTGAATTCGGTCAGGAGATCGGCCTTCCAGTGCCGGTAGCCCTTCTCCAGGCGCATCGACTCCACCGCGTGCGAGCCGAACAGGGAGAGACCGTGCGCCTCGCCCGCCTCGCGCAGCGCGAGCCAGGCCGCGTGCAGCTGAGCGTTCGGTACGTGGATCTCGTAGGCGAGCTCGCCCGAGAAGCTGACGGCCATGACCACGGCCGGGGCGATGCCGACGAAGGCCCGGCGGACCGAGAGCCACGGGAACGCCGCCGCCGACCAGTCGTCGCGCGATACCGCCGAGAGCACGTCCCGGGAACGCGGCCCCGCCAGCACCAGGATGCAGTGCTCGTCGGTCAGCGAGCGGAGCTCGACCGAGCCGTCCACCGGCAGGTGCGCGCTCAGCCAGTCCATGTCGTGGTATTCGGAGGCCGCCGCCGAGCCGTACCAGATCGTGTCGTCGCCGAGGTGGGCGAGCGTCGCCTCGCCCTTGACGCGCCCGTGGTGGTTCAGCAGGTAGCCGAGGCTCACGCGCCCGGTGCGGCGCCTGACCTTGCCGCAGAACATCGTGTCGAGCCAGTCCTTCGCGCCGGGTCCGGTGATCTCGATGCGGTTGAAGCCGTCGACCTCGGTCAGCCCGACCGCGTTCTGCACCGCGTTCACCTCCGCGGCGACCACATCGAACGTCTCGTTGAAGCGGTAGCCGAGGGTTTCGTGAAAGTTCGGGTCGGGCTTGAAGTAGGCGACGCGCTCCCAGCCGTTCACGACGCCGAACTCCGCCCCTTCGCTCGCGAGGATCGGCGTCAGCGGCGTGGTCTTGGCCGGCCGCCCGGCCGGGCGGTGCTCGTGCGGCAGGTGGAAGCGGAACTCGTTCCGGTAGTCCTCGACGGCCTTCAGCGCGCAGAGCTCGACGTTCGCGTGGCCGGTGAAGCGCCGCGGGTCGATCCCCCAGGTATCGAGCTCGGCCTCGCCGTGGACGATCTGCTGGGCGAGCAGCCAGCCGTGACCGCCGCCCTCGCCGAGCCCCGCCCGGAGCCCGATGATGCAGTACGCGTTGCGCTTGCCTGGTATCGGTCCGACCAGCGGCGCGCCGTCGATCGTGTAGGTGATCGGCCCGTTGATGATGGTGTGGATGCCGGCCTCCTCGAGCACCGGCATGCGCCGGAACACGTTCTCGAGCACCGGCATCACCCGGTCGGTGTCGTCGGGGCACAGGGCGTTGACGAAGTCCGGGGAGATGCCGTCCATGCCCCAGGTGCGGCAATCCTGCTCGTAGAAGCCGACCAGCAGACCCTGCTTCTCCTGGCGCGAGTAGAAGTCGTCGATCGGGCAGCGGAGCAGGGGCACGCGGTGATCGAGCGCCTCGAGCTCGGGAATCGACTCGGTCAGGAAGTACTGGTGCTCCATCGACGTGACCGGATGCTGCACGCCCATCATCGCGCCGACCTCGTTGACGCGGTAGCCGCAGGCGTTGACGACGATGTCGCAGTCGATGTCGCCACGCTCCGTGTGCACCGTCCACGTATCGTCCGGATGCTGCGTCAGGGCGGTGACCGGCGTCTCGCGATGCACCTCCGCGCCCGCCTCGCGCGCCCGCTTGGCGAGCGCCTGGCAGAGCTGGGCGGGATCGATGTCGCCGTCCATCGGGTCCCACAGGCCGCCGACCAGGCCGTCGGTCGTGATCAGCGGATGGCGGCGTGCGCATTCCTCGGCGTCGAGGAGCTCGTAGTCCACGCCCATGGCGCGGGCCTGGCTCGCGAAGTGGCGGTAGCCGTCCATCGTGGTCGAGGAACCGGCGAGCCGGATGCCGCCGTCACCGTGGTGGTAGTTGATTGGATAGGTGGGATCGTCGGCGAGCTCGCGGTAGAGCGCGATCGAGTGGCTCTTCAGGGCGACCATCGTCTGAGTCATCCCGAAGTTGGTGACCTGCGCCGCCGAGTGCCAGGTGGTCCCCGACGTGAGCTCGTCGCGCTCCAGCAGCATCACGTCGCTCCAGCCTTCGCGCGTCAGGTGGTAGATCGTCGAGCAGCCGGCGATGCCGCCGCCGATGACCACGACTCGGGTACGGGATTTCATGCCGGGCTCCTGGGCGTCGGTTGCAGATGTCGATCGTCGACTCCGGATGGAGCCACCACCGGTGTCCGCCGGTCAATCGGCAGGGCACGGATTCGGAAAATCCGATGCGCGGATTTCGAGTTGCCGAAACGCGAAAGGCGTACTTGCGATACGGGACGGCTCCGAACAGTATCGGTGAGTCGCGAGCGTCTTCTCCGGTTCGACATCACTTCGGCATCACGAGGTCGTCATGCAGACTGCGAAGCCGTCCCGTCGTGCCGGCGGACGTGCCGCCAAGATCGCCGTGCGCCGCGCGCCACCGGCCGTCGATCCGTGCCCGCCGGGGCAGATCGGTGGTGCCTACAGGCCGCTCGCCGACGCGGACATGCGCGCCATCCACGACCTCGCCCTGCGACTGCTCGCCGAGCTCGGCATGGGGGACGTGCCCGAGGTGCTCGAACGCCGTCTCCTCGCGTGCGGTGCGCGAAAGGCGGGTGACCGGATCCTGTTTCCGCGGGAGATGGTCGAGCGGATCGTCGCGGGCGCGGCCCGGGAATTCGTGTTCCACGGACGTGACGCCGCCCGCTCGATCCACGTATGCGCATGGTCGACATCGCGCTCGGCGGCGACGGTCGCTCGGAGCGGTTTCGCGAGACGCCGTTCCTCGAGGCGCACGTCAGCCCCGTCATCTCGCCGATGCGCTACGGCGAGGACGCGGTGGCGGTGGCGCTCGCCTGCATGGAGCACGGCGTCCCGTTGTCCTGCATCACGGCCGCCCAGTCCGGCGCGACGGCGCCGGCGGCGCTCGCGGGTTTTCTCGCGCAGTCGCCGGCCGAGACGCTGGCGAGCCTCGTCATGGTCAACGTGTTCCGGCCGGGCTACCCGATGGTGTTCTCCAACTGGCCCCTGGGGGTCGATCTGCGTACCGGTTCCTTCGTCGGTGGCGGTGGCGAGATCTCGGTCATGAACGCGGCGTCGGCCCAGCTGTCCAACTGGCTCGGCCTGCCTTCGGGTGTCGCTTCCTCGATGACGGACGCCAAGGCCATCGACGCGCAGTACGGTGCCGAGAAGGGCATCTCCGCCCTGGCCGCGGGTCTGGCCGGCGGCAACCTGATCTACGAATCGTCGGGCATGACCGCATCCCTGCTCGGCGCGAGCTTCGAGGCCTTCGTCCTCGACGACGAGATGCACAGCCTGATCTACCGCACCCTGCGCGGCGTCGAGGTCAACGAGGACACGCTCGGCTTCGAGGCGATCCGCGAGGCGGTGCTGGGCGACGGGCACTTCCTCGGCGGTGCGCACACGATGGCCGCGATGGAGCGCGACTACCTCTACCCGAGCATCGCCGATCGGGACCCGCCCGTGACCTGGGCGGAGAAGGGCCAGCCGGATGCCTGGTCGGCGGCGCGCGCGCGGGCGAAGTCGATTCTCGCCTCGCACCGACCGGAGTATCTCGCGCCCGAGGCGGAGGCTCGCATCCGGAGCGAGTTCGACATCCGGCTGGACGACTGAACGATGCGCTCTCCGGAATCGTTCGAGAAGCGATCATTCGAGCCGCGGCAGGATCGACAGGTCGTCGCCGATCCACGGCATCGCCTCGCGCCCGGGCTCGACGACGTGGGTGCGCAGGATGCCGCGCAGGCTCTCGGCGATGGCGAGCGCGATCTCCGGCATCCATTCCGGCCGGTGCAGCAGCGAGATCGTGCGCGAGAAGCTGGCGAAGGGCAGACGGTGCAGATCGACCTGGTCGTGGAAGCGGCGCGCCCTGAAGAAGCCGACCGGCGTCGAGATGGTCCAGCCCGACCCGTTCGCGATCAGCGCGAAGATCGCCTGGTTGCTGTCGAGGTGGATCTGGCCGGGCGGGGCGAGCCGCAGACGTGCCAGTTGCGAGGCGATCTGGCGACTCTGCAGCAGTCCCTTCTCGTACCGGAGGAAGGGCAGGTCGCCGAGCGCGTCGAGGCTCGCCGGCGGGTCGGGGAGATGCCCTCGCGGTGTCGCCAGCAGGAACGGGTCGCGAAGCAGGGGGGTCTCGACGATATCCGCCGGCAGCTCGAGCGGCCCGGCGGCGAGACCCAGGTCCACCTCGCGCGCGACGAGATCGTCGAGGATGTGCAGCGACGGGGCCGTGGTCAGCGTCAGCTCCGCGGCCGAGAGCATCCGCGCGAGGGCGACACCGAGCCGGGGGGTCACCTCGCTGTCGAAGTCGTCGATGACCCCGAGACGAAGCGCGCGCAACGCACCGAGATCCCTCAGCGAGAGCTCCGAGGCCCCCTGGCGCAGATGGGTCAGGGCGGCGCGGACGTGCGCGAGGTAGGCCGCGCCACCACGGCCGAGCGTCAGCGGACGCCTGCCGTGTTCGACGAGCGATTGCCCGAGCGCGAGCTCGAGGTTCTTCAGCTGCTGCGACGCGGCCGACGCGGACAGCCCGAGGTTGGCCGCCGTCTCCCGTATCGAGCCCGTCCGGTCGAGCTCGTCGAGCACCTCCAGCGCGCGCAGGCTGATGCCGTCGCTGATCATCTTCGGCACGGCGTCCTTCCTGCCCGACGGCTTCGTGGATGCGAAGCTGGATACTTTGCGGTCGAAATGCCGTCGATGTCGAGTGCCGAGCCTCTGTGCCGTCGACCCGGTCGGCCGTCATGGCCGGTCTGCTACCCTCTCGGGCAACCTCGAGAACGCCGCCGCCGCCGCACGCGCGGTCGCCGAGGAGGCCGCGGCGGGCTCGATGCAGCTGATCGTCGTCGGATTGCTCGCGCTCCTGGTGATCAAGCTTGTCGGAGGCTTTACCGCCGACCACGTCTACGAGCGCCAGTACAGCGCCTGGCTCACCGATCGGAGCGTGCCGTCGGGGGTGCGACGCGGCCACGTGGTGCTGACGGCCTTCCTGCTGATCGTCATGTTTCCGCTGACGATCTACCGGTTCACCGCCTCCGGGCCACCCGCCTTCCTGACCGCCTTCCCGGTCGGAAAGGGGGTGTTCAACGTGGCGGCGCAGTGGCTCGACGAGGGTTTCGAGAGCGTCTATCGGGCCGCGAGCGGTGCCTTCGACGGCATACGCGACCTGATCCGGGTCATCGTCGAGGCGTTCGAGGTGGTCCTGGTCGCGACTCCGTGGCCGGTCGTCATGACCGTCATCATCTTTCTCGCCTGGCGCGTGGCCGGTCCCCGCGTCGCGATCTTCACGACCGCGGTTCGCTCGCGGCGATTTCGCTCGCGCGCCGCCAGTCTCGCACCGCCCGACGAGGGCGAGCAACCGTGCCTGTCGGGAGAGGTGCACCGTCGCGCCCGGAGCGGCGGCCCGCACGCGAACGGACACGGGGTGGACGTCCGGCATCGGGTTCCGGCTCGGCTCGGGTCGGGTCGGTCGCGCGCGGGCGCGGGTGCGGGACGGCCCGAAAGCGTCTAGCATCGAGCGGATGCAGCCCATCGACTTCACACCGATCTCCGGCTTCGAGTTGCCACGCTTCGCCGGCATTCCGACGTTCATGCGCCTGCCCCACGTCGCGCTCGATGACCCGCGGCTCGATCAGGTGGACATCGGCCTGATCGGCATCCCGTGGGACAGCGGCACGACGAACCGTTCCGGGCCGCGCCACGGACCGCGCCAGCTTCGCGATCTCTCGACGATGATCCGTGCCGAGAACGGCGAGACCGGCGTGCGCCCGTTCGAGCGTGCCCGCTGCGCCGATCTCGGCGACGTGGCGCCGAACCCGGTGGACATGGAGGACGGACTCGAGCGCGTACGCGCCCTTCTCGCCAGGGTGAAGGGCGCGGGCATCCGTCCGCTCTCGGCGGGCGGCGACCACCTCTGCTCGCTGCCGATCCTGCGCGCGCTCGCGAGCGACGCGCCACTCGGCATGGTGCACTTCGACAGCCACACGGATCTGTTCGACAGCTACTTCGACGGCAACCGCTACACCCACGGCACACCGTTCCGCCGCGCGGTCGAGGAGAATCTGCTCGATCCGAAGCGGGTCGTGCAGATCGGTATCCGGGGCACGGCCTACGATCGGGAGGATCGCGACTTCGCCGATGCCGTCGGCATCCGTGTCGTGGGAATCGGCGAGTTCTTCCGTCGCGGTCTCGACGACGTCATGGCCGAGGCGCGCGCGATCGTCGGCGATGCACCGACCTACGTCTCCTACGACATCGACTTCGTCGATCCGGCCTACGCGCCGGGTACCGGCACCCCCGAGGTGGGCGGACCGAACGCCTACCAGGCGCTCGAGGTCGTGCGCGCGCTCTCGGGTCTGGACATCGTGGGCGCCGATCTCGTCGAGGTCTCGCCGCCGTTCGACACCGGCGGCCTGACCGCCTGGCTCGGAGCGTCGCTGTTGTTCGAGCTGCTCTGCGTCATGGTGCCTGTCGCCGATGCGGGCGTGCTCGGCGGTGCCCGTCAGGACGCGGATGCCGGCGGGGTCGGCACCAGAGAGTGAGGACCTCGCCGGCGTGCCACGACTCCGGCGACGATTCGACCGGATCCATCCGACATGCCCGGGCCGCGAGCGCGCGCACTTCCCTGTTCCTTCTGCCCTGATTCTCGGCGCGCGGGCGGGTAGCTCGCCGGAGCCGTGTCCGGAGCCGATCCCGGACCGAGGTTCGGTCGACAGCGGAACGGTAGCCGCGACCGCGCCCGATCCCGGTCGGGGGATATCCGGCGACTCGCGAGTCGCGGGCGCGCCCACTTCCCTATACTTGCCGCTCGACTTCGTCGGCGCGTGCACGGGTGCGTCCTGCAGGAACGGGAAGGATGTCATGGGCAAGGTGATGATCGTGGGTGCGGGCGGTGTCGGGGGCGTGGTCGCGCACAAGTGCGCGGCGCTGCCCGGGACCTTCGAGGAGATCGTGCTCGCGAGCCGCACCGTCTCGAAGTGCGAGGCGATCGCGGCGCAGCTGGAGCGGCCGGTGACGACGGTCGGCGTGGACGCGGACGACGTCCCGGCCATGGTGGCGCTGCTCGAGCGCGAGAAGCCGGAGCTGCTGATCAACGTCGCCTTGCCCTACCAGGATCTCAACCTGATGGACGCCTGCCTCGAGGCGGGCGTGCACTACCTCGACACCGCCAACTACGAGCCGCCGGACGACGCGAAGTTCGAGTACCACTGGCAATGGGCCTACCGCGAGCGCTTCGCCGAACGAGGTCTGATGGCATTGCTCGGTTGCGGATTCGATCCGGGCGTCACCGGGATCTTCACCGCGCACGCCAGGAAGCACCACTTCGACTCGATCGAGCTGCTCGACATCATCGACTGCAACGCGGGCGATCACGGGCTGGCGTTCGCGACGAACTTCAATCCCGAGATCAACATCCGCGAGGTCACCGCGCCGGGGCGCTACTGGGAGGACGGCGCCTGGCGCGAGACCGACCCGCTCTCGGTGCGGCGCGAGTTCGACTTCCCCGAGGGCATCGGCGAGAAGTCGATCTACCTGATGTACCACGAGGAGCTCGAGTCGCTGACCACGCACTTTCCCGAGATCCGTCGGGCGCGCTTCTGGATGACGTTCTCGGACAACTACCTCAAGCACCTCGAGGTGCTCGGCAACGTCGGCATGACCGGAATCGAGCCGGTGAGCTTCGAGGGAAGGGAGATCGTGCCGCTCCAGTTCCTGAAGGCGCTCCTGCCCGATCCCTCCACGCTCGGCCCGCTGACGAAGGGCAGGACCTGCATAGGCTGCGTGGTGCGCGGGCAGAAGGACGGCAAGGAGCGGATCCACTACGTCTACAACATCTCCGATCACGAGGCCTGCTACCGCGAGGTTCAGTCGCAGGCGATCTCCTACACCACCGGCGTGCCGGCGATGATCGGCGCGAAGCTGATGCTCGAGAAGACCTGGATGCGACCGGGCGTCTGGAACGTCGAGCAGCTCGATCCCGATCCCTTCATGGCCGACCTGAACCTCTTCGGCCTGCCGTGGACCGAGACGTTCCCGGACGAGGCGGGTCTCGATTGAGCGACTTCCGCCGCGTTCGCGCACGCACGGTGCGAACCCCGTGACGCCGTCGGCCGCGGCAAGTTCGTTCGCGCGCTTCGACCCGTACCGCGTGCCCTCGCCGTGCTTCGTCATCGACAAGGCGGCGCTCGAGGCGAACCTCGCGGTACTGGCCGACGTCCAGTCGCGCGGCGGCGCGCGCGTGCTCGCCGCCCTCAAGGCGTTCGCGAGCCGCGAGCTTGCCCCGCTCGTCATGCGCCATCTCGCGGGCACCTGCGCCAGCGGCCTTCACGAGGCACGCTTCGGTCACGAGGCCTACGGCGGCGAGGTGCACGTCTTCTCGGCGGGCTTCACAGAGGCGGATCTCGCCGCGGTGCTCGAGATCGCCGATCATGTCGTGTTCAACTCCGTCTCGCAGTGGACGCGCTTTCGTCCCCTGTGCCTCGCGGCGCGCGAGCGCCGTCCCGCGCTGCGCTTCGGCTGGCGCGTGAACCCCGAGCACTCGGAGGGCACCACGCCGATCTACGACCCCTGCGCACCGGGCTCGCGCCTCGGCATCACCGCGGCCGACTTCGACGCGGACCGGCTCGACGGCATCAGCGGACTGCACTTCCACACCCTCTGCGAGCAGGGGCTCGCGCCGCTCGAACGCACCGTCGCGGCCTTCGAGAAACGCTTCGGCGCTCATCTCGCGCGGCTCGACTGGGTCAACTTCGGCGGCGGCCATCACGTCACCGCGCCGGGCTACGACGTCGAGGGGTTGATCCGCCTCGTGCGGGATTTCGCCGCGCGTCACGACGTGCAGGTCTACCTCGAGCCCGGCGAGGCGGTCGTGCTGGGCACCGGCGTGCTCGTCACCGAAGTGCTCGACGTCGCCGACACGCCGTGGCGGCAGACCATTCTCGACACCTCCGCCACCTGCCACATGCCGGACGTGCTGGAGATGCCGTACCGCCCGACGGTGATCGGCGCGGTCGAATCGGAGGGCGAGGCGCCGGCCGGAGCGCACGTGCACCGGCTCGGCGGCATGACCTGTCTCGCGGGCGACGTCATCGGCGACTACGCCTTTCCCGCACCGCTCAAGGTCGGGGAACGCGTGGTGTTCGACGACATGACGCACTACACGATGGTCAAGACGACGACCTTCAACGGTATCGCGCTGCCGGCGATCGCGCTGTGGGATTCCCGGAACGATGCGCTCGGTGTGGTGCGACGCTTCGGCTACGAGGATTTCGCCGGGCGCCTGCCGTGACACTCTACCCGCGACGTCCCCGGAATCCGAACCCATGAGCGACGATGGAGACGGCGCATTCCGCGCCTCTGGCGATCACGAGCGCATCGAAGAGCTGACCTACGCCGGCGCACTGAGCTTCCTGCGCCGGCGCTATTCGCGCGCGCTCACGGGAGTCGACGTCGTCGTCAGCGGCGTGCCCTACGACGCGGCGACCTCCTACCGTCCCGGCTGCCGGCTCGGCCCTCGCGCGATCCGCGCCGCCTCGGTACAGCTCGCCGAGCTCATGCCGTTCCCGTTCGGGTTCGATCCGTTCGAGACCCTGTCCGTCGTCGACTGGGGCGACTGCATGGTCGATCACCACCACCCGGAGAGCGTGGTACCGACGATCGAGGCGCACGCCCGCGCGATCCTCGACGCGGGCACCCTGATGGCGACTCTCGGCGGCGATCACTTCATCACCTATCCGCTCCTCCGGGCGCACGCGGCGAAGCACGGCCCGCTCGCGCTGGTGCAGTTCGACGCCCACTGCGACACCTGGGCGGACGACGGCAGCACGCTCGATCACGGCACGATGTTCAGCCGTGCCGTCGCCGAGGGCCTCGTCGATACCTCGCGCTCGACCCAGGTCGGCATCCGCACCCACAACGACCACGACGCCGGGTTCGAGATCCTGACGGCGCCGTGGATACATCGCGAGGGCATCGCCGCGGCACTCGAGATCGTGCGCGACCGCGCCGGCGACGCGCCGGTCTACCTGACGTTCGACGTCGACGGGCTCGATCCGTCCTGCGCTCCCGGCACGGGCACGCCGGTGGTCGGCGGGCTCGCGAGCTGGCAGGCGCTCGAGTTCGTGCGCGGACTCGCCGGGCTCGACCTCGTCGGCATGGACGTCGTCGAGGTGTCGCCCCCCTACGATCACGCCGAGATCACGGCGATCGCGGCGGCCACCGTCGTGCACGACTGGCTGTGCGTCGTCGCGCAGGGACGGGGCGCCGTCGCGCGGCCGACCGGACGGGTGTGAACGAGCGATGAAGACGAACGACGAATCCTGGAACGTCGCCCGTTCCGCCGAGCACTACGGCATCCACGAGTGGGGCAACGGTTACTTCGACATCGGAGAGCAGGGTGACGTCACCGTGCTCGATCCCGCGCATCCCGGCATGCCCGGCGTCTCGCTCGCCGAGATCGCGGCCGCGGCGCGCGAGCGCGAGCTGGACATGCCACTGCTGCTGCGCGTCGAGAACGTCCTCGAGCACCGTATCCGCGCACTGAACGAGGCCTTTTCCTCGGCCATCGAGAAGGGCGGCTACGACAACGTCTACCGTGGTGTCTTCCCGATCAAGGTCAACCAGCAGCACCACGTCATCGAGGAGATCGCGCGTTGCGGCGCACCGTTCCATCACGGCTTCGAGGCCGGCAGCAAGGCCGAGCTGGTCATCGCGCTCACCTCGCGTACGGACCCCGAGAGCCTGATCGTCTGCAACGGCTACAAGGACGAGGAGTTCATCCGCCTCGGCCTGTTCGCGGTGCGGCTCGGCATCCGCTGCTTCTTCGTGGTCGAGCACCCCGGCGAGATCCCGGTGATCCTCGAACAGGCGTCGCTGCTCGGGGTCAGGCCGCTGATCGGCGTGCGCCTCAAGCTCTCCACGCGCGTCGACGGGCACTGGAAGGAGGACAGCGGCGACCGGAGCATCTTCGGGCTCTCCACGGCTCAGCTGATCGAGGTCGTCGACGCCCTGAAGGCCGCCGACAGCCTCGACTGCCTGCAGCTGATGCACGTGCACATCGGCTCGCAGATCCCCAACATCGGCAACGTCCGCACCGGCGCCACGCAGGCCTGCCGCTACTACGCCGACCTGGTGCGCGAGGGCGCACCGATGGGGTTTCTGGACATGGGCGGCGGTCTCGCCGTCGACTACGACGGCAGCGCGAGCAACGGCACCCACAGCATGAACTACGGCCTCGACGAGTACTGCCTGGATCTCGTCGAGGCGCTGGTCGAGGGTCTCTCGTCGTTCGATATCCCGCACCCGGTGCTGATCACCGAGTCCGGGCGCGCGACCGTCGCCTATTCCTCGGTGCTGCTGTTCGACGTCCTCGACGTCTCCCGGGTCGAGCCGTCGCCCACGCTCGAGACCGACGAGGACGTCGCGCAGATCGTCACCCTCGAGAAGATCGCCGCGAGCGTCGACGCGAACAACCTGCAGGAGTCCTGCAACGACGCGAACCACTACCGCGACGAGATGCGCCAGCGCTTTCGCCGCGGCGAGGTGACGCTGCGATCCCTCGCCGTCGCCGAGAACGTGCACGGACGCATCGTGCAGCGCATCGTGTCGCTCCTGCCGTCCGCGCGGCGCGTGCCGCACGAACTGCAAGCCCTGCCCGACACGATGGCCGACATCTACTACGGCAACTTCAGCGTGTTCCAGTCCCTGCCGGACGCCTGGGCGATCGATCAGGTGTTCCCGGTCATGCCGATCCACCGCCTCGACGAACGCCCGACCCGGCGCGCCGTCATCGCCGACATCACCTGCGACAGCGACGGGCGGCTCGCCCGTTTCGCGGACCCCGAGAGCGAGCACCCCACGCTGGCCCTGCACGCGCCGCGCGGGGAGGAGCCCTACCACCTCGGCGTGTTCCTGGTCGGCGCTTACCAGGAGACGCTGGGGGACCTGCACAACCTGTTCGGCGACACCAACGTCGCGACGGTGCGCTTGCACCCCGGTGGCGGCTTCGACGTCGAGCACGAGCTCGCGGGCGACACCATCGCCGACGTGCTGAGCTACGTCGAGTACGATCCGCAGCGCGTCGCCGGGCAGTTCCGCGACCTCGCCGAGCAGGCGGTGCGTGACGGGCGCGTGTCCGTGGCCGAGCGGCAGGTCATGATCCGGGCGTTCGCGGAGAGCCTGGCGGGGTACACCTACTTCGAGCGCTGAGCGGTGGCGCGCCGCCGGGCTCGCTGCCCGGCGGTCCGGTGGGTCCGCGCGGGTATCCGGACCGGTGGCGTTCCGCTACCGCTCGTCGGCCGTGCGTGTCGCGCGGACGTCTTCGCCGAACGACGACGACGGGTCCGGAGCGAAGCGGACGGGATACTGTCGCCCGGTCGAGCACGCGTCGAGCACGCGTCGAGCACGCGTCGCGCAAGCGTCCGATTCGCCATTCCGGACTCACGAGCTTGCCGGCAGGGGCTGGCGGAACGCCTGTCTTCGTCTTCGCGCGGCGGGACGATGTCGCGCGTCCCCATGCTTTCGATCGGTATTTGTACCCTGTTCGATTCGGTGCTTGGTGATAGCGTGAAGACGCCTTCATGGACATTCCTTCGCGTTCCGGATGTCCTTCTGTGACGGCTTCTTCGTCGACCATCGGGAAGAGGGGTGGACGACGTCCGACACGTCGATGAGAGGGCGGGAGATCGTCGAAGGCGGTGGCGAGTGGCAGGTTGCGCGCTTGTACCACCACCCTTGTTCGATCGAACCTTTCGCATCGCGTACCGGGCTGGAGCGGCGTCTCGAGAACGGTGTGACGCGGTGCCGGCGATATCATCAAGCTCATGATCCGGCCGACCCGGGTCGAACGACAATGACTCCGAGCGCCGCGCGTGCCTTGGAACGTCCCGAGAACAGGTAGCCGACACATGGATAGCAGATTTCGTGAACGGAGAAAATCGATGTCGGCCAGCCCGACCTTCGCGATGATCGCGGCGGCCTGCATCGCGCTCGGCGCTTGCGGTGAAGGGGGTGGCGGTGGAGGTGGAGACGGCACAGAAGTCATCGCTCCGGTCTTTACGGGGCCCGCCGAAGTAGAGCCGCCGGTAGAGCCGCCGGTAGAGCCGCCGGTCGAGCCGCCGGTCGAGCCGCCGGTCGAGCCGCCGGTCGAGCCGCCGGTCGAGCCGCCGGTCGAGCCGCCAGTCGAGCCGCCGGTCGAGCCGCCGGTCGAGCCGCCGGTCGAGCCGCCGGTCGAGCCGCCGGTCGAGCCGCCGGTAGAGCCGCCGGTAGAGCCGCCGGAGCCGCCGCCGCCGCCGATGGGTGACGAGATTTCCAGTCTTTTCGGAAGGGTCTTGTTCATCTATTCCTTCACTCAGAACGCGGACACCGTGTTCATCATCGATGCCGAGTTCGGGCCGAACGACATCACGGTTCTCGATAGTGGAGCCTCTGGAGTGGTGGACCCGGAAGCGGATCTGCTCCTCCGCGAAGGCAGCGAGAGCGACTTCGTGCTGACGGACACACCGCCGATCATCTGCTCGTTCGTGGACGGCCCGGACATGTTCCTCTGCATCTCCCTTCTCGGTGATGGAGGCACGGTCAACTTCGCCTTCGATCGGTTGATCGATGGAGAGTCCGTCGGAGACTTCGAGTTCTGCTCGGTCGACGAACAGGACATCTGCATAGAGGACCTGGTCAATACCCCGGATGGCCCCGTACTGGTATCGGTCCTGCCTTCCACTTCGGCGACGGCGGCCGCTGTCGCGGCAGACATCGCGAGCGCCAGGCAGGACGGTCCGGACCCGCTGCCGTACTTCGAGTATCTGGATCAGGGTAGTGCCGGTCCGGATGGTGGATTCGGGCGCACCACCAGCTCGAATGACCTGGTGGAACTGATCGCCGAGCATCGGGCTCGACTCGTCGAGCACGCCGCTTCCTTGCGGTAGGGGGTTGCCCGAGCGAGATGTGGCGGTGCCGGCTTCCGGTACGGCGGAGAATCCCTCTTCTCCGCCGGTTGTTTCCGGAGGCCGCGAGTGGCGGGACACGCCGCGAGCCGGTGACCGGTGCCCCGGTCGATGATCGACGGTGACTCGGCGAACGGCGTTTCGCGTTCGCCGGGTCGCCCGATGACGGAGCGCGAGACCGCTCCCTGACCGGTGAACGCCGAGACCGGGAACGAAAAGGGTCCGAAAACGGGGTCTCAGACGAGCCCGCAGTCGAACGGCGGGTGCACCATGCCCGTCAAGGCGGCGTCCAGCAATCGCGCGGCTCCGGGCTCGGTGTTGTCGAGCTCGAATCTGGCGATGCGACGCTTTCCGGGGCCGCGGCCGTGGTCGAGCCGTACGTCGCCGACGGTGACGAGTTCGACCGAGAACCGCGAGAGGGTGGCGGTGACTCGACCGAAGCCGTTGGCATCCGTGTCGACGTAGAGAAGATCCGGATTCGGACCACGTCGATCGTTCGCGCAGCGCGGATCGACGCTTCCCCGTGGTAGCTCCTGTTCCCGAGGTGGCATCTGGTCACCGCTCGACAGCGCATCGGCGCGTGCCGTCGCGGTCGCGCTGCCCCGCATCAACGTCGTGTCCAGATTGCTCACCCGGCTACCGTCCGGGGTATCGACCGCGACGAGCGTGCGCGCACGGGCTTCGAGTGGCGTGGGATCGGTGAAACGCGACAGCCGCTCCACCGAGCGGTATTGCGAGGCGGAGCTGAGCCCGGCACAGACGAACTCGTGCAGTGCGATATCGCCGCCGGCATCGCGCACCGCGGCACCGGCGAAGGCGTGGATGTCGCCGCTCAGGGACACCAGATTGGTGACGTTCGACGCGCGCAGGAACTCCAGGAGCGCGTCCCGCTCGGCGGGGTAGCCGTCCCAGGCGTCGGCGCTGAGCACGATGTCGGGGATGCCGTCGAACAACCGACTGGTGTCGACGCGCAACGGTTGCACCGGCAGCGGGTTGCCCCAGACGTTCCAGGCGGTGTCCGACTCCAGCAGCGAGCGCCGCCACCAGCGTCCTTGCGCCGCCCCCAGCATGGTGCCCGCCGGGCTGTTGCGCCGGGGGTTCAGGGTCAGCTCGCCGATGATGAGAAACGTGTCCGGATCGCCGCCGCCGGCGGTCTCGCCCGCATCCAGGTCACGAACGAGGTTCTCCGGCAGCAGGTAGCGCGATTGCAACAGGAGCGGGTTGTCGTCTGTCAGGTCTTCCGGCAGCGCGTGGTCGCTGCGCCACGAGCGGTTGTCCGTGACCAGAAGGTGCAGCACGCGCCCGAATCGCAACTGCCGATACAGCGTGATGGCGTTGATGGCCTGCAGGTTGTCCTCGTTGGCGGCGAGGTTGTCGGCCGTGACCCGTCGGTTGGGCGTGTCGTCGACGTCGACCGGCACGAACGGTCGGGCCGGGCCGTCCGGGTCGGCGTACAGGTCGGCCGGGACGTACTCCGACCAGGCCTGCGTGGCGGCCACGCGTCGACGCTGCGAAGGCTCGTCGGTGCTGCTGCCTTCGCCGCCGTCGCGGTAGTTCGCCTCGCTCTGCCAGCAGTCGTTGCTGAACTCGTGATCGTCCCAGGTGTGGACGAACGGCCAGCGCGCGCGCGCCGCCTGCAGATCGGGATCCCGCAGCATCTGTCGATACAGATGGCGGTAGTCGGCGAGCGTCACGGCATGGCGCACGCTCGGGGAGAGATCCGCGCCGTCCGGCAAGGCGGGCAGGGGGCGTACGGGCGCGGATCGCTCGTCCGCCGTTTCCACGGTCTCGTAGAGAAAGTCGCCGAGGTGCAGCACGAAGCGCGGGCTGAACTCGCCCGCCTCCTCGTCGTCGATCATTTCCCGGTACGCACCGTAGAAACCGGCCTGATAGTCCTGACAACTGACGAACGCGAAGGCGACGGGCTCGTCGCTGTCGGGTGCCGGAGCGGTGCGTGTGCGGCCGGGGCGGGAGCGATTGCCCGCGCCGTCGGCGAAGCGGTAGTGATAGAACGTGTCGGGTTCGAGACCCACCACGGTCAGCCGTACGGTAAAGTCGGAATCCGCATCGGCCACCAGTGTCTCCTGCATCATCGGAAGCTCGAAGGAGTCGTCTCGTGCGAGCTCCAGCAACACCGGCCCCGGGCTGCCGCGAAGCTGCTCCGCCTGTGTCCACACGGTGATCCGATCGGGTCCCGGGTCCGCGGACGCCACGCCGAGCGGAAACGGTTCGGCCGCGAAAGGATCGCCTTCGGCATCCGATCCGGGCTCGGCACCGGTGCCGGGGGCACCTGCCGCGCCGGAGTCGCAGGCCGACAGGCCCGCCGTGCCGGCCGCCGCCAGGCCGGCTCCACCGATGCGGATGAACGTACGCCGGTCCATCGCGGGAATACTACCACCGACCTCCGGTGACGACGCTGTGTGTCATCGGGCGAGCAGGGCTAAGCTAGGAACGGGTCTTCAGGCTGACGACCCGCCATTATCGGTCTGACAGGAGATGTCGTGATGAAGGTCATGAAAACGGTTCCGGACTTGTCACGTGGACGACGGCTCGGCCTCGTCATGGGGCTGTCGGCGTTGGCGCTGACGGCGTGTGGCGGCGGAAGCGGCGACGGAAGCGGCGGCGGGTCTTCGGTGCCCGGCGGTGGGCCGGCGACGCTGATTCCCCCGGGAGGCTCCCGGGCACCGGCCTCGGAAGTCGGGACAGGTGATCTGCAGCGCATCGCCGCCGGTAGTGCAAGCCGGGGAATCGGCGCGAACACCAGCGGCGTGCAGAACGTGCTGAACGACTCCGCCGCGATCTCGGCCGGACTCGGCGCCGTGCAACGCACCACCGGCGCGGGTGGCGATGGCACGACAGGCGAGTCGGAGGCGCTGTTCGGAGTCGATGGTTTTCCGGACATCATGACGGGCGACATGACCGCCGGCATCGGCAGCCTGCTCGACGCCTCGCTCGGTCTGCGAGGCCCGGCGGCCACGTCGGAGCGAACCGGCGACAGGATCACCATCGATCCCGACGACGCGGCGCTGTGCGACGAGGAACTCCTCGGCATGAACAGCACGCAGGCCGACTTCGATCTCTGCCTGGCGCTCGTCGCGGATCTCAGCGTGACGATCGACGCGGCGTCGGACGACTCCGGAATCGTGAGCTATCTGTTCCTCGGCGAACCGCTGCTGCTGATCGGCTACGCGCCGATGGCCGCGAGCTACGAGCTCAAGCTCGGCGGCGTGGGCACTCTGCTCGCCCGGGTGGAGGAGCTGGAAAGCGGTTCGGTCGGCGATCTGCCGGCGGTGCTCGAGGGGGCCGTGCGGGCCGAGTTCAGCGTGGCCAGCGATGTCGCCGGTGCCGAGGCGGGAAGCGTTTCGTTGCTGGTCACCGAAGCGTTGCGAATCGTCGACGACACCGACGGCACCGACATCAGCCTGGCGCCGTCCACGCTGCTGACGCTGGAGTCGGATGCGGCGGCCGGTACCGCGAGCATCACCACCGACATCGGCGCCTTGCGAGCCACGTTGCCGGACGAGGACGATTTCGGCAACCCGTCGCTGATCACCCTGGCGATGAGCGGAGCGACCAGCCGTATCGACCTGATCGATGACGGCGACGTCCTGCGAGTCTCGAACTTCGGGCTGCGCCAAGGTCCGCTGACCCTGTCGATCGACTCGATGGAGGCATTGCGCCTGGTCATGGACACCTTCGGCTTCTCGGTCGATGGCGAGGCCGGCCGGATCGCTATCGACAGCGCCATGAACCTCGACCTGGACGTCGGCAACCTGTCCGGCCTGCTCGACGACGCCGGCGGCAGCTCCTCGCTGTCCCTCGGTCTCGCCGCTCCCGGCGGCACGTCGCTGCTGACCCTGGAGGACAGCGGCACCCTGCAGGTGTCCTCGGGGGGGCCGTTGCAGATCAGGCTCGAGTTGCTGGACGGAGAGACGGCCGTCAACGACGACATCAGCGTTCAGGCCGGCCAGTGCGTGGGTGCCGATCAGAGCGGTGCCGGGCTGCTCGCCGCCGTCAGCTGCCCCTAGCCGTCAGCTGCCCCCGGGGCAGGGCGTCACGCCGTCGCGTCGGTTCGATGTCGCCGGAACGGGTGTTCCGGCAGGCGTCGATCGGACGTGGCGGCGGTCGCTCGAAGCGGGTCGAGGCCTCGCTCGGGCACCGGCGCCGGCACGTTCGCGAGGTCAACCGGCGTCATTCTCCCTCGGTTCCCGCTCGCTGAACATCACCTGCACGAAGCACTCCGGCACATGGGAATCCCAGACGCCGTGGGAGCTCCAGGCCCAGCCGCTCGAGTCGCTGGCGGGGGCGGCGGCGCGGCAGGTGTTGAAGCGCGAGAAGTCCATTCGCCAGACATCGCCCTCCCGCGACGGTAGAGCGGGCGCGATCCGGCCAGATGCGCGAGACCGGTCCAGGGCAGGGCGAGCTCGACCGTCCAGCCTCGATCCCGATCACGGTCGTCGTTCAGGGTGCCGTCGATCCTCACGGCGGAGCGCAGACCCCGATAGTCCCGGTTCCAGTAGCCGATGCGCGGGCCACGCGGATGGCTGAAGCCGACGCCGTCGAAGCGTCGCACGCCGTGACGGTCGCGCGCGAACTCCGGCAGCCGGTCGTAGCCGCCGCTGACGTAGCGATCCTCCCGGATTGCCGTCCGGATGCGGTGCGACCAGCCGACGTCCGGCGACCGGCCATGAAGTCTGTCGCCGGCGGCGTGCCCCTTCAGCCGCTCGAATGCCAGCGCGCGAAGATCCGCTTCGGGTTCGCCCTTGGTGCGCGGGTAGAACGAGCGTGAACGCGAGGACGCACCGACCGAGCCGAGCAGGGAGAAGCGGGCGACTCCTGCCTCGCTACAGGCCGCCGCGAAGTCGGACACGGCCTGCCTGTCGATGCGCGCGAACGTCTCCCTCGACGTTCCCGAGGGCTGGCCGACGCCGAGCGTGCGGATGGCCGTGTCGTGCCCGGGCAGCAAACGAGCGAAGCCGGCAGTGTCGAGCACGTCGATCGTGTGCCGCGCGACGCGCGGGTCGTCTATGCCGTCGAGCGGGCGACGCCCGAGCAGCGTCAGCCGGCGCGTCGCGGTCGACAGGAGCTGGGCGCAGACGGTCTCGCCGCCGACGGCGCCGGTCGCCCCGAGCATGACGATCCATCGGTGCGTGCGAAAGGGAATCGGCGGCGCCGACGAGCCGGCGACGGCGGGCGGCTGCGGATCGCATGCATCGGCGATCACCCGGCGCACGATGGCATCGCTGCGCGCGCCCGGCATCGAGCCGACAGTGATTCACGTGGTGCCGGAAGCGCGCGGGCTTGCCGGGTTGCCGGTCGGCCCGGCCTCGGCCCGGTCATCGAAGCGCCGCCGAACCCCGCGGCGAGGTGCGGGGGGCCGGCGGCGTCGGCGGTGCGAGGCGGCTCACGCTCCGGGTCGAGGCTCGTCGCGGCTCGGGCGGCTCCGGTGGCCCCGGCCCCGCCGGCACTCCGATCCGCGCCTCGACGTCGCGGCCGCTACAGATCGTACGAGCCGTGGTAGTTCAGGGTGCTCGTCGAGGATTTCGCGTCCGCGTTGCTGAACGCGCCCGTCGCGCCGGCGCCGGCCGACGCGGCCGCGACGCCGTAGCCCGCTTCCGCCTCGGTCTCCGTCTCCGTCTCCGCCTCGCCCTCGAGCGCGGCGCCACCGGTCATACCGATGGCGCCGCTTCCGGCTTCGCCTTCCGGTGCGGGCTGATCGGCCATCGCCAGCCGCACAGGTGCGCGCGCGTCGCCCGGATGGGTATCCACCACGACCCGGACGGTCGCCGCGCAGGGCTCCTCGGCCGAGGTCTCCTGCTCGTTGGTCATGCCGCTCACCGTCGGCACACCGGCGACCGCCACGGCTACCGACACCCCGCGGCATTCCGGGTCCTCGGCGTGGGCCACGGCGATGACCTGACCCGCCTGCCCGGCCGCCGGTATCTCGACCGACAGGCTGACGATGGGGCCGGCCGCCGAAGCGGCCGCGGCGGCGAACGGGGACGTCGCGACCGCCGTGTCGGCCAGGATGCCTTCCTGACCACTGCTCCCGGCCGCGGCCGCCGCGGCACCGGCGCCGATGCCGACCTCGGCCTCCGCTTCGGCTTCGGTCTCGAGCTCGAACGTGAAACGGGACAGGTCGAGCGCGGGAAGCGGGGAGTCCGCCCGCTGCCCGAGTGGTGCGACGCCAGGCCTGTCGACATCATCGAAGCGGTTCTCGCCGTTGTCGAACACGCTCGTGGACGCCGAGGTCGCCGTGGCGCTCTCGGCCGGAAGCGGCGGCACACCGTTTCTCGCCTGCACCGCGACCGCGGCCGCACCGGCGGCGGCCGCGTTGAAGCCCACTTCCGCCTCTGCTTCCACCTCGACTTCGGTCTCGGCTTCCGCCTCGGTCTCACCGTTCGAGATGCCGGTGGACGCGGTCGTGAACGGTGCGCGGATGCCCACCGGATCGAGTGGTGCCGCCCTGTCCGGCAGGCTCGTCATCCCTTGTCCGTCCTGCCCGAAGAACACCGTCGCCCAGCCGCTCAGCACGGTCGTCGACTCGGACGACGCGTCACCGGTCGCGTCGCTCGTGGCCATCTGCGGACCGACTTCGATGAACGTGGGCGTCAACTCGATGTTCTCGTCGGCGGTGGCTTCCGCCGCGGCATCGGCTTCCGCCTCGGCACCGAGGAATTCCACGGCGCCGTCGAAGCGATCTGTCTGGCGGGAAAACTGGTCGTTGCGTCTCTGCAGCCTGCCCTTGCGTCCGACCGTCGACGTCGATCCGACGGTCGACGCGCTCACCCGCGCCGTCGCCGCGAGACCGGCCGCTCCCGCTCCACCGGTCGCCGAGCTGGCCAGCGCCGCCGAGTTGTTGCCGACCTCCGCCTCGACCGTGGCCTCCGCTTCGGCCTCGGCCTCGGCCTCGCCCGCCATCGCGGCGGTGCCCGACATCGCCGGAGCCATCGGAGCGCTCGTGCCGGACGCCTCGCCGGAAGGAGCGGTGGCACCGGACATCGATGCCGTCATCGGCATCGCCGAAGCGGTGTCCATCGTGAACAGTGCCGGAATTTCCTCGGTCACCCTGGACGTCGTCGCCGACGTCGCGACCGATACCTTCGCGTCGGCGGCGGCGAAGTCGCCGACCACGCCGACCGCGCCACCACCGCTCGCGACCGCCGCGGCGGTGCCGGGTCCGGTCGCCACGGACGCCTCGCTCACGGCCTCGCCCTCGACTTCAGCCTCCGAACGCGCCTCGGCGCCGACGGGCGGCGTGGTGTCGCCACCACCGCCCGTGGCATCCGGTCCGCCGGCGGTCACCGTGGTGATCCGCAGGTTCGTCGCTCCCCACCGCTGGGCGCTGTCCTTCGGATCGAAGACCAGCCGGTTCGTGCCCGTCCGGCGCAACGCTTCCACGGGGATCGCGAACCGGTCGCCAGTGTTGAGTGCGCCGTCCGGGCCCGTCGAGAGGAAGCCGAGGAGCGTCCCGTTCAGGGACACCTTCACCTCGTCGGATCCGGCGATATCGAAGCCGCTCACGTCCAGCACCGACGGAACCCGCTCGCTCCGGAACATGACGACCAGCTCCTTGACCCGATCGGCGCTGGAGTAGCCCGTGCCGTACCGGCCGGCGTCGACGGCGCCGGGCTCGAGGTCGATCTCGATCGTCCGCTCCCGGAACGAGCCGTGTCGGTCGGGTGTGGTCGCGTCGCGCTCGGATACCGCGCGGAAAGCGCTTCGCTCGTCGATCGGCGCCGGGGCGGCCTGCAGCGCCTCGATCAAGGCGTTCATGAACGAGACCGGCTCGCCGCGGGAGCGGGCGTCGCCCGCCGGTGCCGCGAGTGCCGGCGAAGCGACCGCGATGTGCGAGGACGATGTCGACGTCGCCGTCGAGGTTCCCACGTCGATGTCGCTCGCCGTGTCCGTCGCGATGGGTCGCGTCGCTCCGCTCGCGAGGCGGAACGCGCCGGTTCCGACGGCCGCGACCGCCCCGGACGAACCGCCGCTGGCCACGGCGCTGCCCACGCCCACCGCGGCTTCGGCCTCCACCTCGACTTCCGCCTCGGCCTCGCCTTCGACGCCGCCGACGGACGCCCCGCTCGTGCCGCCCGCTTCCTCGGCGGGCCCCTGGTCGCCGGGCGTGCCTGCCCCGTCCGCCGTGCCGATCGCCGTGGCGGAGCGTACCGGATGCTCGGGCAGGGCGCCGCCATGGACGGCGATCGACAGCGAGCCACTGGTGGCCGTGTCGGCGAGCGCGTTGTTGCCGGAAGCCGCCGCAGCGGCGGCGTGCGCGCCCGACGTGCCGGCGATGCCTTCGACGGCGAGCACCTCGACTTCGGATTCCGCCTCCACTTCCGCCTCGCCCTCGAGGTTGACGTTCGGTTCCGCAGGGCCCTCCTGCGACCAGACGGGGGAGATGGCCATCTGTCCGGCCAGGCCGAGCACGAGGCCGATCGCCACACTGACGTGAGAACGTCTGTACATGAGTTTCCGGATTCCTTCCATGGTCCGGACCCGATGCCCGGACGAGATCGCGTCATCGCGGGATCGACAGTCCGTGACGCATTCGAGATCATGGGTGCGCCGCGAGTTGTCGACCGCAATCGGCGACTCCGACGGTGCGCTCTGCCGGATGACGAAAGGGTAGGAATAGACCGGTAGTTGCAGTATATGCCTAATCGTTGTGGATAGCGCCACGCGCGGCAGGACGATGTCGCCCGTGCTACGGGCGCGGGTATACGCCTTCGTCCGATACAATGCAAGCCCGATATCGAAGAACCGTTCGAAGTGTCGACTCCGACGGGATTTCAGCTCGCCGCCGGATCGCCGGGCGCCGGGTGCGTGGAGCCGGCGTGCGACGCGGGTCGCAGCCGGTCTCGTTCTCCCTGTCCCGGCCTTGTACCCGGGTTGCGGTTGCGTAGAGATGAAGTTCGTGGAGAGGGACGGCCGTCGCGCGCGGGCTCATCGATCGTCGTGCCTCGCGATGCCGGTCTCTCGCGACGGAGGAGAATCGGTGGCGCCGGGTCCGATCGACAGGATTTCGCCGGATCAGGGGATGGACCCGGTACCGGTGACCTGCGCGCAGGACTCCCGCCACCTGGGGTGGCGGACGTGCTCAGCGAGGCGATCACCGCGGCGGCGGCGAGCGAGACCTGCCGGGCGACGATGGAGAAGCTGACCTTTCCGGTCGCGGTGGTGCCGCGTTCGGAAGGCGAGCCGTAGGCGAGCACGATTTCGGCTTCGGTTGGGCAGGCGCCCGCCGGCCCGGCGGGCGAACGCCAGCGCGTCGCGCTGCGACACGTGCACGACGGGATGGTCCGGCCGCGCCGCACCCTCGCTACCCGGGCCGTTGACGGCTCGCCAGTTCGCCCCGTGAACCTGACGCCACCAGCCGGCCGACGCCACGCCGCGTGTCTGCTCGACCCGTATCGCCTCGGGCAGGTGATCGAAGAAGACGTAGGACCAGCCGATGCGCTCGGCCTCGGTCGCGTACCCGGTGTCGTCGACGAACTCGGCGAAGTGTCGATTGCTGACGCTGGTGCCGTCGACACCGTAGGCGGCGAGCTTCTGCCTCCGTGGCGGACCCTCGCTGTTCGCGCGGATCAGCGCGTTCCGGGTTCCGACGATCGCCATGCCGGCGGGTATGTCGAGGCGCTCGTGGTCGGGTACGGAGTTCTTCATTGTCGATGCGGGATGCGGGGGAAGAGTGCCGGAGATCGAAGCGCACGCACCTGTCGGGGCCATGTTCGTCGTCGCGACTGCCCGGCGGCGGGCCGATGCACGATCGTCGGCACCGGGGCGGAGCAGGTCGTCCGGGCCGGATGCACGATGTCGAACGTGCGCGGGGACTCGCACGATAGACCGGCACCGGCTTCGAGGTAGAGTGAGCCGAGGCGCTCGTCGGCGGATTCGAGTGCAGGGGACGTGAGGCGATGTCTTCGTCCCGCACGCGCGCCGCACGACACGACCGGCGAGGTGCCGGATCCGGCGCTCGCGAGGACGTCCGCCCCCCCGACTCCGGAGACCGAACTCATGGCCACCCGACGCAAGGTCGTCGTCACGACCGCCCTGACCGGCGCGATCCACACCCCGTCGATGTCACCGCACCTGCCGGTCACGCCCGACGAGATCGTCGCCGAGGGCGTGCGAGCCGCCGAGGCCGGAGCGGCCGTCCTGCACGTGCACGCGCGCGATCCCGAGAGCGGCCGGCCGGACCAGAGCGTCGCGGCCTTCGAGCGCATCCTCCCGCGGCTCCGCCAGTCGACCGGCTGCATCGTCAACGTGACCACCGGCGGCAGTCCGTTCATGAGCGTCGAGGAACGGGTCGCGCCCGCCGCGCACTTCGCCCCCGAGCTCGCCTCGCTGAACATGGGCTCGATGAACTTCGGACTCTACGGCATGCTCGAGCGTTACCCGACGCTCGAGCGGGAGTGGGAGCGCGAGCATCTCGAGAACTCCCGTGACCTGGTCTTCCGCAACACCTTCCAGGACATCGAGCACGTGCTCGGCGCCTGCCGCGACAACGGCACGCGCTTCGAGTTCGAGTGCTACGACATCGGTCACCTGTACTCGCTGAAGCACTTCCTCGATCGCGGTCTGGTGAAGCCGCCGCTGTTCGTGCAGTCGGTGTTCGGGCTGCTCGGCGGCATCGGGGCACACCCGGAGGACGTGCAGATGATGCGCCGCACGGCCGATCGGCTGTTCGGCGACGGCTACGTCTGGTCGGTGCTCGGCGCCGGCGCGAATCAGCTGCGCGTGGCGTCGATGTCGGTGGCGATGGGTGGGCACCTGCGCGTCGGGCTCGAGGACTCGCTGTGGGCGGGACCTGGCGAGATCGCCGAGTCCTCCGCCGAGCAGGTGACGCGCGCCCGCACGATCCTCGAGGCGATGGGTTGCGAACCGGCGACGCCGGACGACGCGCGCCGTCTGCTCGGCCTGAAGGGCGAGGGGTCCGTGCGGTTCTGAGGCGGCCGGAGGGAGATGTGCGGAACACGGGATCGAAGAACGTCCGTGTCGACGTGCTCGTCGACGTCAAGCCGGGTCTCGGCAAGGGCCGCTCCGGGACGTCGCCACCGACGAGGGCATCGTCCATGCCGACGACCACGACCCGGACAGCGGCGACGTGTCCGATCGGCGAGTGTCGGCCGAGCCGCCGGTGCGTCCCGGCGGCGCACCGGACGGGGCGACCTCGAGGGCTCGCGGCTTCGCGTGAACCGGCGGTCGGTGGCCGGTACCGGGGGAGGGTTCGCCGGCTTCTGCCGAGCGTCGCGGACCCCGACCGTTTCGGTGCCTGCCGTCCATGAGGTATCGTCGAACCGCCGGCGGCGGCGCCCGAACTCCGACGTGGCCGTGCGGCGCACACACAGGAGGAACGGACGATGCGGCTCGACGACGAGGAACTGAAGCGCTTCGACGAGGAGGGCTACCTGTTCTTCCCGGGCAGATTCTCGCCCGGGGAGGCGGCGCTCCTGAAGGGCGAGGCCGAGGCCGTCTACGCCGCCGAGCGCGAGGAGGTCTGGCGGGAGAGCTCGGGTGTCGCCCGCACCGCCTTCGCCGCGCACCGCTACAACGAGGGCTTCCGCCGTCTCGGCGCCCACCCGCGGCTGATCGAACCGGTCGAGCAGTTGCTCGACGGTCCGGTGTACATGCACCAGTTCAAGGTCAACGCGAAGGCCGCGTTCGACGGCGCGGTCTGGCAGTGGCACCAGGACTACGGCACCTGGGCACGCGATGACGAGATGCCGGAGCCGCGGGCGATGAACATCGCGGTCTTTCTCGACGACGTGACCGCCGCGAACGGCCCGCTCCTGTTCATTCCGGGCAGCCACACGCTCGGTGTCGTGGAGGCGGGGCACGATCTCGAGACCACCTCCTACCCGCTCTGGACGCTCGATCGATCGAAGGTCACGGAGCTTGCCGAACGCGGTGGTTGCGTGGCGCCGACGGGGCCCGCCGGCAGCATGCTGGTGTTCTCGTCGCTCCTCGTTCACGCGAGCCCGCCGAACATCTCGCCGTTCGACCGCACCATCGTCTACCTGTCGCTCTGCCACGTGGACAACCACATCCGGGCGTTCAACCGCGAGGAGTGGATCGCGCACCGCGACTTCACCCCGATCCGCGCGCTCGACGACGATTGCCTGTCGGAACTCGCCGCCGATCGATCGCCCGCCCGCGCCGAAGCGGGGACGAGCGCCGACGCCGTGCGGGAAGGCGTCGGGTAGGCCCCGCGTGTACCTGCACCGCGAGCTGGCGGCCCGGGCGGCGGCCGGGCGTCCGGTTCGCGTCGGCCTGATCGGCGCCGGCAAGTTCGGCAGCATGTTCTTGTCGCAGGTGCCGACGACAGCCGGTCTGGCCGTCGTCGCCATCGCCGACCTGGACCCTGAGCGCGCCCGCCGCGCGTGCCGCGAGGTCGGCTGGCCGGACACGCTGATCGGCGGGACACGCTTCGTCGACGACGCCACCGCGATGCTGCGGGCGGGCGACGTGGATGTCGTCGTCGAGGCCACCGGCAATCCGGCCGCCGGCCTCCGGCACGCGCGCGAGGCGATCGCCAACGGCGTGCACGTCGTCATGGTCAATGTCGAGGCGGACGTGCTGGCGGGCCCGCTGCTCGCCCGCGAGGCTCGGCAGGCGGGTGTCGTCTACTCGATGGCCTACGGTGACCAGCCGGCGCTGACCTGCGAGCTGGTCGACTGGGCGCGGTCCACCGGTTTCGACGTGGTAGCGGCGGGCAAGGGCACCAAGTACCTGCCCGCCTACCACGCCTCGACGCCGGACTCCGTCTGGGATCACTACGGCCTGACACCCGAACAGGCGGACGCCGCCGGCATGAACGGCCAGATGTTCAACAGCTTCCTGGACGGCACGAAGTCGGCGCTCGAGATGGCGGCGATCGCCAACGCCACCGGGCTCGAGGCGCCGCCGGACGGGCTCGGCTTCCCGCCCGCCGGCATGGACGATCTCGCCCGCGTGCTGCGCCCGGCCTCCGAGGGCGGGCAGCTCTCGGGCAAGGGTCAGGTCGAGGTGGTCTCGTCGCTCGAACGCGACGGCCGTCCGGTGTTCCGGGATCTGCGCTGGGGTGTGTACGTCGTCATCGAGGCACCGAACGACTACACCGCCGCGTGCTTTCGCCAGTACGGCATGAACACCGACGCGAGCGGCCGCTACTCGGCAATGTACAAGCCTTTCCACCTGATCGGCCTGGAGCTCAACGTGTCGATCCTGTCCGCGGCGCTGCTGAACAGGCCGACCGGCACCACCGGGGCGTTCCACGCCGATGTCGTCGCGACCGCGAAGCGCGACCTTCGGGCGGGCGAGCGGCTCGACGGCGAGGGCGGCTTCACCGTCTGGGGCAAGCTCTGTCCGGCACGGACGTCGCTCGCGCTCGGCGGCCTGCCGATCGGTCTGGCCCACGACACGACCCTGAACCGCGACATGGCCGCCGGCGAGCCGGTCCTCTGGAGCGACGTCGACATCGATGCGGACCTCGAGGCGGTCCGCACGCGCCGGGCGATGGAGGCGGCGGAGAGCGTCGCGTGACAGTCGGGGAACTGCCGTTGACGGGCGTCGATCCCGGACATCCGGGCGAGTGGTTCGGACCGAGGTGTCGAGGCGGCGGTGCGCTATCCGGTGGGCCGTTCGAGAGGCCGGAGCCTCACTCGATCACGAAGAAGAGCGAGAGGGTGTCGATGTAGGTGCCGGCGGTCGCGGCATCGTAGCTTCCACTGTCGAGCTCGATGCTGAGCTGGTGGTTGTCGCAGTTCCGGCTGGAGTTGGCACGCATCACGTCGGTGAGATCGTCGCTGCTGCGCAGCGAATGCTCGAGCTCGTCGTCGGACCAGGTGACCTTGTAGGTGATCTGTTCGGCGCGGCGGTCATCGCGGGTGCTGAAATCGCCGAGTCCCGACAGGCTGCTGGCGGAGATCCGGTACGGGATGTGTTCGCCGCTGGTCTGCAGACAGGTGCGGGTCGTCGCTTCCCGCGGGGAGCCCTGCCAGTAGAAGGCACTCCGCTCCATTCCGCCGACCTGCAGGGAGGGCAGCTTGGTGAAGCTGATCCGACTCGTCGCGCCGTCCTGGGCGGCTCGTGCATCGCCGACGCCGGACGATGCGGCGAGGACGATCGCCGTGGTGACGATGATGCCCGCGAACCTGCGTGCCTGCGTTGCCGTGTTGCCCATCGAACAGTGCCTCGCGAATCCTGATCCAAGGTCGGCGCGACGTGCGTGCGCCATGGAACACGATACTGAGAGCAAACGCGGCAACGATGACGAGTCATCGCTCACGAGCGGGGGAAGACGATATCCCGCCCGGTACGGGTTCACGTCGTGGTGAACCTCGGCAGCCCCGCTGTCATGGGATCGAAATCCTGTAGACCGGAAGCTTTGCGTCCCCACCTTTCGATGGGTTTGCCAGCAGTTGCGTGCAGCTTCGGGTCCGGAAGGACTTTCGAGCGAACGAGCGCGGTCGCCGACCTCCGCGCGAGCGGAGGGCGCACCCGTGGAAGGGATGCGCGGAACGCTGTGATCTTTCGGCGGCCCCGCTGTCCCGGGATCGAGATCCCGTAGACCGGAAGCTTTGCGTCGCCACCTTTCGGCGGCTTCGCCTTTTTCGTCTTTCCTCGTGCGTTGAACGGCTGACGCGGAGACCGGACGAACCGGCCGGCCGCGGTGACGGACAGCGACGACGCCTGGCGTCGACGCGTCGACGTCTGCCGGCGACGGAGGTTCCGAAGGGTTCGATGGCGGGGCGGCCGCGAGACACGGGCGCAAGGACTGCGCGGTGTCTGATACAAGCACGCGATCGCGTACCCGGCGGCCCCGCTACCCTAGGACAACGTGTCCCTTAGATCGGAAACTTTGCGTCCCCGCCTTTCGGCGGGTTTGCCGGCATCGGTCGACGATGCTCTCGCGACGAAAGCACGTTCACTCCCGTCGCAAGGAAGGTAGCGACCGAAGCTCCTCCTGGATTCAAGGTCGCCTTGTCGCCATGGCCGATGTTTCGCGGACCGGTTCACCTCTCGGGAGCATTTCGCCGCGATTTGCCGGAGATCGGATGCCGCGAGCGAGACGCCGTTCTCGGGATTCGCGACCGATGCGGGCGACTCAGCCGCTCGACATGATGGCCTCGGCACGCGCCGCCGGCACGTCGTGGCGGTCGAGCATCATGACCTTGTGCCACGCGGCGACGAAGGCCTTCACCAGGCGCTCGTGTCCGTCGGCGGCGGCGTAGACCTCGGCGGTGTGGCGAAGTTGCGAGTTGGCGCCGAAGACCAGATCGCAGCGCGTCGCGCTGAATCGGGCCTCGCCGCTTCGGCGCTCGACGATGTCGAACGCCTTCTCGCTCGCGTCCCGCGGCTTCCACTCGTAGTCCATCGACGTGAGGACGCGGAAGAAGTCGTTGCTCAGGACCCCCGGCCGGTCCGTGAACAGACCGTGCCCGGAACCGTCGTGATCGATGCCGAGCACCTTCAGGCCGCCCGCCAGGGCCGTCCACTCGGGAGCCGTCAGCGTCAGCAGCGCGGCCTTGTCGAGAAAGAGATGCTCGTCCGGAACGCCGAAGTCGACCGCCTCGTCGCGGTAGTTGCGGAAGCCGTCGGCGACCGGCCTGAGCCATTCGAAGCTCTCGTCGTCCGTCAGCTCCTCGGTGGTGTCCATCCGTCCGGCAACGAACGGGACCGTCACGTCGACGCCGGCGTCCGCCGCCGCCTTCTCGACCGCGGCGACGCCGCCGAGCACGATCAGGTCGGCCATCGAGACCTTCCTGCCGCCCGACTGGACGGCATCGAAGTCGGAGCGGATGCTCTCGAGTACGCCGAGCGTCTCGGCCAGCCGGGCCGGGTCGTTGACCGTCCAGTCCTTCTGCGGCGCGAGCCGGACGCGTGCGCCGTTCGCACCGCCTCGCTTGTCGCTGTCGCGGTAGGTGGAGGCGGAGGCCCAGGCGGCCGAGACCAGCGCCGGGACCGACAGACCGCTGCCGAGGATCTTCCGCTTCAGCTCCGCGATGTCCGGCCCGGTCACCAGCTCGTGATCGAGCGAGGGGATCGGATCCTGCCAGGGCAGGCTCACCCCGGGAACCTCCGGGCCGAGGTAGCGATCCTTCGGCCCCATGTCGCGGTGGGTCAGCTTGTACCAGGCCCTCGCGAAGGCGTCGGCGAAGTAGTCGAAATCGTCGAGGAACCGCTCGCAGACCGCGCGGTAGGCCGGGTCCTCCTTCAGCGCGATGTCCGACGTCATCATCATCAGGGCGTGCTCCTTGCCGTCGATGTGGGCATCCGGCGTCTTCGGTGCGTCCGGGTCCACCGGTGTCCACTGGAGGGCGCCCGCGGGGCTCTCGGTCTTCCGCCACTCGAACTCGAAGAGGTTCGTCAGGTAGTCGTTGTCCCAGACGGTGGGGTTCGACGTCCAGGAGCCCTCGATGCCGTTGGTCATCGTGAACTCGGCGTTGCCGCTGCCTTCGGGGTTGTGCCAGCCGAGCCCCATCTCCCGCATTGCCGCGGCTTCCGGCGCCGCCCCGATCCTGTCCGGCGCGACCATGCCGTGCGACTTGCCGAAGGCGTGACCGCCGGCGATCAGCGCGACCGTCTCCTCGTCGTTCATGGCCATCCGGGCGAAGCTCTCGCGGATCTCCCGCGCGCTGTCCATCGGATCGCCGTTTCCGTCCGGACCCTCGGGATTGACGTAGATGAGCGCCTGATGCGAGGCCGCGACCGGATTCTCGAGATCCCAGTACTCCTCCTTGGGGTTCCCCTTCCAGCGTCGGTCGAGGTTGACCATCTCGTCGGGATGCCCGACGTGCTCCTCGCCCTGCCAACCCTCGGGGCCCCAGTAGGTGGCGCGATCGGGCTCCCAGGCGTCGATGCGGCCGCCGGCGAAGCCGAAGGTCTCGAAGCCCATCTCCTCCAGCGCGACGTTTCCGCTCAGGACCATCAGGTCGGCCCAGCTCAACGCGGCACCGTACTTCTGCTTGATCGGCCACAGGAGGCGCCGCGACTTGTCGGTGTTGCCGTTGTCCCACCAGGAGTTGATCGGGGCGAAGCGCTGCATCCCGGCGCCCGCGCCGCCGCGCCCGTCGGCGATGCGGTAGGTGCCCGCCGAGTGCCAGGCCATCCGGATCATCTGCGGCCCGTAGTTCCCGTAGTCCGACGGCCACCAGTCGACGGACGACGTGAGCAGGGCCTTCAGGTCGCTCTTGAGCGCGGCGAGGTCGAGCGCCGAGAAGGCGCGGGCGTAATCCACGTCCGCGAGCGGATCGGCCTGACGCGGGTTCTGGTGGAGGAGTTCGACCTTGAGTCGATTCGGCCACCAGTGATCGAGCTGCGGCTCCGAACCGATGGCGCCCTCGACGCGCGTGCCGCGGAACGGGCAGGCGCCCATCGTCGCGGTGCGCCCGGTGACCTTCGTGGTCGTGTCGTGACCGCCGTTCGTCATGTCGGTGTCGATCCCTGCGGATGTCGTGCTCATTGTCGTCTCGCCTTCTGCTCTCGACCACGGGGGGAGTTGCAGTCCGAAGGCGCGGGACCTCGCGACTTCGGGCAGGAACCTCGGATCGGAGGTTCACCGGGCAGTGTCGCGTGTCCCGTCGTCGCGGCGTCCCGTTCCCGGGCTCGATGTAAATGTTCGTCGCACGCGGGCGCGCGGGCCGTCGAGCGCCGAGGCTTGTGCGGCGGGGGCGAGGGAGCGGCCGTGCCACCCGATCAGGCAGCGTTCTCGACGTCGGACAGGTCGTTCGGAGGCGGGCCGTCGAGCAGTCGGGCGATGCCGCCTGCCGCCACCGCGTCCGCCTTCATCAGCAGCCCGGCACCCAGCTGCTCCAGTCGCTTCCGAACGCCGGGCTCCGGCATCGCGGAGGTGGCGACGTAGATGCGGGTCGACTCGCAGCAGCCCTGGGCGTGGAGCTTCTCGAGAAACTCGATTCCATCCATCGGTTGCATGCGGAAATCGACGAGCAGGAGGCGAACGCGGGCCTGGCCGAGGTAGTCCAGCGCCTCGGCCCCGGAAGCGCAGGTCTTCAGTGTCAGTCCCGAGTCACGCAGACGGCGAACGGCGATCGTCCGGACGAGGGCATCGTCGTCGACCAGCAGCACGTCGTGCTCGGCATCCGTCGCCGGCGGTGAGGGTGCCGATGCGCGTCCGTTCATGCCGCGCGCGTCTCCCCGACCGGAGCCGCGACCCGCGGCAGCGTGAACGAGAACGTGCTGCCTTGCCCGAGGGTGGAGTCCAGAGTGATCGCACCGCCCAGCCGGTCGAGCAGCTTCCTGACCGTCGCGAGTCCGATGCCGGTGCTGTCAGCGGCGTCGCGGGCGGCGTTGCCCGCGGTCGCGAAGAGCCCGAAGATCGACTCGTGGAATTCGGGAGCGATCCCCTGACCATCGTCGGTCACGCTGAAGCGATGGTTCGATTCGTCCCGCTCGAACGTGACCTCGATGCGGGTGTGCGTTCCCGCTCCGTACTTGACCGCGTTCGCGATCAGGTTCAGCAGCACCTGCTGCAGCGCCGCCTGGTGCGCGCGGATCTCGTGGCCCGTCGCGGGAAGCACGAGCGTCGTGCGCTCGTCGCGCGCGATCATCCGATCGACCCGGGCGAAAAGCTCGTCGAGCCGGAAGGATTCGGGTGGGGAGCTCGCGAGGTCTTCGCTCGTGTAGTGCGCGAGCAGTCCGTCGACATAGGTCCTGAGGGCGATCGAGGAATCCTTGAGGTGACTCAGGTAGTTCAACGTCTCGCCGCAGAGGACGCCGGCACCGTCCTCCTCGATCAGCCGCGCCAGCTCCACCATGTTGTTCATCGGCGAACGCAGATCGTGTGTCACGGCGGCGGCGAATTGCTTGAGCTCGTCGTTGCGGGTCTCGAGCTCGCGGCTCGTCGTCTGCAGCCGACGCTCGCGCAGGTGACGCTCGAGCAGGCACATGACCTGCCGCGCCATGTTCTTCAGGGCCTTCTTCTGGGAGTGACGAAGCACCAGCGGCTGGTGGGAGAACACGCACAGCGCGCCGAGCGCGAAGCCGTCGGCGTCGACGAGCGGTGCGCCGGCGTAGCCGATCGCGCCGTGGGCCGTGACCAGCGGGTTGTCCTCGAAGCGCGGATCCTCGCGGGCGTCCTCGACGGTGAACAGCGCCTCGCCGGAAGCGATCGCGTGCCCGCAGAACGAGATGGCCCGCGGTGACTCCCGGAGATCGATCCCGTGATGCGACTTGAGCCAGTGCCGATCCCGGTCGATCAGTCCGACGAGCGAGATCGGTACCTCGCAGACGTCGGCCATCAGCGCGGTGATGTCGTCGTAGCTTCGTTCGGGAAGCGAGTCGAGGATATCGTATCGCTCGAGTGCGGCCTGTCGCTCCGCCTCGTCGTGGGGCGTCCGGGGTTCGATCATCGTGCCCTCCTGACAGGTACCGATTCCGATTCGGGAGCGTGTGGCGCCGCTGCCCGATCATTCTCGAGAGGGGATACATGCAAGAGCAGGGCCAGCGGGGGTTCCGGGCCATGGAGCGGTCGGGCCGGCTACACTCCGGAGCATCGCGGCGAGGGCGGAGAGGACGGACATCGAGGTGACAGCGGCGTTTCTCGACACGAATCCATCGGTCTCGCGCGCGCCGCGCGGTTCGCGCGTGAGCGCCGGCGAACCGACCGGTGCGAGTCCGGGGACGTCCGCGCGTGCGGAACCCGTCATCGCGATGGCGATGGCGATGGACCGGAACCGTCTGATCGGCAGGGACGGCGGCATGCCCTGGCACGTACCGGGCGAACAGGCGCACTTCAAGGCCGTGACGATGGGCAAGCCGATCGTGATGGGCCGCAGGACGCACGAGTCGATCGGGCGCCCGTTGCCCGGACGCACGAACGTCGTCGTGACACGCGATCGGGACTGGCGGGCGGACGGCGTCGTCGTCGCCCACTCGCTCGAGGAGGCGCTCGAGACCGGGCGTCAGGTCGCCGACACGGAGGCCACGCGCGCCGACGAGGTCGTCGTCATCGGCGGAGCGGCACTCTGCGCGGACGCCATGGCGTGGACCGAGCGGCTCTACCTGACCGTCATCGACCACGCCTTCGACGGTGACACGTGGCTCGACAGCTTCCACGAGGCGGAGTGGCGGGAGGTCACGCGCGAGGAGCCGGATCCGGCGACGACGGGCGGCTATCGCATCGCCTGCCGGGTGCTGGAACGAGCGCTCAGCGGCAGCGGACGCTGACCGTCTCGCCGCTCTCGAGCGCGTGGGCGACGAGCGCACCACCCCAGACGCAGCCGCGATCGAGCGGCAGCACGTCGGACGGGGACATCCCCGGATGACTCGACCAGTGCCCGAACAGCAGCCGTGTGCCGAGCGGCCTGCGTCCGGGCACGCGGTACCACGGCACGAGACGCGCCGGTGCCGTCGCCGGCGGTCCGCTGCAGTCGAAATCGAGCGCGCCGCCGCGCGTGCAATAGCGCATGCGGGTGAACACGTTGACCGACAGCCGGCGGCGATCGTGCTTGTCGAGACCGACGGCGGGGCGTGCGGGCGTGTCGCCGTACAGGCGCCTGACGAACCGCTCGAAGCGCCGCGTGGGCAGGATCTCCTCCAGCTCGCGGGCGTGGCGTCGTGCCTCGGCGAGCGTCCAGTGCGGGTGGATGCCGGCGTGCACCAGCGTCGCGCCGAGCGCCTTGTCGGTGTGCATCAGCGGGCGACGGCGCAGCCAGTGCTCGAGCTCGTCGCGATCGTGCGCGGCGAGAACGCGATCGAACGTGTCCTTCGGCGACGGCTTGCGGACGCCGTGGATGACGGCGAGCAGGTGCAGGTCGTGGTTGCCGAGCACGGTGATCGCCGAGTCGCCGAGGTCGCGCACGTAGCGCATCGTCTGCAGCGGCTCGGGTCCGCGGTTGGCCAGATCGCCGGTGAACCACAGCCGATCGGACGCGGGGTCGTAGCGAAGCGCGTGGAGCAGGCGCTCGAGCGGCTCGAGACAGCCGTGCAGATCTCCGATGACCCAGGTCGTCACGCGTGTCTCCCGGACGGACCGTCGGTCGGCCTGGTCGAGGGTGGAAAGAGCGTCGCCGCCGCGGCGGTCGTGCCGGTCGCGGAACGTCCGCTCAGTGCAGCGTGCGCGGCGCGCTGAGCAGGAAATCCTCGATCGGTGCCCGAAACTCGGCGCCGTCGTCGGTCACCATCATGTAGCTGCCGCCCATCGTGCCGATCGAGGTTTCGAGCATCGTGCCGCTGGTGTACTGGAACCCTTCGCCGGGCTTCAGGTGCGGCTGTTCGCCGACCACGCCGTCGCCCTGTACCTCCTGCACGCGGCCGTTGCCGTCGCGGATGACCCAGTGCCGGGTCAGGAGCCGCGCCGGCGTCTCGCCGACGTTGCGGATCGTGACGGTGTAGGCGAACACGAAGCGGTTGTCGTCCGGATCGGATTCGGACTCGACGTAGAGCGTCTCGACGTCGATCGTGATGCCCTCGCTCAGTTCGCCGCGCATGCCGCCCCTTCTGCTCGCCGTGCTCACCGTGCCGATGGTAGCAGCGCACTCGCGAGGCGTGCGAACGCGGCACCGTCGAGCGTCTCGGCACGCGCCCCCGGATCGATGTCGAGCGCCGCGATCGCGTCGGGCTCGAGATGACCGCGGAGGTTGTTGCGGAGCGTCTTGCGCTTGCCCGCGAACGCCAGTCGCGTGGCGCGCGACAGCGCCTCGAGCGCGGCGGGCGTCGGCGCACCGGCGCGCGGCACGAGCCGGCAGACCGCCGAGTGCACCTTCGGCGGCGGCTCGAACGCGCCGGGTGGCACGGCGAACAGCGGCGCGACGTCGAACACGCTCTGCACCAGCACGGAGAGTCGCCCGTAGGCGCGCGTGCCGGGCACCGCGGCGAGCCGGTCGACCACCTCGCGCTGGAGCATGACGTGCACGTCGGCGACGGCTTCGTGCACGTCGACGAGGCGCAGCACCAGCGGCGTGCCGATGTTGTACGGAAGGTTGCCGACGACGCGCAGCGCGCGCCCCGGGTGGAGGGCCGCGAGGTCGACCCCGAGCACGTCTCCCGCCACCACGCGGAGACCCGGTGCGGCGCGCGCCTCGAGTCGCGCGATCAGATCCCGATCGAGCTCGACGACGGTCAGCGTGTCGAGACGCTCGAGCAGCGGCCAGGTCAGCGCACCGAGACCGGGGCCGACCTCGAGCACGGCATCGTCCCGCGCCGGCGCGAGCGCGGCGAGCATGCGCTCGACGACCTGGCCGTCGCGGAGGAAGTTCTGCCCGAAGCGCTTTCTCGCGCGGTGCCCTGCCTCGCGCGGGGAGGGTGCGCTCATGACGGAGCGGGTGTCGGATCGGCGGCTCGCGCGAGCTGCTCGGCGAGGGCGAACGCCGCGGCGAGACTGCCCTCGTCGATGTCGCCGGTACCCGCGCGATCGAGCGCCGTGCCGTGATCGACCGAGGTCCGGCAGATCGGCAGTCCGAGCGTGACGTTGACGCCGTGGCCGAAGCCCGCGTACTTCAGGACGGGCAGTCCCTGGTCGTGGAACATCGCCATGACGGCATCCGCGTGGCGGAGATGCTGCGGCGTGAACAGCGTGTCGGCCGGCAGCGGTCCCGTCAGATCGAGCCCGCGCGCGCGCAGTCTCGCGAGCACCGGTTCGATGACGTCGATCTCCTCGCGCCCCATGTGGCCACCCTCGCCCGCGTGCGGGTTCAGTCCGCAGACGAGGATGCGCGGGGCGGGGATCGCGAACCGCCGCACCAGGTCGTCGTGCAGCACGAGGAGGGCGCGCTCGAGCACGTCCGCCGTCAGCGCCTCGCTGACCCGGACGAGCGGCAGGTGGGTGGTGGCGAGCGCGACGCGCAGCGTGTCCGCGACGAGCATCATGACGGGCTCGGCGCGGGTGCGCTCGGCGAGGTACTCGGTGTGTCCGGTGAACGGGATGCCGGCATCGTTGATGACGCCCTTGTGGATCGGGGCGGTGACCATCGCGGCGAAGGTGCGGTCGAGACAGCCGTCGGTGGCGGCGTCGAGGGTGGCGAGCACGTAGGCGGCGTTGGCCGGATCGAGACGGCCCGGCGTGGCCGGTGCGCGGAGCGGCTCGGCGGCGACGCAGAGCGTGCCCGGCGCGTCCGCTCGCGGCGGCTCGGCGGGGTCGAACGCGCGCACCGCGAGCGGCAGGCCGAGCTGTCGGGCACGCGCTTCGAGCAGCGCCGGGTCGACGATCGCGACCACTTCGGACGCGCGCGCCCGCTGCGCCAGCATCACGGCCAGGTCCGGCCCGATGCCGGCCGGTTCCCCGGGCGTCAGCGCGAGCCGGGCGATCGTCACGCGCGCTTCTCGATGAACGACTCGTCGCGCAGCTGCCGCACCCAGCGCTCGGTCTCCTGCTCGATGCGGCGCTCGCGCAGGGCGTTCTCCGCGCGACGCCTGAGCGCATCGTCACCGACATCGCTGGTGCGTCGCTCGAGCACTTCCAGCAGGTGCCAGCCGAACTGCGTGCGGAACGGCACGCCGAGCTCGCCGATCGCGAGCGACGCGGCCACCCGTTCCATCTCGGGGGGAAGTTCGCCGGCGGCGAACCACGGCAGCTCGCCACCCTCGGGGGCGCTGTTCGGATCGTCCGAGACACGCCGCGCGAGCTCGGCGAAGGACTCGCCCGCGAGAATCCGGCGGCGCAGCTCCACCAGCCGCGCCTCGGTGTCCGGGGCGTCGCTGGCGAGGAAGATGTGACGGGCGCGCGTCTCCTCGCGACGGTTCGCGTCGGCATCCTCGCGCTCGTCGACGCGGATGACGTGCAGCCCGTCGGCCGAACGCAGCGGCTCGCTGATCTCGCCGAGGGCGAGCCGATCGAGCGCCCCCCGCAGGAACGCGGGCACTTCCTGGCGCGTGCGCCAGCCGAGGTCTCCGCCCTGCAGCGCGCGCGCGCCGTCCGATTCGGCCGCGGCGACCGCGGCGAACTCCTCGCCCGCGCGGAGGCGCGTCACGATGTCGTCGGCACGCGCACGGCCGGCGGCGATCTCGTCGCTCGGAGCGGAAGCCGGTACCGCGACGAGAACGTGACGAAGACGATGGCGACGCTGACCGGCCGCATCGTTCCTGAGCGCGTCGACGTAGTCGTCGATCTCGCGGGCCGACACCCGTACGCGCGACTCCACGTCGCGCTGCACGAGGCGTTGCAGCAGGAGCTCCTGCTCGATGTTTCGCCGAAAGCGCTCGTAGTCGAAGCCCTGACCCTGCAGCGTGCGACGGAACTGCAGCGCGTCCATGTTGTTCGATCGCGCGACGCGCTCGATCGCGCGATTGACGCTCGTCGCGTCGACGACGACGCCGAGGCGCGCGGCTCGCTGGCCGCGTATCTCCTGATCGATCAGCCGCTCCAGCACGCGCTCGCGCAGGATCTCGTCGTCCGGAAGCGGCTGGCGATTGCTGTCGGCCTGGGCGCGCAGGAACGCCGTCTCGGCGCGGACGTCGCTCGCGAGCACGACACCGTCGTTGACGACCGCGGCGATCCCGTCGAGCTCGACGTCGGCGGCGCCGACCGGCGCGGGCGCGGCGAACGCGAGGACAGCGCCCAGCACGACGGCGAGCGCGCCGCCCGTCCGGCCGACGGCGGATGCGCGCGTCGGGCGGCGGGCGGCCGGACGGGCCACGCGGGCCGGCGGAATCCGGCGGGACGGCGGGTGCCGGCACGGGTCGCCGGCCTGGTCGATGCGCATGTCGTTCATGAGTGGGTGGGAATCTCCGCGTGCGTTCGTTCGTGCATTCGCTCGGCCGGCGGGCGCCGGCCGTTCAGTTCAGCTCGTCACGGTACCCGAGGATGGAATCCTCGAGCAGGGCGCCGTAGTTCTGCCCGACCGGTGCGAGCCCCTTCAGCACGAGCTGCAGGTAGGCGCTGGTCTCGTGATCGAGCTCGTCGCCGGCGATGAACCGGCGTGCGGCGAAGCGCAGCGCCCAGCAGCAGCTGTCGTACTCCAGCCCGACGAGCGACTCGATGCTGACGTTCTGGTCCAGCGAATAGTTCCAGCGCCCGGCGAGGCGCCAGGTGTCGCCGATCGGCCACAGCGCCGACAGGTCGATCTGCTCGGTCTCGGCAAGGCTGCCGGTATTGACGACACGGTGCGCGAGGTTGACGAGCCGCCCGTCGCTCGGGCGGTAGCTCAGCAGCACCGAGCCGCGCACCGTGCGCTCGTCGTCGGGGTCCCACTGCAGGTTGGCGCGGCCGAACCAGTCGCGCCCGAGTCCGGCCGAGACCTCGCCGACGAGATCGGAGAAGTCGCGACGTCCGTCGGCGAGGGCCGCGGAATCGTCGCCGAGGGTGACCAGGCGGTCCTCGAGATAGAGGATCTGCCCGATGCTCGCGCGCAGCCGCTCGCGACCGTCGACGCCGTCGATGAAACGGGTGGTCAGGCCGAGCGAGAGCTGCTCGGTGTCGGCGATGCGGTCCGCGCCGCTGAAGCGGTTCTCGCGAAACAGCTGCGAGATGCTGAAGTCGAAGGCGGAGCTGTCGAACAGCGGGATGTCGCTCTGCTCCTCGTGGGGAACGTTCAGGTAGAAGAGTCGCGGCTCGAGCGTCTGCACGGCACCGTCCGCGTCGCGCGCGCGGTCGAAGTACAGCCCGCCGTCGACGGCGAAGGTGGACACGTTGCGGTTGATCGTGCGGCTGACCGGCTGCTCGCTGTTGTTGAGGCGGTAGTACGTGAATCGGTGGGCGAAGGTCGGGCGCAGGAACCACGCGTCGCCGGCCAGCGGCAGCGACACGCGAGGCTGCAGGTCCATGCGCGGCCCCGTGACCGAATCGTCCCGGTCGAAGTAGACGAGCTCGCCGGCGAGCTCGGCGTTCAGGCCGAAGCGCGGCTCGCTCTCGACGCGCACGGCCACTTGCGGCACACGCCGGTACGGGCGCTCGCTGAAGGCGATGTCCTCGTCGACCGTCTGGAAACCCTGCAGCCGCGCCAGCACGCTGATCGGCGCCCGTTCGATCACGAGCTCGGCGGTGCGTTCGAGGTGGGTGATGCTCGCCGCGTCGAGGCTGTTGCCCAGATCCACGAAGTAGTCCTTGTCGGACACCGCGCTCGCCTCGATGCGCGACGTGAAGCCTTCCTCGAAGCTGCCCGTGTGCGAGAGGTTGGCGAACGAGCGACGTTCGCCGCCGCGGACGCGATCGGCGAGGTACTCGCTCGAGAACGTCCAGCGCCCCTGACCGTTGAGATAGCGGAGCTCGCTCTGCAGGATCGCGCCACGGCGCGTGGTCAGTCGCGGCGTGAACGTCGCGTCCAGGTTCGGGCGGATGTTCCAGTACCAGGGGACGCTGAGCTCGAAGCCCGCGCTGTCGCTTCGCGCGAGCGAAGGGGCCAGGAAGCCGGTCTTGCGCTGTGGGCCGATCGGGAAGCTGAACGCGGGCACCGCCAGGATGGGGACGCCCTTGAAGTTCAGCACGATGCCGCGCGCGGTGCCGATGCCCCGAGACTGATCGAGCCGGATCTCGCGCGCACGGATGAACCAGCTCTCGTCACCGGGCGGGCAGCTGGAGTAGGTCGCCCCGTCGAGCGCGAAGCGTCCGTCCTCGAGCCGCGCCATGGCCCTCGCGCTCCCGACCGCGCGACGGCCGGCGAGATCGATCTCGTAGCGCGACTCGCCGGTCTCGAACAGCTCGTCGTCCAGGTCGAAACGGGCGTTCTCGCTCTCCAGCCGGATGCCGGATCCGCGAAAGCTCAGCGCGCCGTCGATCGCCACCTCCGCGTTCGTCGGGTCGTAGCGGGCGTTCTCCGCCTCGAGGAGGCGCCCCTGGTACTCGATCGCCGTGCTGCCCTCGAGCGTGACGACACCGTCCTCGCTGACCACGCGATCCGCGCTCGCGTCGATCGGAGCGTCCGGGTCGAACGGCAGCGGGGTGTCGGCCCGGGCGTACTCGAACGGCGGCGCCACCGGGCAGGCGGCCGCTTCCGCACGTCCGGTGGCGGACACGGCGGCGAGCGCGACGGCGGCCGTGGCGGCGCGCACGGCGATCGCCGGCAAGGACGGCTCAGTGCTGATGGCGGGTTCCGGCGGACGTGCTGCGGTGCCCCGGAGGATAGACCGGTTCGTCCGCACCCTCAACGCGTGCGGGTGAGCGCTCCGGGACGGGGACGCCGGCGGGGCATGCGAATCGGGCCACGAGAGGCCCTCGCGACGTGTGGTCGGCACCGTCGTGTAATCGGCACCGTCTCGCGGGTCGCCGCCGCCACCGCTCGGTAGACTGAGCATCGGGCCCGGTCGGCGGCCCGGCCTGCGGGAGGGAGCGTCACGTGGCGGAGAAGGGCACACCGGTGGTCATCGATCCGAGCTGGAAGCCGTTGCTCGACGCCGAGTTCGCGGCCGACTACATGGGCGAGCTCCGGCGCTATCTCGCCGGGCGCAAGGCGCAGGGCGCCGTCGTGTTTCCGCATTCGAGCCACTGGTTCAGCGCGTTCGCGCTGACCCCGCTGGATGCCGTGCGGGTCGTCATCCTCGGGCAGGACCCTTACCACGGCCCCGGTCAGGCGCACGGCCTGAGCTTCTCGGTGCCCGAGGGCGTCGCCCCGCCACCCTCGCTCGTCAACATCTACAAGGAGCTCGACGACGAGTTTCCGGCCGAGCGGCGACGGCTCGGCGGGCAGCGTCGCGGCAACCTCGAGGGCTGGGCCCGACAGGGCGTGTTCCTGCTCAACAGCGTGCTGACGGTCGAGCGTGGCGAGGCGGCCTCGCACCAGGGGCGTGGCTGGGAGACCTTCACCGATGCCGTGGTGACGAAGCTCGCCGCCGAACGCGAGCACCTCGTGTTCATGCTCTGGGGAAGCTACGCGCAGAAGAAGGGGCAGGTGATCGACGCGACGCGTCACCTCGTGCTGCGCTCGCCGCACCCCTCGCCGCTGTCCGCCCGGCGCGGCTTCTTCGGAAACGGACATTTCGCCGCGGCGAACGCCTACCTCGTCGAACACGGCAACGAGCCGATCGACTGGTTCGACGTCGCCTGACGCGGGCTCGGCGGTCACCCGCTCCGTGGCCTTTCCCGGTGCACCGCACGCCGCCCGGTTCCGCGTCTAGACTCCGGTGCATGTCTGAATCGTCCTCCGGCGGCCTGTCCGTCACTCGCCGTCGGCGTGCCCGCGTCGCGCTCCTGCTCGTCACGCTCGCGCTCGAAGGCGTCGGCGCGCACGTCGCCGCTTCCGAGCCGCCCGGCGGCGAGCGGGGCGCCGGCGACTTCCTCACGCGCGAGCCGGTGCGCGCCTGGATCCGGGAGACGAGCGCCGAGCGCGGCCTGGATCGTCATCGCGTGGCCGGGCTGTTCGCGCGACTGCGGACGCGCGAGGACATCCTCGCGAAGATCGCCGCTCCGGCCGAGCGCACGCTGAGCTGGCGCGAGTACCGGCCGATCTTCCTCGGCGACGAACGCGCCGCGGCCGGGCGCGCGTTCATCGACGAGCACGCCGCCACGCTCGCGCGGGCCGAGGAGCGCTTCGGCGTGCCGCCGGCGGTGATCGCGGCCATCATCGGCGTCGAGACGTTCTACGGCCGCTTCCGCGGCAAGGACGGGGTGCTCGAGTCGCTCGCGACGCTCGCGTTCGATTACCCGCCGCGGGCGACGTTCTTTCGCTCCGAGCTGGCCGAGTTCCTCGTGCTCGCCGAGGCCGAGGGCTGGAATCCGCTCGAGATCGAAGGCAGTTACGCCGGCGCCATGGGCATGCCGCAGTTCATCTCGAGCAGCTACCGCGAATACGCGATCGACTTCGACGACGACGGCGCCGTGGACCTGTTCGACGCTCCCGCCGACGTCATCGGTTCCGTCGGGAACTACCTCGCCCGTCACGGTTGGCGCCGTGGCGAAGCGGTCGTCGAGCGCTGGACGCCCGCGGCGTCGAACCGGGGCGCGGCGCGATCCCTGGTGCGCGAGCGGCTGGAGCCCGCGGTCGCGCCGCAGACCGTCCGGCGGCTCGGTTTCGCAGGCGTCGGCGCGGACCCGGAACGGCGGCTCAGCGTCATGACCTTCGACGGCTCCGCCGGCGAGGAATTCTGGGTGGGCTATACCAACTTCTACGCGATCACGCGCTACAACCACAGCCGGCTCTACGCGCTGGCCGTCCACCAGCTCGCCGAGGCGCTCCGCTAGGCACCGGCCGCGTGGCGGTCGGCGGCGCGCGCCGGCCGTCTCGTCCGGAGCCGTCACCTTGCCGACCGACCCCCGTCGTTTTCCGTCGCGCCGCCCGCGCGTGCCCCTCCTCGCGCTCGCCGGGCTCGCCCTGTTCGCCTCGCTCGGCTGCCTGGCGCCGCTCCCCGGTCAGGGCGGTGTCGGCGGCGGCGCGGGCGACGGGAGCGGCGACATGGCCGACGGTCCGGGCGACCGGGCGCGCGCCGCGTCGAGCGTCACGGAGCCCGTGCGCGACCTGCCGAAGTCACGCCGCGGCAACATGGTCGAGTACACCGTGCGCGGCCGGCGCTACCGGACGCTCGAGTCGGCCGAGGGGTTCGGCGAGCGCGGCGTCGCCTCGTGGTACGGGGCCAAGTTCCACGGCCGCGAGACGTCGAGCGGGGAACCGTTCGACATGCACGCGATGACGGCCGCCCATCGTCACCTTCCGTTGCCGACGTTCGTGCACGTGACCAACCTCGCGAACGGGCGGGCGGTCATCGTCAAGGTCAACGATCGCGGTCCGTTCGTCGATGACCGGATCATCGACCTGTCCTACGCGGCGGCGCTGCGTCTCGACATGCTCGACTCGGGGACGGCGGAGGTCACGCTCGAGGCGCTGAGCACGCATGTCGTCGCGACGACCGGGGAGGACGCGACGGAGCGTCCGAAGGTGACCGAAACCGGGTCGGCGACCGCCGCGGCGACGAGGCCGGCGGAGGATTCCCGGCCCGCGACCGCATCGTCGGCGCGGCGCGTGCTGCAGCTCGGTGCGTTCAGCGACGACGCGCGGGCGGCGTCGCTGGCCCGACAGGTCGAGCCACATCTGGTCGCGCGACCGCGGATCGTGCACGACCCCGAACGGGCGTTGTGGCGAGTGCGGGTCGGGCCGTTCGCGGACGCCGCCGCGATGGAGGCGGCGCTGGCCGGACTGGCAGCCGCCGGCATCGACGACTATACCTTGGTGGCGGCCACGCCCCGCTGAGCGCGTCGCCGATCCCGTACACTGCCATCCGTGACGGCTTTCCGACGCATGGACGCGAAGAGGCCGCCCGCTCGCGGCTCGTCGGCCGCTCCGGGCTGTCCTGGCCGCCCTCCACTCACGCCCGTTCCGGATTCTCCGACATGCCGTTCGCCGTTCTCCCGGTTCTTCTCGCCGCCCTGCTGGCCGCCGCGACTCCCTCGCGGGCGGCCCCGTTGCCGGCGCCGCCGCAGCTCTCCGCCGAGAGCTACCTGCTGATCGACCACGTCAGCGGGGAGACGCTCGCGGCCAAGGAGGCCGATCTTCGCGTGGAGCCGGCGAGCCTGACCAAGATCATGACCGCCTACCTGGTCGCCGCCGAGCTCGGGCGAGGCAGCGTCACGCTCGACGAGCCGGTGATCATCAGCGAGGACGCCCAGGCGATGCCCGGTTCGCGGATGTTCGTCGAGGCGGGCTCCACGGTACCGCTCGGCGAGCTCCTCCGCGGGCTGATCATCCAGTCGGGCAACGACGCGAGCGTGGCGCTCGCCGAGCACATCGCCGCGAGCGAGCCGGGCTTCGTCGACATGATGAACCGCATGGCCGACTCCCTCGGCATGACGGGAACCAGCTATGCCAACGCCTCCGGGCTGCCGCATCCCGATCACTACACGACGGCCAACGACCTGGGGTTGATCGCGCGCGCCATGATCCGCGACTTTCCGAACGTCTACGCCCTGTACGCGGAGCGCGAGTTCACCTGGAACGACATCACCCAGAAGAACCGCAACACGCTGCTGTGGCGCGATACCTCGGTCGACGGCATGAAGACCGGTCACACCGAGGCGGCCGGCTACTGCCTCGTCTCCTCGGCGGTGCGCGACGGCATGCGACTGATCAGCGTCGTGCTCGGCACCGCGAGCGACAAGACGCGCATCGCCGAGAGCCAGCGTCTGCTCAACTACGGCTACCGCTTCTTCCGCACCGAGCGCATCTACGCCGCCGGCGAGCCGATCAGCGAGGCGCGCATCTGGATGGGGCGCCAGCAGTCGATCGCGCTCGGCGTCGATCGGGATCTGTGGGTCACGTTGCCGCGCGACGCGTTCGAGGAGCTCGAGAGTCGCATCGAGGTCGCCGGCTACATCCGCGCGCCGACGAGCATCGGCGAGGAGCTCGGGAGAAGCGTCCTGTCGAGCGGTGACCAGGTCGTGCTCGAGGTACCGTTGCTCGCCTTGCAAAAGGTCGACGAGGGCGGCATCTTCCTGCGCATGAGGCACTCGATACTCCGACACTTCCAGTGAGCGACGACGCGCGGGCGCCGGACAGGACGCCGGACAGGACGCCGGACAGGACGCCGGGCGAGGACGGCTGGCAGGGCGAACCGTCGCTGATCGACTTTCCCGCCGAGATCGACGTCAAGGCGATGGGTCTGGCGGCAAGCGGGTTCGAGGCGCTCGTGCGGGAGCTGGTCCTGCCGCACGTGCCCGCGCCGGGACCGGAGTCGGTCACGCGGCGCGAGAGCTCGGGCGGCAAGTACGTCTCGGTGCGCGTGCGGTTCACCGCCACGAGCAAGGATCAGCTCGAGACGATCTACGGTGCGCTGCGGACCGAGCCGCGCGTGTTGTTCACGCTCTGAGCACCGTCACGCCCGACGCGCATCCGGCCGCGGTCGAGCGCGTGCACCCGTCGTCGGACGAGGGCCCCGTGGTGCGCCGGCTCGGCGTCGTCGAGTACGCCGACACCTGGCGACGGATGCGCGCGTTCACCGACGCGCGCGATGCCTCGACCCGGGACGAGCTCTGGCTCTGCGAGCACCCGCCCGTCTACACGCTCGGCCAGGCCGGGCGGCGCGAGCACCTGCACGACGCGGGCGCGACGCCTGTGATCGAGACTGATCGCGGCGGGCAGGTCACCTGGCACGGACCGGGTCAGGTCGTCGTCTACGTGCTCGTGGACCTGCGACGTCTCGGCATCGGCATCCGCACGCTGGTCGTCGCGCTCGAGAACGCCGTGGTCGATCTGCTCGCCGCGGAGGGTGTCCATGGCGCCGGCCGACGCGACGCACCCGGTGTCTATGTCGGCGGGGCGAAGGTCGCCGCGCTCGGGCTGCGCGTCCGCCGTGGCTGCACGTATCACGGGCTCGCGCTGAACGTCGCCTGCGAGCTCGGCGCCTTCGACGGCATCGATCCGTGCGGATTGCGTGGCCTCCGGGTCACGCGCACGGCCGACCTGGGCATCGAGGGCACGGCCGCCGGACTCGGCGACGCGCTGCTCGGGCACGTCGCACGGCGTCTCGCGCCCGCCCCGGAAGAGGCTTGTGCGGATCGGTCGAACCGCGACGGGCGACACGAGGAGTAGACTGGTGCCCATGGACTACACCGCCCCCTCCCGACACGACCCCGACGGCCACCAGCGCGGCGCGGACAAGCTCGCCCGCATCCCCGTCAAGGTCGCCCCGACGCTCGAGATGCCGCGCAAGCCCGCGTGGATCCGTGCGCGTGCGCCGTCCGGGCCGCGGGTCCGGGAGATCAAGCGCATGCTGCGCGAGCTGAACCTCGCCTCGGTTTGCGAGGAGGCGAGCTGCCCGAACCTCGGCGAGTGCTTCGGTCACGGCACCGCCACGTTCATGATCATGGGTGACATCTGCACCCGTCGCTGTCCGTTCTGCGATGTCGCGCACGGGCGCCCGAAGCCCCTGGATCCCGACGAACCCGCGAACCTGGCCAGGGCGATCGGCCAGCTCGGGCTCGAGTACATCGTCATCACGTCGGTCGATCGGGACGATCTCAGGGACGGCGGAGCCGGGCACTTCGCCGCCTGCATCCGGGCGATTCGCGCGGCGTCTCCCGGCATCCGCATCGAGGTGCTGGTACCCGACTACCGCGGGCGCATGGGTCAGGCGCTCGACGCGACCGCGGACGATCCGCCGGACGTCTTCAACCACAATCTCGAGACGGTCCCGCGCCTGTACCGAAAGTGTCGACCGGGCTCGGACTACGAGTGGTCACTCGATCTGCTCGAGGCGCACAAGGCCCGCTTCCCCGCCGTGCCGACCAAGTCGGGCCTGATGCTCGGGCTCGGCGAGGAGATCGTCGAGGTCGAGCAGGTCATGTCGGACCTGCGCGCTCACGGCGTGGACATGCTGACCCTCGGGCAGTACCTGCAGCCGAGCCGCTCGCATCTGCCGGTCGCGCGCTTCGTGCACCCGGACGAGTTCGACGCGCTGGCCGCGACGGGGCGCGAGATGGGCTTCGCCCACGTGGCGAGCGGGCCGATGGTGCGCTCGTCCTACCACGCCGATCGACAGGCCGCCGACGTGGTGAGCGCCGCCGGCTGAAGGCGGAAGTCGCGGCGGCGAACGCTCCGTCAGGAATTTCCGGCCGGTGCCGCCGTCGCCGACCATGCCGTGCGCAGCGCCGCCAACCGCTTCGCGTTCGCTCCCAGGTCGCTCTTGCCGAGCCTCGACGCGCTGCGGACACGCACCGTCCCGGAGGGCTCGTCGGCGAGGAACTCGACGTCGTCGGTGTACCCCATCAGCGCTGTCGTGAACGTCGCGTGCAGGTAGTCGGGCGCGCGCGTGACGATCGCGGCGCGATCCTGCCGCTCGATCAGCGCGGCCAGCGCGGTGATCGTCTCCTCGGCGGAACCGCGCATCGGGAAGGGTTCGACGCGCTGCGCCTCGCGGCCGGAATCGGACCCCTGGCAGTTGGGCGAGGCCGGGCAGTCGGCCAGCCGCCGAACGCCGTCGCGCTCGAGCGGACCCTCCGCGACGCTCGACGAGAGCCGCGGCACGGCGAGACGGGCGGCGATGAACAGCGCGGCGAGGATCAGCAGGGTCGTGAGCATGACGGATCTCCGTGTCACGGTGACAGGCGGTCGATGTGCCATCCGTCGGAAGGACTCGCGGCTTCGGAATCGCCGTCCGGACCGCCCGCGCGCGCGAACGCGAAGCGGTCGTGCAGCCGGTCGGCCCGTCCCTGCCAGAACTCGAAGCGTTCGGGGACGAGTCGATAGCCGCCCCACTCGGGCGGTCTCGGCACGTCACCGTCCGGGTAGCGCTCGTGCAGCTCGGCGACGCGACGCTCGAGCACCGCACGGTCGGCGACCGGCGCCGACTGCACCGAGGCGGCCGCGCTGAAGCGACTGCCCTCGGGACGCGAGTGGAAGTACCCGTCGGCGTCCGTCGGATCGAGTCGCTCGACCGTGCCCTCGATGCGTACCTGGCGCTCGAGCGCGCACCAGTAGAACAGGATCGCCGCGCGCGGGTTCTCGGCCAGCTGGTGCGCCTTGTCGCTCTGCTGGTAGGTGTACCAGACGAAGCCCGCGTCGTCGAAGTGCTTGAGCAGCACCACGCGCGCGTGCGGTTGGCCACGGGCGTCGGCCGTCGCGACGGTCATCGCGGTGGCGTCGAGGATCTTTCGCTCGCGCGCGTCGGCGAGCCAGGCGGTGAACTGCGCGACCGGGTTGTCGGCGAGATCCGCGCGGCGCAGCGTGTCGGCGGTGTAGTCGCGCCGCTCCTCGATCAGGCTGTCCGGGGAGCGGAGCGGAGAGGGGGCTTCCGTGGTGTCGTCCATGCGCTCAGGATAGCGCGACGGGCAGGCGAGCGGCGGCGACCGCGAGCGCGATCCAGCCGACGATCAGCGCGAGACCGCCGAGCGGCGTGATCATGCCGAGCCGGGTGACGCCGGTGAACGCCATCGCGTAGAGGCTGCCGGAGAACAGCGCGATGCCCGCGAGAAAGGCGAACGCGGCGAGTCGCAGCGGGGTGCCGATGCGGGTCGTCCCGTCGATCGTTCCGTCCGCCGCCCCGCCCGTGGCGTCGTTGCCGGTGCCGCCCGTCTCCCGCTCCGCCGCCGGGGCCTTCGCCACCGTCTTCCCCGTCGCCTTGCCCGCTGATTTCGCCACGGGCCGGCCGGTCGCGACCTGCAGCGACAGCAGTCCGCAGACGAGCAGCGCGAGCGCGTGGCCCGCGTGGTACGTGACGGCCGTGTCGTACCAGCCGCGGGCGCGTTCGGACAGCACGCCGTCCAGCGCGTGCGCGCCGAACGCGCCGCTCGCGACGGCGAGCGCGCCGAGCACCGCTCCGCCGATCAGCATCCCTCTCGTCGTCAAGCGTCTCTCCTCGAATGAACGGCCCCGGCTCGATCGCGCGTCTCGACTGGTAGCATGGGCGGATCGTCCGCAAGCGTACCGGGAGTCACGTGCCATGCCCTCGTTCGACGTCGTCTCCGAAGTGGACCGGCACGAGCTCGACAACGCGGTCGATCAGGCGCGTCGCGAGATCGGCACGCGCTTCGACTTCAAGGGAACGTCCGCGAGCCTCGAGCTCAGGGACACGGTCGTGCAGATCGTCGCCGACAGCGACTTCCAGGTACAGCAGATCCATCCTATCCTGTACCAGAAGCTGGTCGCGCGGAAGATCGACATCGCGTCGCTCGAGCCGGGCAAGGTCGAGCCGAGCGGCAAGGGCGTTAAGCAGTCGATGACGGTGCGCCAGGGCATCGACAAGGAGACGGCGAAGAAGGCGGTCGGCACCCTCAAGGAATCGAAGCTGAAGGTGCAGGCGCAGATCCAGGGCGAGCAGCTGCGCGTCACCGGCAAGAAGCGGGACGACCTGCAGGCGGCGATGAAGACGCTGAAGGACGCCGAGCTCGGACTCCCGCTGCAGTTCAAGAACTTCCGGGATTGACCGGAAGTTCGGCGTCTCCCCGGACGATGTACACGTCGTAGCGCGTGCCGGGCGACTCGATGCGCGAGCGCTGGCCGTCGAACGTCTCGTCGCCGGTGAGCGGCGGTGCCCCGGCCGGTCGCTTGACGGTGACCTGGACGCGCGCGGCGGCGAGGGCGGCGGCGAACAGGCGAGCGTCCTCCGCGGCGTCGGGCGGACCGAGCAGCTCGTGCAGGAACTGCATGCCCTTCGTGACCGCCGCGCGTCGCCGCACGGACGGATACATCGGGTCGAGGTAGACCACGTCCGGCCGCGCCGGGTCGAGCCACGGCAACGCCGCGACGGCATCGCCCGCCAGCAGCGTCACGCGTGCGGCGACGGCGGCCGTGGCGGGTGTCGCCATGGCACGCGCGTGCGCGGACTCGAGCAGGGCGTGCACGACCGGCGAGCGCTCCACGAGCGTGACCGGGCAGCCGAGGGAGGCGGCGAACCAGGCGTCACGTCCCAGTCCGCCGGTCGCGTCGACGATGGCGGGTGCTCGGCCGAGGCGTCGCCCGAGGCGCGGAATGCCGAGCGCGCGGGCGAGCGGCTGGCGGGTGAGCCCGCTCTCGTGCTGCCGGGCTCCCGTGCGTCCGGCGACGAAGTCTATCTCCAGGCGCACGCCGTCGGGGCGGACGAGCACCCGTCTCCCGCCGTCGACGAGCAGGGTCCAGTCGGCGGCCCCCGACGGGCTCGAACCGTCGGGGCCATCCGCGCCGTCCGGGTCGCCAGGACCGAGCCGCTCGGCGAGGGCGCGGACATGCGCCTCGTCGCGGGCGCCGCGGCCGCGTACCCGGACGACGGGGCGGAGCTCGCGGACGGGCTCGGCCTTCACCGGCCGGGTCCGTCCGCGAGCGGGTCGCGTATACCCGATACCATCGAGCTTCCTCGACCTGTCCCCGCCGCCGTCAGACGATGCCTGCCGATCCCGAACACGACGAGCGCGGCCCGGTGCCGACCTTCGTGCCCGATCCCGACCGCGCGCGTCGCCTGCTGGGGCTGCGGGTGCTGCTCAAGTCGATGATCGCGTTCGCCTTCGCGGTCGTCGTGTTCGTCGTCCTCTCCGTCTTCCTCTCCGACGACGGCGAGGAGGACACGCTGCCGGGCCTCCGCGTGGCGGTCGGCGACATGCTCGCCGGCGAGACCCGCCTGCTCACCTGGGACGGGCGCGCGGTGCTCGTCCACCGGCGCACGCCCGAGGAGATCGCCCGGCTCGAGGAGAACGCCGCGCGGGCCTCGCTCCGCGATCCGGAGTCGGCGAAGTCGGAACAGCCCGTCACGATGCGCGGTGCGCTGCGCTCGAGCGCTCCGGAGTGGTTCGTCGCCATCGGCCTCGGTACCGACTACGGCTGCCCGGTCGGCTACCTCGCGCCGGAGGAGGCACCGTTCGCCGGGGCCGCCTGGCCGGGCGGTTTCGTCGACGGTTGCCGCGGTTCGCGCTACGACCTCGCCGGCCGCGTCTACGCGGGGCAGTACGCCGATCGGAACCTCGTCGTGCCGCCGCACTCGGTCGGTGCGGACGGGACGCTCGTGCTCGGACGCTGACGGCATCGCGCGGGACGCTCAGTAGTGGGGCGGGCGCTCGTCGTCGGCCGACGGCGTGTCGCCGAGCCCCTCGGCGAGGCTCTCGATCCGGGCCTCGAGCCGCGCCCGTTCGGCCCTGAGGGTCTCGATGTCGCGCGCCTGGCGGAGGATCACCGCGTCGAGCGCCTCGACCGTGCGCTCGACGTCCATCAGCTTGAGCTCGAGCGTCGTCAGCCGCTCGTCGACGACGTCCGGATCGGCATCGGAATCCGCTCCGGGGCGGGGATGGGTCGTGACCACTCGCTCGGCGCTCCGGCGAAAGGGGCGCAGTATGCTAGATTCCGGCGCCGGTTCCCCACCCGATGGCGCTCCCCCGTGGCTCTCGACAGCGATGACGTCAAGACGATCGCGCATCTCGCCCGCATCGGTCTCGACGAGGACGAGCGGACGGCGCTCGCGGGCGACCTGAACACCATGCTCGCGCTGGTCGAGGAGCTGCAGGCCGTCGACACGGCGGGTGTCGAGCCGATGGCTCACCCGCTGGACGCGCGGCTCGTGCTCCGCGATGACGACGTGACCGAGGAAGATCGTCGCGACGCCCTGCAGAAGCCCGCGCCGGAGACCGAGGGCGGCTACTTCCTCGTGCCGAGGGTGATCGAGTGAGCGCGGACCTGCACGAGCTCACGCTCGCCGGGCAACGGCGCGCGCTCGGTCGCGGCGACTGCTCGGCGGTCGAGCTCGCCGACGCCCATCTGGCCCGCATCGCGGCCCTCGACCCCGCGCTGCACGCCTTGCTCGCGGTCGACGCGGACGTGGCGTCGGTCGCCGCTCGCGAGGCCGATCGCAGGCTCGCCGAGGGGGGCGACGCGGCCGGTCCGCTCACCGGCGTGCCGATCGTGCACAAGGACATCTTCTGCACCACCGACCTGCCGACCACCTGCGGCTCGCGCATGCTCGAGGGTTACCTCTCGCCGTTCGACGCGACGGTGGTCGCACGGCTCCGCGAGGCCGGCACGGTGCTGCTCGGCAAGGCCAACATGGACGAGTTCGCCATGGGTTCGTCGAACGAGAACAGCTTCTACGGGCCGGTGGCGAATCCGTGGGACCCGACGCGCGTGCCGGGCGGCTCGTCCGGAGGCAGCGCCGCGGCCGTCGCCGCGCGCCTGGTGCCGGCCGCCACCGGCACCGATACCGGCGGCTCGATCCGCCAGCCGGCCGCGTTCTGCGGACTGACCGGGCTGAAGCCGACCTACGGGCGCGTGTCCCGCTACGGCATGGTGGCGTTCGCCTCGAGTCTCGATCAGGGCGGCCCGCTCGCGCGGACGGCCGAGGACTGCGCGCACCTGCTCCACGCGATGGCCGGTCACGACCCGCGCGACGCGACGTCGAGCGCGCGCGAGGTGCCCGACTACGCCGCGGCGCTCGATCGGCCGTTCGAGGGTCTTCGCGTCGGTGTGCCGAAGGAGTTCTTCGCCGACGGGCTCGACGCCGTCGTCGGCGATTCGGTGCACGCCGCGCTCGCCGAGCTGGAGCGACTCGGCGCGACGCTGGTCGATGTCTCCCTGCCGAACCAGAAGAGCGGCATTCCCGCCTACTACGTCGTCGCCCCGGCCGAGGCGTCGAGCAACCTCTCGCGCTTCGACGGCGTGCGCTTCGGGCACCGCTGCGAGCATCCGAAGGACCTCGAGGATCTCTACGAGCGCTCGCGCACCGAGGGCTTCGGACCCGAGGTCAAGCGGCGCATCCTGATCGGCACCTACGCGCTGTCGGCCGGCTACTACGACGCCTACTACCGCAAGGCGATGCAGGTGCGGCGCCTGATCAGCGACGACTTCGAGCGCGTGTTCGCGGACGTCGACGTGGTCGCGGGTCCGACCACGCCGAGCGTCGCGTTCGCGCGCGGCGCCAAGGTCGACGATCCGGTCGCGATGTACCTGACCGACCTGTACACGGTGGCGGCGAACCTCTGCGGGCTGCCGGCGATGTCGCTGCCCTGCGGGTTCGCCGACGGGCTGCCGATCGGGCTGCAGCTGATCGGTCGGGCGTTCGACGAGAGTCGGCTGCTCGGGCTCGCCCACCGTTTCCAGCAGGCGAGCGACTGGCACGGGCAGGCGCCGCCCGTGCCGACGGAGGTGCGCTGAGATGGCCTCGAGCAGTGGATGGGAGATCGTCGTCGGGCTCGAGATCCACGCCCAGCTCGCCACGCGCTCGAAGATCTTCTCGGGTGCCTCCACGGCGTTCGGTGCCGAGCCCAACACGCAGGCCTCGGCCGTCGACCTCGGCCTGCCGGGCGTGCTGCCGGTGCCGAACGTCGCGGCGGTGCGCATGGCGGTCGCGTTCGCGCTCGCCACCGGCGCGGCGATCGGCATGACGTCCGCGTTCGCGCGCAAGAACTACTTCTACCCCGATCTTCCGAAGGGCTACCAGATCTCGCAGATGAGCCTGCCGGTCGTCGGCGAGGGGGCGATCGACGTGACGCTCGCCGACGGGACGATCAAGCGCGTCGGGCTGACGCGGGCGCACCTCGAGGAGGATGCGGGGAAGTCGGTGCACGAGCTGTTTCCCGGGTCGAGCGGAATCGACCTGAACCGCGCCGGCACCCCGCTGCTCGAGATCGTCTCGGAGCCCGACATGCGCTCGGCCGCGGAAGCCGTCGCCTACGCGCGCCACGTGCACGCGCTCGTGCGCTGGATCGGCATCTGCGACGGCAACATGCAGGAGGGCTCGTTCCGCTGCGATGCCAACGTGTCGGTGCGTCCGCGTGGGCAGGACACGCTGGGTACCCGCACCGAGGTCAAGAACGTCAACTCGTTCCGCTTCCTCGAACGGGCGATCGAGTTCGAGGTCGAGCGTCAGATCGACGTGCTGGAGGCGGGCGGCAGCGTCGTCCAGGAGACACGCCTCTACGACTCCGATCGCGACGAGACCCGCGCGATGCGCTCCAAGGAGGAGGCGAACGACTACCGCTACTTCCCCGATCCCGACCTGCCGCCGCTGGTGATCGACGCGGCGTTCGTCGACGGCGTGCGCGAGACCCTGCCGGAGCTGCCCGAGCCGCGTCGCGCGAGGCTCGTCGACGCGTACGGTCTGACGCGGGACGAGGCCCGGGCGTTGACCCGCGAGCGCGCGTCGGCCGACTACGTGGAACGGATGCTCGACACGCCCGGCGTCGGCGGGCGAGCGGCGGCCAACTGGGTGCTCGGCGAGCTCGCCGCGCGCCTGAAGCGCGACGAGCTCGACATCGGCGAGTCACCGCTCGCCCCCGGCAGGCTCGCCGCGCTGGTCGCCCGCGTCGAGGACGGTACGGTCTCCAATCGCGCGGCCAAGGAGATTCTCGACGCGTTGTGGGCGGACGCGTCGCTGTCGGCCGACGACGTCATCGAGCGCGACGGGCTTCGCCAGATCAGCGACGACTCGGTCATCGAGACGCTGGTCGATCAGGTCATCGCCGCCAACCCCTCGCAGGTCGAGCAGTACCGCGGCGGCAAGGACAAGCTGCTCGGCTTCTTCGTGGGGCAGGCGATGAAGGCCTCCGGCGGCAAGGCGAATCCGGGCGAGCTCGATCGATTGCTGCGCGAGCGTCTCGCTCCGCCGCCGTGACGGGTACCTCGGATGACGGGCGAGGGTGAGCGGCGCGGCCGCATGTGCACAATTTGCAGTCTTCCAACTATTTCTATGCCGAAAGTGTCAACAAGCCTGAACATGAAGTGTCAACGAGGTCCAACATTCGGGAACTGTGACGATTCGCGAACGTGACCGTTCGGCCTTCGACCCGCTGCTCCGATCTCTGCCCGCCATGGTTCGAGTCAACTCCGCGCTCGTCATAGAGGACGACGAAGCCACCGCGAACGCCATCGCGAAGGTGGTCGCGTCGTTCGGTCACGAGGTCAGTGTCGCGCTGACGCTCGCCGAGGCGCGCGAGGCGGCCCGGGTGTCGCTGCCGACGCTCGTGCTCTGCGATCTCGGCATGCCCGACGGCGACGGCGTGCAGATCGTGCACGAGCTTCGCGGCATGGGGGTCGAGGACTTCATCGTGATCAGCGGCTCGCGCTCGCAGGAGCGGGTGCTGGAGAGCCTGCGTGCCGGCGTCGCCGACTTCCTCGTCAAGCCGGTCAAGCTCTCCGAGATTCATCGTGTCGTGAACCGGGTCGCGCAGGCGCGCGAGGATCGCCAGATCGGGGTCGCGACGCCGGCCGCACCGATCGTCATCGAGCCGGCGCGCCTCGTCGGTCAGTCCGAGGCGGCGCGCCATCTCCGGCACGCCGTGCAACGCGTCGCGCGACTCGATCCGTTGCGCGCGATCGTCACCGGGGCGCCGGGCGTCGGCAAGCGCAACATCGCCGCCAGCATCCATCACGAGAGCCTGGCGGAGGGGCGTGCCCTGCACGTGAACTGCGCGCAGGAGGTCGACGAGGCGGCCGCCGCACGCTTCTTCGGGCGCGTCGCCGGAGATGCCGAGTCGGAACCCGCGATCGAGGGCTACATCGTCGCCGCGTGCGGCGGAACGCTCGTGCTCGACGACATCTCGCGCCTGCCGATCGCGTTGCAGTCGAAGTTGACGACGTTCCTGGCCACCTCCGAGGTGACGCCGGTCGGAGGGTACGAATCGACCCGCGTCGACTGCGCCGTCGTCGCGATCCTGCGCGAGTCGGTCGCGGACACCTTCGCCGACGGCCGTCTCAGCGAGGACCTCTACTACCGTCTGGCCGAGGTGGTGGTCACCGTGCCGCCGTTGTCGGAGCGCGAGGACGACACGCTCGAGATCGCCGAGCGCGCGGTGGCCGAGCTCAACGCGCTCACCGGCACCGACAAGGCCCTGTCCGACGAGCTGCGCGAGCGGCTGCGGAGCTATCCGTGGCCGGGCAATGTGGTCGAGCTGAAGAACACCTTGCGTGCGGCCTACGCCGGTACCGAGCCGGACGAGGAGATAGAGATCGACAAGGTGTTCGTTCCGGCGCTGTCGGACGGCAGCGCCGACCCCGCCGCCCATCTGGTCGGCAACAGCTTCTGGGAAGTCGAGAAGAAGCTCCTGCTCGCGACGCTCGAGTTCACCGGGGGCAACAAGCGTCAGGCGTCAAAGATTCTCGGCATCAGTCTCAAGACGCTCTACAACCGTCTGCACGCCTACGAGTGAGATCGTCGCCGCGGGTCGGCGCCGCAGGAGGCCGCCTGCCGACGCGGTGATACGATGAGCGCCCGTCGATCGGAGCTCGTCATGCCTTCCGCCACCCGCCGTCGTCCGTCATCGCGTCTCGCCGCCGGCCTGTCGACGACGGCCCTCGTGCTGTCGCTCGTCGGCGGTTGCGAGAACCCCCGGATCAAGGGATTCACGAGCGATCTGCAGGACGACTCGCCCCTCGCGCGCGATGTCGGTGCGGCGCTCGACGAGCGTCCCGAGCTCGCCCTGGCCTCGATCGGCGTGAAGTCGCTCGACGATGGTGCGGTCAGGCTGAGCGGCCGTGTCGACGACGAGGCTCAGCGTCACACGGCCGAGCGTACGGCGGCGGCCGTGCCGGGCGTCCGCTCGGTGCTCAACACGCTCTTCGTCCGCGACTGAGCCCGGCCGAACCGTGCGCCGCCGCGACGAACGCCAGCGTTTCCTGATCGAGTCCTGCGACGTGCGCGGACAGGTCTGCCGCCTCGACGACACCTGGCGCGACGCGCTCGCGCGCGTCGATTACCCGCCGCCGGTGCGGGACGTGCTCGGCGAGGCCCTGGTCGCGGCGCTGCTGCTCGCCGGCACGATCAAGTTCGAGGGTCGTCTGACACTGCAGGTGCGGGGCGACGGGCCGGTGCATCTGCTCGTCGTCCAGGTGACCGCCGACGGCGACGTGCGCGGGCTCGCTCGCTGGCGCGAGGGCGAATCGCCGGACGGTCGGGATCTCGCGGCGCTGTTCGGCACCGACGCCCGCATGGCCATCACGATCGAGGCGCGGGCGCGGGCCGAGCCGCACCAGGGCATCGTCGCCCTGGAGGGCGCGCGCCTCGGCGACGCCCTGGCGAGCTACTTCCGCGACAGCGAGCAACTGCAGACGGAGCTGCTGCTCGCCGTCGACGAACACGTGGCCGCCGGCGTGCTCCTGCAGAAGCTGCCCGCCGTCGAACGCGCGGACGACGGGGACGATGCCGACGGCTGGCGGCGCGCGTCGACGCTGGCCGCGACGCTGTCGGACGACGAGCTTCGCGAACGTCCCGTCGAGGATCTGCTGCACTCGCTGTTCCACGAGGAGCGTGTCCGTCTGTTCGAGGGCGAGCCGGTGTGCTTCTCGTGCAGTTGCTCGCGCGAGCGCACCGACGGCATGCTGCAGGGGCTCGGGCGCGCCGAGGTGGACGACATCGTCGCCGAGCGCGGTTCGGTCGAGATCACCTGCGAGTTCTGCGACGCGCAGTACCGCTACGACCCGATCGACGTCGAGGCGCTGTTCCGTGGCGCGATCGAGACCGACGAGGACGTGCGTCACTGAGAACCGCTCGGGCGAGAGCCGATCAGGGGCTCTCGCGGGTCGCGCAGACCGGGCAGTCGGCGCGTCGCGCGAGCCGGATCTCGTTCCACTCCATGCCGAGCGCGTCGTAGAGCACGAGCCTGCCGGCCAGCGATTCGCCGATGCCGCCGATCAGCTTGATCGTCTCCGTCGCCTGCACGCAACCGATCAGTCCGACCACCGGACCGAGTATGCCGGCTTCCGCGCAGGCGTCGACCCCCTCGTCATCGGCGTTCGCCGCGTACAGGCAGCGGTAGCACGGCGAGTTCGGGTCGCGCGGGTCGACGACGGTCACCTGACCGTCGAAGCGGATCGCCGCGCCGGTGACCAGCGGGACGCCGGCGGACACGCAGGCGGCGTTGACCGCGAAGCGGGTCGGGAAGTTGTCGCTGCAGTCGACCACCACCGTGCACGCCGGTACCAGTGCGGCGAGATCCTCGGCGTCGAGCGCGTGCTCGATCGTGTCGATGCGGGCGTCCGGGTCGAGCGCGAGGCAGGCGGCGCGTGCCGAGTCGGTCTTGGCCATGCCGACGCGCGGCGTGGCGTGCGCGATCTGGCGTTGCAGGTTGGACAGCTCGACGGTGTCGAAATCGGCGAAGGTCAGGCGCCCGACACCGGCGGCGGCCAGGTACATCGCGACTGGCGAGCCGAGCCCGCCGAGCCCGACGACGAGCACGTGGGCCGCGCCCAGGCGAGCCTGTCCGGCGGCGCCGATCTGCGGCAGGGAGAGGTGGCGCGCGTGGCGGCGGTCGGCCGAGGGATCCATGGTGGGGAAGCATATCCCGCGTATCATCGTGGCGGTCATGAACTTCCTTGCCCATTCGGCGCTCGCGTTCGACGATCCCGCCCTGGTTGCCGGGCAGTTCGCCGGCGATTTCGTGCGCGGCGCGGACCTCGGACGCTTTCCCGCGCGCGTGGCGAGCGGCATCCGGCTCCACCGCCGCATCGACGCGTTCACCGACGCCCATCCGGCCGTCGTCGAGGCACGGCGATCGTTCGATCCCGACCTGAGACGGCATGCCGGTATCGTGATCGACGTGATCTTCGACCACCTGCTCGCGCGCGAGTGGCCGTCGCCGCACGGGCGGGACCTTCGCGCGCACGCGGCGTGGGTGGACGCGTCGCTGGTGGCGCACGCGGACTGCCTGCCACCCGCGCTGGCACGCTTTCGTGGCCACATCGCCCGCGAGGACGTGCTGGCCGGAAACCGGGACGCGACGAGCGTCGCGACGACGTTCGCGCGGCTGTCGCGACGCTCGCCGAGAATGGCACCGCTGGCGCTCGCCGCCGGGCAGGTCGGGCCGCTGGCCGAGCGTTTGCAGGAGGCGTTCCGGACACTCTGGCCCGAGCTGGAGCGGACCGCGTGCGAGCGGCTCGACGAGCTTCTGGCCGACGAACCGCCGGTGGGGGAGTGCGAGCGGGACGAGCGTGTCGCCGATGCGGCCGATGCCGGTGATCGACATCGGGTGGTGCCCGTGTCCGCCATGCCCGAGGTGGACGACGGACGGCGGCGGGACGAGCGGTGAAGGGGCGAGCGACGAAACGGCAAGCGACGAAACGGCGATCGATGGAACGGCAAGCGATGGAACGGCAAGCGATGGAACGGCAAGCGATGGAACGGCAAGCGATGGAACGGCGGACGATGAGCGGAAGCGGGCGATGAGCGGCAACGGTGGTGGCAAGGGCGGCAAGAACGAGGCGCGTGAGCTGACGCCCGCGGTGCTGCGCCCGGAGAAGTTCCGGCGCCCGGACGGGGCGAGCACGCCGCTCGGCAACCGCGAGCTCGGTTTCCTCGCCTTCGACGAACGCGTGCTCGCGCTCGCGAGCGACGAGCAGGTGCCGCTCCTCGAGCGCCTGCGCTTTCTCTGCATCTCGAGCAGCAACCTCGACGAGTTCTTCGAGGTGCGGGTCGCCGGCATCAAGCAGAAGATCCTCGGCGGCGTGGAGGGTGCGGGCATCGACGGGCTCTCTCCGCAGCAGGAGCTCAACGCGATCACCGCACGTGCGCACGCGCTCGTCGAGCGTCAGTACCGCCTGCTCAACGAGGTGCTCCTGCCGAGCCTGGCCGCCGAGGAGATCCTGTTCTACGCGCGTGACAGCTGGGACGTGCGCATGAGCGACTGGGTGCGACAGTACTTCGAGCGCGACATCGCGCCGGTACTGTCCCCGCTCGGGCTCGATCCCGCCCACCCGTTCCCCCGCCTGACGAACAAGAGCCTCACGTTCATCATCGACCTGAAGGGGCGCGACGCGTTCGGTCGCGATCCCGGGTTCGCGCTCGTGCGGGCGCCGCGCTCGTTGCCGCGCGTGATCGCCGTGCCGCCGGAGATCTGCGGCGTGCCGCACGGCTTCGTGTTCCTGTCGTCGATCGTGCACTCGCAGATCTCGTCGCTGTTCACCGGCATGGAACCGCTCGGCGTCTACCAGTTCAAGGTGACGCGGAACAGCGACCTGTACGTCTCGGAGGAGGAGGTGGCGAACCTCCGGCGCGCGCTCGAGAGCGAGCTGATGCAGCGGAACTTCGGCGAGGCGGTGCGTCTCGAGGTCGCGGCGAACTGCCCGCCGCGCATCGTCAAGTACCTCCAGCGGCAGTTCCGTCTCGCCGATGCCGACGTGTACCGCGTCGACGGACCGGTGAACCTCAACCGCCTCGTCTCGATTCCCGACGCGATCGATCGCCCGGACCTGAAGTACCCGCCGTTCAGCCCCCGCCTCGACACCGCGTTCGAGACCGGCTCGAACATCTTCGAGCTGATCGCGCAGCGCTCGCCGGTGGTCTTCCACCACCCCTACGAGTCCTACGTGCCGGTCATCGAGCTCGTGCGCCAGGCGGCCTCCGACCCGGACGTGCTGGCGATCAAGCAGACCTTGTATCGCACCGGGGAGCGCTCGCTGTTCGTGCAGGCGCTGATGGAGGCGTCACGGCTCGGCAAGGACGTCACCGTCGTCATCGAGCTGCGCGCGCGCTTCGACGAGGAGGCGAACATCCATCTCGCCAACCGGTTGCAGGAGGCGGGCATCCAGGTCGTCTACGGCGTCGTCGGGTTCAAGACGCACGCGAAGATGCTGCTCGTCGTCCGCCGCGAGAAGAATCGCCTCGTGAAGTACGTGCACGTCGGCACCGGGAACTACCACGCGACCACCGCGCGCGCCTACACCGACGTGAGCATCCTGTCCTCGAGCAAGCAGCTGACCGACGACGTGCACAAGGTGTTCATGCAGCTGACCGGTCTCGGTCAGGCGCTCGACATGAAGCAGATCGTGCAGGCGCCGTTCGCGCTGCACTCCTTCGTGCTGGCACGCATCGCCGACGAGAAGGCGATCAGCGAGGCGGGCGGGCAGGGGCACGTGGTCGCGCGCATGAACTCGCTGGTCGACGCGGGCGTCATCAGCGCGCTCTACGACGCCTCGCGGGCGGGCGTGCGCGTCGAGCTGGTCGTGCGTGGCATCTGCATGCTGAAGGCACAGGTACCCGGGCTCTCGGAGAACATCCGCGTGGTCTCGGTGCTCGGTCGCTTCCTCGAGCACTCGCGCGTGTTCTGGTTCGGCGGGGGCGGCAAGGAGTCGCTCTACATCTCGAGCGCCGACTGGATGCCGAGGAACTTCTTCAACCGGGTCGAGATCGCCGTGCCGGTCGAGGGCGATGCGCGCCGCCGCATCAAGGAGGAGTGTCTCGACGTCTACCTTCGCGACGACGCGTTCGCCTGGGACATGGACGCGAGCGGCGACTACGTCCGGCGCGTGCCTGCCGACGGTATCGCCTTCAGTGCGCAGAAGGCGCTGATCGAGAAGCTCGACAGCAGCTATCCGCACGACTGACGCGCCCGGCGGTGACCCGCCCGTGCCCGGCGAGGTCCCGGTGGGTGACGATGTCCGCGTAGCCGTGGCGGGCGAACGAGGCGCGCACGGACGCTCCCTGCTCGAAGCCGTGTTCGAGCAGCACGTGTCCTCCCGGACGCACGACGCGCGGCCCCTCGGCGACGAGTCGCTCCAGGGCGGCGAGCCCGTCATCCGCGGCCACGAGTGCCGCGCGCGGCTCGGCGACGAGGTCCGGGAGGTGCGGGTCGTCGGCGGCGAGGTAGGGCGGGTTCGAGACGAGCAGCGCGACCCGCGCGTCGCCGACGGCGTCGAGCCAGTCGCCGCGGGCGAACGCGATGCGCGCGGGTGCCAGATGTCGCGCCGCGTTGCGCGCCGCCACCGCGAGCGCGTTCGCGTGCAGGTCGGTCGCGACGACCGGGTTCGGGCGCTCGCGGGCGATGGCGATCGCCACGGCACCCGAACCGGTCCCGACCTCCAGCACGAGCCCGTCGACATCGCCCGCGAGCGTCGCGAGCGCGCGCTCGACCAGGGTCTCGGTATCGGGGCGGGGTATCAGCACGGCCGGGCCGACCTCGAGGGCGAGCGACCAGAACTCTCGCGTGCCGACGACGTAGGCGGCCGGCTCGCCCGCGAGGCGGCGGCGCAAGAGTCGCTCCAGTTCGGCGACGTCTCCCCGGGAGAGCGAGGCTTCGGGCCGGGCCACGACCGCCGCACGGCCGCGACCGGTGACGTGATGGAGCAGGCACTCGGCGTCGAGCCTGGCCTCGGCGTCCGCGCGGCGGGCCGTTCCCTCGTCGGCCGCGGCGGCGAGGCGCGCCGTCGTCGTCCGCAGCCAGTCGCCGACCGTGACGGCCTCCGCGTCGTCCGCGCTCAGTCGCCGAACTCCGCGAGCAGCTCCGCCTGGTGTTCGGCGGTCAGCGGGCCGACCACTTCGTCGAGGTTGCCCGCGAGCACTTCCTCGAGCTTGTAGAGCGTCAGGTTGATGCGGTGATCGGTCAACCGTCCCTGCGGGAAGTTGTAGGTGCGGATGCGCTCGGAGCGATCCCCGGAACCGACCTGGAGCTTGCGCGACTCGCTGGTCGCCGCGTGCTGACGGCTCCGCTCGGCGTCGAGCAGTCGCGCCTGCAGGAGCGCCAGCGCCTTCGCCCGGTTCTTGTGCTGGGAGCGTTCCTCCTGGCACTCGACCACGGTGCCGGTGGGAAGATGCGTCAGGCGGATCGCCGAGTCCGTCTTGTTGACGTGCTGGCCGCCGGCGCCGGACGCGCGAAAGGTATCGACGCGCAGGTCGGACGGGTCGATCTCGATCGCCGCGACATCGTCCGCCTCGGGCAGGATCGCGACGGTCGCCGCCGAGGTGTGCACGCGGCCCTGACTCTCGGTCTCGGGCACGCGCTGCACGCGATGCGCGCCGGACTCGAACTTGAGGCGCGAGAACACGCCGTCGCCCGCGAGGCGCACGACGACCTCGCGATAGCCCCCCTGCTCGCCGACCCGCTCGCTGACGATCTCGCGCCGCCAGCCACGGTTCTCGGCGTAGCGCAGGTACATCTTCAGGAGATCCCCGGCGAACAGCGCGGCCTCGTCGCCGCCGGTACCGGCGCGGATCTCGAGAAAGGCGTTCTGGGCATCGCGCGGGTCGCTCGGCAGCAGCAGGAGCTGCAGGTCGCGCTCGAGCGTCTCGAGCCGATCCTCGAGCGCCGGCAGTTCCTCCTCGCCCATCGCCCGCATCTCGGGGTCCGGGTCCTTCGCCATCTCGCGCGCACCGTCGAGCGCGTCGTGCGAGCGGCGGTAGTCGTCGAAGGCGCCGACGACGGGCTCCAGACGCGAGTACTCGCGCGACAGCTCGCGGAACCGGTCCTGGTCCCCGATGACGTCGGGCTCGCCGAGCAGCGCGGCGATCTCCTCGTGACGTTCGGCGACGCTCTCGAGTCGGGCCCGGATCGATGCCTTCACGCGCGCCGCTTCACGAAGCCGACCAGCCACGGCACGACCCTCGGCGGACGAGGCGCGCCCGTCATCGGGTCTCGCCCGGCCGAAGCGGACCGAGCAGGGCGTTCGCCGCCTCGACGAACGAGGTGTCGCCGGCCTCCGCCGCTTCCCTGAGCCGCGCGGTGGGGACGTGCATGATCCGGTTGGCGAGCCCGTGGGCGAGCTTCTCGATCACCACGGCGGGGTCCTTGCCGGCGCCGAGCTCGCGCTGGGCCCGGACGAGCATCTCGGCGCGCACGCCGTCGACCCGCTCGCGGTAGCCGCGGATCGTGTCGTTGGCCCCGAGCGCGCGCAGCCGTCGCATGTACAGCTCGACCTGGTTCCTGACGATCTCCTCGGCCTCGTCGGCCGCGGCCCGGCGGGAGTCGCGGTTCTCGTCGATGACCGCCTGCAGGTCGTCGACGGTGTACAGGAAGACGCCGTCGAGTTTCGCCGCCTCGGTCTCGACGTCGCGCGGCACGGCGATGTCGACGACCAGCATCGAGCGGAAGCGCCGCGCCTTCAGAGCGTTCTCGAGCGCACCCTTGCCGAGGATCGGCAGCGGCGAGCCGGTGGAGCTGATGACGATGTCCGCACGGTGCAGGACCTCGGGGATCGCGCCGAGCGCGAGCGCCTCGCCGCCGGTCTCGAGGGCGAGCGCCTCGGCGCGGTCGACCGTGCGGTTGGCGATCAGGAGCTTGCCGATGCCCGCACCGACGAGATGGCGCGCGGCGAGCTGGATCGTCTCGCCGGCACCGATCAGGAGGGCGGTGTGCTTGCCGAGGTCGGCGAAGATCTGGCGCGAGAGGCTCACGGCGGCGAACGCGACCGACACGGGGCTCGCGCCGATGGCGGTGTCGGTGCGCACCTGCTTGGCGACCGAGAAGACGCTCTGGAACAGCGGCGACAGCGCGTTGCCGACGGTGCCCGCGGAGGTCGCGTCACGGTAGGCGCGCTTGATCTGGCCGAGAATCTGCGGCTCGCCGAGCACCATCGAGTCGAGCCCGCTCGCCACCCGCATCAGATGATGGACCGCGTCGCGGTCGCTGTGCAGGAACAGGTAGTCGTCGACCCGGCGCGAGCCGAGATCGAGATGGGCGTGCATCCAGTCGACGACGACGGCGTCCACCGAGGAGTTGGCACGCGTCCCGCAGTAGATCTCGGTGCGGTTGCAGGTCGACAAGATCGCCGCCTCCTCGACCGCATCGACACCGGTCAGCGTGATGAGCGCATCACCCAGCCGCTCTTCCCCGATCGCTGCTCGCTCGCGGATGTCCACCGGCGCGGTGTGATGATTGAGGCCGAGCGCGAGGAGCGACATGATGGGCGCATGGTAGCAAAACTCCCGTGTGTTCCCGCGCGGTTACACTGGATGATCGCCGATGACGTATCGGTACCGGACACCCGTCACGCCTGCGGAGAACGCGCTCGATGAGATCCCTGCCCGAAGCCGCGCCGCTCGCGCTCGAGAGTCGTCCGGCGAGTCCGGGCACGTGCCGCGCTCCGGCCTGTCGGGGCGCGGCGCCCCGTACATCCCGGCACGGCGTCCGCGCCGCCGGTCGCGTGCTGTCGGGCGTGGCGCTCGCCGTGCTGCTCGGCTGCAGCGCGATGCCGATGACCCCCGGCATCGCGCGGGCCGACGAGGTGGCCGGCGATCCGGTGGCCGATCCCCGCCCGTTCGACGGCGACCTGATGTACGAGCTGATGATCGCCGAGCTGGCCGGACGGCGCGGGCAGCTCGACGTGGCGACGGAAGGGTATCTGGCGGCGGCGATCCGGAGCGACGATCCGCGCGTGGCCGATCGGGCGGCGCGTCTGGCGATGTTCGGCCGACGCTGGCCGGACGCCGAGCGCGCGGCCCGCCGCTGGATCGAGCTCGATGGCGAGGCGCGTGACGCGCGCGAAGTGCTGGCCCGCGCATTGCTCCTGCAAGGGAACGACGCCGGCGCCGCGGCGGAATACGTCGCGCTGGTCGGCATGGTGGCGGCGAGCGACGGGTCGGAAGCCGCCGAGACGACGGCCGACGGCAGCGGGGACGCTCCGCCGCCGACGCGTGCCGAGGTGCTGCGCGGGCTGTTCGGCACGCTCGGCGAAGAGGATCCGGCACGTGCCGCGGTGGTCATGCAGGCACTCGCCGAGGCCTATCCCGAAGAGGCCGAGGCGCACCTCGGCGTCGCCCGCCTGGCCCTCGCGGCGAACGATCGCGAGGCGGCGCTCGAGGCCGTCGAACGGGCGCTCGCGCGCGACGCCGGCAACGCCGACGGCCAGCTCATCCGCGCTCGCGTGCTCCTCGCCTCGGGGCGTGCCGACGACGCGTTCGACGGTCTGGACACGGCGGTCGAGGCGAATGCCGACGACGTCCCGCTGCGTCTCGGACGCGCTCGTCTGCTCGCCGAGGCCGGGCGCTCCGAGGATGCGCTGGCCGAGTTCGAACGTCTGCACGAACTCGCGCCGGACGACGGGGACGTGCTGCTGACGATCGGGTTGCTCGCGCTCGAGGCCGGTCGCGTCGATCCCGCCCGGCGCTATCTCGAGAGTCTGCTCGCGAGCGGCGCGCACGCCGATCAGGCGAACTTCTACCTCGCCCGGATCGACGACGACGCGGATGCGCGAGCGTCGGCGATCGATCGATACGAGGCGGTCGGACCGGGTCCGCTGTACGCCGACGCGCGCATCCGGGCGGCCGAGCTGCTCGCCCTCGGCGGCGATCTCCAGATCGGGCGCGAGCGTCTCGAGAGCCTGGCGGCGGAGATTCCCGACCCGTCCCTGGCGCCGCGGCTGCTCGTCGCCGAAAGCCGCATGCTCCAGCAGGCGGGGGAATCGGCCGCCGCGGTCGACGTGCTCAGCGGCGGGCTGGAGCGCTTTCCCGAGGACCCGAACCTCCTGTACGCACGGGCCCTCGCGGCCGACGGTGCCGGCGATCCGGACACGCTCGAACGGGATCTGGCGCGGCTCATCGAGATGGAGCCGGACAACGCGCATGCGCTGAACGCGCTCGGTTACCACCTCGCGGACGCCGATCGCCGGCTCGACGAGGCGGCGACCTATCTCGAGAAGGCCGTCGCGCTCGAACCCGATGACGCGGCGATTCTCGACAGTCTCGGGTGGCTCCGCTATCGCCAGGGCGAGCTCGCCGAGGCGGAGGAGCTTCTGCGGCGGGCGCTCGCGCTCTACCCGGATGGCGAGATCGCCGCCCATCTCGGCGAGGTGCTCTGGATGCGCGGCGATCGTGACGCGGCCCGCGCGGTCTGGGACGAGGCGCTGGTGGAGTCGCCGGAGCACGAAGTCCTGCAGCGCGTGATGAAGAAGTTCGTGTCCGAATGAGGCTGGCCGGCCGTCGCCGGGCCGGCACCGCGCCGCTCGTCCCGTCGATCGCGATGGTGGTGGCGGCGGCGCTCGGCACGGCCTGCGTCGCCCCGTCCGCCGCCCCTCCCGGTGCGGACATCGACCCCGCGGTGCTGGCCGCGCGACATGACGCGGCCGTGCTGGCGTTCGACGACTTCCGCGTGCGCGGCGGACTCGGGATCTGGAACGACGAGCGGTCGATCACCGCGCGCATCGACTGGTACCAGCGCGACGACACGCTGGACGTCGGTCTCGTCGGGCCGCTCGGGCTCGGCAGCGCGCGACTCGTGCGGACGGGGGGCGTCGCCAGCCTGACGCGGGGCGACTCGCCGCCGATCACCGGTCGCTCGGCCGACGAGGTGCTGCAGCGAGCGCTCGGCCTGGCGACACCGGTGCCGCTCGATCAGCTCGCACTGTGGCTTCGCGGCCTGCCCGGCGACGCGCGTGATGTGCGTCGCGATGCCCGGGGGCGGCTCGAGTCGCTGCGCTGGCGCGACGCGGGGGGCACGACCTGGCAGGCACGCGTGCTCGACTGGACGACGCTCGACGGACTCGACCTGCCGGCACTCGTCTCGGCGCGCGGCGCCGATCATCGCCTGCGGCTGGTCTTGCGCGACTGGTCGGCCGGCGACGTCGCGGACGGGCCCGCGGCGGGTGCCACCGACGGCGACGAATTGACACCCGCGGGGACCCGGCGCGAGGTGCCGGGATCGGCTGCCGCCGACGGCGCGAAACGGCGTTCGATCCCGGGTCGCTGACGAGCCGTCCCGGTATCCCGGGCCGTCCGGGAACGGCGTTCGGCTTGGCCCGCGGGGAGCCTCGGCGTTACACTACGATGTCGGGGCCGCTCGGGCGAGCGCGGCCGAAACGCTCACTGCCACGCAAAAGGAATCACGTTGACCATCAACTGGCTGGCTCCGGCCAAGATCAATCTGTTCCTTCACGTCACCGGGCGGCGCGGCGACGGCTACCACACGCTCCAGACCCTCTACCAGTTCGTCGACCTGTGCGACGTGCTGCAGTTCGCCGTGCGCGAGGACAACGAGATCCGGCTGACGAGCGACTTCGACGAGGTGCCGCCCGAGAACAATCTCGTCGTGCGCGCCGCGCGCGCCCTGCAGCAGCACTCGGGCACGCGCGCCGGTACGGACATCACGCTGAAGAAGGTCATCCCGACCGGCGGCGGTCTCGGTGGCGGCAGCTCCGATGCGGCGACGACGCTGGTCGCGTTGAACGAGTTCTGGCGCCTCGGGCTGAGCATCAAGGAACTGGCCGAGATCGGCGTCACCGTCAGTGCGGACGTGCCGGTGTTCGTGCACGGGCAGGCGAGCTGGGCGGAAGGCATCGGCGACAAGCTCACGCCGGTGGCGCCCGCGGAGCCGTGGTACCTGATCGTCAACCCGAACGTGCAGGTGTCGACCGCGGCGCTGTTCGACGCCCCGGAATTGACACGTAACATCAGCCCCATCACAATACGGGACTACATGGACGAGCGGAGTCGGAACGTCTTCGAGCCGGTCGTCGTCACCCGCTTTCCGGAGGTGCGAGCCGCGCTCGACTGGCTCAGGCGCAACCACCGCGGGTACCGTGCGAGAATGAGCGGCACGGGAGCATGCGTGTTCACCGCCTTCGAGACGGAAGCGGAGTCGCGTGCGCTGGCGGATCGTCTGCCGAAGGGCATGACGGGGTTCGTGGTCAAGGGAAGGAACGCGTCGCCGCTGTACGATTTCGCCGGCTGACGCGATACGCGAGAGCGTCTCCCGACGGGGGCGTGATCGGGAAGGAGCGACGACGGTGCGGGCGTGGAGCGCGGGTCGTCGACACAACAGGGCCGTCGCCAAGCGGTTAAGGCACCGGGTTTTGATCCCGGCATTCGGAGGTTCGAATCCTCCCGGCCCTGCCATCATTCGTCCTGCCGTTGTTCCGTGGCCGTCGTCTCGCGAAGGCCCCCCTCGAGCCCGGGCCCGATGCGCGAACGCAGACTGATGATCTTCGGGGGCAATGCCAACCCCGAACTGACGAGAAAGATCGCGGCTTACCTGCAGCAGCCGCTCGGCAAGGTCCAGCTGACCCGCTTCAGCGACGGCGAGACCGCCGTCGAGATCCTGGAGAACGTGCGCGGCGGCGACATCTTCATCGTCCAGCCGTTCTGCAAGCCCACCAACGACAACCTGATGGACCTGCTGGTCATGGTCGATGCAGTGCGTCGTGCCTCGGCCGATCGCATCACGGCCGTCGTTCCCTACTACGGCTACGCGCGTCAGGACCGGCGCGTGCGCTCTGCCCGGGTGCCGATCACCGCCAAGCTCGTCGCCAACATGCTTTCCGTCGCGGGCGTCGATCGCGTGCTCACCGTCGACGTGCATGCCGAGCAGATCCAGGGATTCTTCGACATTCCGGTCGACAACGTCTACGCCTCGCCACTGCTGCTGCTGGACATCTGGCGCCAGAAGCACGCCAGCCTCGTGGTCGTCTCCCCGGACGTCGGCGGCGTGGTGCGTGCACGGGCGATCGCCAAGCAGCTCGACGACGCGGATCTCGCGATCATCGACAAGCGTCGACCCCAGGCGAACCAGGCGCAGGTGATGCACATCATCGGCGACGTCGAGGGACGTACCTGCGTGATCATCGACGACATGGTCGATACCGCCGGCACCCTGTGCAAGGCGGCCGAGGCGCTGAAGCAGCACGGTGCGGTCAAGGTCGTCGCGCTCGCCACCCATCCGGTGCTCTCCGGCCCGGCGATCGACAACCTCACGTCCTCCGAGCTCGACGAGCTGGTCGTCACCGACACGATCCCGCTGTCCGACGCCGCCCGCGCCTGCGGCCGCATCCGTCAGCTCTCGGTCGCCGACCTCCTCGGCGAGACCATCCGCCGCATCCACGAGGACGAGTCCGTCAGCTCCGTCTACATGGACTAGAGACTCCCCGGGCCTCCGGGTCGGACCCCTCGGGGTCCGACCCTCCCGGTTTCGGCCCTGTCGGATCGAGCCCCGCCGTCGGACCCCTCCTCGGCAGGATCCGAGCAGGACGGTTCCGACCCTCGGCTCGACCCGGCGTCCCGAAAACCGGGAGAGTCGGACCGCCAGCGGTCCGACCCGTCGGGGTTCCTTGAGGTATACTCCGCCGGCTCTGCCTGGTCGCGGGCAGGGAGCGGCGCGTCGGGTCCGGCGCCGTCGTCAACAACCACCCTCCGGAGAACTCACATGTCGGACGAAATCAACGTCCACGCGGAGTCGCGCAACGTGTTCGGGAAAGGTGCGAGCCGCCGCCTGCGTCGCGAGAACCTCGTCCCCGCCGTCGTCTACGGCGACGGCAAGGACCCGCAATCGATCCAGCTGAAGCACAACGAGGTCGTCAAGCACCTCGAGAACGAAGCCTTCTACTCCCAGCTCCTCGCCCTCGACGTCGACGGTGGCGAGTCCGTGCGCACGATCCTCAAGGACGTGCAGCGCCATCCCTACCGCCAGCAGATCCTGCACATGGATTTCCTGCGCGTCACGGCCGGTGCCGAGCTGCAGGTCAACGTGCCGCTGCACTACATCGGCGAGGACGTCGCTCCCGGCGTCAAGAACGAGAACGGCATCGTCACGCACAACGACAACGAGGTCACCGTGGCCTGTCGTCCGCGCGACATCCCGTCGCACATCGAGATCGACATGTCGAACATGTCCATCGGCGACTCCGTGCACCTGTCCGACCTGGTCATGCCCGAGGGCGTGCGGCTGGTCGATCTCGTCGAGAAGGGTGACGACAGCGACCGCGTCGTCGCCGCCGTGCTCGCGCCGCGCGTCGAGGTCGATCCGGAAGAGCAGGCGGACGAGGAGGTCGGCGAGTCGCCGGTCGAGGGCGGCGAGGAGCCCGCCGTCGGCGATGGCGAGAGCGACGGCGACGATTGACCCGTCGGCGTCCGGGCGGGCAGCGACTTGCCGTGCCGCCCGGACGCCTCGCCTGTCGGACGAGCCAAGCGACCGGATGAGCGCACATGCCGGGTGAGCGGATAGGGTTCGAGCTCGTCGTCGGCCTCGGTAACCCGGGGCCCGAATACGCGGCCACCCGTCACAACGCGGGCTTCTGGTTCGCGGAGGAGTTCGCGCGGGAGCGCGGTGGCGCACCGACGCTGGACAAGCGATTCTTCGCCCGTACCGGATCGGTGCTCGTCGGCGGGCGCAAGGTGCATGTCGCGATGCCGTGGAACTACATGAACAACAGCGGCCAGGGCGCGGCCGCCATCGCCCGGTTCTACAAGATCGACCCCACGAAGGTGCTGATCGCTCACGACGAGCTGGACCTTCCTCCCGGGGAGATCCGCCTGAAGCGCGGGGGCGGTCACGGCGGGCACAACGGGCTCCGGGACATCGTCCCGAAGCTCGGCTCGAGCGATTTCTGGCGCCTGCGCATCGGCATCGGTCATCCGGGTCACAAGAGCGCGGTGTCGGGTTACGTGCTCAGGCGTGCGCCGCAGGATCGGCAGCGGCTGATGGAGGAAGCGATCGAGCTGGCGCTGCGCGAGGCGGACACGATCGTGGACGGCGACATCAACGTCGCGATGAAGACACTGAACGGCCACCGCCCGAACGCGAACTGAGCGGTCCGGCGGTCCGGGGCGGTCCGGCGGCCCTGCGGCCCGGCGGTCCGTCTCCGGCCGACACACCTTCCGAGAGCTCCGAACGATGGGATTCAAGTGCGCGATCGTCGGGCTGCCGAACGTCGGCAAGTCCACGCTGTTCAACGCGTTGACCAAGGCGGAGATCGCGGCCGAGAACTACCCGTTCTGCACGATCGAGCCGAACGTCGGCATCGTCCCGGTGCCCGATCCGCGTCTCGACGCGCTCGCCGCCATCGTGAAGCCGCAACGCATCCTGCCGACGGCGATGGAGTTCGTCGACATCGCCGGCCTGGTCGCCGGGGCCTCGAAGGGCGAGGGGCTCGGCAACCAGTTCCTCGGCAACATCCGCGAGACCGACGCGATCGCCCACGTCGTGCGCTGCTTCAGCGACGACGACGTCATCCATGTCGCGGGCAAGGTCGACCCGCTCGACGACATCGCGACGATCGATACCGAGCTCCTGCTCGCCGACGTCGAGACCGTCGACAAGGCGATCCAGCGGGTGGGCAAGATGGCCAAGTCCGCCAACAAGGAGGCGATCGCCGAGAAGGCCTTCCTGGAGCGGCTCGGTGCGGAGCTGAACGAGGGTCGCCCGGCCCGGGCGCTCGAATTCACCGAGGCCGAGCGCGGCTGGCTGCGGCACCTGCATCTCCTCACCGTCAAGCCGACCATGTACATCGCCAACGTGGACGAGGGCGGCTTCGAGGACAACCCGCTTCTCGACGCGCTGCGCGAGCATGCCGCGTCCGAGGGGGCCGAGGTCGTGCCGGTCTGCGCCGCGATCGAGGCGGAGATCGTGCAGCTGGAGGAGGACGAGAAGGCCGAGTTCCTCGCCGAGATGGGGCTCGAGGAACCGGGACTGAATCGCGTCATCCGTGCCGGCTACGCGCTGCTCGGCCTGCAGACCTTCTTCACCGCGGGCGAGAAGGAGGTGCGTGCCTGGACCGTCCGCGCCGGAGCGACGGCACCGCAGGGCGCGGGGCGCATCCACACCGATTTCGAGAAGGGCTTCATCCGCGCCGAGGTCGTCGGCTACGACGCCTACGTCGACAACGGCGGGGAGAGCGGCGCGAAGGAAGCCGGCAAGTGGCGGCTCGAGGGAAAGGAATACCTCATGCGCGAGGGCGATGTCGTGCACTTCCGCTTCAACGTCTGAGTCGCCGCCGCCCGGTCGTCGACGGCATCCGGCGCGAAGCGCGCGTTCATGGCGGGCACGGCACGTCGGAGCGGCGGATCCAGGGTGACTTCGGGATCGACCATCGTCATTCGCCACTCCGCTCGCTCGGTCTGAACAGCCCTCCCTCGGTCAACAGCACGACCCCCGTGGCCGCGACGGCGAGTGCGGTGAAGCCGACGAGCAGCGGCACCGTGGTGCCGTCGTAGCGCTGCCCGATGTAGAGCCCGATCAGTGCGCCGCCGAGCGTGCTGATGCACCCCTGCACCGAGGAGGCCGTGCCGGCGATGTGTCCGACCGGCTCCATCGCCATCGCCCCGAAGTTCGACGCGGTCAGCCCGAAGCAGAACATCGTCGCCCCGAGCAGCACCGAGAACGAGACGAGCGTCTGCACGCCGGCGAGCGCGGTGACGAGGTTCAGCGCGCAGAGCGTGGCGAAGCCGAGGATCGCCGCGTGGGAGACCCGTCGCGTGCCGAGCCGCTCGACGATGCGCGAGTTCAGGTACGAGGCGACGGCCATGCACAGGGCGATCCCCGCGAACACCAGCGTGAACGCGTCGGGGATCTCGAACACGTCGCTGAAGATCTGCTGGGCGGAGTTGATGAATCCGAACAGCGAGCCGAGCACCAGCGTCATCGCGAGCGCGTAGCCGATCGAGTGGCGCGTCCTGACCACCTCGAGGAACGCCGCGCCGATCCGCGCCGGGGACAGCGGCAGGCGATGCTCCTCGCGCAGCGACTCCGGCAATCGCGCCAGCGCCCAGAGCAGCAGTAGCGAGGACAGCGACGCGAGCAGCGCGAAGATCCACTGCCAGGAGGCGATCAGGATGATGCCCTGTCCGAGCGTGGGGGCGATCACCGGTGCCGCGAGGAACACGATGAAGATCAGCGACGTGACGCTCGCCATGCGCCGACCGCTGTAGTTGTCGCGCACGATCGCGATCGTCAGGGTGCGGGTCGCCGCCGCGCCGATCCCCTGCAGCACGCGTGTCAGCAGAAGCGCCTCGAAGGTCGTCGTGAACAGCGCCGCGACGCTGAACAGGGCGTAGAGGGCGACGCCGGCGAGCAGCGGGCCGCGTCGCCCGAAACGGTCGGAGACCGGTCCGAAGAAGATCTGGAAGGCGCCGAAACCGAGCAGGTACGCCGTCACGACGAGCTGGGGACGGTTCGCCTCGACGAGGCCGTACTCGTCGCCGATCAGCGGCAGGGCGGGCAGCATCGAGTCGATCGCCAGGCCGTTCAGCGCCATGAACCCGGCCATCATGAACACGAACGCGCCGAAGCCGAGCCCCGGATGGGGTACGTCGGTGGCGGGAGCGGAGGGGCTCAAGGGTCCGCGTCCTCGACGAAGGTGATGTCGACCGGCTCGTCGGTGATGAAGAACGCGGTCACGGGTTACGTCGCCGTGGCGCCGAGCGTGCCGACGACGCCTTCCTCGTACCGGACGAAGTCGCCTTGCCGGTCTCTAGAGTAGCCGCTCGAGCGTGCGCCCCGGCGCCATGCCGTTGCCGATGACGACGAGTCGCTCGCTCACGACGCCTCTTCCAGGGTGGCGGGCACGGTGGTGGCCGGGGATGTGGGAACGACCGGGGACGGGTTGGCCGACGCGGCGTTCGCCACGCGTGCCGCCCGCCGTCCGGCGATCGCCTCGATGACCTCGGGTGCCGGATCGGCTCCGCCCTCGTAGGCTTCGAGGAAGTCGAGCAGCTCCTCGCGATAGGCGTAGTAGTCCGGGTGGGAGAGCAGGGCCTCACGGGTGCGCGGTCGCGGCAGGTCGACCGTCATGACGTTGCCGACCCGAGCCTCGGGTCCGTTCGACATCATGACGACGCGATCGGCGAGCAGGATAGCCTCGTCGACGTCGTGGGTCACGCAGATCGCCGTCACCTTCGTGCGCGCCCAGACGTCCATCAGCACGTCCTGCAGCTCCCAGCGAGTCAGGCTGTCGAGCATGCCGAACGGCTCGTCGAGTAGCAGCAGCTTCGGCGACAGCGCGAACGCGCGGGCGATGCCGACGCGCTGCTGCATGCCGTTGGAGAGCTCGGCGGCGCGACGGTGCATCGAGTCGGCCAGTCCCACCCGTTCCAGGTAGTACTCGACGACGTCGCGGCGCTCGGCACGCGACGCGTGCGGATAGACGCGCGAGACGCCGAGCGCGACGTTCTCGTGCGCCGTCATCCACGGCATCAGCGACGGTGCCTGGAACACGACGGCGCGATCGGGTCCGGCGTCGGTGACGTGCAGTCCGTCGAGGACGATACCGCCGTCGCTGATAGGGTTCAGGCCGGCCGTCATCGACAGCACCGTGGACTTGCCGCATCCCGAGTGGCCGATAAGCGTGACGAACTCACCCTTGTTCATCGCGAGCTCGAAGCCGTCGACGACGTGCAGCGGTCCGTCCGGGGTGGGATAGGTCTTGCCGACCTCGCTGAACTGCAGGTAGCGCGACTCGCGCGCGCTGGCGGACGCCTGCCGCACGGCATCGGGCAGCGACGACTTCGTCGTGTCCGACAGCTTCTGTCCGGGTCGGATCGGCACGACGTTCGGCGGCTCGGTGCGGGCGGACGCATCATCGACGCCCGTCTCGTTCAGCGACATCAGGTAGCGGGTGATGTCGCCGCGCAGACGGATGTAGCTCTCGTCGTGGTTCATCGCCGCGCGCTCGCGCGGGCGGGCCAGCGTGACCGGAAACTCGCGCCCGAACGTCGCCGCCGGCGCCTGGGTCAGCGCGATGACGCGATCGCCGAGCAGGATCGCCTCGTCGACGTCGTTGGTGATCAGCACGATGGTGCGCTTCTCGCGGCTCGAGATGTCGGCCAGCTCGTCCTGCAACCGTGCGCGCGTCAGCGCGTCGAGCGCGGACAGCGGTTCGTCGAGCAGCAGGACCTCCGGCTGCATGGCGAGCGCGCGGGCGAGCGAGACGCGCTGACGCATGCCACCCGACAGTTCCGCCGGTCGGCGGTCGCGTGCGTGCGAGAGGCCCACCATGTCGATGTAGTGGGTCACGCGCTTGCGCCGATCGCGACGCGACAGCCCGCGGGCGACGCCGTCGACCGCCAGGGCGACGTTGCCCTCGACCGTCAGCCACGGCATCAGGGAATAGGATTGGAACACGACACCACGGTCGGGGTGCGGTCCGTCGACCTCGCGCCCGCGGTGGATCACGCCGCCGCGGTCAGGCTTCTCGAGACCGGCGAGGAGCGAGATCAACGTGCTCTTGCCCGCGCCGGAGAAGCCGAGAATCGCGACGAACTCGCCTTCCTCGACCCTCAGGTCGAGCCCGGCGAGAACCTCGTGGCGCGTGTCCCCGATCCCGTAGCCCTTGGCCAGATCGCTCAGTTCCAGAATGGCGCTCATCGTCGTTCCTCTCGTCAGCGGTTGGCGGTGAACGTGAAGGCACTCTGCAGGGCGTACATGACCCGGTCGAGCAGGAAGCCGATCGCCCCGATCGTCAGCACGGCGAGCATGATCCGCGCGAGCGAGTCCGACGAGCCGTTCTGGAACTCGTCCCAGACGAACTTCCCGAGTCCGGGGTTCTGGGCGAGCATCTCGGCGGCGATCAGCACCATCCAGCCGACGCCGAGCGACAGGCGAAGGCCGGTGAAGATCAGCGGCAGCGCCGAGGGCAGCACGACCTTCGTGACCTTCTGCCAGGTCGAGAGCTGCAGCACGCGGCCGACGTTCATCAGGTCCTTGTCGACCGAGGCGACACCGAGCGCCGTGTTGATCAGCGTCGGCCACAACGAACACAAGGTCACCGTGATCGCCGAGACCACGAGCGCCTTCGGAAGCAGGTCGCTCGGGTTCAGGTACAGCGCCGAGACCACCATCGTCACGATCGGCAGCCAGGCGAGCGGGGACACCGGCTTGAACAGCTGGATCAGCGGGTTCAACGCGCCGCTCACCGTCCGGGACAGACCCGAGGCGATGCCGAGCGGCACGGCGATCAGGGTCGCGATGCCGAAGCCGAGCGCCACGGTGCCGAGCGAGGTCAGGATCTGGTCGATGTAGGTCGGCTTGCCGGTGTAGGCGCGCACCTTGACCTTGTCGGCCCGACCGTCGGCGACGAGCTTGGCGTTCCGCACTTCCTGACGCTCGGCGAAGGCGACCGCCTTGTCGCGCTCGCGCAGATGGTCCTGCCACAGCACGTCCACCTGCGCGAACACCGCCGCGGGACCCGGGATCGCCCCGAGCGACGTCTGCACCTTCGGCGCGAGCACGGCCCAGGCACCGAGGAACAGCGCGATGCCCAGGAGCGGGATCACGAGGCGGTGCTTGAGCTCGCCCATCTGCGCGCGCGGGTCGTCGCCCGTGGCGATCCTCAGCGGCGGCAGGAGCCAGCCGAGTCCGATCGCCTCGAGCGTGGTCGCCGAGCGCTCGATCGTGCGTCGCGTGCGGGAGGGTCCTTCGCGAGTGGCGGGCGCCGCGGCGCCCGCCGAAGCCGGTGTCGCGCTCATCAGCTGCCGACCTCGGGGCTCGACGCCTTCAGCCCGATCTCGAGCGACTCGAGATACGCGTTCGGCGTCCGCCCGTCATAGGTGATCTTGTCGAGGAACTCGTCCGTCGGCTCGCGGTAGCCGTCGCTCTCCCACGGGAAGTCGGCCTCGTCGGCGTTGCCTTCCTCGACCAGCAGCCGCGCCGCCTCGAGATAGGTGTCGGGCAGGTAGACGGAGCGCGCCGTCTCGTCGTACCAGTCGTCTCCCCTGTGCTCGCCGATCTGACCCCAGCGGCGCATCTGGGACAGGTACCAGACGGCATCCGAGTAGTAGGGATAGGTCGCGTAGTAGCGGAAGAAGACGTTGAAGTCCGGCACGTCGCGAACGTCACCCTTCTCGTACTCGAACGTGCCGGTCATCGAGGCGCCGATGACCTCGGCGTCGGCACCGACGTACTCGGATCGGGCCAGCATCTCGACAGCCTCGGGACGGTTGGCGTTGTCGTTCTCGTCGAGCCAGATGGCCGCCCGGATCAGCGCCTTGGTCAGCGCGAGCGTCGTGTTCGGGTTCTCCTCGGTGAACGCCTTCGTGAGTCCGAACACCTTCTCGGGGTTGTTCTTCCAGATCTCGTAGTCGGTGATGACGGGCACGCCGATGCCCTTGGCGACGGCCTGCTGGTTCCAGGGCTCGCCGACGCAGTAGCCGAGGATCGTGCCGGCCTCGAGGGTCGAGGGCATCTGCGGCGGCGGCGTGACCGACAGGAGCACGTCGGCGTCGATCTGCCCCGAGGTGTCGCTCTCCGAGTAGAACCCGGGGTTCAGCCCGCCCGCGGCGAGCCAGTAGCGGAGCTCGTAGTTGTGCGTTGAGACCGGAAACACCATGCCCATGTTGAACGGCTTGCCGGCATCGGCGTAGTCGGCGACGACCGGGGCGAGCGCCTCCGCACCGATCGGGTGCACGGGCCTGCCGCCCTCCATCGCCAGATGCGGCTTCATCGCCTCCCAGACCTCGTTCGAGACGGTGATCCCGTTGCCGTTCAGGTCCATGGAGAACGGCGTGACGATGTGCGCCTCGGTGCCGTAGCCGATGGTGGCGGCGAGCGGCTGCCCGGCGAGCATGTGCGCGCCGTCGAGGGTCCCTGTGATGACGCCGTCGAGCAGGACCTTCCAGTTGGCCTGCGGCACCAGCGTCACGTACAGGCCCTCGTCCTCGAAGTAGCCGTTCTCGTAGGCGACGGCGAGCGGTGCCATGTCGGTGAGCTTGATGAAGCCCAGGGTCAGCTCGTCCCTCTCCACGTCGAGCATCTCGGTCTCGGCGAAGGCTGACGGGGCGGTGCAGGCGACCGAGGTCGCGATGAGGCAGGCGCACCATGCCGGGGCACGGGCGTGCCAGTTCGCGATATCGCGCAAGGACGTGTTATCAGTCGGTCGGTCGCGCATGGGATCGTCTTCTCGGCTGTCGGTCTGAGGGCGCGGAGGTTAGCGGCGTGCGGCGCGCTTGACTCCTGCCCATTTCGCACCGAGGCGGTGCAGGGATTGCAGCAGGCGCGCTCGACGCGCCCGAGCCGTGTCCTCGACCTCGCGTGCGGGAAGCGATGCGTGCCCCGGCTTGACCGGAGAGTCGTGAACGACGCCTCGAGACCATGACCGGACCACGAACGGACGATCGCCCGATGAGACACCTGCTTCCGCTTCGCTACGTCGACGTCGTCGCCCGGTCCGGCTCCATCCGCAAGGCGGCCGAGCGGCTGTCGATCACCTCGACGGCGCTGAATCGGCGCATCCTCGCCATGGAGGAGGAGCTCGGCGTGCCGATCTTCGAGCGCTTGCCGGGTGGCGTCAGGCTCAGCACCGCCGGCGAGCTCTTCGTGATGCACGCGCGGGGTCAGATCGCCGACATGGAACGCCTGCGCTCGCGCATCGCCGATCTCTCGGGGGAGCGACGCGGTCATGTCTCCATCGTCTCCGGGCACGCCTGCATGGAGCGTTTCCTGCCGGCCATGATCGTCGACTACCGGCGCGATCACCCGGCCGTCACGTTCTCGGTACGCGTGTGCAACCGCCACGGCGCGGAGCCGATGCTCGCCGACTACAGTGCCGACATCGCGATGGTCTACGAAGGTGACTGGGGGCCATCCTTGCAAACCTTGGCGGAGAAGGCCCAGACCGTTCAGCTGCTCTGTCACGGAGAGCACCCCCTGGCCGGCGAGGGCGTGGTGCGCCTTCGCGACTGCCTCGACTACCCGATGGCGCTGCCGACGCGGGCCAACGGTGTGCGCTCGCTCCTCGAACGGGCGGCCGGTCGTCTGAACCGTCCCTTGCCGATCGCGATCGAGTCCGACAGCTTCGGTTTCCTGCGCCGCTGCCTGATCGACGACGGCACCGTCTCGTTCCAGGTGCCGATCGCGCTGCCGCCGATCGGCGAGGACGACGTGCTGTGCCGCCGTCCGGTGGATGCTCGGGACCTGCATGCCGGAGCGCTCCTCGTCGGGCAGCTGCGGGGTCGGACCCTGCCGGTGGCGGCCGCCCGCTTCGTCGAGCGCGTGGCGGCGGCGCTGGATGCCGGGTGATGTCCGTGGCGGGCCTTGACACTCGAGTGCGGAGCCGAGAAAATGATGGACTCGGATCTGTCGGCTACATAGCTCAGCTGGTTAGAGCACAACACTCATAATGTTGGGGTCCCTAGTTCGAATCTAGGTGTAGCCACCACTCTGAGAGCTAGGCGAAGCGCGGCTCTCGGCGTTCCACCGGCGACAGACGCCGAAGCGGCTCAAAGCGAGCTGGATACCTACCGGATACCACCGGAAGCGTTTCGCGACGTCGCGAAGGGTGAGACGATCCCCTTCGACGGTCGACACCGGCTGCCGATACCCTCACCGGGAGACCTGATCTTGCAGGTCCGGCCCGGACCGAACGAGATGCCCTTGCCGACGCACAGGAGCCGCTGATGACGGACACGCCCAGGAGACCGACCGGCACCGAGGATCGCGCCGCGCGTCGGGGTGGACCGCGAAGCCTGCGCCGTCGCGTGAGGAACCTGCTTCGGGGTGCCGGCTCCGCGCTCGACATCATGCCGGCCCCGCGTCGGTACACGCCGCGGTTCGGCCGCCGTCCGCACCTCTCGGCAACCGCCGCCATCGCGTCCGACTGGCGTCGCGTCGGTGACGATCTCCGGGCAGCGTCGGAGCGGTATGAGCGCGAGCGGTAGCGACGGACCGGACGACGATCCTGCTCGCCCGTCCGGCTCGGTCGAGCGGATCGGTGACGAGACGCGCGACATCGAGTTCACCGCGACGGCGACCTTCGGGCCGCTCCCGTCTCCCGAGACCCTCGCGAAGTACCACGCGCTGAGCCCCGATCTCGTCGAGAGCATCGTGACGATGGCGGAGACGGAGGGCGCGCACCGTCGTGACATCGAGAGCCGGGAGCTCGATCACCTCTACGCGCTCGAGCGTGCCGATCAGGACGACCGGCGGCGTGGGCAGCTCTTCGGGTTCGTTATCGGAATGACGGCGATCGTGACCGGGGCCGTACTCACCATCCTCGATCAGCCCTGGGTCGGTGTCGCCATCGGTACCGGCGGCATCATCGGGTTGGTGACGGTGTTCGTGCAGGGGCGTCGTGCCGGCTCGGCCGGGGATGAGGTGCCGGAGGAGTAGGGCGGCCGTGGGTATCGGCGTTGTGCTGGCCTGAACCGACGAGGGCGCGTCGGTAGGTCTTCTCCGCCGGCGCGCCCTCAAGATCGTCGGCGCCCGCCTGACCTCTCTGCCGACGCGGGCGCCCCTACCTTACGTTCTCGCCGCGGCCCGCCTCTCGACGTCGGCGACGCGGTCCTCGAGCACCTCGGCGAGCGAGTACCCGGCCGCCGCCATCCGCTCGACGGCGCCGGCGTAGTGGGCGAGCACGTCGGGGAGACGGTGGTCGCCCTCGGCGGTGACGAGCTGGCGCGAGTCGAGCAGTAGCGACGACGGACCGCTCGCGATGTTCGACGCCTCGAACCACTCGGTACGCGCGGTGGTGATCGGCGAGGGGTCGGGGTCGGACGCAACCGCCGCCTCCCCGAGCCGCTCGCGCAGACACTCGAGCATCGCGTCGGGACCGGCGTCCATGCCGGCGGCGGCGAGCGCCTCTCGGATCTCGGCGATGACGCGCGCCCGCTCCCGATCGCTGGCCGCGGCCTCTCGATCGGCGAGGTGCTCGACCACCTCCCGCCAGTTCTCGCGCGTCACGCGCGGCACGTCGCCCGGCGCACTCATGCCGCCGACTCGCCCGGCCACTGCGACGACGGCCCCATGCCCGGCTGGCAGATCGTCCCCTCGAAGTCGTCGGGGTCGAGCCGGACCTTGCCGAGCGCCGCCTGCAGCTCGGCGAGCATCCCCTGTACCGCGGAGAGCGCGTTCGCGACGTCGCTCGAGTAGACGTACAGCTCCGGCTGGCGGAGCGCGACGCTCGTCACCATCAGCACGCCGCGCACGCGCGCGCCGACCATGCTGACGAGATCCACCGGCACCGCAGCGATCGGTTCGAGCGGCGGGAGTGGTTGGGGGCGTTCGTCGTCGAACATACGCACGTCGGTAAGGAACGCGGTGTCGATAATTCTTCGCAGGATGTTCCGACCAAACCTACGGTAGTGCCGCTCTACGTCCAGCAGGATCCACCGCGCCATGCGCCGCCCTGTCACCTGCACGTACCAGTCGGCCACCGATGCCGTTTCGAGCGGTGCGTACTTCTCGAGCGAGAACCCCGGCACCTCATCGGCCGGACCGAACTTACGCATCAGGCCTGCGCCCTCAGCGCCACGACGTTCGCCCCGTCCGACTCGTCCGCGTACCCGAGCATCGTGTCCGCCACGCGCTGGGAGGCGGCGAGCAGCCGCGGCAGCTCGATGTCCACGTAGTGCGCCTCGGTGACGTCGCCGCCGCTCTTGTGGTTCACGAGCCGCTTGATGGTGTAGGGACCGACCTCGATCGACTCGGCGACGCTGACGAACGTGCGGCGAAGGGCGTGCGGGCTCGCCTCGATCCCCGAGAGGGCCTTGATCCGGGCGACGGCCCCCTTCGGCTCCTCGAGGTGTCCCGACTTCGACTTGGCCGGGAACACGAACCGCGAGCGCGGCGCGTAGGCCCGGCGGGCGCGGAGCATCTCGACGGCGACGCTTGGCAGCGGAATCGTCAGCGGCTCGCCGTTCTTGGTGTCGGCGATCGTCGCGCTCGGGATCGGCCCGTCGAGGTCGACGCGGCTCCACTCGAGCGGGCCGGCCTCGCGGCGCCGGAGCCCGGTGAACAGCACCAGCTTGAGGTAGTCGCGAGGGGTCGGCTCGATCTCGCCTAGGGCGGCGAACCACGGAGAGAAGTCGGCACGGCGGAGCCGCACGGTCCGGGCCTTCGGCTTCTTCCAGAGCTTCTTGCGGCTCAGCTCGGCCACGGGGTTGTCGAGCCGGATGCGCTCGCCGTTCGCGTCGCGGTACTCCCCGTCGGCGTAGTTGTAGACGGCACGAAGAAGGCGCATCGCGCCCGTTGCGCTCGCCTCGGAGACCTTGCAGGCGCGGGCGTAGTGGCGGCGGACATCGTCGCGGCCGATCTCGGCGAGCGGGGTGTCCACCCACCGATCGAGGTAGAGCCGGAGGTAGCGGGCGTAGTTCTCGAGCGTGCTGCCCTTCACTCCGCGGCCCTCGATGTAGTCGGCGTAGGCGACACCGAGCGTGACGCCCTGGCGGCGCCGCTCGCGCTTGGCCGCGTTCGGGCTCGCGCCGGTCAGGGCCATCGTCGCGGCGAGCTTCTTCGCCTCGGTGCGCGCGGCGGTGTGGCTGATCTCGGTGACCGAGGCGATGCGCGCCCGCACCAGCCGCCCGTACACCTTGCGGGTGAGGTAGTAGACGCCGCGCCCGGCAGGGCTGACACGGATCGCGAGGCCGGTCACGTCGGTGTCGTGAATCCAGTGCTCGCGCCCCTCGGCGGCGATCGTCGCGGCGGTCGCGCGGGTGAACTTCTCAGTGCGGGTGGGCATGGCGGGGCGTCCTGTCGGGCCGGGTATCCAGCTCGCTCGCTGGATACCTACCGGATACCGCCGGGATATCGACGGTTGTCGATGAAAGGACAGTTTACCTTTGCAGGACAGTGCATTGCGCGCGTTAGACGTAACTTCTCAATAACCCGGGGCGAGCGTCCGAGTCGGCCGGCTGACATCGTCCGAGAACTGTGCTGTAGTCAGCCC
>ENA-ORXU01000096-ORXU01000096.1-marine-metagenome-genome-assembly--contig:-NODE-96-length-111117-cov-8.999144_pt1 | contig 111117 bp, 87 predicted proteins | sample MGYA00237869_ERZ511484 | MGnify/ENA metagenome assembly ERZ511484 | reverse complement strand
CCATCGCGCCCGCGACATGGTCGGGGTGCAGGTGCGTGATCAGCAGATCGGTGATGCTCGTCATGTCGACGCCCAGTCCGGCGAGCGCGGACTGCAAGCGCCCGGCGGTCGGCCCGAACGCGCCGGCAGCGCCGGCGTCGATCAGCATGAGCCGGTTGCCTTCGCGCACCAGGTGCGCGGTGATGCCGACGTTCAGCGGCTTGCCCGGATCGATGAAATCGTTGCGCAGTTCCTCATCGTACTCAGCCTGCTCGATGCCGCGGAAGACGCCGAACTCGAACGGGATGTAGCCGTCGAGGATCGTGGTGATCTCCAGATCGCCGAGGGTACGCGTGTAGGTCGGCGCCATCGCGCCCGCCTCGCTGTGTGCATCGGCCCGCACACCGCGCAGCGCAGGTGCCGCGATCGCCAGCGCTCCGAGCCCGGCCGACGAGGCAAGAAAGCGACGACGCCCTGCGCTGCCGCTGAGAAAGAAGGGATGCGTCATGAACGGTCTCCTGGGTGGCTGCCGACACGGTCGGGCGGAAAGTGAACCATATTATGGACCGAACGGTCCCGAACTGTGCGTGCCGCGCGCCTTGTCGAAGAATCTGCCTCGTCTCAGCCGAGCAGTGCGTCGGTGCAGGTGCGCAGCACGGTGCGGATCGCGCGGGGCGACGCTCCGGCCTTGCGCATCGACAGTGCTCCCAGCGCCGCGGCCAGCAGCGCGTCCGCCACCCGGCCGGGCGAGGCCACATGTGCTTCATCGAGCGCGTGGCGCAGCCGCTCCCGGATGGCGGCAACGTGCCGCACGACGCGCGCATCGACCTCGGCGTCGATCGGCGCAAGCTCGCCGATGCAGTTGTGCAAGAAGCAACCGCTCCGCCCGGCATCAGGCTCGACGATCGCCTCCAGCAGCGCGTCGATGTGTCGCGGTGGCGTTCGGCCTCTTGCCAGGATCGCATCGAAGCGCAGCAGCGAACGAGCACAGTACGTGTCGACTGCCGCGAGCAACAGCGCATGCTTGGACCCGAAACAGGCGTAGAAGCTCGATCGGTTGATGCCGAGCTCGCGCGTCAGGTCGTCGATCGAGGTCGCTTCGTAGCCGCGGCTGCGAAATACTTCGATCGCCTGCAGCAGCGAGGCTTGCGCGTCGAAGCGGCGCGGTCGACCGCGGGCAGCGCCAGCGTTGGACGATTCGGGCCTGTTCATCCGAGCATGGTACGTCGCCAGGTGCGGGCGGAGCCGACCGAGCCCGAGCAGCGCAGCGCGATCGGCTGGGCACAGTGCGTATTTCGGCGAACGTGACCGCGCGTTTCGGCCATCGTGACCGCCTTGCACCTCACCGCGACGCTGGAGCGGGCTTTCTACTTCGGGCGGTCACCTTCGGTCAAGTTGGCATCGTCGCCGCGCTCGGCGTCTCGGCGCGGGCCCTTCGCATCGATCCGCCGCTCAGCTCGAGGCGGTGTGAGCCGTGTGGGTGCGCGCACGCGACCGAACAGGTGTTCGGGTGCAACTGCTCGACGGTGGAGAGGTACGGCCAACATTCCCGAGAAATCAGACACTTCAGAGGGAGCGTTCAATCGCTGGGGGTCCGGGAACGCACCGTAGACTGTTCGGCGAACCCACCACACCGGAGGCGACCCGCAGTGACCTGGATTCTTACGCTCTCGGAGGTGCGTGACAACCGCACCGTCAGCCGTCGGAAGATCATGAACCTGGAGCGCCCTGACCGCGTCGAGAGCGCCGACGAGGTCGGGCTGCGCCTCGATGAGGCGAAGCAGCTGCTCGCGGCCGTGCAACAGCTTGTCGCCGCTTCGCAGCTCCGTCGTGACGGCGAGTGCCGACGGATCTGCTCGACGTGCGGGCACCGCCAGAGTCTCAAGGACTACCGCCCGTGCGCGATCGACACGCTCCTCGGTCGCGTCGATGCCCGGCGTCCGCGCTATCGCTGTCGTCTCTGCGGCCCGATCGCCGCGCCGCCGAGATTGTCGCGCGCGACGAGCGAGTACGACCTGCTCCGCGCTCGCCTCGCCGCGCATCTCCCCTACCGGGTCGCCACCGACGTGCTCTCGCGCCTGCTGCCCGTCGATGCCGGCGTCGCTCCCGGCACGATCCGCAACCGCACGGCGCGCGTCGCCGAGCGACTCGAACAGGATCTCGCGGACGACGAACGCGAGAGCGAACCGGCCGCCACCGAGCTCACCCTCGGGCTCGACACCGGGTTCATCCGTACGAACACACCACAGGTCGCTCGTCACCACGCCGTGCTCGTCGGCTGCGCCGAACGCCAGCACCAACGCCGCCGGTTCGCGGCCATTCAGCAGAACGACGCCGAGGCGGCGGGCGTGATCCGGCAGCACCTCGAGAGGTTCGGCTACCGTGCGAGCACCGAGCTGACGGTGCTGACCGACGGCGCGGAGGGTCTCCGGACGCTCGCGCGGCGAGCGGTCGACGCGCCGATCACGCCCATCCTCGACTGGTTCCACATCGCGATGCGGCTGCAGCACATGAAGCAGAAGGCGCGAGGACTCAGCACGAGGGTGAAGACGCACCGCGAGGCGAAGGAGCAGATCCAGAGCGAGCTCGAGCGCCTGCACTGGCGCCTCTGGAACGGACGCACCGATAGCGTCGAGCAGTTCCGGCGGGAGCTCTCGTCGGCGATCCGTCGTTTCGGGCGCTACAACGACAAGGGACACCGACGCGGTCCGCGAGCTCATCGCGAGCTCTGGGCGATGCTCTTCGATCTCGAGCGCTACGTCTGCAACCACAAGGTTATCATCCCGAACTACCACCGCAGGCAGCAGGCCGGGATGAGAGCGTCGACGGCCCTGATCGAGTCGGCGGTGAACAGCGTGGTCAACCAGCGGATGAACAAGCGTCGGCAGATGCGCTGGTCGGAGGCCGGCGCGCGATCACTACTGCGGGTACGCACCGCGGTCATCAACGGCGAGTTGGAGCGATGGAACCAGGCACCTGTGCTCGGGGCCGCGAACGAGCCGGTCGCCGTGCCGCTGGCGGCGTGACCCCCAGGCGTTGAACGCTCCCCGGCACGCACGAGCAGGCGGCGCCAGATCAGCGGGTTGACGCCGCGCAGGACCAGACGCAGCGCGAGAACGTCATCGACTTGACGGCTCGCGGCCATCGGCACAGTCTACGCCTCCCGTGTGGTGTGCCCCCGGAATCCTGGTGCTCTCTACTGTAGGCGCGTGGACTCCTGGTGACGCTGCACCTGCTGGAGCGTCGACTGGCGGACGTACACGATCGCCAGTCGGTCGCGGTGGTGGGGTTGGATCTTCTCGCTCTGTGCCGCCGCCGCGGCCGTCGTCGTGATCGCGCTCATCGTGCTGCTCCTCGTGTACCGCGCTTCGGAGGTGGCGGCAGGCGATCTCGCCGAGCAGGGCGATCAGACGACGTTGGCGGGACGGCGGAAGGGCCGTCCACGCGGGGGGCTGTTGACGTTGCCGGGTCATGCGAGGAGCGCCTGTGTAGCCACTGGGAAAGCGCCAGCAGCGCTTCAGGGCAGACGGTCGGAGCAATCTCCGGCGGGTTACCTTTATAGAGGTGTTCGAGACGGTATATCGAACTCGTCTTTCGGCAGATGAAGAGCCACTACCGGATCGAGTCGATGCCGAGCGCGAAGGAGCCGATCGTGCAGGCGCTGGTGCTCGCGAGCGTGATCACGCAGATCGTCGGCGGGGAGTTGCTCGTGGCGGTGCGAAGACGGCTGCGCGATCAGGCCGCCCGGCTCAAGGAGGAGCGCTGGGCGTCGTTGTTCGCCACCGTGGCAACGAGCGTGCTGGACGTGATGACGATGCCGGCCCGAGCGGCGGGAGCGCTCGCACGGCCGCTCGAGGCCATGCTGTTGCACGAGGCGATCGACCCGAACGCGCAGCGTCCGGCGATGATCAGACGGGTCGACATGGAGAGCGTATGGTCCCGTTAAACGATCACGGATGCCTAGAGGCGTGGGGTTTACGGATCCCCCGCTGCGAAACTCAATATTTTAGTCGACTTAGTATCTTGAACGAAGACCAGACGAAGCAAGACTTAGCAGAAAGGCATATAATCCAATATGAAACCGAACTACCGAATCTTAGCAGCTGTAACTATTTTATCTTGCTGCTTGGCGAGTTGCGGAGGCAAAAGTAACGGCGATACTACTAGTATACCGCCAGATCCTGGCACGCCGCTTATTGAGGTAGTCGAAGCAGATTCCTCGCCCATCGATCAAATGCACGGAGTTAAATCAACTATCGCTGGAACGTCTTCAGTTTATCTGTTAACGCATTATATCAATTCAATTGAGGGATTCAGTGTCAATCTCCGGACGGACGTTTCGGATGGACCTGCTGATGACCTCGCTGGTGGCTACGTATTCAGCTTTGCCGGGGACGAACTTGAACGAGCTATTGCGGCGTTAACCGTCGACAGCGGAAACGTAGAAGTCGTTCGGTGCCCCGAGGGCGGTGGTACCTGTGCGGTACATCCGGCTTCTCTCGTTGATGACAGCTTGCTTTCGTTCAGTGTCACCAAAGATCAACAGTACTACGTTGTTCAGTATTAGGGAGTGAGGAAAATGAATCGTTGCGCGCTGATCAATATTCCTTTGGTGCTTGGTCTGATTGCATCGCCTTGCTACGGACAATCCGTCGAAATCAACTATGATCAAGATGTGCCGGTTGTTGATTACAGAGCACTAAGCGAAATTGCGCCGATCGTAAGCGCGGAAATCAGACATTGCGACGGGGGCTCTCGGAGCTGCGACTCATCAATGCCACAAGCAGTCCCGCTGGAACCTAGAGAAATACGTGTTGACGAGCAAGGATTGTCTCTTCTGACCTTTTATAAGGAAGTGAGCTGCGGTGGGAATATTTTTTGTGCTAGCCGAGCAGCTTCACATGGTGAAACTCGAGCTTCCTGGAGTCAGCACGTCGTGCGACTCCATCGACCTAGTCAAAGCCTGAGAGCGGCAGCAATGAGATATCGCCCGGCGTATTCGTTTCATGAAGATGAAAAATTCTTTCCGATTGCACCGGAAGTTATTTCGAACCTCCCAATGTCAGCCGTGGAAAGCATCGCGTTGGTTCACAATGGAGGTCGCACAGTTCCGCTCCCCCCTAGCGCGCTCGATCTAAAGGATGGAACCGTTGGTGAGTGGATGGCAAAAAATGGACACCGAGAAAACCAGATAACGATAAAGGAGTCTGCCGCCCGAGAGCTAAGAGGCAACAAGGATGATTTTACAGTCGGGTGGTTCGTCGAAGTGGATGACGAAGAGAACCCGACCACTGCGTGGGTCACCTATGCATCGTTCTATGGGTTCGACGATAAGCGTACAGAAAATCTGGAAAGACCAGGAACTTTCCAGCAAGGCAACGTCGATCTAGGTGATCACGCGCTAGACAGAGAGTCCGTTATTGTCAAACTTGTTCGGGCAGGAGGCCAATGGACTCCGGATTCTGTAACCTATACTGGGCACTTGCCGGGCCAACCTACCCAATTCGTCGGATGTCCTGGAGATCCAGTTTTAGGAATTCCGCCGGGCATTCCTTCGTCAGAAGTGAGCTGGCGGGGTGGACAAACCACACTAGAATTTAGAAATGCATCTCGAGTCGGGAATCACACGGTCGTCTATGTGGCTCGAGACTCCCATGCACATTATCCAGCAGCAGGGGAGTACGTGGTCACAACAGACTCCGCAGGTCTCTTCAACCTCCGCGAGCCAGCTGGAAGCAGGTTCACGAACGATGCGCTGTCAAACTACAATCTAGTTGAAATAGATCTGTCCGACGCTAGATACAGATTCTTAACATTTAGCGGCAATACTATTCCGGCGCCTCCTGTGGGGGGGGCTCCAGGCAGCTTCCCTCCGTTCGATGGAAAGTTTCCGCCAAGCTCGTACATTGGTGACCCCGAAACTGTCGGCGATCCATCCGTCGTACGCGAGACCGACTTTAACTCTTGCGTTGAGGATCCTAATGGAAGATGTCAAGCATGTATGTTCGATCCCGCAGACGAGCCATCGGATGGCGAAGAAAGTAGCCCGCAGGAGGGAGACAATCCCGATATCGTTGTTGATGAGATGCTCGGTGATGGGCCGTCGGTACCTGCATCAGAACGAGCACCCGCTGCAGTCGGTGAGCCACATATCTACACTCTGGACGGCCTAGCGTTCGACTTTCAGGCAGTCGGTGAGTTCGTCTTCGCCCAGTCGTCACTGGGCGGATTCGAGATCCAGGGTCGCACCTCTCCCTATCACGGGGCAAGCCTGCAAGTATCGATGAATACTGCCTTTGGTTTTCGAGTTGCCGAGGCTGAGGTGTCTCTTGTCCGTCAAACGAGCGGAGAAATCGAAGTACGAATCGACGATGTAGCTTACGAGGACCGTGGGCCGCGCGAATTGGCTGGCGGCGGACTATTGGAAATTGGTTCCAACAGCTGGCTGTTAAGCTGGCCTGATGGTGCGAGCGCGGAAGTTGTGAGCCGCGGCCCGTTTCTTGATCTCTATGTCGGGCTGCCCGAGAGATACCGTAACACAATGAGTGGCGTGCTCGGCAACTACGACGGTGATCCGAAGAATGACTTAGTGACCGCCGCTGGCCAGGATCTCGGTATGAGTCCGATGCCCGAGCAACTCTACGGCATGTATGCCGACGGATGGCGCATTAGTGAAAAAAACGCTCTCTTTCACCGAAAGGACGATACTGACTCTACCGAAGACTACACTGACCAAACTTTCCCACAGCTCTCACTCGGCGTGAGCGGTCTGAATGAAGAAGCCGTAGCGTTTGCGGAGCAGGCATGTCGAGAGGTGACGAATGACGCGATATTCGATCAGTGCGTATTCGATGTTGGAGCCACAGGCGATCTAACTTTCGTTGATTCAGCGCGCGTTGCAGAGGCGCGGTTGAACACACCAATTGTACGCGTAGAGTCGTCCAGCGAAGTAATGCCTCCGATGCCATTCCGCATTGATATTGAAGGCACTTTCTCCGGAGTAGCGACTGTGCCGTTTGAACCAGAGGCCGAGAACGAAGTGAATATTCCGGTGTCTCTGACGATTCAAAGAAATCCGGACAATTGGCTTACCGGCGAGTTCGAGTATCCAACGCTCGGATGTTCCGGCAGCCTCGTATTCATTTTCTACAACGGAACCGAGGCAGTTGGCGCGCAAGAGAGTTTTAGTGAGCCTGGTGCCTGCGAGCAGGGACTGCTCGTGGTCATCGGCATTCCGGCCCAGTTTCTTGGAGTTCCTGATCCCAATGCTGATCCAAATGTCGTTCAGGTAAATTGGATTCGAGATGGAAGCAATCCCATCTTCCGGGCTGCGCGCTTGACGAGGCAGTAGCTCGGTTGTCACTTCTTTATAGTCTCGGATAGGGGTCAAAAAAGCCCACGCCTTCAGGGTAAGCGCCGAGGAATCGACGTCTTGATGACGGGCTGACCGCGGATGACGATGCGATCGTCATCCGCAACCTCTCTCCTCGCCTCCCATGCCGCACTCCTCCGGTCGCTCCCGTGCTGACAACCGTATCCGATGGCGCGCCCTGCTCGAGCGCTACGACCAGAGCACCCGAGTTCGACAGTTGGCGGCGTAAGTAATTGATCAGCAACGATTCGCCGTTTCAGATTGCCACTACATCGTCCCTTTCGGCTACGCCAGGGTCGGCTTTTCCGCCCCGAGCATGCTGAGCAACTCGCCCTGTTCGTCGGTCAACGTCGTCACCCCCTCGTGGAGTCGGCCGCCGAGCTTCACCTGGTACGCAATGGGATGGACTTCTCCTCGTCTTCGTGAATGGTGGCTTCACCAACCATTCTGGCGCCTCGACGCCGGGTTGTAAGGCGAGGAGGAGTCCATCCCATTGCGTACCTCGCCCTGGTGCCCGGTCGAGGCGCTCGAGCGGTGGCTCGCGGCGAACGGCCGTCGGACGACGGGGCCGGTGTTCGTCGGCCTCCGCCGCTCGCGCCACTGCCACACGCCGGGCGAGCAGCGGTTGTCGGATCGCGCCGTCGCGCGGGTGGTGAAGGCCGCGGCCGCCGCGGCCGGGCTCCCCGGCGATTGGGCCGGTCACAGCCTCCGACGCGGGATGATCACCACCGCGCTCGAGCACGGCGTCGCCCCCCACGTCGTGCAGGGGCACGCCCGACACCGCACCGTCGCCTCGACGCTCGAGTACGGGGAGGCGGGGCAGGCGATCGAGCGGCATCCGGGAGTCGGGCTCGGGAGCGGTGAGCGACAATTGCCCGATGACCGCTCGGGAGCGGACGGTGTTCAAGCGCGGAAAAACCGGATCGACGTGCAGACCCTCGAGGGAGAGGCCGGGCAGGGCGTCGGTGATGTTCATTGCCATGACGCCGGCAGGGCGCGTCGATCAACCGAGCGAGGACGACCCTGAAAACGACTCCGACGCTAGCAGCGGCCCTCCGCGAGAGCACCAGGATCCCGGGGGCGCGCGACACGAGGGCGGCCTGACAGGTCTCTCGGGCGCAGACCGCAGGGCTCTGCTAAGAGATCTGTCGTCGAGTCCCCGTTCAGCCTACGATCGCGCACCTGCAAGGGCAAATGCATACCCAACGCTTTTGCCGCCATGCTCGAGTCGGCCCGGACGGGAACGCGCTGCGAGGTCAAAGAGCTGATGCCGCGCAAGAGCATGCGCCTCTCGGAGAGGCCGACGGGTTGACGGCCCGCCTCCGTTTGCGTCCGATGCAACGAGGTTGCTCTCACAGCGTCATTTCGCTTGTTCGCCCGTAGGCCGTCCGGTCGAGGTGACACGGTGCGATCGCGATCTTTCGACATTCCAGAACTCCTCGTCGGAAGGGCGGTGTGCATGTACATTGTCGACGCGGCCCGGGTGCCGGCTCAGGAACTGTGAACGTGTCTGCGCCGTCAGACAGCCCGGGCATCGTGTCGCCGGGCTCGTGGCGTTCCCATCCGCCGCTTCGGGCGTGCCGCTCCCGCCACCACCGCAGGCTCCGAATCGCGTCCGGGAGTCGATATTCCACCTTTTCCGGCGGTTTGGGCGAAGATATGCAGCATCTAGCGACAACGCGCGCAAGCGTGGATTTGAACACTCGGGGGGCTGACGAGATCGTCCCCGGTGAGGTGAGCGGCGGTGCGAACACTAGCCACACCATCGTCGTGCCAGCACTTGTCACGCTGTTGGCTCACGTGCCGGCGAACGCGCCTCACGAGGTGTACGAACACGCCGCCTTGATCGAGAACGTGCTCGGCAAGGGCACGGACGGCGCTCGCAAGCGAACGTTCCGGTACTTGCGCGAGCTGTATCAGCTGCGCCCTGAATCAATCCTGTTCCGCGCCTTGCGTGATTTGTGGGATGACGACCCCGAGGCACGACCGCTGATGGCGGGGCTCAGTGCCCTCGCCCGCGACGCGTCCTTCCGCGCGAGCGCTGCTGCGATCGTGGGCAGCCAGCCTGGCGAGCGACTTCGGAAAGCGGATCTGGCGGCCGCCGTCGAAGGGGTGTTCCCGGACAACTACAACGAATCCAGCTTGGCCAAGGTTGGCCGCAACACGTTCTCATCTTGGGAGCAGACTGGACACCTGCACCCCGCGGACCGCACGGAAAAGGTCCGCGTACGCGCGATCTGCCGTCCGGCAAATCTCGCCTACGCTTTCCTGCTGGGCTACCTCGAGGGGTACCGTGGCGAGGGGCTGTTCAACACGCCCTGGGCGAAGATCCTCGACGTGCCACGTTCGCACCTGTCCGAGCTGGCGTTCGCCGCTTCCCAGCGGGGCTTCCTGGAGTTCCGGCAGGCCGGCGGTGTGGTCGAGGTCGGCTTCCGGGACCTGCTGCGACCGGTCGAGGGGAAGTTGACATGAGCTACGTCGAGGATCTGATCGACTCGTACCGCCGGTATGTGCGCCTGCCTTGGCAAGACAATCTCGCCGGCGATCAGAAGGTCTGGATGGTCGTCTACCCGCCGGAGTACGAACGACGAGTCCGTCTGCACGTCGAGGAGTTCGCGACCACGACCGCGCAAGCAGGCCACGCCTGGCAACTGATCGATATCACCATCAGCTTCGAACGGTGGCTCGGCGCCCACGAGTACGCGGCCGAGTACTTCGACGAGCCGGAGTTGCTGAACGCCAAGCCGTTCTTCGACCACTTGGTCGATGAGGTCAAGGACCAGCTGGCCAGCGTCGAGGACGCGCACACGGTCGTTGGGCTGCTCGGCGCGGGCACGCTCTTCGGCTTGGGCGACCGCGTCAAGGTCTCCGCGCTGCTCAACAACGTCTCGGAGCAGATCACCGGTCGGTTGCTCGTATTCTTCCCGGGCCAGTACGACCTGAACACGTACCGCCTGCTCAATGCCCGGGACGGGTGGAACTACTTGGCTACGCCGATCGCCGTCAACGGGGGGAAGTGACCGAATGACGATCCTAAACCGTGAGGTTTTCCACCGCGACCCGACCGATACCAAGATCCCGAACGACGGGGTCGCCAAGGTGGCCCGGCCCAAGACGGACCAGCAGTGGGCCGTGCTTGACTGGGAGCTGCGCAGCTTCGTCTGCGACGGCGAGTACGAGCGCGGGCTCGACCGCATCCTTACCAGCTACCTGGCCAACCTCAGCCAGAATCAGCAGCCGGCGGCGTGGGTGGGTGGCTTTTACGGCAGCGGCAAGTCGCACCTGTGTCGAGTCCTGGAACACCTGTGGCAGGACATCACGTTGCCCAGCGGTGAGAGTGCTCGTGACATCGTCGAGCTGCCGACCGACATCGTGGCGCACTTTGTCGAGCTCTCGACCCGTGGCAAGCAAGCTGGCGGGCTCTGGGCTGCCGCTGGCACGCTGACGGCCGGGCTGGCCAGTGCGCCGAAGCTCGCGTTCCTGTCGATCCTATTCGCCGCCGCCGGGCTGCCCGAGCAGTACTCATTGGCGAGGTTCGTCATGTGGGCTCGCAAGAACGGCTACGTGGACGCTCTCGTGCAGGCGTGCGCCGACGCCGGCAAAGACTTCGGTAACGAGCTGCACGACCTGCACGTCTCGCCCGTCATCGCGAATGCCCTGCTGGAGATCGACCCGACCCTCGGAGACAGTGCCAAGGACGTGCGTGGGCTGCTGAAGGAAGACTTCCCGGCAACAACCACTGACATCGATGATGACCGGTTGTTCGACATGATCGAAGATGTTCTCAAGGTCCAGTCCGACACGCCCGGCAAGCTGCCGCTCACCCTCGTCGTCCTCGACGAGATGCAGCAGTACCTCGGTGAGGACAACGAACGGATCGGTGTCGTCCAGAACATCGTCGAGGGTGTCCGCGACCGCTACGGTAGCCAAGTACTGATCGCCGCCACCGGACAGTCGGCGATGGGCGCTACCCCGACCCTACTGCGCCTCACCGACCGTTTCCCGGTCCAGATCCACCTGCGCGACAACGACGTCGAGACCGTCGTGCGCAAGGTCATCCTGCAGAAGAAGCCCAACAGAGTCGGCACCGTCCAAGACACGCTCGAGAAGGCAAGCGGGGAGATCAACCGGCACCTCGCCGGCAGCAGCATCGCGCCCAAGGGCGAAGACAAGAACGACTTAGTCGCCGACTACCCCCTGCTGCCGACCCGCCGTCGCTTCTGGGAGCTCGCCCTGCGCGGCATCGACCGCGCCGGAAAGGCCGGGGTACTCCGGACTCAGCTCCGCATCATTCACGAGGCCGCCCGATCAGTCGCTCCTGACCCGATCGGGCACGTCGTCGGGGCCGACTTCATCTACGACCAGCAGCAAGCCGGCATGCTTGGCAGCGGTGTGCTCCTGCGGGAAATCGACGAGCTCATCCGCGGCCTGCGTGATCAGGGCGACGACGGGCTCCTCAAATCCCGGATCTGCGCGATGGTCTTCCTGATCGCCCAGCTCCCGGACCGAACGCTGTCTGGCGAGGTCGGCGTCGAAGCCACCGAAAAGGTCATCGCCGACCTGCTCGTCGAGAACCTGGTCGACGGTGGCACTCGAATCCGCCGGAGCATCCCAGCCCTCCTCGAGGAACTGGTGCAGCAAGGCGCGCTGATGCGCGTCGGGGAGGTGCACGCCCTCCAAACAGAGGAAGGTGCCGAGTGGGAGCGCGACTACCAGTCCCGCCTCACCGCCCTCCGCGACGACCGCGGCCGGATCGCCATGTTGCGCAACGAACGCCTCGTCCGCGCAATCGACTCGGAACTTAATGGCCTGAAGCTGGCGCAAGGCAAGAGCGCCACCGCACGCAGGATCGTCGTCACCTACGGCGACCAGAAACCGTCCGCCGGCGACGATGGCGTGCCCATCTGGGTCCAGGACGAATGGAATATCTCCGCCAGCGACGTCCGCGATGCGGCTGCGCACGCTGGCGACGAGAGCCCGATCGTCCACGTCCTCCTTCCCAAGCCCGACGACGCCGCCCTGCGTCAGAGCCTTGCCGCACGCACGGCAGCCCAAGAGGTCATCGACCAGAAGCCGACCCCGCAGACGGAGGAAGGCAAGACGGCGCAAGCCGCCATGCGCACCCGTGTCGCTGCCATGGACAACCGATTGGCGTCCCTCGTGGCGTCGATCGTCGTCGAAGCACGGGTCTTCCAAGGAGGCGGCAACGAACTGTCCGGCAAGGGTCTGCGCGAGGTCGTCCAGACGGCGGCCGAGCACGCACTGATCCGTCTCTTCCCACGCTTTAACGATGTCGACGACCCACGGTGGAGTACGGTCATCCAGAAGGCCCGCGATGGGGCCCCCGACGCGTTGAGCGCTATCGACCACACTGGCGACCCCACCACACACCCAGTCTGCCGGGAGGTGCTGGCCGCGGTCAGCGCCGCGGGCATCAAGGGCCTCGACTTGCAGAAACGGTTCATTGATCCGCCCTACGGCTGGCCCAAGGACGCCGTCAACGGAGCGCTTCTGACACTGCTTGCCGGCTCGTACGTTCGCGCCGCTCAGGAAGGGAAGAACCTCACCAGCGCCAAGCAGCTTGTACCCACCCAGATCGGCAAGACCACCTTCTACAGGGAGGACAAGCCGCCGACCGCCTCGCAGCGGATGGCGGTGCGGGGCCTACTGACTGCAGCCGGCATTCCGTATGAAAACGGCCAGGAGCACATCCAAGTTCCGGTGCTGCTCCAGAAGCTGATCGACATTGCAGCCGAAGCCGGTGGTGCCGCTCCACTGCCAGAGCCTCCGGACATCTCGCTAGTGTTAGCGCTGCAGGCGCTTGCCGGCAACCAGCAGTTCCGCGAGGCCGCCGACCAGCAGGATCAGCTCAAGAGCGACTTGACCGCCTGGCGCAACGCCGCCAAGGAACGTCAGATTCGGCTCAAGGACTGGGACACACTCGAGTCGCTGCTGCACCACGCCCGCGATCTGCCGGAAGCGGTCGAGATCGCTGCCCAACGCCGGGCGATTCTGGACGACCAGCAGCTGCTCGACGAGCCCAATCCGGTGCTGCCGCTCGTTGACGCCATCATTCCGCCGCTGCGGGAAGCGGTTCTCAGTGCCGTCGAGTCACTCAAGGCTCACCATGCCGAGGCCGTCGCCGAACTCGAAGCCTTGGACGAGTGGGAGAAGCTCGACGACGACGCGTGGCGTGAAATCTTCACCGAGATCGGCTTCAGCCCGCCGCAGACGGTGGACGTCTCTAACCGAGCAAACCTCCTCACCGTGTTGACCGACGCGCCGCTGGACAGCTGGAAGGACAAGATCGAAGTTGTCCGCGCCCGCGCCCGCCGTGCTCGCGAGATGGCCGCCCGCCGACTCGCCCCAAAGGCCGTGCAGGTCACACCGGAGCCGGCCACGCTCAGCACCGCCGACGAGGTCGACGCCTACGTCGACGGCCTCCGCCAGCGCCTAGCAAAGCACATCGAAGCCGGCGAGACTGTCATCATCTGACGAACGGGTGAACTATGCGAGCGCTAGCGACCGATCTTCGTCGTGCCTTGGAGGATGCAGTGTTGGAGGGGCGTCGTGCTGCGGAGGCGGGTGTGCGGGCGGCGTTGTCGTCGCTGGGTGTGGCCGACAAGGACAAGCCTTCGCACCTGTCCGATATGCAGGCGCGGTTGCGGCGTGGGTTGCGTGCAAAGCAGCGTCAGCTGGGAGACGATTTCGAGGTGCTGGTGTGGGACGCGGCGTACGAGCAGTGGCATCGATTGCTGTTCGCGCGGTTCTTGGCCGAGAACGGGCTGCTGGTCCACCCGGACTTCGGCGCTCCGGTGACGTTGGCGGAGTGTGAGGAACTGGCGCCCGAGCTGGGTGAGCCGGACGGCTGGTCGGTGGCGGCGCGGTTCGCTGCGCAGATTCTGCCGGGCATCTTCCGGCTGGACGACCCGTGTGTGCAGCTTCGGCTGGCGCCGGAGCATCGGGTGGCGTTGGAGAAGGTCGTCGCTGGGCTGCTGGTGGAGGTATTCATCGCGGACGACAGTCTGGGGTGGGTCTACCAGTACTGGCAGTCAGAACGGAAGAACCAAGTCAACGCGTCCGAAGTCAAGATTGGCGGGGCGGACCTCGGCCCGGTGACCCAGCTGTTTACCGAGAACTACATGGTCCGTTTCCTGCTCGAGAATTCGCTGGGGGCGTGGTGGGCCGGCAAGCACCCCGACTCGCCACTGCTCAAAGAGTTCGACTACCTGCGCTACGACGTCGGCGCCCCGGCAGCGGGCACGTTCGACGGCTGGCCGGACACAGTGGCTGAGGTCAGGGTGATGGACCCGTGCTGCGGGTCAGGGCACTTCCTGATCGAGGCGTTTGGGATGCTGTGGCGCATGCGCGCCGAAGCAGAAGGCCTCAATCCTGTCGCCGCGCAAGACGCAGCGCTGCAGGACAACCTGTTCGGACTGGAGCTCGACCCGCGGTGCGTGCAGATCGCGATGTTCGCCGTCGCGTTAACGGCGTGGAAGCAGGGTGGCGGTTGGCGCCAGCTGCCGACGCCGAACATTGCCTGCTCCGGCATCCCGGCCAAGGCACCGTTGGAGGAGTGGACAAAACTCGCGGACGGGGACGCGCGGTTAGAGATGGCGCTCGAACGGCTGCATGCGCTCTTCCGCGATGCGGACACGCTGGGGAGTCTGATCGACCCAAAGCGGGCTGCCGAGTCGGGAAATGGGGAGGGTCCGCAGAAGACGATATGGGACGTCGACTTCGATGAGGTCGCGCCGCTGCTAGAAACGGCGGCTGCCCGAGAGACCGACGACCCCGCCACCGCAGTCCTCGGCGCGGACGCAGCTGGCGTTGCGCGGGCCGCGACCCTTCTCTCTCGCAATTACACGTTGGCGGTCACCAACGTTCCGTATCTGGGGCGTGGTGCACAGAGTGACGCCCTGCGAGACGCCTGCCTCCAGAACTGGCCGGTTGCGGAGCCCGATCTAGCGAATGTCATGGTTGAGCGTTTCCTTCCGGTTGTGCAGTCCGTATCCGTCGTGCTCCCCGCCAACTGGTTGTTCGTCAAGAGTTTCGAGCGGCTCCGCGAAGAGTGGCTAGGGCTGGGTTGGCAAGTGTTGGTCAGGATGGGGGCCGGTGCCTTTCGGAGCATCTCAGGCGAGGTTGTGCAGGGCGTCCTCTGGATCGCAGGCAGTTCCACCAGCACGGATCGATACTTCGAACTCGACGTGTCGGATCTGCCCTACGCCGAGAAGGCCCTCGGCTTCCGCATGCGTCCGCTCGATTGGGGGTCGCGCGCGCGTCAGGTCAGCAATCCCGCTTCCGTTGTCCAGGTGGCCTCGGCCGGAGCAGGGGCGATGCCACTTGAAGACTTCACTGATGCCCGCGCCGGCATCTCAACAGGTGACACCGGGTCGTTCATTCGGTACTTCTGGGAAGTCCCCGCCCTCGACGGGCGGTGGTGCCCACTCCAAGGAGCACCTACTGGCGACGGTCTATGGTCAGGCCGTTCTGCGGCCATCATTTGGGAGGACGAATCTGGTCGTCTCGCAGAATGGGCCGATTCGCTCAAACACTTGAACCACGCTGCTCAGAAATGGCGGCGCGGCAAGCCGCTTTGGGGGCGCAGCGGTGTAGCCGTTCGACTAATGGGTGAGCTGAAGCCGGCCCTGTATGACGGTCACATGTTCGACCACAATGTTGGCGTGATCGTTCCAGAAGATGAGCGAGACGTAGCTGCCCTTTGGGCGTTCGCGGCTTCTGGTGAGCTGGAACGGGCGGTTCGGTCCTTTCACACAAAACTCAGCATTGAGACGGGAACTCTCCTTGCAGCGCAGATGGACCTTGAGCATTGGCGAGAGCGCGCAACCCAGGACTTCCCGAGTGGTCTTCCGACCGCTTCATCGGACGATCCGACGCAGTGGCTGTTCGAGGGGAATCCGACGGTGGCGATGGAGCCGTTGCAAGTCGGGGTGGCGCGGCTGATGGGATATCGGTGGCCGGAGCAGCCGGAGTCGGATGGGCTGGAGTCGCATGCCGATGTTGATGGGATCGTGTGTCTGCCTGCAGTGGGTGGGGAGCAGCAAGCTGCTGATCGGTTGACGGCGTTGTTAGCGGATGCGTTCGGGGAGGAGTGGTCGCCAGCGCGGGTGCGCAGTATGTTGGGGGCGGGGTCGAAGAAGACCTTGGAGGACTGGCTGCGGGACGACTTCTTCAAGCACCACTGCAAGGTGTTCTCGAATCGGCCGTTCGTGTGGCAGGTCTGGGACGGACGGAAGGACGGGTTCTCAGCGTTGGTGAACTACCACCGTCTGGATCGAGCCGGGTTGGAGAAGCTGACGTTCTTCTACCTCGGGGACTGGATCGAGCGGCAGCGTGCGGACGCGAACCAGGACGTAGCGGGTGCGGACGCGCGACTGGCGGCGGCGCGGGAACTGAAGGCAAAGCTCGAGCATATCCTGGAGGGTGAGGACCCGTTCGACATCTACGTGCGGTGGAAGCCGCTGCACGAGCAGCCGATCGGCTGGGACCCCGACCTCGACGACGGGGTGCGGCTCAACATCCGCCCGTTCGTCACCGCTGGGGTGTTGCGGGCGAAGGTGAGCGTGCATTGGAAGAAGGATCGCGGCAAGAACCCCGACGGGTCCGAAAGGCACAACGACATCCACTTCACCCTCGCCAATAAGCGCGAAGTCCGAGCAAAGGCCGCTGCCGATGGCTGAGACCCTGCTCGACGCAATACGAGATCGGCTCCTTGCCGCACTCGCCCACGACCACAACGCGGTCGAGGCGCCCGTGCTCCTGCTGTGGCCGGACAAGGACCGGCAATTCGAGACGGTCGTAGACCAGCTGGACGACCTTCCAGTCCTGACGCTCGGCCCCCACGATGAAGGTGCGAGGTGTGGTCCAGCCTACTGGGTCCGCTGCGCGATCGCCGGAACCCTTGACCTCGACCTACCTGCGAGCACCCCGATCGTCTACCTACCGGGCGTCGGACGTGAGGACCTGCGGGCCGTCGAGGACTGTCCTGCCGAGCTCGCTCCGCTGGGGGAGCTGCAGTACCGGGGTCAGTGGTTCGCGCACCCCAACGGTAAGGGCTGGACCCCTCGCAGCCTGTTGACCAACAAGGACCGCGGGCTGGGCCTTGCCGTCGCCGACGACGCCGCAACGACGCAGGCGCTCACCGGCGCGTTCGGTGAGGTGCTGGCTCTCCCGCTGCACCGGCTCGCGTCGCAGCACATCGACGCGGCATTCCTGCACGCCCTGCTCAACCCCGATCCTGTGGCGCGGCTGCTGGAGTGGCTTGAAGATCCGGCAGGTTTCCGATCACGCACCGATATTTCGAAGTGGGACGCGTTCGTGTCCCAGTGTAAGGCGGCGTACGAGTTCGACCCGAAACGCGACGGAGAGGTCACCGCCGGACGCAAGCTCGGCGAGCGCAGCGATGCTTGGGAGCAGGTGTGGCAGCGGTTCGCCGACGACCCTGAACGCTACGCCGGCGTCGAGGATCAACTCCGCAAAGGCAAGCCGATCGATCAGCTCTTCTCCGGTCCCGCAGGCGCGTGGCCGCAGGACAACGAGCACGGCGAGGACCAGGTCCGCACGACCCTCGTCGAACTTGCTGATGCCACCGCCGGCGGTGCCCGAGATGCCATCGGGAAACTGTGGCAGGAACACCAGGGACGCCGCCAGTGGGTTTGGGCCAAGCTCGAAAGGTCACCGTTGGTGTTCGCGCTCGAACACCTGCAGCGGCTCGCGGAGCTGACCGCGTCCGGGCCTGCGCAGACCGTCGATGATCTGTGTGGTGCGTATGCGGAGCAGGGCTGGCAGGCCGACAGCGCGTTCCTTGCAGGACTGCAGGCGACCACCAACCAGGTTGACCGTAGCGCCGTCGCCGGCGCGGCCCTTGCGGTCTATCGGCCGTGGCTCGACGCCCACGCCCGGGCTCTGCAGGACGCAATCGGTCCGCTTGTCAACGCGGGCACCTACAAGGTCGGACCCGAGGCATCGACGAAACCCGGCACTGTCACTGTGTTCGTCGATGGGCTCCGGCTCGATCTGGCCCACCGGCTCGCCGATCGTCTCGGTTCGCTCGCCATCGAGCTGCAGACTAACCTTGCCGCCATCCCGACGGTCACCGACACGGCCAAGCCCGTCCTGACTCCCGTGCCTGACGACGCACTGATTAGCGGCAGAGACCTCGGGCCAGCTCGGGCCACTTCTGGCGCCAAGGCGAGCGCGTCCGTGCTGCGGGGCTACATGGCTGACCGTGGCGGGCAGACGCTCAGTGCCATCGAGACCGGGGATCCCTCGGGCTGGGCCTGGACCGAGACCGGCACGGTAGACTCGCAAGGCCATCAGTTCCAGTCTGCCTTCGTAGACAATCTGGACCGGGAACTCGACGACATTGCCAAGCGTGTCAAATTGCTTCTCGATGCCAGCTGGAACCAGGTCGAGGTCGTGACCGACCACGGCTGGCTGCTCGTCCCCGGTGGGATGGAGCGGGTGGACCTGCCAGCCGCGACCGTCGAGGTCAAGAAGGGCCGGTGTGCCCGCCTGAAGGATGGCGCGGACGTCGAGGTGCCCACGGCGCCTTGGTACTGGGACAGCAATGTGCGGATCGCGTTGGCTCCAGGGATCTCGTGTTTCGAAGCCGGCAAGGAGTACGAACACGGTGGCGTGAGCCTCCAAGAGTGCGTCGTCCCTCGTCTGGTCATTCGGTCCAGGAGCGAGAAGGTCCGTACTGGCGGCGCCGCGATTACCAAGGTCAAATGGCTGGGACTGATGTGCCGTGTCGAGTACGAGAACGTCCTCAGCGGCATTACCGTCGACATACGGGCGCTACCAGCTGATCCGACGACGAGCATCGCCGCCACGATCAAGGAGACGACTGCCGCCGGCAAGCAGTCGCTGCACGTCCCGGACGAAGAAGTCGAGGGCGAGCGCGCCTATCTGGTGCTAGTCGGGAACGACGGCACGATCCTGGCGCAACGCGAGGTCACGATCGGAGTGAACCGATGATGGAACTCGACGCGCTCGACGCGCTCGCAGCCGAAGTGTTCGAGGGCTACCTCGTCAAGAAGGACCTCGCCCAGCAGTTCAGTGGCCAGTACCCGGTCCCGACCTACGTTGGTGAGTTCCTGCTCGGCCGGTACTGCGCGACCACAGATCCCGAGGAGATTGACGCGGGGCTCGAGATTGTTCGCAAGTCGATGAGCGAGCGGACCGTACGGCCCGGTGAGGAGGAGCTGTTCAAGTCGCGTGCTCGTGAGAAGGGCGCTATCAAGGTCATCGACCTGCTCAAGACTCGCTTGGACACGACTGCCAAGCGCGACCAGTACGTTGCAGAACTGCCGAGCCTTCAGATTAACAACGTCGTCATCGACGACCAGCTCGTCCTCAGCAACGACCGCAGCCTCACCGGAGGCTTCTACGCCGAGGTGACCCTCGAGTACATCGCCGCAATGGCGGAGGCGACCGGGTCACCGTTCCGGATTGCGGACGTCCGCCCGATCCAAATGTCCACCCGAGACGCGCTCGACACCTTCGTCGCCGGCCGCGGCCGATTTACGCTGGAGCAGTGGCGCGATCTGCTCCTACGCAGTGTCGGGTTCGAGCCCTCGACGCTCACTTCCCGACAGCAGGACGTGCTGCTGCTGCGGATGGTCCCGTTCGTGGTGAACAACTACAACGCCGTCGAGCTCGGCCCACGCGGCACCGGCAAGTCGCACCTGTTTCAGCAGATCTCGCCCTATGCACATCTGGTTTCGGGTGGACGCGCCAGCGTCGCGAACATGTTCGTCCACCTCGGCACGGGCAAGCGTGGGCTGGTCGCCCAGTACGACGTCATCTGTTTCGACGAGGTCTCTGGCGTCCAGTTCGACTCCAAAGAGGGGGTAAACATTCTCAAGGGCTACATGGAGTCCGGAGAGTTCAGCCGCGGCCGCGAGTCGATCAAGGCCACCGGTGGCATCGTCATGGTCGGCAACTTCGACGTCGACGTCGAGGACCAACTATGGCGGGGCCACCTGCTCACGCCCCTCCCAAAGGAGATGCGCGACGACACGGCGTTCATGGATCGTCTGCACGCGTTTCTTCCGGGCTGGGACGTCCCCAAGCTCAGCCCGAGGTTCTTCACCAGCCACTTCGCGTTCGTCAGCGACTTCCTCGCCGAGGTCTGGTCGCAGCTGCGCAACACGACCCGTTTAGACGCGGTCCGGACCCGGATCGAGTGGGGACGACAGCTGTCGGGTCGCGACCGTAAGGCAGCCGACAACACGGTCAACGGACTGCTCAAGCTGCTGTATCCGGGCCCCGACGTCGAGATCCCGGGCGAGTTTCTAGAGTGGGCAGCCGAACTAGCGGTCGAGATGCGTCGGAGGGTCAAGGAACAGCAGGCGTTCATCGGCGAGACCGAGTTCGGCAACACCGACCTCAGCTACGCGGTCGACGGCGGGCCCGAGAAGATCGTGCACTGCGACGAATCGGTCCGGCACCGTGCCCGGGTGGCGGCCGGGGCCCAGGCCGACGGAGATCGGCCCGATCCGACCTCGCTGCCGGCTCCCGAGCCCGAGGAGTTGCAGGACAGCGCCGACACACAGCAACGGGACTACGCCACCGGCGACATCATCGGTGGTCGGTTCGAGGTCTTGGACGTGCTGGGCGCCGGCGGCTTCTCACGGGTGTTCCGGGTCCGCGACGAGGTGGAAGGTGAAGAGCGGGCACTCAAGCTCTTCAATACGGCCGGCGGCTACGACGCCGTCCGGCGAGAGATCGCCGCCCTTCGAAAGGTGAAGCACCCCAACGTCGTAGAGGTAATCTGGGCAGACCGCACCCCGGACAAAGAATGGTACCTCATCGCTGAGTACGTCGACGGTGAGCCACTGGACGACTACGCGTCCGGCAAGAAATCGATGCGTGACCGCGAAGCCGTCGACGTCGCCCTGGACGTCCTCGAAGCACTGGTCGCCATCCACCCAAACGCCCAGCGGCTTGAAGAATTGGACGCGAAAAAGCAGTCCGGTGACATAGCGAGCGAGGAGTTCGACGAGTACCAGCAACTACTTGACGATGGGCTCGTCCATCGCGACATCAAGCCGCAGAACATCCTGCTGACCCGCAAGGGCGCCAAGCTCCTTGACTTCAACATCGCGTCCCGTGTCGGCGACCCCGTCATGACCGTCTCCGGCACACCGCCATACCAGGCGCCTGACACCGACTCGATCCGCTGGGACGTCTCTACTGACCTGTTCGCCGTTGGCGTCACACTCTACGAGCTACTCTGCGCCGGAGAGCACCCGTACGCTAACGGCAAGCCCATGGTTGGGGAAGAGGTCCGCGAACCGAACGGGTTCCGAGCGGACCTCGGCGACGATCTGGCTGCCTTCCTGAAGCGGTCCTGCATGCCGTACCGAGAGGACCGGTTCACGACCGCCCATGAGATGCGGGACGAACTCAAGACCATCCGCTCCAGCATGTGACCGCCGGCAACAACTGAGGTAGCCCTCAAGAAGGCTCTTCAAGTTGTCGATCAGCCGTGGGTCGGCGTGCGCCTCGGTGTCGAACTCCAGCATCGAGCCGAACTTCAAGTGAAACATCGCGAACGCGGCGCCCAGGGCGTCGCTCATCGAATGGGTTACCGATCCGGGGCGGCGCGCGTCGGGAACCGATCCGAAACTCTTCCTCAGCGTGCCGATCAGGCCGGGGGCGGAAAGACGGCTTCGCAGCCGTGCGGCAGGAGCGGCCATGAGCAAAGGACACGTACGAGGCGTACACGTTCACGGCGTAGACACTGGCGCTCAGCGCTCGGCCGCCGTATCGTGATCGCTCGACACCGCTGACGGTTTCTCTCTCGCTCGTGCCCCCTTCCGATCGCCCCGATCCACCCCGAACGCTCGGTGAAGCCATCGCGCAGAACGAGGTGCTGTGGGCGGTGATCGGGGAGATCCGCGAGCAGTTCGAGCGTGTCGTCGAGGAGAACGAGCAACTCCGCGAGGAACTCGCCCGTCGCGGAACGAGTTCGCGCACCTCCTCGAAGCCGCCGTCCTCGGACTCCCCGGCCCAGAAGGCGGCCCGCCCGAAGCGCAAGCGCTCGGAGCGTGCCAGGGGCGCGCAGCCGGGACATTCGAAGCACGAGCGCGTCGCGTTGCCCGAGGACGAGGTCGACGCGGTGTCGCGCTACTTCCCCGACGGGCAATGCGCGTGCGGCTCGGCCGTCCTGACGGACAGCGAACCGAGCTGTCGTCATCAGGTGTTCGAGCTGCCGGAGGTGAAGTACACCGTCATCGAGCACCAGCTGTTCGGCGGTACGTGCAGCGGCTGCGGGAGGCGGCACGCCGCTCGCGCCCCGCAGGACGTCCCCACGGGGCAGATGGGCGTACACGTTCACGGCGTAGACACTGGCGCTCAGCGCTCGGCCGCCGTATCGTGATCGCTCGACACCGCTGACGGTTTCTCTCTCGCTCGTGCCCCCTTCCGATCGCCCCGATCCACCCCGAACGCTCGGTGAAGCCATCGCGCAGAACGAGGTGCTGTGGGCGGTGATCGGGGAGATCCGCGAGCAGTTCGAGCGTGTCGTCGAGGAGAACGAGCAACTCCGCGAGGAACTCGCCCGTCGCGGAACGAGTTCGCGCACCTCCTCGAAGCCGCCGTCCTCGGACTCCCCGGCCCAGAAGGCGGCCCGCCCGAAGCGCAAGCGCTCGGAGCGTGCCAGGGGCGCGCAGCCGGGACATTCGAAGCACGAGCGCGTCGCGTTGCCCGAGGACGAGGTCGACGCGGTGTCGCGCTACTTCCCCGACGGGCAATGCGCGTGCGGCTCGGCCGTCCTGACGGACAGCGAACCGAGCTGTCGTCATCAGGTGTTCGAGCTGCCGGAGGTGAAGTACACCGTCATCGAGCACCAGCTGTTCGGCGGTACGTGCAGCGGCTGCGGGAGGCGGCACGCCGCTCGCGCCCCGCAGGACGTCCCCACGGGGCAGATGGGCCCGGGGCTGATCGCGTGGATCGCGCTGATGAGCGGAGAGATGCGACTGTCAGTCACCCAGATCCAGCGTCTGCTGCACGAGCAGTGGGGCCTGTCGTTCAGCCGCGGAGCCATCAGCGCCGCCCAGGGCAAGGCGTCGGCGGCGATGGCCGGGCCGCACGCGCACATCGTGCGCGCGGCGCGAGCCGCGCCGGTGGCGCACGCCGACGAGACGCGTCACCCGAGGGGCGGCGGCGGGTATCCGGGCACGTGGTGGCTGTGGACGCTGGCGACGAGCGAGGCCTGCGCCTTCCACGTGCACTACTCGCGCGGGATGGGCGCGGCGGCGGCGCTGCTGGGGGACTTCGCCGGCACGCTCGTCACCGACGACTACGCCGGCTACAACCGTCTCCCGCCCGAGCGGCGGCAGTTGTGTTGGTCGCACCAGCTCCGGCACTTCGCCGCGATCGGCGAACGTGGCGACGGGCGAAGCGCGCGGATCGGACGGCGCCTGCAGCTGATCGGACGGCTGGTGGTGCGAACCCGCCACCGGCTCGATCGGGGAGAGATCGGCGAGGCGATTCATCACCGCCGGATGCATCGGTTGAGAACGCGCTTCGTACTCGAGCTCGAACGCGGGGCCCGGCTGCGAACGGACGGGCGGACGCGACGCCAGTGCGCGCACCTTCTCAAGCGCGAGGCGATGTTGTGGACGTTCCAGTCCGATCGTCGCGTACCGCTGACGAACAACCTGGCCGAGCGAGCGATCCGGGGGCACGTGATCTGGCGGAAGCTGGCTCACGCGAGCCACTCGCGGCGCGGGGACGAGTTCCGGGCACGGGCGCTGAGCGTGGTGATGACGGGGAGGAACCTCGGGGTGCCGATCTACGAGTACCTGCGCCGTATCTGCCGCGAGTCGATGACGGCGGAGGGCGTCACGACGCTGCTGCCGCTGAACGTCGCGCGACTGCCGGCCTGATCGTCGCGACCGGCTGAGAGCCAATGGCCTCGCCGTGAACGAGTACCAGATGGGCCCGGGGCTGATCGCGTGGATCGCGCTGATGAGCGGAGAGATGCGACTGTCGGTCACCCAGATCCAGCGTCTGCTGCACGAGCAGTGGGGCCTGTCGTTCAGCCGCGGAGCCATCAGCGCCGCCCAGGGCAAGGCGTCGGCGGCGATGGCCGGGCCGCACGCGCACATCGTGCGCGCGGCGCGAGCCGCGCCGGTGGCGCACGCCGACGAGACGCGTCACCCGAGGGGCGGCGGCGGGTATCCGGGCACGTGGTGGCTGTGGACGCTGGCGACGAGCGAGGCCTGCGCCTTCCACGTGCACTACTCGCGCGGGATGGGCGCGGCGGCGGCGCTGCTGGGGGACTTCGCCGGCACGCTCGTCACCGACGACTACGCCGGCTACAACCGTCTCCCGCCCGAGCGGCGGCAGTTGTGTTGGTCGCACCAGCTCCGGCACTTCGCCGCGATCGGCGAACGTGGCGACGGGCGAAGCGCGCGGATCGGACGGCGCCTGCAGCTGATCGGACGGCTGGTGGTGCGAACCCGCCACCGGCTCGATCGGGGAGAGATCGGCGAGGCGATTCATCACCGCCGGATGCATCGGTTGAGAACGCGCTTCGTACTCGAGCTCGAACGCGGGGCCCGGCTGCGAACGGACGGGCGGACGCGACGCCAGTGCGCGCACCTTCTCAAGCGCGAGGCGATGTTGTGGACGTTCCAGTCCGATCGTCGCGTACCGCTGACGAACAACCTGGCCGAGCGAGCGATCCGGGGGCACGTGATCTGGCGGAAGCTGGCTCACGCGAGCCACTCGCGGCGCGGGGACGAGTTCCGGGCACGGGCGCTGAGCGTGGTGATGACGGGGAGGAACCTCGGGGTGCCGATCTACGAGTACCTGCGCCGTATCTGCCGCGAGTCGATGACGGCGGAGGGCGTCACGACGCTGCTGCCGCTGAACGTCGCGCGACTGCCGGCCTGATCGTCGCGACCGGCTGAGAGCCGGTGGCCTCGCCGTGAACAGGTACGTACGAGGCGGGGGCACCGACGATACCGTACGAACAGCTCGGCCACTTCCTGCACTCAACCCGTTGTCCCATCAGACCTTATCAGTTCGCCGGGAAGTGCTGTCCGATCACCGATGCCGATGGCGGCGAAGCGCTCGAACAAGGGAGGCGATAAGGCTTCAGGACGGTTCCGGATTTCAATACTGATTCGAATAGTTATCTATCACCAAGGATTTGCGTTGGGTACTCTTGAACTGCAAGTTCAAGCAAACGAGCGCTAAAAAAAGAAGCAAACGCTTGATAGCTATCGTTCTTTTCCGTGTTCGCCAAGTCACAAACCGTCTTGAGTGCAAAAACACGCGGCTGCGGCTTTGGTGCATCGTAAGCGGCCGCATAGACACCGTATATCTCCATTTCGATGCCCCTAAGCTCTCTATTCTGCTTGATAATCTCCTTTGCAATCTCTCCATCTGCAACAACAGCGGACCCCGACGCTACTGGAGCAACCAACAACCTGTGGCTTTGTGCTGCGTCGCCAGGGAATAGCGAAGCAACTCTAGCGAGCTTGTCGGGTGCTGACGAGAGCTGACGAAAAACAGCTGCAGCCTCGTCATCTCCTGCGAGCTGTACAGGCGCCATTTCGAAAAGTGCGTGATTGTTGTCCACGGAGTGTTTGCCACTTTGGTAGTCCCAAACAGATTCCGCAAATATGGCGTCTCCTATCTTGGCCTTTCCATCAATGCCACCACATATACCAAGCATAACTAGAACTCGAGGACAAAATCGTTGAACTAACTTGGCTGAAAGTAAAGCCGACGATACCATGCCCATCCTGGGTGCACATGCTGCAACAACGCGTCTTTCAGTTGCACCAGTCGAGAAAGCGCCCTCCCAAAAGAACGTCTTGTGATCGAGGGGCTTCGGCGACGAACCCCACCCCCAGGGCAAATTGAGAACAGCTTTCAGCTCCGGATTCTGAAGTGCGCAGATAATTGCGACGTCAACGTCATAATCTCGTTTCGGAGGCTTGCTCTTCGATTCGGCGATATACCGAACGCAAGAGGTGAGGGTATTGAGCCATCCATCATCAGCACTCGAGTAATGTAACAAAGTCCAAGCTAGCTCTTCAAATTCTCGTACATGGCCAGCATGAATTTGCTTGTCCTGCGTTATCCCAACAATCTTGTCAGGCCGATACATATCTTCGTCGTCCAACGATAGTTCACGCATCAGGTCGATTGTATGGTTAGAAGACCGCTCTTCCTCGTGAGGCCACGCAGGAATTAGCAGATCTAGGACCAATAAATCGAAATGCTCCGATCTTAAAGCGTCTCGAGTTTCGGATATTGAAACCGCGTGACGAATGTCGTCTTGTTGGACGCCTAGTAGATTGGCCTGTTTAACGAACCGTTCGTATCGAGCCGGTGCGTCGTCTGATATGAGAATTTTCAAGAAATAATTTCGCCCGAAATTTTTTTTAGATGCGCGCCAAGCCGATTCTTCCAGTCATCTAATGCAGAGCTAAAGTGAAGAACATCAACGAGAAAGTCTCCAAACTCCTCAATAAGTTCGCCCTTGAGTAACTCAAGTTCAACTGATCTGCCCCCGCGCTCGAACGCCTCAAAACCAGTAACCACAATAGTTGGCACCTCGGACTCTTCTAGCAAAAGGTGGCGCAGAACCTCGATCCCTCCGAATCCCTGCGGACGTCCGCCACTCTCATCTTCGTCGATAGTGAAAGTAGGTAGCGACATATCTAGCACGATGAAGTCCACGCCGTTGCTGTAAAGTTCGTTGAGCGCGCCGGTTACCGACGCGCACTCTGTTACAGTAAAGCGTGGATCAAAGCTCTCTACCGCTGCGACTAGGTGTTGGCGTTTAGGCGACTCGTCTTCGACGATTAGTATATTGATTGACCGCATTTTTGATAAACCATCTTATTCGATCGATAGGCCTAGAGATGTATTTTTAATGCGATAAATAACGCTAATTGAAAATCTTTTTTCTTGATTTTCTCCGAAAGAAAGACTCTTAATGCATTCGCTAGAATGCGCCGCTGCAATTTTTATCAAACCGCTACCACCTTCCGACCTCGACCGACGTTCGAAGTTCTGATCCCGTATGGCTGAACGAATTCTGTCAAGTTTTAGCTCAGCGTTCCTAGACAGAGAAGAACGCATGTCTGATTGAACGGTTAGCTCAAGTTCAAAAGAATGAGTATCGAGATTCACATCAATGTCTATGTGTGGTGAATCCAATCCACCATGAGCTCGAGCGTTGTCCAGCGCGACGAACAATACATCGTGAAGCGACTGCAGTACTGGAAAGGCGACGTCTCGATCGGATCCTGTCGCAGATATTTTAATCTCTGGGGTGAGCGATGGGCAAAGTCTTCTTGCCGTTCCTACGCCGATACGCAGCGCCTCGTCTAAAGAGTACTTCCCGACCCTTGAGCTATCGATAGAAACTTTATTGAACCAGCCTGCGGCGACGTCAATTTCACGTTGCACCTGCTGTGAGGCTTGTCCGACCGACATATCGAACGACGCATGTCCGCTTGTACTGACGCCTTCGAGAACTCTGATTTCTGCTCGGAGCTTAGTAAACTCATCCACTAAGCTGTTTTTCAAGCCTTCAGATATAAATTCACGGACGGAATCTAGCGACCTAGCGGTCGCGCCCCAAAATGCCTGAAGCACAAAATCCAACAGCTCCTCGTAACTATCTACTAATCGCGAATACGCTTTTATGAAATAAATCATTCTAGGCGTTAAGTCGAGACTAATCATGCCTCCTGTTCGCTCCGAGGTCTTAATGTGAAATCTTCGATCTTTCGCTTCAAAGAGAAGCTGGTCGTAACGCTCGTTGAATTTTTGAAATGCCGCCATGATTGCCGCTCGATTAGACGCGTCGAATGCCTGAAGAACGTCTGCCCAATACGTGTTTTCCGCATAAGGCTCACCAATCGAGTTTTTGGTCGTAACCAAGCGATGATTCTCGACGGGGCCGCGAATGAGTCCTACAAACGACTGATGTCGAACTCTCTTGCTAAGGTGATAGTCTAAACCAAATCTAGGGTTCTCTAGAAACTGATGCTTCAAGTCGGCCAGAATTTGTAACAGTAATAGCTCACTCTCTGTGCTAGGTGGGATCAGGTCAATATCGCTAATTTCCGAACTGGATATTTCTTCGATTAGCTGATCGACGCTTTTTTCATCTGAATTGTCGAGCTTTACAAGCTCTGCATATCTGAAATACTGCTCGCCTGTTTCCTTCCTAGCCCAACGTTTGAAAGCGTCAGGATCAACATGGATGCGAGTACTATTTATTAGCCTTTCGCCATCTTCTAGTGCAAGAGCCATAAGTAAGCTGCTCGCCTCAGCCTGTAAGTACTCTGCCTCCGGAGAGTTGCTCGTTGAAAACTCTGTGCATATCTCTATTCTTTCTTCAAGAACGCGCTTCGAACCTGGCAACGTAGGAATCTGGTCGATGAACTGCGGAACGCATATATTTATCATAATATATACGTCTTTTGCGTCAAGGGGCTCAGGACGTTCCCGCATCCAACTCAAAGGCGTGTGTTGATCAACTTCTAGTAGTTTTCTAAGCAGATATCTTATGGCGGTAGCCAGCGAGTCATCTTCTATTTCTTTCCATGCTGCGTGTAGCGCTATCAGGGCGTCTATTCGGCTATCGATATTTCGATAGTCTTTTAAAGTCAATCCTCCAATGGATGACCCTGGCGAGGAGAAAACCAGAGCGCTGGAATTTTCTAGAACGAGCGGAACAACGGTGCGAACCAGTTCGTCAAATTTTCCTAGTATTCGTAAGCAATAAACCTTGAGGGATATCAGAACATCCCGAAGTACGGCGTTATCAACAACCGTTTCCTCCTGTAGTAGCTGTAGTGCTCGGTAGTGGTCCCCTGAAGAGAGCGCATTCAGAGACATACCCAGCAATGAAATTTCTGATTCGTGGTCATTCGGACCATGTCGTTCGGAAAGTCTCGCTCTTGCATGAGAGTTCGACGATTCTCGCCGATTTTCGTCATCAACCAATGGCCATGAGTCCTCGATGCCGTAATGTTTGCTGTTTAGTGCGACGGCGATCATGCTGAAGCGCGGATCTCTTGAGTCTCTTTGAAAGACTCTTATTAAAGAGCGTATCGCTTCAAACGTGGGAAAATGGGCTATGTTGATTAGTAACTTTTCTACTTTTGAAAGAGGGTTGTTTTCTGCATCTGGGCACGTGAGGATGAGAGCAATCTGGCGGTGAATCGGAAGCGTAGGGGAGTATTCCTGCTGAGCCTTTTGAGACTCGTCTGCGCAGGCGATAGCACCGTATAGTTGGATCCAAGGATCGGATACCGCGCGCCGGTTGCGCAGCTGTCGAAAGCGGGCTATGGCCTCGCTTCTTCGTCCGACCTGAAGAAGACTGGGCAGAGCAGTGTCCCGTCTCTTCGGTAAGTAGTTAGTGGCAGCCGGGATCGGCACGCCTAATCTTGCCAACCTTGGGTCTCTGATAGATAGCGCTGACAAGCGCAGTAAGTCTGAGGCGTCAACAGAATCCTTCAGGCTGCCCAGTTCTGTTAGCTTCTGCAGTATAGCTACTGCTGTGCCATATAAGTCGAACATGTGGTGAAGGTTGTCCACCGCAAGCACCTCAGCGAGACTGCGTGTTCGATTGGGTAGCTCTCCAAGCAAGCGATATTTTAAATAGGTTGCGTCCGACGTACTGGTGTCTGCTAAACGATCAATACGCTCATATAGCTGTGTTCGAAACCTTGCTAGGCTTACTTGTTCCTCATTTCTTTCGCTCGTATAAAAGCAAATCAGCGGTAAGAGCCCTATCCGGCGCTTAGTTCGAACCTCCTTCGAGTATGATTTCTGCGCTTCTATGCCGCCTGTTAGTGATTCGAGCGCGATTCGGAGTTGCACTCCTCGCAGAGATTCGCCATGAGCCTTCTCGTGAGCGATAGCTTCTGTCAACGCACGCTGGTGTTCACCATTTGCAATTAGATGTTCAATTTTTTCGTAGGTATCAAGATGCCTTCCTATCTCGGTTGCGCAGGCGGATATGCGACAGATTGCCCAGTGCAGTTCGCTTTTCAGATCTCCTGCTTCCAAAGGGTTCGGCACGTAGTTGATGGCCGAGAAATTCTTGCTAATTCTTTGTTCTGACCGTAGCTGCTGCGCAATAGTTCGATTTACCCAATGAATGAAGCGCGGCCGATCGTTTGTGCTTAAATCATGGCGACATGAGAACATGGCTGTCTCTATGTCTCGATGCAACTTCTCCAACTGGTTGCTTTTCACATGCAGGCGAACGCCTTCTGATTTGTAGTCAGACAGCGCTCCTCGGATCTTATGCTGGCAGCGCTGATACGCCGACAGTCGTTTATTTGATTTCACGGACTTTTTCTTATACATAGAACGAGCGTGACTTACTGTGTGTCTTTCAGTCACTGTCCCGCAGATAGATGATCGCTTCTAAACTGTGCTGGCACACTAGATTATATTCAATCATGGGTGGAGAGTTTGCGCAAATTGTCGCTACTGTCGAAGTCTTCGGGAATAGCATTCATTCGTCAAACAGCTAGTGCGGCGTTCTATGACGTTAGTTGTTCTGCCGTCGTTTTGTTTGACTCTCGTACGACTCACCGGCGTCGTACAGCACTTGCCGCATTTCCTCTTCAGGGACGTCCTGATAGATCGTCGTGGTGGCGGCGTCCTTGTGCCCAAGTACTTGCTGCACGGTCTTCAGATGCTCGCCCTGGTCGTGCAGGAGTTTCGTGGCCAGCGTCCGGCCCCGGAGTGGCTTGTCGCGCGCTCGATGCCTGCCCACGCCCGATACATCGTCGCGATGTGGTCCTGCAGCGTGTTCGGGCTGTAGGGTCCGCCTTTCTGGCGCAGGAAGAGGGGGGGGCGTTCGGACGAAACGTGGGCGCGTTGAGGGCGCGCTCGTCGAGATAGCGTTCCAGCGCCGCAGTCAGGCCGCCGTCGCTCAGCGGTGGCAACTCGCGCGTCCGGCCGCCCGGCGGCTTGATCAGCGGGTAGTAGTCAGCGGGGTCGATCGTGTGTCCGGCTCGCGCGGCGCGGGCGATCCGGCGCACGACCTTGTCGAACTCGGCAACGGGGAATCGCACGCTGGTCCGCACGGTGTCTTTGCCGTCGCGAGCGGCCGTCGCGCGAGCGCCCTTGGTGAAGCTCTTGGGCGGTAAGCGTCACGGCATCGACGGGTTGACTACGCCGGCGCGTTCCACGGAGCGAGCGCCATCAGCTCGTCCGCCGGCGTGCTCGGCAGCCGCTCGAACAACCAGCACAGGTAGCGGTACGGCTCGCGCCCGTTCGCCTTCGCCGTCTCGATCAGGGAGTACAGGTTCGCGCTCGCCGTCGCCCCTCGCTGACTGTCGCTGAACATCCACGCCTTCCTCCCGATCACGAACGGACGGATCGCGTTCTCGGCGACGTTGTTGTCGATCGGCCACGCCCCGTTCTCCACGTAGCGCGCAAGCTCCGACCAGTACTCCAGCGCGTAGTGCACCGCCTTTGCGCATTCCGGCGAACGTGACCGCCGTTTCCGGTCAACGTGACCGCGTTGCACCCCGTCGCGGCGCTGGAGACGTCGTTCTACTTCGAGCGGTCACGTTCGGTCAAGGTGGCCGCGTCGACGAGTTCGGCGTCGGCACGGGCTTTTCTCATCGATCCGCCCTTCAACTCCAGGCGGTGCGAGCCGTGCACGAGCCGATCGAGGATCGCGTCCGCCAGCGTCGCCTGTTGGTGTTCACGTAGTCCCGTGAACCGCGCCGCCTGACATCCCGCATTCCGCCATCGGCGGATCGGTGGAACACCGGCGCAATGCGGGATGGAGCGGGCGGCGCTCGAGGCCGCCGACGTCCACGGAGCGGCGCAGGTCGCGAGATCGGCGATCGCAGTGCACACTGACCCCCGGTCTCGACCTCGAAGGAGGAGATGGCCCGCCACGGTTGGCGCCGTGCGGGCCGGTGGCCGGTGTGCAGATGCGTTGGTCGACGCCACTCACCGGCGAGGATTATGTTGCCCTCGAAGGCTGGTCCGCGGCAACTCCCGCGGGCTGCCCCTGGCACCCCGAAGGCGGCTGCGGCTTCAAGCGCCACGGCACCTACTCGCGGGTCTGGCCCCGAGGCTGCCTGGTCGCTCGCTATTACTGTCCGCTCGCGCGCCACACGGTCAGCCTGTTGCCGGACTGCCTGGCCGCCCGGCGCACCGGCTCGCTCGAGCGCGTCGAACGCGAAGCGCTCGATATCGAGCGGGCCGCCTCCCTCGCCGCCGCAGCCGCCGAGCAGCGCCCCGAGATCGATCTGCCGGGGGCGCTGCGCTGGCTCGCCCGAGCCCGTCGGCACGTGCACGCGGGACTGGCCGCCGTCCGCGTCCTCCTCCCCGAGCGCTTCGCGCACGAGCCGCTGACGATCGAGGGCTTCGCCACCGCGCTCGGGCTGCCCGCGGACGACCTCCGCGTGCTGCGAACGCTGCGCGGGATCGTCCTCGAGCGCCTCGGCTCGGTACCCGCCCCGCTCGGCTTCGATCCGGGACGGGCAAGCGCGGAACGTCGCCGGAGGGCACGGCAACAGAACGTGGGGGCTGACCCACCGCCCGAGCGCGGCGAGGCTCGAGCGCTCACCCCCACCGACGCCGACCCGGCCCCATGAGGTAACCGTTCACGGCGTAAACACTGGTGTTCAGCGCCTGGCCACCGTATCGTGACCGCCCGGCGCCGCTGACGTTTTCCCTCCCACTCGTGTCCCCTCCCGACCGTCCCGATCCGCCCCGAACGCTCGGCGAGGCCATCGCCCAGAACGAGGCGTTGTGGGCGGTGATAGGGGAGATCCGCGAGCAGTTCGAGCGCGTCGTGGACGAGAACGAGCAGTTGCGCGAGGAACTCGCCCGTGGCGCCACGAGCTCGCGCACCTCGTCGAAGCCGCCGTCCTCGGATTCTCCCGCCCAGAAGGCCGCTCGCCCGAAGAGAAAGCGCTCCACGCGTTCGAAGGGCGCGCAGCCGGGACACGACAGGCACGAGCGCGCCGCTTTGCCCGAGAGCGAGGTGGACACGGTGTCGCGCTACTTCCCGTCGGGGCAGTGCGGCTGCGGCTCGAGCGTCCTGCCCGACACCGAGCCGAGCTGCCGCCACCAGGTGTTCGACCTGCCGGAGGTGCGCTACCGCGTCACCGAGCATCAGCTGTTCGGCGGGGCGTGCACCGGCTGCGGGAAGCGGCATGTCGCTCATGCTCCGCAGGACGTCCCCTCGGGACAGATGGGCCCGGGGCTGATCGCGTGGATCGCGATGATGGGCGGGGAGATGCGGTTGTCGGTGAGCCAGATCCAACGCCTGCTGCACGAGCAGTGGAAGCTCTCGTTCAGCCGCGGGGCGATCAGCGCCGCGCAGGGCAAGGCGTCGACGGCGATGGCGCGGCCGTACGCGGACATCGTGAGCGCGGCGCGGGCCGCGCCCGTGGCGCACGCCGACGAGACGCGCCACCCGAGAGGGGGCGGCGGGTATCCGAGCACGTGGTGGCTGTGGACGCTGGCAACCAACGAGGCCTGCGCCTTCCACGTGCACTACTCGCGCGGGATGGGCGCGGCCGAGGCGCTGCTCGGGGAGTTCGCCGGCACCCTCGTCACCGACGACTACGCCGGTTACAACCGCGTGCCGCCCGAGCGGCGACAGTTGTGTTGGGCCCATCAGCTGAGGCACTTCGCCGCGATCGGCGAGCGCGGCATCCGAAGCGCGAGGATCGGACGGCGCCTCGAGCTGATCGGACGTCTGGTGGTACGAACCCGTCACCGACTCGATCAAGCGGAGATCGACGAGCGGGTCTACCACCGACGGATGGATCGGCTCAGAGCACGCTTCGTCATCGAGCTCGAACGCGGAGCGCGACTGCCGGTGGATGGACGAACACGGCGTCAGTGCGAGCACCTGATCAAGCGCGAGGAGATGTTGTGGACGTTCTTGACGGACCGTCGCGTGCCGCTGACGAACAACCTGGCCGAGCGTGCGATCCGGGGTCACGTGCTCTGGCGGAAGGTGGCGTACGCGAGTCACTCGAGGCGCGGTGACGAGTTCCGAGCCCGGATGTTGAGCGTGGTGACGACGGGGAGGAACCTCGGCGTGCCGATCTACGAGTACCTGCGCGAGATCTGCCGCGAGTCGATGAGGCCGGAGGGCGTCACGACACTACTGCCGCTGGGCGTCGCACGCCTGCCGGCCTGATCGCCCTGACCGGCTGAGGGCCAGCCGCCGCGCCGTGAACGGTTACCCCCATGAGCCCCTCCAACCACGACCCCGACCTGCTCGAACGCATCGCCGTGTTCCGTCATGGCCTGATCGTGCGCCTGCTCGTCCCCGAGCACGACCGGCACGAACGCGCCACCGAGCTCGAGCGCATCCTCGCCACCGAGCACGACATCCCCGGCACCACGCGCACGCGCATCGCCGACAGCACGCTCCGCGACTGGATCAGGAGCTACCGCGCCGGCGGCTTCGACGCGCTCAAGCCCAAGGCCCGCATCGACACCGGCGACTCGCGCGCGCTCGACGCGCAGGCGATCGAGGCGCTGCTGGCGATCAAGGAGGCAGAACCCCAGCTCTCGATCCGGGCGACGATCAAGCTCGCACGCGAGCAGGGGAAGATCGAGCCGGCGGCGAAGGTCGCGCACTCGACCGTGCACCGTCTCTTCCAGCGTCACGGGCTCGGCGGACGCGGCCGTCATCGCGACGCCGGTACCGATCGGCGTCGCTTCGCCTTCGCCGAACCCGGTCAGCTGTGGATGAGCGACGTCATGCATGGCCCGGGGGTGATGATCGGCGGCAGGCGCCGACGCGCCTACCTGATCGCGCTGATCGACGACGCAACCCGCGTGATCACCCACGCCGAGTTCGCCTCAAGCGAGTCGCTGCGCGCGTTCCTGCCGGTGATGCGCCGGGCGCTGCTGAGGCGGGGCATTCCAGAGCGTCTGTACGTCGACAACGGGGCGGCGTTCCGCGCCCATCAGCTCTCGTTGATCTGCGCGCGGTTGAACATCGCGCTGATCCACTCACGCCCGTACCAGCCCGCCGGCAAAGGGAAGATCGAGCGCTTCTTCCGCACGGTGCGCGCCCAGCTGCTGCCGACCCTCACCGACGAGGATACGACAAGCCTGGAGGCGATCAACCGCCGTCTCGCCGGGTGGATCGAAGGGGAGTACCACCGCCAGCCGCACCGGGGGCTCGACGGCGACACGCCGCTCGATCGCTTCAGTGCCGGCTCCGCCTCCCTGCGCTTCCCCGAGAACGACCGCGAGCTCGACGAGCTGTTCCTGTTCGAGGCCAGGCGCAAGGTCAACTCCGACCGGACCGTCTCGCTCGAAGGCAGGCTTTACGAGATCGACGCGGCGTTGATCGGCGAGAAGGTGACGCTTCGATACGACCCGGCGCGTCCGGCGGCTCCCATCGCCGTCGTGCACGAGGGCGCTGTGATGGAGCGCGCCCGGCTGGTGGACGCGTACGCCAACTGCTTCGTCAAGCGCGATCGGCGTACGGGGGTGACCGAGGCGGACTCGGCCGCCAAGCCGTCGAAGGGGCTCGCGTTCGCCCGGCTCGGCGACACCGACACCGACACCGACACCGACACCGACACCGACACCGACACGGAGGATCGCTCGTGAGCGCGGCGATGGACAGGACGCCGAGCTACTGCAAGCACTTCGCGATGAGCCGCTTCCCGTTCGACGGACGCGTCGATGCCGACGCGCTGTTCGGGGCGACGGCCCAGATCGAGGCGTCGGTCCGCCTCGAGCAGCTGCTGCAGCTGCGCGGCATCGGACTCCTCACCGGCGAACCCGGCAGCGGCAAGACGACGCTCTGCCGACGACTCGTCGACGGGCTCCACCCCGGGCTCTTCCGCCTCGTCTACGTACCGCTGACCACCGGGAACGTGATGGACATGTACAAGAGCATCGCCTGGGAGCTGGGGCTGCCGACGGAGAGGAACCGCGCGGCCGCCTTCCGCCAGATCCGCTCCGAGGTCACCCGCCTGGTGCTCGAGGGCAAGCAGACGCCGGTGCTGATCGTCGACGAGGCGCACCATCTGAGGAACGAGGTGCTCGAGGACCTGCGCCTGTTGACCAACTACGAGATGGACAGCGAGAACCGTCTCTGCCTGCTGTTCGTGGGGCTGACGGAGCTCAGGCGGCGGCTGTCGATGGCGTTGCACGAGTCGCTTGATCAGCGGATCGTGATGCGCTACCACCTCGACGGGCTCGAGCGCGAGGAGGTGCCCGAGTACCTCGCGCACCGCCTGCGGGGCGCGGACTGCGAGGTGCCGCTGTTCGAGCCCGGGGCGATCGAGGCGATCTTCCAGGCCACGCGCGCGCTACCGAGACGGATCAATCGGCTCGCGCACGTGTCGCTGACCGCCGCGGCGATCGAGAAGGCGCGCACCGTCACCGAGGAGCACGTGCAGGATGCGTTGGCGGAGATCGGCGGATGAACGGCGAGGAGGGCGCCGTCGCCCGGGGGGACGACCCGTGCGTGCCGGACTCGATCGAGGAGGCGCGGGTGCTCTGGCAGTTCTGCAGCGCCCTGGCCGATCGGATCTGGAGGCGTCACGAGGACGAGCTGATCGAATGGCTGACGGACGAGGAGCGAGACAGGCGCTGTGAGGAACACCCTTGGCAACGCCGTCCGTGCACGACGTGCGAGGCCGATGCCGAACCCAAGCACGGCAACCTCGAGCTCGTCTTCGAGGAGAACGGCGACGTCCGCGACTGAGGTCTGCCGACCGGCGACGACGGAGCACGCTCGGCGCCGTCGTCGCCGCTCACGCGTACGGTTCGCGGATCGTGCTGGAGATCGGCCTCAAAGCGGGATACCGACGCCCGCCCGTCGCGGATCCGCCTGAGAAACGGCGCGCGGAATAGCGCGGGCTACAACACCTACCAATGCCGGTACCGGACCTGTTCGCCCAGAGCAGCAGGCGCATTCGGATCGTTCGTGTCGCGCACATCAGCTCTCGTCGTCGTCCGGCAGCTTCCAAACGCGGGAGTGGTAGCACACCAGGCCGTACCGATCGGAGAAGATCTTGTACGCCGCGGCGTCGGAGAGCAGTTCCGCGTCCGAGAACGCCTTGGCGCAGAGAGTTCGCGCGTTGTGCAGCTCGTCGGTGGTCAGTCGGCTCTCCGCACCGAGGAGGTAGGAGACGAGCAGGGCGATGGAGAGGCTCGCGGCGGCGAACGAGCCGATCAGGCCGCGCGATCTGTCCACGCCGAACAGGTACATGACCACGCCGCTGAAGAGCCCGAGGTAGGCGGGGATGATCAGACCGACGGCGGGCTCCCGGCTGAGCCCGCCCGTCAGGCCGGCACTGGCGCCCACCAGCGCCGTCGCGCCGAGAACGACCGCCGTCTCAGCTCGGCGCGTTGACTGCAGAACGAACGAGAGGAGCAGGACCGGAACGAGCCCTAGGCCCACCGACTGCAACCAGATCCAGAGCATATTCCCTTGCCAATCGGTCATCGTGAGATTTCCTCGAGCGGAACGATCACCTTGAAGCCCTCGATGTCGATCGCCGACTCGAGCACCTGGTTCGGTCCCGTCGATTTCGTGCCCGCCGTAAGACTGTGCAGGAAGCTCGCCTCCGGACTCAGTCTCATGACGAACTCGTCGCCCGGTCCGAGCAGCACGGGGTTGCCTTGCACGAGAAGTTCGCCCACGAACGACTCGATCGCGCGCGGGTCGGGCCCGGCGACCGGAGTTCCGGGCTTGGGCTCGCCTCCGGTGCCGACACACTTTCCGCGTCCCTCCTCCGGTGTGTTCAGGAGAGGATCGGGACAACCGTCGATCGACGGTGAGTTGGCGGAGACGCTGTACTTGGAGGCGTCGCCGACCGTGACGTTCGCAGCGTCCGTTTCACTCGGTGCAGCCGTTGACAGTGTCATGGACACGCACGCGAGCAGGGACAGCTGACTCTCGGCCGCCATCGACTCTCTATTCTGCGCGTAGCGCTCGGCGAGCGCGTTGCAGTCGGAGCCGTCCGCCAGCGCGGTGGTCGGTCGAACGAAAAGGACGAGGTGAAGCGCAACGAGAAGCGCGCTCAGGCAGTGCCGCTGTGTCATCGGTAGGTCTCCGGTCGGTACGTCGAACGTCGCCGCGCCAAGTGTGCCCTGAACCGACGGCGCGACGAACAGGAGGGGGCCGTTGCCACTGCGGCGGCCGACCAAGCGCGCAGATCCAGATCGCTCGCCGCATCGGCGACTTGACGGTCGAGATCGGCCAGAGCCGGCTCCACTTTCGAGGGGGTCCTGACGTCGAACGTGTTGAACAGCTGGAAGGCCGGGCGCTCGGTCCAGGCGGTCGTGGTCGTCGCCTTAACTGAGTGCGCCCACTCGTCGGGCGTGATCGGGAGGGTGATCTCGCTGGTGACGATCGCAGCGGCCTCGACGGTCGGTCGGAGGTGCTTTCCGATCTCGCCGGTGCCCCACACCGTGACCGACCCACGAACGGGGATCGACAGCGTGAACGCCGATCCACCGCCCCCGCGGAACGTCGCGGGGCCCGTGCGACGCACCTTTCCCCGCACCTCGCACGACACTGACGGCGAGATCTTGGCCTTGAGCGGGCCGATGACGGCCCACTCGGCTTCGATGCACGTTTCGCGATGGCGCGGTACGTCGAAGGCGCTCGGCACGGCCTCGTCGAGTCGACGGGTGACCTCGGCTACGCTCAGAAGCACCGGCAGCGTGATCCGAGAGAGCGGCTCGGGAGGTTCCGGCCGTTCAGCATCGGCGATCGACGGCGCGCTCGCGAGCACGAGGCACGCTGCAAGAAGCACCGGCAGGAAGCCCCATACGGCCCAACAGGCGTTTTCTCCCCGCGCTCGCCCGCTCAACGGATGAGCACCGACTCGAGCAGCGCCCGATCGTCGAGGTAGCGGTTGGCGAGCTCGGGGGTGTCGATGAACGGGTTCCGGACGCCGAGTCGCCCGTGCACCCAGGCGTTGAACGCGAGCTCCCAGGCGGTCGCCGGGTCGACCTTCGCCCAGTGGACGAGGGTGTCGACGTGACGGTTGTAGAGCTCGTCGATGCCGTAGGTGAGCACCATATACAGGATCGAGCGGGCGATGTCGCCGCGGCTGATGGGCGGGATCACCCACTCGAGCTCCGCGTCGAGCCCGGTGGTGCCGTAGGCGGCGGGGTTCAGGTCGATCCGGAAGGGTCGCTCGACCCGGTCCCCGTCCATGTCGAACGGAAAGTTCGAGCGCGAGGAGTTGATGCCGCGCTCGGCGGCGGCGAAGTTCAGCGGATTGACCGTCGCGCCGTAGCGCACGTGATCGGGTCGCCCGCGCGAGCGCAGGTAGCGGCTCAGAAAGCTCTTGGGGATGATGTGCTCGACGCTGTAGCGCTGGCGCTGGTGGAGCTCGGAGACCGGGATGTCGCCGTAGACGGACTTCACCCAGCCGTGGTCCGTGTCGAAGTAGAACGCCCAGAAGTTCTCGTACTTGTCGTCGCCGTCCCAGTTGCTCCACTGGCGGGAGGACTCGAAGACGCCGCCGGCGAGTGCGACGAACGCCTCGCGCGAGAGGCTCTCGGTACTCGCTGCGTCGCGCGCCACCGGTGGTGGATCGACAGGGGCGAGCGGGGCGTCACGGGCGACGATCTCGACGACGACCTGACCGTGATCGGACTGACGCCGGTTGCCGACGCCATCGCTCTCGAGATGGGCATTGAGGACGGCGAACGCGGTGACCTCGCCGACGTGTCGCGGGTTGGCGCGGTTGAGGTGGTTCGAGAGGAGGATGTAGTCGAGCGTGCCGGGCGAGCCACGGTGAACGTGCGTGTAGGGGCGAAGGCTGCTCTCGAAGTCGGGCGATTCACGGAACGCGTCGGTCAGGCGGTAGCGGTGGAGGGCGGCGCTGGTCCCCCGCGCCCAGTCGGCGCGCTTCACGCCACCGATGTCGTAGACGTTGTCCCGCATGACGAGCGACTCGAACACGATCGAGTCCTCGGCATCGTTGAGATCCCCGAGCACGACGGTCGGCACGGCGGGGTGCTCGGCGAGGTGATCGGTGATGTCGTGGTAGAGCAGCGTTGCCTCAGCGCCACGCTGGCGGAGCGAACCGATCTGACCGAGACTGCGACGCTGCATGGTGTCGAGAACGCGCACGTCCCAGTCGGTATCGTCCGAATACTCGAGATCGGCCACGGTGGGTCGCTTCGATTTCAGATGAGCGACGATCACGCGCACCGCGCCGATCCCCGGAACATCGACGAGAGCGGCGATCGGTGCCCGGCTGAAGCCGAACGCGCCATCCTCGAAGCCAAGCAGCCGTGCGCCCGCCGCGTCGGGTGCGATCTCGGTGATCGCCGAGAGCGGGGTCCGCGAGGCAAGCGCGACGCGAGGGGCGACATGAATCGCCTCGTCCTCGGCGTCTCGCACGTCCCCATCCGGCACGAAGACATGCGGGTAGCCGGCTCGCTCGAGCAGAGAGACGAGCGGCTCGCGGCTGAACACCTCCTGGAAGCCGACGACGTCGGCGTCGAGCGCGGCCAGCTGACTCTCGATCCAGCGCTCCTTCGCCTCCCACGCCGCCTCGGTGTGGGTGTTGTTGGGCTTGCGCTCATACCAGTACCCCGGCGGCGCGAGGTACTGGTAGAGATTGAAGGTGGCCAGGCGCATCGGTCGAAACCGTCGAGCGGCGTGCCACGAACCCGGGCACGGGTTCCGGAAGTGTATTGCCAGAGAGGTCCGGCGAGGCCTAGGCTTTCAGGTAGTGCATCGTGGACCGGGGGGAGCGGCGTGAAGCGATCTCGGCTGGTGTGCATCATGAGCGGCACGTGTCGACACCGTGGCGCCAGGGTTCGCCGTCGACGGTGACACCGAACGCGGCGGCCAACTGTCGAGGCGTGATCCCGAGCTGTCGTGATGCCTGGACCTGCGTCAGTCGACGCTCTCGCCGTTGCGCGATGACGCCCGTGCGGTCGACCTGTGTCGTGTCGTGTGCTGTCCGCGCACGCGGTGGCGTTCACTGCGTATCGAGCTCGTCGAGAAAGCGTCGCGCGTCGGCGATTGCGCGCTCGGTTCGGCCCGCATCGACTGCCCCCGGCTGTACGGCACGATCGAGCACGGGCACGCTGCCCTCACGAAACCGTGCCGTGCTCGGTGGCGCGAGCCCGCGCCGCTCGAGCTCGTCCAACAGCTCGCCGAGTCCGACGGGCCGGTCGTGCGTTTCCGCCACGATCTCCAGTCGTTCTCGAAGTTGCCGCTCGGCATCGAGCCGCAGTCTCAAGAGCGTGAGGGTCGGAATCTCCGAGGCGATGTCCTCGGGGGTCGGGAGCTCGCGCTCGAGCTCCGCGGGCAGCGAGGGCGAGACGGTGTAGCGCGCGACCCCCATGGGCTTTCGCGTGTCGCGCAGTGCGTACTCGACGACGACCTCGTTGCGACCCTGGCAGAGGATGATCCCGATCGAGGGCTGATCGTCGGGGTGACGAAGGAGATCGTCGACGGCGGACAGATAGAAGTTCATCTTGCCGGCGAACTCGGGGCGGAAGTCCTCGACCTTCAGCTCGATCACCACGAACGCGCGAAGGCGAAGGTGGTAGAAGAGGAGGTCGAGGTAGAAGTCCTGGTCGCCGACCTCGAGGTGGTACTGCGAGCCGACGAACGCGAATCCCTTGCCGAGCTCGAGGATCAGTAGGCGAAGGTGCTCGATCAGACCGCGCTCGAGATCGCGTTCGAGCAGCTCCGGGCCGAGCGGCAGGAAGTCGAAGCTGTAGGGGTCCTTGACCAGCGCCTGCGCGAGTTCGGACTGCCCAACCGGCAAGGTGCGCGAGAAGTTCGTCAGCGCCTCGCCTTGTCGGGCGAACAGATCGCTGTCGATCTGGTGCGCGAGCACGCGGCGACTCCACCCGTGCTCGAGCGCCTGCTCGGCGTACCAGAGGCGCTGTGCGGGCACCTTGACGGACTGGATGAGCCGGATGTTGTGGCCCCAGGGCAATTGGGCAACAAGCTGTTGCACGGTTGTTGGATCGGGCCACGCCTCGGCGAATGCGCGCATGTACTTGAGGTTTCGAGCGGAGAGGCCCTTCATGCCGGGAAAGGCGGCGCCGAGGTCGCTGGCCAGCCGATCGATGACCTTCGCACCCCAGCCGGCCGTCGACTGCCGATCGAGAATATCGCGTCCGACTCGCCAGTAGAGCTCGGTCAGCTCACGGTTGACGGACAGCGACGCCTTCAGCCGTGCCGTGCCGATCGCCGTCTTCAACTCCGCGAGCAGAGCCGGGTAGTCGTGGGGGACCGGATCCCGCTTCGGGCTCATGCGACCTGACGTGATCGAGGGCGACTGGTCGATTGTACAGCTCTTTAGGCGGCACGTAGATCGAGCAAGGACATCCGATCAAAGGGCGCCGCGACATCCGACACACCGTCCGAGCCGGAGCGACCTGAGCAGCAGGAACGTTCCGGGGTGCGGCGAACGGACGCCCCGGTCGTCCCTGACGAGAGGTCGCCTATCGTGTTCCGGCAAGTGCCCGACACGTCGCGCAGCGACCGAGGTGCTCGCGTTCCGCCACCGAAAGCTCGGAGGAACGGGTTCGGGCGAGCTCGAGCGCCGCGTAACTCAGGTGCCCCGCCGCCTCGTCGCTGAGAAGCTGGGCTCCTCGTTCGAGCTTTGCACGGAAGGCTTCGGTCGAGAGTCCGCGGTCCGCGGCAGCCTCGGCAAGGCTGCCATCGGGGTCCTCGGCGTAGACATGCCACCAGGGCGGACCGTCCGGTGATGCCGATCGATGCTTGCTCATGACAGTAGAACGGAGGAGCGGGCGATCGTTTACACCGACCGGCCCTCGCGGAAGATCAGGGCGCGCCATCGGGCACAGACTCCGTGTACCGGCGCGGCCGCGGTCCCGAAGACGACATCGCGGACTTCCGCACCTTCGTCCGGGCGGAGAGCTCTCCGAGTCTCGCGAACGGCGTGGTCAAGCTGGCAACAAGCCCGAGCGACGAACGTCTGCGCTCCACCTGGTCCAGTGCTGACGATCGAGAATGCCATGCTCAATGGCTCGGCAGGAACGAGCCGCCATCACACGCTCTTCTTGAAGGTCGCCTCAATCTCGCTCGGGGTGTTCGTCGCCATCGAGTCTCGGGCAGAGCTCGCGCACACCGTTCTTGATGATGATCGCGACCAGAGTGACCGGACTCGGAAGACCGGCGATCAACGCGCTCGCGTCCAGAAGCGCCGTCACGAGCTCGACGCGCGTCACGCGACGCGGATCGTTCAGATACGCCATCACGACTGGCGACTCGCCGATTGTCCTGCACAGCGTCTCTCGGTTCGCCTCGAGCCACGCGCGCGCGCGCTCGACGCGCGTCGCCCGCGACGACGGCCGAGCGCCGAGACGGCGTCCCGTCAGCTCCTGTCCGAATCGGGCATACAGCGCGTCGAGGTCCTCGCCGAGCAGAGCGATGACCTGATTGGTGTCGTCCGTGGGCATGGGCGTTTCGATGATGTGCCGATATCAGGGGGGCGCGTAGCGGTTCGCCTCGAGCGCGGGCGCAATCCGTCGAAACGTCTCGCCCATGATGCGTTTGAGGGCTTCGAGCGACGCCTGCGCGTCGGACCTGAAGGCGCGCTCCGGATCGAGCGTGCCGAACCAACCCTTCGCGTTCGCGAGATGAGCCAGTTCGCGTTTCGCTTCCGTGCTGACGGCCTCTCGTTGAGCGTCGCTCCAGCCGAGCTTCCCGAGCATTTCCTCGGCCGCGTCGAACCCGAGGTGCAACCGAGCGAGCGGCGGTGGATGCGAGCCGTGCCGGTACGGGTCCTCCAGATCGTACGTGATGTCGATCTTCTGCTGCACCGACCAGAACCACGTGACGAGCGCGGTGCAGACGAACGCGCACCGCACGCGCACCGAGACGGGCAGATCGTGGAGATCACGCGGAAGGTACGGACAGCTCGAAATCGTCGCCGTCTGGCAGATCGTGATCACGCCGAAGCGGTCCGCCTCCGCCTCCAGTGGCATCAGCCGCTCGTCGCCTTCCCCGGACGGACTCTCGCGCAGCGTCCGCACACCGAGCACCGTGTCGGCGAACCCCAGGTGCCCGAGCACGACGTGCGCGAGCTCGTGCGTCCAGACGAGATCGAGCGCCATGCCGGTGAGGTAGAGCACCGCGCGGGAACGGAGAGGGCAGAGCGGGTGGGTGATGTCTCGGTCGGGGTCGATCGGGTCACTCGCCGCCTGCCGGAAGAACCCGTAGCCCGGGGGTTTCGCTCGCGCGTCCACGCGATCGGCTCGCTCGAGCGACACGTTCCCGATTTCCGGCAGGAACGACGGTGACGAGAAACACAACGCGAACAGATCGAAGAAGGCGTAGGCGAGCGCCTCGTGCACGCCGATACCGTGACCGCCCGCAGGCAGCGCGAGCGCGAACGCCTCCATGCGGTGATCGTCGAGGTAGCACGACTCGACGACGCCAAGCGGCGTGTCTTCAAGACGCCACCACTGCTCGAACGAGCGGGCACGCCCCTGTGCGGCGATCAGTGCCGGCACCAGTAGCACGGCACCCAGCGCATCGAAGTCGGTGACAGGCTCTTGCCCGGGATCGAGCGCCGAGCGGAAGACGGCGCTCACGTCGGATCGGGGACCGCTCGTTGTCCTGGCCGACCGGTTCGTTCCTTTCGACATCATCCGTTTCTCGTCGTCGGTGAAGGCGTTGGATGAGCGGAGCCTCTCTCCCGGCGAACAGCTTGTTGACGAGACGGCGCCGACGGTCGTGGTGCCCGCCGCCGCCGGCCACACGAGTGCTCGGCGCTACGAGCGTTGGCTACCGACCGGCCGACACGACCGATCGTAGCGCTCGTCGACCTCGTCGACCTCGTCGTGATTTCACACACGCCCCCTTGGGCACTTCTCGCTGGAGTTATCCACAGGGTGGCTAGTGTTATAGGTGTTAAAGAGATGTGTTACGGGGAAAAATGCCTCTGCAAACTTCTGATATAGCTTACGTTTTTCGCACCTCGCGTGTGTGTTTCCCGACAGGGTGTGTGTGTTTCCCGATAGAAGCGTGTGTGTTTCCCGAATCGTCCACAGTCGAACTGATCCACAGCCGAGCCCTCGCGGCGTGTGTCTTTCCCGACGTTGGCGTCCCTATCGAGGTCCAGTACCGGTAATTCCGCGAGCGAGTTCACCGTTTCTGCTTGTGATCGTGTGTGATTCCCGACATGATGGCGCCGTGCGTGTGTGTTTCCCGAACATCGACACACGCGGTCAAGGAGATCGGCGCGATGGCACTGAAGGCTCTGAGGCATCCGCAGGAGCAGCTGTTCGTCTGTGACATCACGGACGTCGTGCTGAAGGGCGACATGGCGTCGATGGAGCACCCGTTCTACTCGCTGTCGAAGAAGCCCGACCGGGAGCCTCGGCGGTACCAGCACGGCGACAAGTGGATCGAGTTCCGCCCGTCGATCCGGGGGCTGCCCACGATCTACGACAAGGACCTCATCATCTACGCGATCTCGCACGCCGTGGCGGCGCGCAACGAGGCCAGCAAGCGCGGAGAGGACTTCACCGTGCCGAAGACGGTGGAGATCGATCCCTACGCGTTCCTTGTCTACACGGAGCGGGGGACAGGGGGTCGGGACTACGACGCGCTGTGCCACGCCCTCGATCGGCTCGACGGGACCCGATTCAGGACCAACATCGTCAGCGACGGCACGCGCACGGACGAGTGGATGGGTCTCATCGACAAGGCGACGCTGCTGACGGACGAGGCCACCGGCAAGCCGCAGAAACTGACGATCACGCTGTCCGACATGGTGACCGACGCGGTCGAGCGCATGGAGGTGCTGACGTTCTCGAAAAACTACTTCCGGCTCGGCAAGCCGATCGAGCGGCGGATCTACGAGCTGGCGAGAAAGCACTGCGGCCGCAAGGAATCCTTCTCGATCGGTCTCGAGACCTTGCACGGCAAGGCCGGCTCACGCGGGTCGCTGCGCGAGTTCCGACGCGCCGTCAAGCAGCTGGTCGAGGATGACCATCTTCCCGACTATCGCGTCGAGTACGACCGCGGTGAGGACACCGTCCGCTTCGCGAACCGCGAGACCTGGTGGCAGAACGGGGGGGACGGCGTTCTCAGGCCGCTGCCGGCGTCGGCCTACGAGAAGGCGCGCAAGTACACCCGAGACGACGTCTACGGTCTCGAGGAAGAATGGCGTCAGTGGTGGAAGCAGTCCGGGTGCCCCGAAGTCCAGTGCGTCGAGGCGGCGTTCCTCGGATTCGTCAAGCGGCGCGCCGGGGAATGAACTCGCAGCGGACGGTCGATGCGCGTTCGCAGGTCTTGTTATCCCATCACAAAGAAGGGCAGTGCCCCACACCGACCCAGCGAGCCCTTCCTTTTGGTGACCTTCCCCTTCCCTGCCACTCCCTGAAGGAGGGCCCCATCTCTCGGGGCCGCGCCGGAGGCGCGGGGCGATCAGGGTCTTGCGGAGATGGTATATCAATAGGATTCGAGATACTACGGGCAGCCCAACATGGAGGAGCCGTACGGCAGCTGATCCGCTCCAAGGGCAGAGCAGTGAGACAGACACTGCAGAGTGATCAGCATACGCAGAGCGGCCATTCGCTGTTTCCAGTGGAAACGGCGCGCCTCCCCACTCGACGACTAGTGTGAAAGCGGTTCAGACTGTTCTCGGCGAGCAAGCTCCGAGAGCAAGCGCAGACTGCGAGAAGAGAAGATGAATCAGGTCTACCGGCAAAGAATAGTTGCTGTGGCGCTTTCGATTTTGCTCATCTCCTGTGGAGGGAGTGGGGGCGATGGTATCGAGTCTGATGATGAATCGATTTTCCCGGAAGATGTGGGCCTTCGCGACAACAATCTCGCCATCGTTGACTTCACTACATCAGCACAGTACGACGTCAACACTCCGAACTTCAATATGAGCGTGACTTTGCTGAACTCTGGTTCCGTTAGATCACCTATTCCTACAGGATGGCTTATGGAGTCCGCGACTTCGGACTTCTCTTCGGGTTATCTCTTCCAAGAATACACACTAAGGAATCCGAGCGGCGAGACTCCCGACTTCATTGACCCCGGAGAGCAGGTCACTCTGCAAGGCTTCGGAAGAACCGCCGCGGTTGGTAACGTACTGCGCTTTCCGTATCGTGGGCCTGCCTACGTGCGGTTTTGGGTGAACCCCAATGTCGGAGCTCAACTACTCGGTAGTGGCACCCGCGTTGGGGATTCCTATCAGTTGGCCGAAGTAGATTACTCAGACAACCTGAGTGAGGTTCGAGAGGTAGTGGTCGAGCGGCGATTCAATGAGTGTGAAGAAGACTCCTACGAAGAAAACGACGAACTAGCTTCAGCCTTCCCAATTGAGCTCGGCACTTCCGTATACACAAGCGTTTGCGAAGACGAGTCTGACATATTTTCGGTGATGCTTCGCGCTAACACTGGCTACGAAGTCTCTTCAAGTGATTTCGACTTCTCTGAGCCCAACATAGCCAAGCTATCTATAATAAAACCTGACGGCTCATTCTTAGTCCGGGAAAGCGGTGTTGCTGGAGTTTTCAGGTCTGAAGAATCAGGAGTTTACTACATGGTTGTTCGTCGCCTATTCAGCGGGCCAGTCGAAGGGGCGTTCTCAATAGACGCATCATGAATGCGTCTCACGAAAGACATCGTCGCCCATCGGTTCAACGAGAATGAAGACACTGATTTCAGCTTGCTGCGCATTCTTCTCTGGCACTTTCCTCTCCGACGGAAAAGTCTCATCGGATGATTCGAGTAGCTTGCCAGGACTAAGTGAAACGCCGTTTCCTTCAGGTGATGTCAAGTCGCTCTGGTCGGAGTCAGATCTGGACAGGGCGAGCGACTGGGGTGACTTCAAATTCGACGGGCTGGATGAGTTCAGAGAGTCCGATCTCGATTGCGGATCTCTTTATCTCGAACAGACTGAAGGAGATTAATGGCGACTATTTGCCACGCAGCTTCTGTTGCGACTGTGCGGCTCCTCTCCTCGTGCTTGATAGCCCACTTGACGTGGCTGCCGCGAGCGATTGCGGACTCATTCCAAAGGAAGCCCTAGATATTCCGCTAATCGCGTGGGCAGCTCTCGAGCCAGCTACAATCAGAATCCAAGAGCTTGCGGCAGGACCAACGATGTACAGCCCGATCGTCGTGACACTGTGAATGATGCGCTTGTTGTATTCGTCCAGCCCTTCGAAGATGAGCGTTCCCGCAACAGATTGCCCTCGCCAGAGGGCCTGCGCAGCGACGGTGTCGAGCCAGGCCGCGAGACCCCAGACCACCGACCAGAAGGACACCAGAAAGAGAAGCAGGCCCGCCTGAACGAGGAAGGAGAGGCTATACCCGGAGGCAAGAAGACCGACCGGAAGCAGAATGACCATCACCATCAGGATGTATGCCTGACCGATCACCAGTGCATGGATGACAGCGTCTGCGGCCATGTCGAGGAAGAGAGCCGTCTTCGACAGGCTCACCGCCTGTCCGAGGCCGGCGGCCGTCTCGTAGAGCGGAGAGCTCCTGAAGTCGTCGCCCGCATGACGTAGGGAGATGAGCTGGTCGGCCGTCGCGCTTATCGTCACCGGCGTGTTGTGCAGATACATCTGCACCACCTGCTCCTTGAATTTGTCCGAGACGTCGAAGTCGAAGAGGTTCGGAAGGAAGGCCGACATGTTCTGCAGCCAAGTCGTCTTCTCTTCGGCGACGGCCTGTGCGAACACCGCATCGCGGATGGCGTCCCAGTACTCCGTGCAGAGTGGAGCGCCCGCTGGCTGCGTGCCGACGTACTCGGTGTTCCGCTCCGCATCGAACGCCATCCCCCGCACCAGCATCGGCACCTGAATGTCGGGATAGAAGTCGGCGTTGGTGTAGAAGTAGTTGCTTCCGAGCCAGTGGATGTCGGGGCCCCGCGTGAGCTGAGCCTCGGGCGTCGGGAGCATGAACTCCCCCTCGAGATTGCGATCGCGGTAGATCGCGAGTGCCGGCGCGTAGCAATGCGTGTAGAACGCGTTCACGTGTGCGCGAAGTTGCGGATCGGTGATGCTCGCCGTATCGGCGATCCGGCGCATCGTGCGAAACGCCTCGCCACGCGTGTCGATGTTGTTCAGCACGGCGTACTTGAGCCCCTGACTCACCTTCACGACCAGGGCCCACCACAGCGGAATCCTGACCGAGGAGAGGTCGTAGTCCGCCGACTGCACGGCGTCACCCCAGCTCGAGAGCGGGTTCGCGACCGACGCCCTCTCGGGTGTCGGGTCCTGCACGGTCGCCTTCGGCGTGTAGGTGATGGCGGAGGCATCGAGCGCGATCGTCGGCACGCCGGCCACACCGATCACGACCAGCATGACCACCACGCGGACTTCGATGCCCGCGAGCGCACGGTCCATGTCGACGTTCATGAGGCTGCCGCTCGAGCGAACCTCGACGAGGTGGAAGAGCACGGCGCCGAAGATCGGCACGAGCACGAGACCGGAGCCCGCGAGCACCGTCCAGATGACACCGTAGTAGTGCCAGCCGAACAGGGTGGTGAAGAGCGAGAGGTAGCCTTCCGATTCCATCGTTCGACTCCGTGAGGGGCCTACGTCATCAGCACGTACCGGTCACACCGGTAGCTCATTCCTCGTCGCCGTCCGACGCGGGTGGTGTTCTCCCGTCGAAGACCGGCGCACTCGTGACGGGAGCGACGCTGCCGAGTCCGTCGCCGACAGCGCTGAAGCGCGAGATCGTCTCGGCCGCGACGATCGCCGCCCCCGTCTTCGACGCGAGCAGCTCCTGGGTCTGAACCTCCCAGGCGATGTCGTCGATCTCGTCCTTGATCTGCTCGATGAGCGCGCGCGCCTCGTCCTGAGCCGCCTCGTACGCCTGTACCTGCGGGGTGTTCGCACCGGCCTTGAGGAGCTGGCGGAGCGCGAGCGCTCGCTCGACGACCCGGTCGATCGCCACGTCGCCGATCAGACGGTACGTGTAGAGATCGCGCTCCTGCGGCTGCATGCCGAGCAGTGCCTGGTAGAGCTGCTTGGTGATGCGGACCTTGTTGCTCGAGAGCGTGTTCAGTTGCGCGATCGTCGGGGGCGCGGCCGCCGAGCTCCGGGCGGCGTAGAGGGCCTTCCACGCCTCCACGAGCCTGTCGTACTCCCGGGTGTACTCCGACTTCAGACCGAGTCCGGGCTTGATCGAGCCACCGCACTCCTCGGCCAGGCAGAAGCTCACCTCCTTCTCGCCGAGCACGCGCACGGCGAACGCGACCGCGTCGTTCGAGCCGGGCCACAGCTCGCTCATCCGGATCGTGTCGGCCGTCGTCTCGCCGGATGGCGACCCGAGCGACGCGCGCATGGTCTCGGTCGGTGCGGTGAGAGGCGCGCCGGTGTACTCCCTGTCGGTGATGTGCGCGGCGTATCCTGCGGAGACGAGGTCCTTGACGAGCGGTATCGGGGACGCCCCCGCGCCGCCTTTCAGCTCGGTGCCGAACCAGGGTATGGACTGCTCGCCGCTGGATTCACGGATGGCCCGTTCGGCATCGAGCACGGTCTTGAAGGCGGGTTCGGTGCCCGCCTCGGCAGGCAGCAGCGTGCTCTGCCACTGGTACGAGTTCGACGCGTTCAACCAGTCGTTCCAGGGGTTGTTCCCGCCGGCTGCCCGATCCACCACCTGCTGGCAGCTCCGCTTCGCATGGGTGATCTCGGCATCCAGCTGCGCCTTGAGATTCTGCGAGTAGTCGTACATGCCGGGCAGGGCACGCTGCAAGGCCGCGATGACAACCTCCTCGGCACTGCCAATCAGTGTGATCACGATCTGCTTCATCAATGCATCGATCTCTCCCTTCGTGTAGTCGCGAACGAGCTCAAGGTAGTCCTCCGGTCGCCGCATCTTTCCATCCCAGATATCGCACAAGGTCGGCAGGCGGAACTCCACACCGACGCCGAGTCGCCTGGCGTCTGCACCGGGATTGAGTGGCTCGCTGACGAGGTCACCGCCACCGATCTCGTAGTAGAGCGCCGAACCGATCGGGGCACCGTCGGCGTGGGCCGATCCGAGCGGGACGAACGCGAGGCAGCCAGCGATGGCGAGGGACAGCCCTTTCATGGACGACTCCGGAGGCGAGTTCAGAGAAACGACAAACCGATCACGAGTTCGAGCACCCCGTACCAGGCGAGCAGGCGGTGCCGACCCGCGTCGTTCGATCCGTCGAGGTAGGCGAAGCCGACGTAGCGGTTGATCAACCATCGAACACGCGCGTAGCCGACGGTGAGCAGCGAGACGATCGTGACGACACGGATCGCGGTGAACGCGACGGCCCAGAGCCTGAGCGCGGCGGCGTCCTCGCTCTCGACGACCAGGCGCGCACCGTGACGCTCGACCAGCGCCGCGATCAGAGCGCCTGCGGCGGCGATCACGAGCAGCGACACGAGCGTGCGCGGCCAGCGGCGAGGGGTACGTCCACCGGCCACGCCCGGTGCTTCTTCGCGGTCGCCTTCGTCGAAGCCGAGTGCGACCGGCGGCGTCGAGTCGCCGGGTTGCGAGCGCGCCGCCGGTCCGGGGCGCCTGCCGTATCCGCGCGGCGTGCTCATCAGAGCACGCGAATGCCGATCGGAATGCGGCCGATGGACCTCTCGACGAACACGACCTCGCCGCGCCGCTTCGGGTTGGGGCAGCACGTGTACTTTCGCCAGAGGGTCCACACGTAGCGGTGGTCCGGCGAGCGCTTGCCGGCCGTCCACGGCACGCTCGAGCTCCCGTCGGCGAAGTCACCGTCCCCGAAGCGAACGCACGCAGGATCGGCGGCCGGCGCGTTGAGCTGCCATCGCCCCGTCCGCGGATCCTGCGGCTCGAGCGGCGCGGGATGCTCGACGGTCAGATCCTTCGTGCTCCGCTTCGGTACCGGGCGGTAGAGGTGGTGCTGGCCCGCCCGGGTCACGACGTGGCCGGCCCGGAACGCCGCGTTGGCCGCCGCCTTCATCGGATCGGCGAGCGCGACGTATCCCGTTCTCGGGTACACGGTGCCCCAGTAGTTCCCCGGCGGGTTCGCGACGAACAGTCGCTCGGGGGAGAGCCCGGGGATCGCGTAGGTCTCGGGGAAGACGAGCTCGGGGATGTTGAACCGCCACTGAAAGAGATCGAGCCCCGAGAGCAGGTAGGGCGCCGCCGGCGTCGTGTCGGAGGGGCAGAATTGAAACAGCTCGGTACCGCCGCCCTTGCCGGTGGTCAGGTCCGCGAAGGGCTCGGCGATCGTCTCGATCTCGGTGATCAGATCGACCACGCCCGCGAACTGCGCGACCCCCACGTCGCCGAGCGCCTCCTCGAACCCCGCGAGCAGGGTCTCGTAGTCGGCGGCACCAGCGGCGCTCGCGACATCGGCGACGCGCTCGAGCTCCCCGCCGAGGCCCGCGACGGCGCCCGCGGTCGAGGCGAGATCGGTGACGAAGCGGTTGTTCGCCATGCCCACGAGCGAGATCTCGAGCGGATGCGTCTCCCACCCGGCGATGCCGCGGATCGGGTCCTCGAAGCGGGTGATGTCGTCGGCGGCGCGGCGGATCGTCGCGGGGAGGCGCCCGACCTGATCGCGAACGCCCGCGAGCGCCGTGGCGGGGGCGCCGGACAGCTCCTCGAGCACGGCGCCCTGCAGCTGCGCGTCCTCGCGCGCGCTGTCGTCCCCCGGTGCGCTCGCGACCGCACTGCTGTCCCCCGCGCGCCCGGCACTCGCGACCGAGCCGAGCGTGTCGAGGAGCTTCAGCGCGTTGCCGGGGTGCCCGATCGCGTCGACCTCGTGATAGCGGAGCGTGCTCTTGTGCGTGGACTCCATGCGCTCGGCACCGATACCGCCCCAGAGCGCGTCGTTCGCGTACGCGCGCGGGACGGGCTGCCCCGTCACGAGCGAGAGGAGCGGGGCGGTGATACCGGTCTGCACCCCGGCGTAGAGAAGCTTCGCCGCGTCGAGCGGCGAGGCGCCGAGCTTGGTGTAGGACGCGAGCAGAAGATCCGGGTTGTAATGCGAGAGCTCCACGGAGAACTCCACCCCCGAGTCGCTGCAATCGAGACCGGTCAACGACGGCCGGCACCGGATGACGAGGTAGAGGCAGATGCCCTCGACGGTCAGCTCCACGCAGTCGAACGACGCCGGCGCGCTCGCCTCGAGAAAGGCGTCGAGGAAGCTGTACTCGGTGGCTCCGGGCGGCGCCGGCTCGACGCCGGGTGTCGCCTCCGGCATCGGCGGATCGACAGCGCGCACGGGCGCGGCGGCCAGCGCGGTGGCCGCCACGAGCGCGACGGCGCTCGCGCTACGGAAGCGTGGCATAGGAGGATCGCTTTAGGAGCTCGAGCGCGTGGGGGAAATCGCGGAACCGCTCCACGAGCCGGAAGTGTCGCGAACCGCGGATCTCGAGGACTGCGGGCGTGCGGGTGATGCCGTACTTCGCCGCGAGCTCGCCGGCGAGCGCGACCTGCTGGAAGAGCGCCGGGAGGACCCGCTCGTACTCCCGCGCGAGCCGCTCGGCCTCGGCTTCGATCGCGGGCAGCCGCTCCGTGACGCCCGCCGCCGTGAGCGTCTCGATGGCGGCGAGACGCGCGCGGAACTCGTCGCTCGCGAGCGCGAACCGATCGGGCTCGAGCACGTGGAGCTCGAGCGAGTAGCGCGCGTCCGCGGCGATCCCGGACACGGGGGCGTCCGACGTCTGCACCACGAACACGATCTGCCGTTCGTCGGCGTAGTCGAGCAGCGGGTGTCGCTCGCCGGCACGAGCCGAGGGCACGGCCTGTCCGGCAAGCGCGGCGGCCACGAGCAGGAGGGCGATCGCGCCGCGCACCGATCAGGCCTTCCGGGTCGAGGCGGCGGACAGCCGTTCGGCACGGATGCGGCGGGCGACGTGCTCGGCCGCTTCGGCGTGATCGGACAGACCATGCTCGCGCATCAGCGCCTCGCGCTCGGCCTTCTCGTGCTTCTCGGTCAGGCTGAGCGCGAGGCTCAGCGACGGCGGCACGACGCGCACGAGGGTCTGCACGACGTCGCCGAGGATGACCGCCTCGACGTACTTCTTCGGCGACTTCACGCACTGGCGCATCATGTGCACCTGCTCGTCGCTCAGGTCCTTGAACTCGCTCGCCTGCTTGATCTCGCTCTTCGAGAGCGAGAGGGCGAACCAGTACTCGCAGATGCTGAGCATTTTGCGCGCGGCGTCGGGGAAGTCGTCGAAGTTCTGCGTCGCGAGCCACAGCCAGGTGCCGAGCTTGCGCCACATCTTCACGATCTTCACCTGGTAGAGCGCGAGCAGCGCGTTGACCATGATGATGTGCGACTCGTCGACGAGCACCGCGGTCGGACGGGGGTTGTTCTGGTCGCGCTCGGCCATGAACTGGATGCGCTGCATGAGCGAGACATAGGCGACCGAGAGCGTGTCCTCCCGCCCGCTCTGCGCGGCGTCGGCGAAGTCGACGATCGTGACGTCGGCCTCCGGCCAGACCTCGCCGGGGCGATTGAAGAGGTGGCCGTTGAGCCCGTCGGTGAACAGGATCATCGCGTCGGCCATCTCGGTCAGCTCGCGCTTGCTCTCGGCGTACTCGTCGGTGCGAGCAATGCGCTTGATCGCCGCGGCGACGTCCTCGGGCAGCACGGTGCGCGTGCGGGTTCGCCCCCCCGCACAGGCCTCGGCGGCGGCCATGATGGCCTTCCGGATCACCATGCGCTTCGAGCGCGTCATCGCGCGCTCCTCCTGCGCCTCCCCACCGGTGATCATCAGCCGCGCGATGATCTCGAGCTCGCCGAGCAGATCGCGCTCGGCGTCCTCGTCGTCGAAGTCCTTGAGCTCCTCGCGCGCCTCGGACTCGTCGTCCTCGAAGTCGCCGACGGCGATGCGCTCCTTGCGTTCGACGAGCCGCACGGCGTCGGCGAAGGGCGGGATCGAGACCGCCGAGCCCATCGTGAGGCGCACGCTGTGCACGGACACGCCGTGCTTCTCGAAGTAGTCGCCGAGCAGCCCGAAACTGTTGCCGACGTCGAGGATGAACAGACGCGGGCGGTGCACGGCGGTCACGGTCTGGATGATCCAGTTGAGCGTCGAGCTCTTGCCCGCCCCGGGCGGGCCGACGAAGATCATGTGCGCGTTCTTCTGCCGATCCTTCGGGTTCAGCGGATCGATCGAGAACGGCTCGGCGCTCCGGTTGAAAAAGAGGAACCCCGGGTTGTCGGTGCCGCGCCCGCGGCCGTAGATGGGGGCGAGCGACGCCTGGTGGCTGACGAACATGAACCGCGCGCGGTGGGTGGCCTTGCGGTCGAGCCCGGCGATGTAGACGCCGGGGAGGTTTCGCTTGAAGTGGGTGGCCTGGATCGCGTCGCGCCACGGATCGATCGTGCCGATGCCGTGCTGGTTCAGGAGCGTGCGGGTCCGGTTGACGTGCTGGCGAAGCGTCCGGTCATCCTCGGCGCGGAGATAGAAGGCGAGCTCGCAGGGGTAGAGCTTGTCGCCGTGACGCTGCATCCGATCGAGCACGTCGATCGCCTCCTCGCGGGCCAGTCGCGCCTCGGGGCGCTGGCTGAACGCCTTGTCGGCGATCAGCTCGATGTCGTTCGAGACGACGTCCTGAGGCTCGATCGTGACGGTCATCGCGACGATGGCGCCGGCCGGCAGCTTGTCCATGATCGAGTAGCGCTTGCCGCCGAAGCCGATCTCGCCCGAGAGCTGCCCGCGCTCGGGCGTCTTCCTGAGCGAGAGCGTCTCGATCACGACGTGCGGCATCCCGTCGAGCCGCCACACCCCGCGCCGCTGGTCGATCTCGGGCGGGGAGAGGGTCACCATCTCGGCGAAGTCGCGCCCGACCGGCACGTCGTCGTCCCCCGGATACGGGGCGCACTCGCGCAGGCGCGACGGATCGCCGTCGCAGAGCGCCGGGCGCGGGTTGAGCCAGAGGAGCATCCAGTAGTAGAACCCCTCGCCGTCGACGCGCCGCGAGCGGAGGGAGAGCGCGTCGAGGTTCGTCACGAGCTTCGAGCAGACCTGCTCGAGCTCGATGTCGGGATCGTCCCCGGGGGCGGGATCGGTATCCCAGTAGCGGCGGTAGGCGCACAGACGGATCCGGAACGACTGACCGCGCCAGATCGAGTCGGACACCTCGTCGTCGTAGAAGTAGCCCTCGGGGCGCGACACGTCGCGCAGGTGCTCCTCGTAGATCGAGAGGAAGTGCCGCGTGTAGGGCGTGTCGCGGATCGTCGGGTCGATGTAGTCGCGCAACCGCTCGAGGTGGTGGGCGATGTCCGGCTCGGCGCTCGCGTAGATCTGCAGCACCCACGGATCGCGATCGAGCTCCGGGAATGAGTCGGCGATGACGTTCACCATCGCCTGCATCGACTCGAGCAGGCTCTCCTGGGAGCGCCCCTCGGTCGGGATCGGGTCGATGTCGAACACCGCCATGCGGGTCACGCCGTCCTCGAACAGGAACTGCCGGGTCTCGGGCAGGTACTCCACCCAGGGCAGCATGTCGGTGAAGCTCGGCGGCGCCGCGTAGGCGCGGCGATGATCGGCGCGGGTCGTCGCGCCCGCCTCGGGGAAGAGCGACGCCTTGAGTCGCTCGATGAGCGTCGGCGGGACGAGCTCGTCCTCGACGGCGCTCACGGGCGTCCCCCGCGCAGCGCCCGACCGCTGCCGTCGCGCACGACGCCCCGACCGATCGCGACCTCGTCCGCACGCTCGCCGGTGGGGGCGGACGTGCGCGGCAGGTAGCTCGGGGGGATCTCCGAGGGCAGGGCGTACTGCTCGGTCTCGTAGAGGCTGAAGGCTGTGCTGTAGCCCGGCACCGGCGCGTTGTCGCGCGTGGCGAGGTGCGGGTGGACGTAGAGCACGAGCTGGGGGTTCCGATGCCGGGGGAAGAGCTGGTTGATCTCGTTGAGCGCGTCGCGCGTGTAGCTCTCGTAGCGCGGGTAGAGACGCCCGACGGCGTTCTCGGACGCGCGAAGCGCGTTCTCGCGGCGTGTCTCCCGCACCGCGCGACCGGGCGCCTCGGCGCGCTCGCCGCGCAGGATCTCGTCCATCGTCGGACCCTGGCCCTGGGAGAGCACCTCTCTGGCCGGCGCCCCGCAGCCGGCCGTGGCGACGGCGACGAGCAGCGCGAGCGCGGCGAACAGGCGACGGGGAGATCGATCAGTCGAGTCGGTCATGACGAGCCTCTCCCGAGCGGTGGACGATCCGGCGACCGTCGAGATCCAGATCGAGCCGGAGCTCCTGCTGGAGGTTGATCGTGACGTTCCCGCCCGAGGGCAGGTAGATCGCGTCGAAGGACTGCTGCTGACGCTCGCGCAGCCAGTCGGTCGTCTCGCGCACCGCCCCGACGTAGGCGGAGGCCCGGGCGAAGTCGAGCGCATCCCCGTTGACGACGGAGGAGCTGCCCGCGCCGTCGGGCCCGGCGAAGGTGACGCGCTCGATCTCCTGCTCGCGCAGGGCGCTGGCGTAGCCCTCGGCGCCGGCGAGCAGCGTCCGCTGGGCGAGAAAGGCCGGCGCATCGGTGATGCGTCGCCCCGGCACGCAGGTGTTGCCCCAGGGGTCCGAGATGTAGCCGATCGCGTTCTCCACGACCGTCGCGCTCTCGGGCCGCGAGCCGGGATCGCCCGGGTACGCCGAGCGGACGGTGCCGTCGTCGAAGATGAACGTGGCGGCGTTCAGATAGCCGCGCACGCACGAGAGCGGCCAGTCGCCCACCCCGTAGCCCTCGAAGATCATCGACTCGATCGCGTCCGGCAGCTCGAAGCCCGAGGCGGTGAGGTTGTCGCGCCCGACGACGATCTTGAACGGGTAGGGGTTGGTGATCTCGTCGTCGATGTAGACCCGGCCGATCAGCGCGGTCAGGCTCGTCGAGTTCACCAGCGCCGAGAGATCGGGCAGGGTGAAGTAGGGCACGGGGCTGTCGGCGGGCCGGGCGGCGGCGAGATCGGGTGACGGCGCGGCGGCGGTGGCGAAGCGCGTCGCGGTCGCACGGCCGTCGGCGGCGGCCGTCGTGGTCGAGGCGAACAGCTGACCGCTCGGCGCGGCCCGCGAGCCGCCGCCCTCACCGGTGCGCGGCGTGCCCGCGACGCCGTCGGTTCCCGGACGGCTGTCGAGCGGGTTGATCCAGACGACGGGCACGGCCTCGTGGCCCTCGATGACCGTGCCGCTCGGGTAGCTCGGCGTCAGCCCGAGACCGACGGGCACTTCGGTGTCGTCGGACTCGATGCGGGTCTTGAGACTGTCGACGCTCGAGCCGAGCTCGGAGAAGCTCCCGCGGATGGTCCGAAGCGCCTCGTTCACGCCCGAGAGCGTCTCGTTGGTCTCGTCGGAGGCGGCGGCGACGCGCTCGTCGACGCGGCGGGAGATCTGCTCGACGAGCTCGCGGTTCGCCTCGCTCAGCCCCTCGATCTGCTCGCGGTAGGCGGCGTTCTCGGCCAGCACCCGCTCGATGCGGGCGTTCGCCGCATCGATCTTCGCGTCCTGCGCATCCTGCGCGCCCTTGATCGCCTTGAGCGTGTCGGCCGGCCCGTCACTGTCGGGCGTGCGGGGGGTCGGCACGCCGGCGAGATCGCGCCCGGGGTCGACACTCGGCACCCGACCGCTCTGGAAGGCGCGGTAGCCGAGCACGGCGGCGGCGAGCACGGCGACGACGGCGCAGACGGTCAGGAGCCGGTTGCCCTCCATCGCTCAGCGCCTCCCGAGCGTCTCGGCCCACGGGGCGCTCGCGACGACGACCATCGTCGTCGCGTCCCCGAGCGTGTCGGCCGGTGCGAGGTGGGCGGAGAAGAACGCCGTGGCGAGCCAGGCATCGGTGCCGCGCACGCGTCGCGGGTCGAGCTCGACGATGCGCGCGGTGCGATTGGTCAACGCGAGCGCGGTGATGAAGTGCCCGTCGTCCGATCGCCACTCGGCCACGGGCACGGCCGAGACGCGGGCACCGGGCACGAGCGTGGTGATCGGCGCCGCTTGCCCGAGCGCGCGCTCGCTCACGCCCGCGAGCGGCGTGATCAGGCGCGTCGGCGCGTAGAGGCTCTGGAAGGCGAAGCGGGCGTAGTCGATGTAGCCGTGGGCCGGGGCGGGCGGATCGGCCGCACTCGCCGCGAGCGCTCGGCTCGCCTCGTCGTTGCCCGTCGCCCCGTCGACGACCGAGAGCAGCACGCTCGCCCCGTTCGGACTCGACTCGATGTCGAACAGGATGATCGAGCCGGTGTCGAGGCGTCGGAACTGAAAGCGCGCGGGGCCGAAGTCGATCATCGGCATGAGGTAGACGGTGTTGGTGAGGATCTCGGTGCGCACGCTCCCGAGGAGCTCGGGCGGGACGCCGACCTGCACGGGCGCGGGAAAGCGGATCAGGGTCTCCTCGCCCACCTCGAGATGGATGCGGATCGGGCGATCGCGCCAGATCACCTGGTCGTAGGCGCTGAGATCGCGCGCCTCGGCGCCCCGGGCGATCGAACCCGGCGACAGCGTGATCGCGAGCGCGGCGAGCGCACCGGCGAGGGCGGCGCGTCCGGGACGCGGCGAGGGGTGCGCGGTGGATCGGGTGCGTGTCATCAGCCGTCGATGTCCGGTTGCTCGAGGGGGATCTCCTCGGGACGTCGCCCGTCGAGGTAGCAGTCGAGGGCGAGTCCCCACTCGTTCTGCTCGGGCGCGATGTTCATCCGCACGACGTGCAGCGGGTAGGCGATGGCCACGTCCTTGACGTCGGTGCTGGCCACGCGCTCGACGATCTCGAGGTTCGCCGTGACCACCCAGCTGCCCGCGTCGATGACCTCGACGAGGTCCTCGCGGTAGAGCGTCGAGTCGGGCAGCTCGAGCGCGTAGCGCACGCGCTCGGTGAGCTCGCCGGCGGCGTTGCGGGCGTTCATGTCCGCGATCAGGAACTCGCGAAAGCAGGGCGTGAGATACGCCTGGCGCTCGTAGATCTTCTTGCCGTAGTCGATCGCGCCGTTCTCCTCCCAGCGCTGGAGCTCGCGCATCGTGGACATCGCGAAGTTGAAGACGGTCGCCGCCTCCATGTGCCCGGGGCGCACGATCGCGCCGTCGCGCCGATCGGGCGGCAACGAGACGCGGATGTCCTCGGGCGCCGTCTTCCAGCCGTACCAGAGGCCGGCCATCGCGAGGAACTGCAGGAGGATGACGACGTAGAGCGAGCGGATGTGCGCCCGCCGGGCGATGTCGGCGGCGGTGTAGCGACTCATCGCGGCGCGCCTCCCTCGTCGTCCTCGAGCGTCTCGACGCCGAGGTGGCGCGTGGCGAGCACGACCTGCCGGGAGCGACCGATCGAGAGCGGACCGTCGAGCACGACGAACGGCGAGCGACGCCATCGACGGCGCCCGAGCGCCATCGCGACGACGTGGCGGTAGTGCCCCGGCGCCTGCCCGCGCTTGATTCGCTGGAAGAGGGTCGCCGCAACGAAGACGGTGAGAACGGTGAGCAGCATCGAGAAGGCGATCGCGGCCATCACGTAGCCGAGCATCGAGCCGATCACCGCCGTAACGACGAGCCAGAAGAGCTGGGCGATCGCCGCGATCGCGGTGAGCTCGGTGGTCGTGCAGCCGCGGTAGACGACCGCCTCCTCGTTCACGCGGTTGGGCAGGACGGTGTGGCTGTGTCGCTCGTTCACGGCGCGCTCCGGTCAGGGGATCGACACGGCCGCCGCGGCTCCTTCCGCGGCGACCGACCCGGGGGGGCGAGGGCGACCTAGCCCTCGCTACCGCCGCCGGGGATCTCTCCGATCGCGTCGGTGCCGCTGGTGATCAGGAACCCGATGAACACGAGCAGCACCGCCCCGACGATGACGTAGCCGGCGAGATCCGCCGCGTCGGCCCGACCGCGGCGGACCTCCCCGTACTTCGAGAGCGCCCCGACGACGACGAGCACGAACGCGACGGCGCCGGCGGCCAGGAGCGCGAGGGTCAGCCCGTCGACCAAGATCGCCCCCGCCTCGTCGACGGCGGCCCCGAAGCCGCCGCCGGTGTCGTCCTGGGCGTGGCCGAGGGTGAGGTGGGCGAATGCGAGCGTGCCGACGAGCGCCTGAAGAGCACGGCTGAACGGCGGCCGGGGGGCGAGGCCCGACGAGGGAGTTCGGTAGTCGATGGAGAGCATGAGCGTGTCATCCCAGTGCGAACGAAACGAGGATGCCCGTGACGCCGAGAAGGACGGCGCTGCGGACGACGATGGCTCCGAAAGACGTCGGGTCGCTTCGCTCCGCACCCAGCGCTCTGAATTCGCCCAAGAGAACCCAGACGACCAAGATCACGACGAGCGCCAGGATCGTTCCCTGGAGCATCAGCGCGATCGTGCCGTCTGCGGCGATGCCGCTGCCGGTCGCGAAGTCCGAGAGCAGCTCGGACGTCGTGGCCGACGGCGTGTCCGGTTCGTCGTCCACGGGCTCAGCGCGTCCCGGTGTCCGACGAGGTCGTGTCGCCCAGCACGAAGTGGTTCCTCGGCTGGGTGTTCTGCAAATCGATGTGGCCGCGCGTGGCGCGCTCGAGCCCGTCGAGCGCGTCGATCAGCGCGTCGTAGTCGAAGGCGAGTCGCTGGCCGGGTCGGTTCGGCACCTCCTCGCGAGCGCGCTCGACCACCGAGCGCACGTGCTCGAGCTCGCGCACGATCTCGGCGAGGCGCGTCTGCTGGAGACCGACATCGGCACGGCCGGGCAGCGCGACGGCGAGCAGCGCGGCGCCGATCAGGTGACGGGGACCGATCATTGGAGCTGGCTCCAGAGCGCGCGCACGCGCTCGGTGTAGCGCTCGGCCCGGGCGCGCTGGGCCGCGCTCGGCCCGGGGGAGTGGTAGCGCCCGATCGCGCACCACCAGTCGGGACGCGCGCAGCGGCCGAGCTCGCGCTTGAGCACGCGCGTGGCGACGACGAGGTTGGTCATCGGGTCGAGCGACTGGCCGATGCTCGGCAGGAGCTCGCCGTTGAAGCGGTAGTTGATCTGCGCCAGTCCGATGTCGACGTTCGGGCGCGCCTCCCGCTCGAGCGAGGCGAGGAGGGCGGCGAGCGCCGCCGCCTTCGTCCGAAAGCGCTCGGCGCGTCCGGCGAAGTTCAGCGTCCAGGGCCAGGGGCGGTACTCGGCGTTGGACGGCGCCCGGTACCCCGACTCGACCAGCGCGACGGCGTAGAGCAGCTTGTAGGGGACCGCCTCGCGGATGCCGACGTGCTTGTAGACGAGCGGTACGTCGCGCTCGTTCTCGTCGAGCTCGTGGGCGGCGAACGCGGCACTCGATCCGACGACGCCGAGGGCGAGGAGCGCGCACCGGGCGAGCGGGCGGGCGCCGCTCACCAGCGCACCTCCCGCCCGTCGGCGGTCAGCGCGATCGGGGGCGATCGGTCCCCGCGCAACGCGCGGTGCTTGGGCGCATCGAAGTTCAGCGTCAGGGCGCGGCTCGCGACGAGGGCGGGGGCGAGCGCGTGGCGCGCGGCCCACGCGCGAATGCGCTGACGATCGGTCGGCGTGTCGCGCGTGTCGGTGAAGACGAGATCGACGCCGGGGTAGGTGCCGAGCAGCTGCTGGGTGAGCAGCGTGTCGAGCTCGCTCTCGCAGCGCTCGCCGCAGTCGGTGGTGAGGAAGTAGCGGACGCGGTCGTCGCCGCCCGCCGAGCGGTCGGCGAGCGGCTCGGGCGCGAAGTCCTCGCGCGAGAGCCCGTTCGCGGCGAGCAGGTTCCGGATCGTCTCGGAGGCGTCGATCATCGCGAACGCGTCCGGCGGGGCCTCCTCGCCGGCTTCGGCGACGGCGATCATCCACTCGGCGGCACGGCGGCGGTTGTCGAGGTAGCGCTCGCGAAAGCGTCGGGCGTAGCGGCGGCGCTCGGCGGCGGACTCGGCGTACTTGCCGAGCACCTCGTATGGGGTCACGTCAGCACTCGAGAAGGCGGCATCGACAACGCGCAGGCGCTCGTAGCGGCGGTACTCGGCCTCGGAGAGATCCCAGGCGCGGGCGCGCTCGAGCCGCTCGGACATCGGCGCCCCGGTCGTCGGCGCGGGACGCGTCGAGGCCTCGACGGTCGGCGCGGCGCGCGGCTCGGCCGCCTGCGCGGTCGGCACGAGCAGCGCGATCGCGAGCAGGCTCAGAAGACGCATGTGGAGCCGTCCGGCATGACGTAGCGCTGGGTGCGTTGATCGAACGGGCGACGGGTCGAGAGATCGCGTTCGAGGTAGTCCGCGTCGGCGCAGCGGGCATCGGCGGACGGGGCGAGGGCGGGCGCACCCGGCGGGGAGCCCCCGGAGCGGACGACGGCGCACCCGCCGACCAGCGCGGTCGCGACGGCGAGCGCGAGGACGTACCGGGCGCTCATCGACGCCGCCTCAACGCGACGAGCGCGGCGTGGCCCGGCGCGCGCTCGATCTCGTCCGACCAGCACGCCTCGTCGAGCACGCGGCGCGCGGGCAGTCCGTGGGCGAGGAGGCGGCGGCGAAGCGTGCCGGCCCGCTCGGCGGCGAGCGCGGCGTTGTCGCGCGGGCCCGCGTTCGGTCCGTGCGCGCAGCCGAGCACCGAGACGAGGTCGGTGCGCGGATCGAACTGGCGCTCGAGCGCGTCGAGCGCCTCCCGCGCGGCGACGTCGAGCGCGCTCGAGTCCGGGGCGAAGACGATGCGCCGTTCGTCGACGACGGCGTAGTCCGCGTAGAGCGGGCGGTAGCTCGAGGCCTCGGGCGCGGGGACGTTCGGGTAGACGATCCGGGCGGGCCGGGCGAGCGGCGCCTCCGGGGCGGGAGATCCTGCGCCGTCGAGACTCGCCGGCACGATCACGGACGGCGGCGCCCGCGCCGCGGCCGGCCCGGCCGCGCTCGTGTCGACATCGCTCAGCGCGTCGCCGGTCTCGGCGTACAGCGGGCGCGGATCGAAGGTCAGCCGACGGTTGACGTGATCGACAACGGTGACGTACCCGCGACCGGCCAGCGCGCCGAGGATCTCGCGCGCGCGTACCGCCTCGAACCGGCGCGTCACGAGCGGGAGGGGCGCCTCGAGCAGGCGTCCGAGAAGCGGCGAGGTGTTCGGCCCGCCCTCGAGCAGCTCGTAACCGACCTGCTCGAGCACGGTGTGCGCCGCGTCCCGCACCGTCCGGACCGACGCGGGGAACGTGACGCTCAGCACCGCCTCGAGCGGATCGCGCTGGAACGGCTCGGCGTCGACATCGAGCTCGCTCAGGAACCGCTCCCGGGTGACGCGCGCTTCAGCGGCGAGCCGCTCCCCGTCGCCACTGACGCCGAGACGGGTCAGCGGGTAGGCACCGCCGAGGGGCGTGTCGGGCTCCGCGGCGCCGGCCGGGGCGACGAGGGCGGCTGATAGACTCAGCGCTCCCGGCAGCACCACGAAGGTGCAGATCGCTACCCGACACAGCCTCATCTGTCAAGATCCCGGCATAGACGTGCCAGAAAAATGGTACAGATTTTAGACGCCGTTGGCATTACGGGAAACGGGAGTGTCGGGCAGGAATATTTTCACCACCGGCGACGACCCAAAGGGTCGAAGGGGAAGGGGCCTACTCGGTTCGCGGAGAACGGAAAAAGGGCCCGCCGGTCGCTGAGACGCGACCGTCGGGCACAAGGGGTCAACGACCGAAGGGGAAGGGACCGTCAACGGAGAAGGGGCGGGCCAAAGGGGTCGGCTCCCGGGAGCATTCGACGGTGTCGCAGGGGGCGAGTCGAGCTATGGTCGCGCGAGGTTCTCGTCCGGCGATGCAACAGATGATCGAAGCGGAACTGACGCGGCTGAGCTGCGACACGCGCTGGCACACGCTCATCGAGCGCCTGCTCGAGAACCTCGCCGACGTCGAGGCACCGCACCGCGACGGCTGGGCGGTGGAGCACGAGATCCTCGCCATCCTGCGCGAGATCGGCGCGGGCGACCCCGACGCGCTCCGCCGCCAGACCTTCGCCCGAAAGCTGCCCCGCCTCGAGGGCTTCCTGTTCCGCGCGATGCGCCGCACCGCCTCGGGCCCGGTGCTGTGGAACCCGCTGGAGCAGCCGCTGAGCGCGTTCCGCGCCGGGAGCGAGGACGTGGTGGAGTACTGGATGGAGCAGCCCTACCCACCGGCCGACTTCGTCACCGCCTGGTCGAGCCACTACCTCGGCGCCCCCGGGGACTGAGCGCCCCGGGGCCCATGCTCTCGCGCCTGCGCCTCTGGGCCCGACCGCCCGCGCTGACGCTCGAGCGTCTCCGGGCGGAGACCCGCTACCCGATCCTCGATGCCGCGCAACTCGTCGGCCTGCTGGGACAGGACAACCGGTTGCGCACCATCCGCCGCCTCGCCTCGGTCGATCCCGAGGCGTTCGCCCAGCTGTACCAGCCCGCGCTCGATCGCTACCTCGAGTGCGCGCAGCTGCAGCCGGCCTCGACCGTGGACCATCACGCCGGCCTCGGCGGCCTGGCGGTGCACACGCTGGAGGTGGTGGAGCTCGCGATGAAGGAGCGCAAGCAGTACCTCCTGCCGCAGAACGCCGCCCCCGAAGTCATCGCGCGCGAGGAGCATTGCTGGACCTACGCGGTCTTCGCCGCCGCGTTGCTCCACGACGCCGGCAAGCTCCTGACGCTCACCCGGCTCAAGCTCGACACCGGCGAGCACTGGACCGCGGCCGGGCGCCCGCTCGGCGAGACGGGCGCGACGCACTACGAGATCGAGTTCGTGCGCGCGCCCTACGCGCTGCAGCGCAGCGTCTCGACGCTCCTGTTCGACCTGCTGCCACCGCTCGCGCGAGACATGCTGGTGCAGAACGCGCGCGTGCTGGAGCAACTGAGCGCCTGGCTCGCCGGCGACGACTACCGCTGCGGTCTGCTCGGCGAGCTCGCCGGTCGCGCCGACGCCCTGTCGGTCGCCCGCTACCGGCAGCCGGGGCAGAAGCTCGAGCGGCTGCCGCACGCCCCGGTCCGGCCGCTGGTCGAGCGCCTGACCCGCGCGCTGCGCGCGCTCGTCGAGGACGGCACGCTGAAGTTCAACCACAACGGCGCGAGTGGCTGGTGCGACGGACACTTCCTCTGGATCACCTGCAAGGTCGCCGCCCGCGAGGTGGCCCACCGACTCGCCGCCGAAGGCTCGCGCGACATCCCGCAGGACGACACGCGGCTGTTCGACGCGTGGCAGGACCACGGGCACCTGGTTCCGACCGAGGAGGGGCGCGCGGTGTGGACCGTCCGGATCGAGGGTGCCGACTTCGCCCACACCCTGACCGTGCTGAAGTTCGAGCTGTCACACCTCGTTCGCCGCGGTCGCACGATCGCCACGTTCGACGGCACGGTCACCCCGCTGAACGCCACCGAGGCGCGTGCCGCACGCGACAGCGAGCCTGCGGCCGAGCGGCCGATACCGGCCGCCCCGCCGACCGATGCGCCGACCGATGCACCGACGCCCGAGCGGTCGCCGCCCGCGGCGAGCGCGCCGCGCCCGGACGACGGCACGGCCACCGGCACGTTCGCGCTCGCGCCGTCCCCGCCCGATCCCGCTCCCGGCACGCCCGATACCGCCGAGCCGGAGACGGAGGCTGCGGCAGCGGAGAGCGGGGTGGACCACCTGGCCGGCGCCCTTCGGCGGGCGGCCAGCCGGGAGGTGGGAGACATCTTCTGCGACCCCGTCCCGCTCGACGACGACCGGATCGGCAACTACTTTCTGACCTGGCTCCGGGACAACGTCGCCGCCGGTCGCTTCGCGATCAACCAGCAGAAGGCGATGGTCCACATCGTTCCCGAGGGCGTCGCGCTCGTCACGCCGAAGGTGTTCCAGCACTTCATCACGTCGGAGAAACTGATCCAGTCCCAGGAGAACGCGGCGGTGATGAAGGCGGTCCAGCGGGTGCAGAACCGGCTGCGACGGCGAAAGCTGGTGCTGCCCAACCCCAAGGGGTTCAGCGTGACCCGGGCGATCGTGCACGCCGGGCGGGGGACCTCGACGGTGAGCGTCATCGTCGTGCCGTTCGCCGCGGTCTACCCCGATCGCGAGCCCCCCGACCCCAACCCGGTGCTCTCGCTCGAGCACGGTGCGGCTTGACATTCGGGGCGCGCTGATGACATATGGGCCCGTGGCCCTGGTTTTGGCGAATCAGGTCACGGTTTCTGACCCACTATTTTGCGGAGGATGGGTATTCCCATGACGACGACCATGAATCGGTCGACGCCGACGATCACGTCGGTGTTCGGCAGCAAGGGCGGTACGGGCAAGACGTCCGTGATCGGCAACCTCTCGGCCTGTCTCGCGGACATGGGCCAACGGGTGCTGATGATCGACGCCGACATCCAGCAGTCGCTGACGAACTTCTTTCACATCGACCAGCTCGCCGAGAAGGGACTGGTGCAGCTCATTCAGGAGCAGAACCCCGACGGCTGCATCAGCCGCACCGACATCGAAGGGCTCGACATCGTCGTCAGCAACGATTTCGAGAAGTCGCTCGGGCACTGGATCCGGTTCAGCTCCTCGCGCATGCAGGCCCTGCGCGTCGCGCTCGCCCGACTGCCGGAGGGCGCCTACGACTACGTGATGATCGACACCCAGGGGGCCGACGGCACGGGGGATCTCCAGGAGCTCGTGGTCAACGCCTCCGACCGGATTCTCCTGCCGGTCCAGCCGGACGCGCTGGTCACGCGCGAGTTCGCGACGAACTCGCTGCAGATCCTCGATCGCTACCAGCCGCTCGATCCCGACGACACCCGCCATCGCGTGCCGCGGCCGCACGTCCTGATCTACCGCTACGACCGCAGCCGCAGTCACGCGGTCTACCTCGAGGGCCTGCGCGCGATGATCGCGCAGCTCGCCGCCGACGGACGCGTCATCCCCGTCGGGACGGAGATTCCCCACGTCGTCGCGTACAACGCCGCGCAGTCCGGTGAGGAGAAGAAGCCGGTTCACCGCTACGACAGCCGCCGGCGCAAGGACGCCACGCTGCCGTGCGCCTACGAGAGCATGACGGCGCTCGCGCACGAGCTGTTCCCCGAGCTGGTTCCACTGGAACCACGGGTCGGTGACGACGCGCCCTTTCCCGTCCGCCCGGCACCGGCCGGTGCGCGCGAGGAGGTGAACGCCTGATGGCCACCACCAAGGCGCGCGGTCCGGTCTTCGGGGCGGGCATCGCCAAGACGTTGCTCGGCGTCGACAACCGCCCCGCCGAGATGCCGCGCGGCTCGCGACGGCCGCCGGATGACCAGGAGCGACTCGTCGACGTCACGCTCGACGACTTCGAACCCTACGAGTACAACCCGCGGCTCGTCACGAACGCGAAGTACGCGGAGATCAAGGACTCGATCCGCGCCATCGGGCTCGAGAACGAGTTCGAGCTCACCCGTCGCGATCCCGACGACGAGAAGATGATCATCCGCAACGGGGGCGGTACGCGCTACCGGATCCTGCGCGAGCTCTGGGAGGAGACCGGCGAGGATCGCTTCTACCGCTTCACGCTCAAGTACCGACCGTGGGGCGGCGAGCTCGCGGCACTGGTCAGCCACGCGAGCGAGAACGAGAACCGGGGTGACCTGGTCTTCGTCGAGCGCGCGCTGAACGCGAAGCGCATCACCGAGGAGCTCGAGAAGACGCTCGCCGACGGGGAGACGCTGACGCTGCGCGAGAAGGCGGCCCGCATCACCGCGCTCGGCTGGCGGGTGAACCATTCCGCCCTGACGCAGTTCGCCTACACGACCGAGACGCTCCTGCCGCTGATCCCGACCGCGCTCTACGGCGGGCTCGGACGACCGAAGGTCGAGGCGATCCGCAAGCTCGTCGCGCGCTTTCGGCCGCTGGTGGCCGCGCTCGGCGCGGGCGGCGGCGAGGCGGACGACGCGGCGTTCACGCGCGCGTTCGAGCAGGCGCTCGGCGAGCTCGACGGCGACGTGCTCGAGATCGACGACGTCGAGCATCGCCTGATCGAGCGTCTGGCCGAGCACCTCGACACGACCCCCGAGGCGGTGCGCTACGCGGCCTCGACGGACGCCACCGCGGCCTCGGCACCGCCTCCCGAAGCACCCCCGGCCGCGGCCACGCCCCCGCTGGGACCGGCACCGTCGATGGCGCCACAAGGCCCGACGGCGACACCGACGCCCGCCCCCGGGCAGCCGATCACGGACGACACGACGGCCACCGGGAACGATCGTGCGGCGTTCCCGGACGACCTGCCGCCCGTGCCCGAACCGAGCGCCCAGCCACCGGCGGACGCGGCGCCGGTGCGGCCCGAGAAGACCGAGCAGGCGCTCCGCCGCGTCCGCGTGAAGGCCCAACAGATCGTGCTCGGACTGCTCGGCGACTTCCGGGAGCTGATCCAGAGCTACCAGCCGATCGACGACGCCGAGCAGTTCCTCGGGTTCGTGATGATCGCCCCGCCCTCGATCGAGGACCTCGAGAGCCGGGAGTGGCTGAGCGGCATCGTGTACTGGCGCCTCTACCACCTGTTCCACGCCGCTTACCGCATCGAGGAGCTCAGCGGTTGTCTCGACGGCGTCGATCTCGACGAACTCGAGCGCGATGCCGGCATCGCGGCGATCGCCGGGCACGAGTCGTTCGAGAACGGCACCGCCTTCACGCTCGAAGGGCGCTACACCGAGTTGCTCGTTCGGCAGTCGCTCGGTCGGGTCGACGAACGCGAGCAACGTACGCTCGAGGCGATCGAGCAGCTCGAGGAACTGCTCGCCGAGCACGCGGCGCTTCTCCAGCCGCCGACCACGCGCCCGACCGGCGCATCGGACCGTGAGGTCGCGTAGCGGAGGGGTATCGGAACGGACGCTCGCGGCCTTCGGTCGCATCGACACCGCGCTGGTGGTCGAAATCGCTCTCGCCTACGTCGAGAACGATGACGCCTTCCTCGAGCGGATCGGTGTGGATCGCGCCAGCGCGCACCGTCTCCATGCCCTCGACACCGGCACCGCCGCCGCCATCGCTCGCGCGATGCGTGGCACCGCTTTCCGCATCCGAGCGAACGAACCCGCCCTGGCCAACCTCGTCGGTCACGTCAGTCGTGACAGTCTCCGCCAGGCCCAGGCCCGCGAGATCGTGAAGGTCGGGGCCACGGAGGAGATGTGCCACACCCTCGGCTTCGCGATCTCGGAGGCGGACTACGACGCGGTGCGCCGCCGCTCGCGGTACCCGATCGGCCGGCCCCGCAAGCTCACGCCGCGAGAGCTCGAGAGCTGCGAGCGTTACTGGCGGGCGATCGAGCACCCGGAGCGCTTCGATCCGATCGAGATCCTGATCTCGACCTGCAACCAGTTCGGCATTCGGGCGGCCAGCGTGTGGCTCTCGATCGGTCCGGCCGCGAGTGGCCTGGCCGAGCCGCTCGCACGCTACAGCCTGCACGTTCCGCCTGGGGAGCGTCCGTGGGTGCGGTTGATGTTCCCGCAGTGGGCGGACCCCGCACCGTGAGGCCGCGGCACGCCATCCGCCGGGTCGCGAGCACCGGCTGGTTCCAGTGGAACCAGCCGGGCGCGGCCCGCCGCACCGGAGATCGCCCGTGCCGGTAGTCGATCGATTCCGCCTCGAAGCCCCCTTCGCCCTCCTCTACGCCGCCGGCGTGCGCTTCAGCACCCTGCTCGCCGACACGATCAAGTACGCCGGGCACCGCCGCGTCGAGGTCGCGCAACGCGCCGGCGTCTCCGACCGACAGCTCAAGAGCTGCATCCAGGAGGCGCAGCTGCCGACCGCGTCCATCCGCCGCGCGATGATCGATTGCATCGGCTTCGATCCGTGGCAACTCAAGTCGCGGATCGATCGCCGCGAGTGGCGACTCGCGCCGGAGGACGTCAACCTGCTGCGGGAACTCGCCGCCCCGGTGAACGCCCTCGTCGACGACCCCCTAGCCCCTGACGCCGGGTACCGCGCCGATGTTTCCGAGGACTCCCGATGAACCGCTCGACCGATACCGACGAGACCCCCACGGCGGACGTGACGCCGACGCCCCGCTCGCTGCGCCGCCGACCGAAGACCGCCGCGCCCCCCGCCGCCTCCGAACGTTCCACGGGGAACGACCGGGGCAAGGAGCCTGCGGGCCGCGACGGCGATCCCACCGCCCCGCCCCGCTCGCCGGAGCCGACGCACTTCATCACGCTGCGCTCGTTCGAGGCGCAGAAGCTGTGGCTCGGTCGCACCCCGGCCGAGGGGCGCTACCGGATTCTCGGCTGCGTCGACTTCTCCACCTTCGTCAAGCAGATCACCGACGTGGCCGTCCAGCACGATGATCCGTACGCCGACGTGCAGCTGCTCCGCATCGAGTCGGCGCTGGCCGCGCTCGAGGCGCACGTCGGCGAGCTGTCGAGCTACCTCAAGGGCCTGCTGCAGGAGGACGAGGACTCGGGGCTGGAGTACAACGGACCGTTCGTGAAGGCCTTCCAGCCCGAGCGCTATCCGGTCCTGTTCGCCAGCGGCTACGGCTACAAGGCGGCGCGCGTGCTCGGCCGGTTCGACAGCGTCATCGTCGACTCGATCACCGCGCGCAACTGCGCCCTCCTGCCCGATCTCGACTGGCGCCGCACGGTCCCGGAGACCAGCAAGCGGTTCCGGGCCTTCTTCGAGCTCGCCCGCGGCTACCGCTTCTCCGGTGCCTCGCGCGACGACTTCGCTGCGAACACCGAGCGGGCACGCGCGGCGATCGCGAAGTACGGGCCGGTGCCCGAGGACGTGCTCAACGGCGTCGTGCGCCCTGCCCTGCTGCCCGCGCGCGAGCGAACCGCCTGAGCGACGCGAGGTATCGAGCCATGCACCCCAATGGCATCCCCTACCCCTTTAAAAGACCCTTTAAGGGTAAGAGCGCGGCGCTCAACGCGCTCGACGATCTCGCGGAAGAACGCACCAAGATCGAGCGACAGCAAGCGGCGTTGATCGCCGAATGGCAGGACCGAACGGCCATCGACGGCCTGTCCCTGAGCGTGTTCCGCCAGGGCGCGCCGGTGCTCCGGTGGCGCACGGCGCGTCGCGTGTTCGGCAAGCAGCAGTACATCGAGCTGTTCGGCGACGCCGGACGGCCCCTCCTCGACGCGCTGCCGCCGGCCGCCATCGACTTTCTCGTCGGGTTCGACTCGCACCGATTGCTGCTCAACGCCCGCTCTCGGGCGGTGCACGCGAGCCTGGCCGCCTTCGAGCACTACCGTGTGGCGATCGCGCGACTGCCGACACCGGGCGCGGCGCCCTGCTCCGAGTTCGCGCGACTCCCGTAGCGAGCCGCGCGCCGGACTCACCGCCGCCACGTCGACGCGTCGGCATGCCCCACCCGTCTCCCGCGCGCGGTTCAACTGGAACCACGCGCGCCATCCGGAACGGCGGGGGAGGGCAGGGGGCCAGCGCCACCTGTGGACGTCGCTGACCCAGCGCCACCGCGCCAACGTCCTCGAAAGAATTCGCTCTTGACCCGGATTCACTCGACATGCTATCTTCGAGCCGTTACGTGTAGCCACTACGTCACAGTGGCATCTGTTGATCCGGCATGAGCGCTGTACACCGGATCGAGGCCTTGGAGGCCTTCGCGCTCGCCGTTCCAGCTTCATCACCTCGTCGGGATCACGATCCCGACAAGGGATCGTGCTCTCCCGGCATTCAACCCGGAGAGACGCCGATGACCCGATCTACCGATACCGCGACCCGCTACAACGACGCGCACCTGTCCGGGTGGGCGTACGTGAACGAGGTTCGCGTGGTGACCCCGCGTCAGGGGAAACCGTACCTCTCGCTCGCGTTGAAGATCCTTCAGGGCACGCGCGAGGCACCGAGCTACCTGTACTTCCGATCCGGCAACGCGGTCGGCGATCAGGCCATCGCGATGGCGCAGGCGCTGCAGGAACTCTCCGAGCAGCGGCATCCGGGTTCGACCCGGGCGCGTTACCGCGGCAAGCGGCTCGGCGTCTTCGCCTACGTCAAGATCAGCGACGTGGAGCTGGATGTTTACACCGGAACCAAGGACGGCGAACCGCGCGCCTACGCGCGGGGTCGGCTGTTCGTCCTGCGGCATGTTCACGTGGAGCGGGTGCGCATGTTCGAGGACCTCGAGCGCGATCACCCACCACTCGGCGAGTCGGAACGACCCACCGAGCGAGTCCTCCCCGAACGCGACGAACCGAGCGAGTCCGCCGGTCCGCTCGACGACGGGCCGGGGTTCCCGACGGTCATGACGCCCGACACGCCGGTCGTCATCACGTACGGTGTGAGCCTGCCGTCCTGAGGACGCACCGAAGACGTCCCGCGCGAGCGGGGCGTCCGCCTGTCACGAGGGCAGGGGGCCCGTACGGCCCCTTGCGCTCACGTCTGTGGTGGCCACTCCCGAACGTGGCGCATGACCAGGTCGTGGATCGCCTTGGACGAGTGCCTGGTGAGGTGGCGCCAACCGCCTTCGATCCCGTTCCCCCACCATCGGGGGACTATCGGTCCCTCTCCGCAAAATGGTTGCGGGGGACAGTCCGCCCAGGCCGACGGTCCATCGAAGCGTTGCCGCCACCGCGCGAACGCTTCGATGGGCCGTCGGCCCCTTCTTCGGCACAGCTCGATCGCGAGAGCGTGTACGCGCATCCTTTGCCCGGCAGGTCGGCGCGAGCCGGTTAGTCGGGTGCTGCAGTGATCCGGAGGCCCTCTCCCTGAACACGAGGCCTCGCTGCCGACGCCGGTGAAGACGCACCCCGAGCGGCAGTGGGAGAGACATCGCCGAGACGATCGGCAACACCGGGAAGGCGCCCGTTCGGGGCGCCTTCTTCTCGATGCGGTTCGGTGCCGGAGCGCTGCGAGAAGAGCCCACCCCCGAGAACGGCGACGGCAGGGGAGGGGGCGGACACCGCCCGACGGCGTTTCCGATCACGCACGCCGCCTCGCTTCACCGGCCGATGACGGCGACCCGCGTCGCCCCCCCTCCCTCGCGGCGATCGCGACCGGATGATTCGAGAGCGGCGGATCCGAAAATATCCAGCTCGGACGCCCGACCATCGGTGGTATAACCGATCGTCATCGCCCGCACCGGGAACCGTGACGATGGGTCTGCTTCGAAGCATCGGCTCGCTCGGGCGCTCCGCCGCCCGCGAGGTGGCCAAGCGCGAACGACGGGACACGCGCCACGAGGCCGAGGACGAACGCCTCCGGCGGACGATCGATGCCGATCGCGATCGATGGGACCGGGAGCGCGCCATCGAGGAGCGGCTGCTCGACGACGAGCGCGAGGAGGCGCGGCATCGGCTCGCCCGCGAGGTGGACGACGACCAGCGCGAGCGCGACGAGCGCGCTCGCGAGCGGTAGCGCGACGCCCGGAGCGCCAACGCCGTGTCGAACCATGCCCCACCCCCGCGGGTCAACCTGTCACCGAACGCCCGCCACGTCGTCGCGCGACGCGAGGGCCCGAACGTCGGTCGCGCGCTCGTGGTCAACTCCTGCCTCATCCGCTACGACGCGATGGTCACCGCCGCCGCGGAGACGATCGAGCGGAAGTTCCACGCGCGCGAGCGCGAGGCGCTGATCGCGGTCTTTGCACACCCCGCGGCGCGCGGCGCGAAATCGCTGTGGCACTTCGACAACCCGCTGCACCGAGAGGCGTTCTGCACCCTCGTGCGTCGGGCGCTCGAGGGCGGGACGGCGGGGGACCTCGATCGGGTCGAACGCGGCAAGCTCCTCGACGTACTCGAGTCACGCCTGTCGACGCTCGAGTTCCTCGCGCTCTGCGACTGGCTGAGCCTGCAGGGGGCGCAGGCACGGGCGCTGATCGATGGCTAGCTACCCCGTCGAGGCCTACCTTCGGCCGAAGTACGAGTACACGTCCGCGATCGTCTGCGGCGCCGGCGCGTTCAGCGCGCTCGTCGCCTCCGAGTCCTTGATGCTCACCCCCGCCACCTCGTACGCCGTGGCCGGCCTCCTCGGCGCTCGGGGGCTCCAACGCCTTCTGCAAGGGTGGCGCGTTCACCGCTACCAGCGGGGGCTCCGGCGCACGCCGGCGTTCGTGCTCGAGAGCCGCGACATTCCGTCCTCGACCCACCGGCTCTTCGTCGGTCGCGGGTTCGAGTGGCGGCAGGTCCATTGCCAGCGGCTTGCCGACGTCGAGCGATGGCCCGAACTTGCCCAGCCCTCCGCGCTCGAGCGCCGCGTGCGGGCCTTCGAGGCGCGCCACGAACACACCCCCGTGCTCGCGCGCCTGGCGGCCCTCAGCGCCCGCGACGCGCGCTGGAACCCCCTCCGCCCCCGGCCCGCCGTCGGCGGCAACGCGGCCTTGCACGCGGTTGGACTCCTCGAGGGCGAGGACAACGTCTACCTCGACCAGATCGATCGCAACGGGCACACCCTCGTGCTCGGGACGACCGGCGTCGGGAAGACGCGGTTTCTCGACATCATGGTGCGCCAGGACATCCGCAACGAGGACGTCGTCATCGTCTTCGACCCGAAGGGGGACGGCGAGCTCCTGCGCTCGATGGTCGCCGAGGCGCGGCGCTGCGGCCGGAGCGATCAGTTCTACTGCTTCCACCTCGGGTTCCCCGACATCAGCGCCCGCTACAACCCGGTCGGGAACTTCAGCCGCGTCACGGAGATCTCCTCGCGCATCGCCGGGCAGCTGCCCGGGGAGGGGCAGAGCCAGGCGTTCAAGGAGTTCGTCTGGCGCTACGTCAACGTCATCGCGAAGACGCTGACCGCGCTCGGCCGGCGGGCCTCCTACGAGCAGATCAAGTTCCACGGCGAGAACATCGAGCCGCTGTTCATCGCCTACCTCGAGCACCACCTCGAGCGCGCCGCGCCCGACGGCCACTGGCGACGCGACGTCGGGCGCTACGAGAAGGAGTACGGCAAGACGAGGGATCGAGACCCCGAGTTCAACCGCCCGCGCAACGTCGCCGATCGCTCGGCCCGCTCGCTCGCGCTCCTGAAGTACTACCGCGATCGACGCGTCGAGACCGACATCATCGCCCACTCGCTGATCAAGACGTTCGAGTACGAGCGGGGGTACCTCGACAAGCTCGTCGGCTCCCTCCTGCCGCTGATGGAAAAGCTCTGCACGGGCAAGACGACCGAGCTCCTCTCGCCGAACTACACCGACATCGATGACCCCCGACCCATCTTCGACTGGATGGAGATCATCCGCACGCGCGGCATCGTCTACGTCGGGCTCGACGCGCTGTCCGACGCCGAGGTCGCCGCCGCCGTCGGCAACAGCATGTTCGCCGACCTGACCGCGGTGGCGGGCCAGATCTACAAGTCCGGCACGGGCACCGGACTCCCGACCGAGAGCCGGAGCCCTCGGGTGAACATCCACGCCGACGAGTTCAACGAGCTGATCGGCGACGAGTTCATTCCGCTCGTGAACAAGGGCCGCGGGGCGGGCTTCCAGGTCACGGCCTACACCCAGACCTGGTCGGACGTCGAGGCGCGGCTCAACAGCCGCGCCAAGGCCGGTCAGGTCGAGGGCAACTTCAACAACCTGTTCATGCTGCGCGTCAAGAGCCGCGAGACGGCGAAGATGCTGACCGATCAGCTCAAGGAGACCGAGATCAACCAGCTCACGACGATCTCGGCCACCAACGACAGCTCCGACCCGCACGACGACCAGCACTTCACCTCCCGCACCGAGCAACGCATCAGCTCCCAGCGCGTCGACCTCGTCCATCCCCACGACCTGACGACGCTGCCCAAGGGTCAGGCGTTCGCGCTCCTCGACGGTGGGCGGCCGTTCAAGCTCCGCATCCCCTTGCCCGGTCACCAGGACCTCGCCGGCGTGCCGCGCGAGATCGAGTCGATCGCGGAGGACATGATCCGCCGCTACCGCTCGAGCGAGACCTGGGCGGCGCACGACGACTCGTTCGCGCTGTCGTCGCCGGCGTCCGCCCCGTAGCGGCGCGCGGCGGATGGCCTCGCGAGGTGCCTCGAGTGCCGCCTACGACACGCGCATGCGCGCGGGACTGATCGGCGGCGCGCTCTCGCTCGCCGTGAGCGGCGCGGTTCTCCTCCTTCTCGCACTCGTCAGCTCGATCGCGATCGAGTGGCTGGGCATGGCACTCGGCTGGTGGACGGAACCCGGGTCGGCTCACGCCGCCCGCGTACTCGAGACCGAGATCGGCTACGTCGACGCCGACTTTCGCCATTCGATCGCGAACGTCGCTCCGATCGAGCTCGCCCTCTCGGCCGCGAACGCGACCTACGAGCTGCTGGTCGAGACAAGCGGCCTGCGAGCGCTGGAGCGCGAGCTCGTGTCGCCCGAGGGGGCGCGCGAGACGCGCGCAGCCGCGTTCGCGACGGACGCCTACCGCGGCGCCCGGGATTACCTGCACGCCGCCGTCTACGTCACGCAGCTCTTCGCCGTGCGCTGCACGATCGTGCTGCTGTCGTTGCCGCTGTTCGTGCTGGTAGCCTTCTGCGGCAGCACCGACGGCCTGGTCCAACGCGAGCTTCGGAAGAAGGGCGGGGGACGCGAGTACGGGCTGGTGTACCACAAGGTGAAGTCCTGGTTCCGCCTCTCGCTGTTCGTGCCGGCGTTCGTGTACCTCGCCTCGCCGTTCGCGATCCACCCGAACACCGTGCTCCTGCCGGCCGCGATCGTCGTCGGACTGCTGTCCTTTCTCGTCACGGCCACGTTCAAGAAGTACCTGTAGCGCTCAGGCCCCTTCCCGCGATGCGATCCGAGGAAACGAACCACGATGCAGACCCCTGCCACGACAGGCCTCGGAGCCTTCACCCTCCTCGCGAGCGTCGCGCTCGGCGGCTGCGCCACGGTGGACGCCGCCCGTGAACGCGTCGCGGGCTGGATCATGCCGGCCACGACCGCACCGACCGTCGGTGCGGCCGAGCACGACGCGATCGCGCGCAACCTCGTCTACACGCTGGTGCAGATCGAGGGGCTCGATCCGTTCTCCACGTCGCTCGCGTACCGCGCGCCCCGGACCCCGTTCGGCGCCACCGTCCTGCAGCGGCTACGCGATGCCGGCTACGGCGTGAGAATCGTCGACGCCGCGAACCCGGCACCGGTCGTGGCCGCCCGGCTCGGGGAGTCGATCTCCAGCACCGGGCGCGCGATCGTCGCGTCGCTGCAGCTCGGCGCCGTAACGATCGAGCGCGAGTACGGCTCGCCGGAGGGGTCGCTCGTGCCGCTCTCGGACATGCGTCTCGAAGGCACAGCCGCCGACGGCGTCGTGCTCAACGATGACGCGGTGTTCGGCGACGACACCCGCGCCGCGTTCACCTCGCTCGCGATCGCCGGCGCCGACGCGGCGCCCGCGCTCCGGAGTCTCGACGACATCGATCGACTGCTCGCCCGCGTATCGGGCCCTGACGAAGGCGCGGCACCGGAGGCGTCACGGAGCGCCTTCGCCCGATCGGTCCGGGAGAACCTGCTCACGCGAGGGGAGTCGAACTACGTCGAGCTCTTTGCCGACTACACCGACCTCAGCCGCGACGTCCTGATCTTCCCCCGCGGCGACATCCACCGTCTCGGCGAGGAGAACAAGCGGCGCCTGGCGAAGGTTCTCGAGCGATTCGATCCGTCGACCGACGTGCTCTCGCTCGTCGGTTGCAGCCACGGGCGCACCGAGATCCCCGGCGGCAACGCGTTCCTGGCCAACACGCGCGCGGTGCGCGTCAAGGAGGAGCTCGCGTTCATGGGCATGGACACGGCCAACGTGCTCGACGAGGGGTGCTGGGCGCCCCGTCACCGCACGGACCGGTGGCCGAGTCGGGGCGTCGTTCTCACGCACAAGCGCCTCGCGGACGGCTGAACGGACACGCCTACGCGTCGCTCGAACGCGTACCTCGCGCGCGCTCGAGTGCGGCCTGCGTGAACTGCGCGATACCGCTGTCCTCGATCGCCTGGTGCACCTCGCCGAAGTCCCGGTCGTGGTCCTGCATCGGCGAGCCGCACGCACCACATTCGGGTGCCGCCGCGCGGTCGTCCGCCGGTGGGCTTCCGTCCTCGAAGGCCTGACACCCGCGCGGGCAGAACCACTGCGTCACGATGCGCGTCGCCGGGCGGCGCGCTCAGGCATCGCCAGGCGCGTGTCGGCGCAGCACCACGATCGCCTCGGATCCGCGGCCCCGGCGATCGGTATCGGCGCAGGGACGCTCGAGCACGCGCGCGGCGCTCGCACCGGCCGCGACCAGCGCCGCTTCGACGACGCGCGCCTGTGCCGCGCGACGCTCCCCGGCGGTGTCACCGCCGCAGACGGCGACGGTGAGCAGATCGGTATCCGCCCGAAAGCCGCTCGCGAGCACCGCGAGTTCGCGCTCGGCCTCGGCATCGAGAGACCCGGGCTCGCCGGGCGCGGCAACGCGCACTTCGCCGATCGGCATCGACGCCCGGACGAGGGCGTCGAGCTCGATCGACCGGCGCCGAAGCATCCGCTCTCGAACCGCCCGACCGAACGCGGCGTCCGGGGCGGGTGACGCGGCGACATCGTCCGCGGATCGGCGCCGGGTCGGGGCGTCGGCCGACGGGAGACTCGCGGGCACCTCGGCCCAACGGTCATCGGTTCCGGACGGGGAGGGCGAATCATGCCGAGCCGCCGGCATCGGAGGCGTCGCACGCGCGCGCTCGGACTCCGCGGCGGCCGTCGGCGGCTCGACCGCGTTCGCGAAGAGGCGATCGGACACCCGAAGCTCGCGAATGTCGTCGAGTGTGCTCCGCACCGCCAGCGGCGAGAGCGGGAAGGTCCGCCCCTCCCGGATCATGTACTCACGCTCGATGAGCGCCGAGCGGTAGGTCAGGGAGACGAGGGCCGTCGTGCCGAGCTCGGTCTCGCGAACGCGCGCCGTGTGGTGCAGCGCCCGATCGCCCCCGTCGCCCGCGTCCGCGGCGACCGTGCTGCCGCGCAGCTCCTCGAGCGACCGCACGAGCGCGCGACCGAGCGGCGAACGGCCGTCGGCGACGCTCGTCGGCACGCCGTTCGTCGCCACCTCCGGCAACTGGACGAGCGCGGCGAGCAGGTTCGTCGCGACGCGATCGAGCGGTGCGCCCGTCGGCGGCGATGATCGCTCGAGCGTCGCGTCGTCCGAAGGCGACGTTCGGGCGGGCGTGAACGTGCAGCCCCCGAGCAGGCCGAGCAGCGCGACGGCGGCCACCGCGCCGACGCCGATCGGATCGATCGAGCTCGAACGCCGCGAGGGAACGGCGTCGGTGGCGGCGGCGAGCGAGAGGCAAATCGTCATCGGCTGGCAAACGATAGGGTCTGCGAGAGAACTCTCGCCGTCGAGGCGGCATACACGCGCCCGTCGGCGACCCGCCGCCGAGCGGACAACCCTCGACGGAGCGTTCGCCAGCGTGACCGAGTCGCCTTCCACCGTCAACGCGGCGCCGCGGCAGAAATCGTGTTTCCGGAGTCGCGATTTCAGCGCGTCGCTCGGCGGCGAAGGCGCAGGTGGCGTCCACTCGAGCGTCGCAGCCCGAACCTCGATTGACCGTTTTCAGCCTGCCGTGCTAGCGTCGAAATCAGTCAGCGCCCCACGGCGTCGACAGGTGCACATGTCCGGCTGCGACTGCACCGCGAACGAGACCTCTCGTTCGTGCCGGATACCTCGGCGGATCGCCCTCCGTCCTTCACCCCTCGGGAGACGCTCTCCCGCTCAGGGGACGGCCTCCTCGTCATCCAACGAAGGAGACCCTCATGAGCACTCTCTTGCTTCGGCTCTGGTCCTGGATCGAATCCTGGAACACGGAGCAGATCAAGCACCTGGCCGTCACCATCCGCACCGTCGGTATCGCGGTCCTGGTGGCGTTCGCGATCAAGGGCCTGTCGGATCTGGTGCCATCGGCCTTCGCGCTGGCGATCTTCTGGTTCGTCCTGCTCGAGGCGTTCGCGATTCGCATGCTCGGCTTCATTCACGATGAGGACTGACACCATGGACACCAGTCTGGTCGTCATGAGTATCGGCGTCCTGTTGATCATCGGCATTCTGCAGTTCGTCGTGATCGGTCTCAAGCGAGGCCGTCGCGCGAGACAGGGTCGGAAGTAGCCGACCTCTCATCCATCCACCCACGGGGGCACGACCTGCCCCCCGGACGGGGTGGCGGGCGTGTCCCCCTTCTTCAGGAGGACGTACCCATGAGTTCGACACCGCCGGATCAGGGCAACGAGTACTACAACTTTGTCACCGCCGGTCGAGGCTGGCTCAACGGCCTTCACCGCATCGAGCTGCACGGAGAGCCACTTCTTCGGGCGGATCTCGCCCTTCGGGTCGGCCGGGTGCCGCGCGAGGGGGAGCGATCCCACACCCGCTCGATCTCCACGCTGGTCATCGGACGCCAGGCGCTCGGCATCGTCGCCGCGCTCGAGGAGACGATCGACTTCACGCTCCCGCCCCGCTCGCCGAGCGAGCCCGACGGACGAGCGCCGGTGCTCGCGACGTTCTCGATCGGTGACGTGAAGGCGGCGCTCTACACGCGGGCCGGATCCGACGAGCCACTGGTCGGACTTCGAGGTCGGCTGTTCCGCCTCTCCCACGTCTGGTTCGACGGGCAGCGCTTCGACGAGCCGTCGATCTCGGACGAGAGCGATCCGAGCGCCGAAGACGTGTCAGCGTACGATTCGTTCTAGCGCAGTCACCGTTCGCCCGGTCGCCGTCGCCAGGAAGGCGCGGCGGCCGGGCGAACGACCGGGGAACGCCACGGATCTCGCCTCGAGCCGACAGCGTCGGTTCCGGTGGAAACACCGAACCCCATCGGGCACGGGACGCTCCCGTGTCGGGCTTCCCGAAGCGAACGGCAGCGTCCGCTTCGGGAAGCCTTTCGACGTGTCTCCACGCACGCAAACTGTGGAAACGATCCCCCTGTGCGCGGAAGCGGGATCGGGGTCCTCGTCGAGGACCCGGTGCGCTGACTTCAACCCTCGACTCGGGCCACACGTCCCGGGAGGGGCGTTCCCGAGCTCACCTTCAGGAGCGTCCCACCCATGTCCCTTCACCACCTTCAGGTCCGCGAGGCCCCGGCCAACCGTCTTCCGCACCGCTTCGACGGGCGGGGCGTCGGCAGTCTCTCCTCGGCCGAACTGCTCTCGCTCTTCTTCGGCTGTTCGGGCACCGGACGAGCATCGATCGACATCGCGCAGGACGCGCTCGCCACCCTCGGCGGTATCGACGCGGTGTTCGCCGCCGATGAACCGACGCTCTGCGCGATCTCCGGGCTCGGTCCGTCCGCCCACTCGCGACTGCGGGCGGCGCTCGAGCTCGTGCGTCGGGTGACGTTCGAGGATCTCTGCCGACGCGACGTGCTGGCCTCGCCAGAGGACGTGCGCCGCTACCTCGCCCTGCATCTGGCGGGGCTGACCCAGGAGGTCTTCGGCGCGCTCTTTCTCGACAACCGCCATCGGGTGATCGCGTACCGCGAGCTCTTCGTCGGCACCATCGACTCGGCCGCGGTCTACCCGCGGGAGGTCGTCCGGTGCTGTTTGGCGCTCAACGCCGCGGCCGTGATCTTCGCCCACAACCACCCGTCCGGGATGGCGGAGCCGAGCGACACCGATGTTCGGCTGACCCGAAAGCTGGTCGATGCGCTCGCGCTCATCGACATTCGCGTTCTCGACCATCTCGTGGTCGGCAAGGGCGTGACGACATCGCTCGCCGAGCGTGGACTGATGTAGACGTCGGGCGGCGCAGGGAGGCGCCGCGTGCCCGGCTAGATCGGTCCGTCGTTTCATCAAAGGCGCGCTCGCTCGCGTCGCGATCAGCGATCGCGGGCTCGCCCGTTGATCGTCTCTTCCGCCCCCCGGTTCGTCCGGGGGGCGTCCACCCTGCCGGGCGTCATCCGCCCGGTCCGGGCGGAGCCGCGTCCGGCGTCTACCGAGGAAGCAGCGATGAGTGCACGTTCATCGAAAGGCCGCTACAGCGATACCGTCACGGCAACGATCCGCCAAGCGATCGAGGCGGGAACCGAGGCGTTCGAGATGCCTTGGCACGGCTCGAAGGACCGACCGATCAACGCGGTCACCGGCGCCGCCTACCGCGGCGTCAACACGATCGTGCTCTGGGTGCACGGGCGGGGGAAGTCCGAGGAGTGGGCCACCTACCGTCAGTGGCAGAGCGTCGGCGCGCAGGTCGGTCGGCGGGCCCGCGGCAAGGGCGCGCCGATCTCGGTCTACCGACCGATCAGCACCACCGCATCGAGCGACAGCGACGGGGATGGCGCGCCGCGGCGTGGGTTCTTCACCCGCTACACCGTGTTCAACCGCGACGATGTCGACGACGTGCCACCGCGTTCGCCGTTGCCCGGAGCGGAGCGACCCGATCGGATCGAGCGGGCCGAGCGGTTCGTGCGCGACACCGGCGCGACGGTTCACGTCGGCGGCAGCCGGGCCTACTACGACGTCGTCGACGATCGAGTCGTCATGCCCGATCCGGAGCGCTTTCGGGCGGAGACGGCGACCGAGGCCTGGTACAGCGTGCTCCTGCATGAGCTCGGGCACTGGAGTGGTGCCCCCTCGCGACTCGATCGGCACGCGTTCGATGGAAGCTACGCCTTCGAGGAGCTCGTCGCCGAGCTCGCCGCGGCGATGCTCTGCAGCGATCTCGCGGTATCGCTCGAGGTGCGGCCCGACCACGCGGCCTACATCGCCGGCTGGCTCGACCTGCTTGGCCAGCACGGCAACGCCTTTCCCCGGGCGTGCACCGAGGCGGAGAACGCCTGCGCGTACCTGCACGCTGTGGTGAACGCCTCGAGGACGGCAACGGCGACGACGGCGGAGCATGGATCATCCGACGCACCGGTGTCGGCAGGCGCGTGAGCTGAGTCGGCATCGACGTCCCGTTCGTCGTCCGAGAGGAGGGCGGACGGGACATCCGTTGCCGGCGACGCCGTGCCCCGCGCGAACGATCGCGAGGAGCTTGACCGCTGGTGCGATCCGATGACGACGCCCCGGCATGAGAGCGGGGCTGCGCCGACACGTCTTTCGATGCGATGCAGGATTGACAGGGTGGACGCGACCGAAGTCGCCGCGTGGTTCACTTCGGCGGCGACACACTGAGCAGGCGGCGCATGGCCAGGAATCTGCATCCGTCCCGACCGTCCAGAGGTTGCCGGAGATCGGACCATGGGATCGACACTCGGAATCGGCGGTGCGCTGGTGCTCAGCGCCGTGACGCTCGGCGCGACGGCGGGCGCGGTGCGTGTCGCCCACCTGCTTCTGGCAACGACCCGCCTGCGCTACGGCGCCCTTCTCGTCGGCTGCGGGGGACTGATCTACCCGGCGCTCGCCGGATACCTCGCCGAGGAAGCCACCCGGCAGCTGCTCGTACTCGCCGCGATGCTCGTCTCGGGAACGGGACTCGTGTCGATGTGGGTGGCCCGGCTGAACCTCGTCCTTCACCGATCGAAAGACGACTGAACTGGACGGCGGGGCGTGCACGGCGCGCGCCCGAGCTGAACATCAGCCGTTGTCTCCCGGATCGACGCGGTAGTCCTTGTCGATCACGCCGCGGGGAGAGTTCGCGCTCACCACTGCGGGGCGAACCCAGATGAGCCGCCCATTGTTCAGACGACGGAGATGACCTCGACGCAGATGCATCCGCGGGGAGGCCTGCGTGCCGCCTTGCGCGGCGCGGTCAGGGTGTGCGGCACGATCGGTGGCGAGCGTGAACACCCGGTAGCTGAAGAACGGCTGGTTGCCCTTCGCTCTACGTTTCTTGTTGAGCTTCTCGGACGGTTCGATCTCCTCGGTCGCGACGTTGGCGCAGGCGAGCAAAGCGCAGACTTGGAGCTGCACCGAGCTCTCGTCCTGCGTGTCGGTGATGATCGAGGCGAACGCGGCGTCCTCGGTGCCGTACACCTGCTCGACGCTGGCTGCGAAGTACTCGGGGAACAGCCGAAAGGGTTCGGTCCGCAGCATCTTCGCTCGATCGTCGCTCAGGCCAGCGCCGATCGTCGCCTCCCTCGCCGCGATCGACATCGGCGCCCAGTCACCTTGCTCGCCCGCACCGAGCAGCCGCCCTTCGTACGGACAGAAGAGCCCTCCCAGGCCGATGGTCCACCCTCCCGTCGCCGGCCCCCGATAGATCGACACGATCGCGGTACCGCCGCCCGGAAAATGATCGAGCAATCGATCCATCCCGGGCGTCACCTCCGGGATGGCACCGAGCTCCCAGCACAGGGCGATTCGCTGGTTGGCCTCGGCCTGGGGGACACCGCCGAGACGGTGCTCGGCGAAGCGATCCGACGCCCAGGGCACCTCGAACGCGGTGCAGGGGAAGGGCAGGCGGGCGAGCTCGGCATGCGCCTCGCGAAGGTCACCGGGTGCGATCAGCGCGCAGCCGTTCGGCAGGATGAACTTCACGGATCGTTCGAGCAACCCGATGACGCTCGACAGGGTCGATACCGACCGCGACCATCCTAGGCGCTGCCAGGAGCTTTCGAGCGCGCGCAGGTCCTCGAGCGCGTGAGCACTGTAGTTCAGCGCACGTACCGGTTCGTCGTCGCTCACGCTCGTTCGCCTCCGTCATCGCTGTCGCTCGAGCGGCCGCGGCAAACGCGGCGTCGTGAACGTACCGCCCCCGAGCCGGGCCTCGCTCACCGTACCTGACGGGGCGCCGCCCGATCCGCCGCTCGAGTGACCGGTGCGTGAGGTTCGAGCGTGCATCAAGCGAGATCCACTGCCGACGCGGACACGCTCCGCTATTCTCGTGCGCCCCTTCCACCTGACAGGAAGACGGCATGGCGACGAGACCGTACGGGGTCTCCCGGCACCGATCGGGCTGCGCGGCGGCTGGGCCGCGGCTGCGGCGATCCTGGCCGCCCCAAGAGCAGACTCCGGCAGAGTTCGTGGTCGGTGAGATCCAGATTCCGTAGCGGGCCGAGCGGTGTCAGCATGGTGCGATCGGACGGGGTTCGGCATCGATGTGCTCGAGTATCCGCCGCCCGGCGACGATGAAACAACCCGCCGCGGCGTTCCTCGCGCCCGGCATCGCAGGCGACACTTTCGTGGCCTGCGGGCTGTTCGGAGAGCGCTGCATTCGTTGCAGGGTTGACCGGGCGGAGTTCATCGCATTTCCGGTGGCGTGCGGAGCGATGAACGGGGCGGTCTCCGGGACCCATCGTCGAGCGCCTGGTGGACCGGGCAGCCCGGTGTCGGCGGGCGACGTCACGGGGGAGCCCGACAGGGCAACGTCCCCATCCGTAGAGGCTCCGGTCGGGCAGACCTTGCTCGCGAGCGCAGGCGGGGACGCGCCGATGTAGGCCGGCGGGGCAGAGGCACACAAGCGCCGAGAGCGTCAATGCGCCGGCGTCAGGTTGCGCTTCACAGGTTGGCTCGACGTTTGCGCCGATCTGCACAGAATGCACAGCATCGACGATGAGATGCTCGACGGAACGGGTCGACGGCGACTCGATGGGCAATGGAGTGCGACGGCGTGAGCGGCGAATCCAAGTGGCAAGGCGAACACGCGCGGCAACTTTGGAACGCCTACCACGACAACGACCGATCCTGGACGGCGGCATGCCGACTCGACGCCAAACACCAGCTGCACGAACAGGCCGAGCATCAGATCGTGCGGCCCGAGGATGGTGGTGTCGGGCTCGGCGCGCGGTTACTGCTGATCGAGGAGGCGCTCAGGGCGCCGATCGAGCGCTGTCTCGACACGGTCAACCTCAAGCTCACCCACAAACGAGTGTATTCCCGTACCGCGTTCTACTGGGCGGCCTGGACAGCAGCGAGAGACCCCGAGATGCACGCCACGGGCGACTCGGCGCCCCCGGCTCAGGCGGTGTGGGCGGCGGTCAGGCGCGGCTTCGGGAAAGTCACCAAGGAGCAGTGGGAGCAGGTCCAGAGCAAGGACATGCTCATGAAGACGATGAATCTCGGCTCCGATCGCAGCCCTAAGAAGCGCCCCCATGACACCTTTCTCGACGGCGTCGCCATCCTCGTCGGCGCTCACCGCGGAACGCCCGTCTGGCGACAGAGCCTGTTCGACGAGCCCTACACCGGTCCGTCCGGGATCGCCGACTTCGAGAAGACGCTGAAGGCCTACGATCCGATGCTTCAGCCGCTTCTCGGGCCGCGAGAGCCCATCGACCGTCCCTCACCGCGCGTCGCTGAGGCGGTCGACAAGCTGATGGCCTTCGTCACGCCCCCGCCGCCGGGCCAGATCGCTCCGAAGCGGGTCCGCACACCGGGGTTTGCCGAGATCACGACCGGGGATCTGTGGCTACTGCAGCGAGACATCGCGTGGCAGTTCGCCGAGCGCTACGGGGCGGCGACCCGCACGCCAGCGCTGCGCGAGAGCGGGGTGGCTCGTTCGAGCATCCGGCCACTCCTGATGATTCCGGTGTCGAGCTATCGCCCCCGAAGCGAGCCAGACAAGCCGACCGCCCCCCTTATCACCCCCGACATCCCGATGATCGTCGGCTGGTTGCGGGCAGCCCTGGTCAAGAAGATCGACCCCTCGGAGCTTCCTGCCACCCGTCCCATCGGTGACGACGAATCCCTCTTCGAGGCGGTGCATGAAATCCGCCAAGCGATGGCACGCCGCCCATGGGTGCTCGTGTTCGTCGGGGTGCGCGCCGGCACGGTAAACGCCGAGCGCACGCAGATGGATCGACACATCGCCGATGATGACCTGTGCCGCCTGCTGAGTCGCCTGCTTGAGGGGCCGATTTGCTCGGTGCCGGAGGTCGGAATGCTCGAGCGGTGGTGCGACAACCGCATCGTGCTGCTCGCCGACGAGCCGGTGATCGAGTCCGTGTCCAACGATGTCGGTCCGATGCCTGAGGAGCCCGACAAGGACAACCCGGTCGCCCTCGACGTGGGCGAGTGGTGCCTGCACATGGACCGCCACGCCCGTCTGCGCGCCCCCGACGAGGTGGTGATGTCGTCCGACTCGGCGGGCTACCTCATCGCCGAGGACGGTAGCCGGCGACTCTCGCGTGTTCAGTGTCTGCGCGACTCCTATGAGAACAACCCGATGCTCTACGGCGCTCGCTCGGAGCTCGTTCTCGAGCTGGTCGACGCCCTTTGCCAGGCGCGAGCGATGCGCACGGGCGAGCTCGAAGCTCTGTCACCCGGCGAACTCGGCGAGACCCACTGGGACGGCCCACCCGGCAAGCAGCTCGTGCGCGCGCTGATGGCGGAGCTCGACGAGGAGATCGGTGAGAGCGGGAGCCCGCCCAGCGCGCGACGACGGCGTGCCTGGCGCGCGCTTCTTTCCCTAATCGCCTGCTCGCCGGACGGCGTCCGGCGCCAGACCGTCGGGCGGATCGTCGAGCGAACCTCCACCGACCCGCACTACGCCACCAACCCCCTGCCCGAGCTCGACGCAGCGTGTGTCGGTGCCGACATCGGCGAGCTCCTCGAGACCTTCCCGAAACTGGTTTCGGAAGGGGGGAATGACCGGGTCGAGGCGCTCGATCGGGATGTGAACGCGCTCGCCGGAGCCGCTCGAGCGTCGCTCCGCGCACAAGGCCGTCGTGCGCGGAGCGAGCAGGAACGGGCGCTGCATTTTCCGCTCGGCGCACTTCGCGGGCTGCTCGTCGAGTGGATGTCGGACGAGGTCGAGCTCGGTGACTACCAAGCGCTGCACCGAGCGATCGCCGACGACGCTCTTCGGCAGGTGAGCGCGATCCTCCGGCGCACCGACGCCTCGGCGGCGCTCTCGCTGCGTGGGTGGCGGCGGTTGCTGAGCGTGCTCAACAGCGGGCTGCAGAGTCTCGAGATCGAACGGAACGGCTCGGCCTCTGCCACGCTGGCCGAGGAGCTACTCGACCCGGACGCCGTAGTGCACGGCCAGGCCGCGTTCTGGCGCTGGCTCTACTTCTTCGCCTTCCGACGCATGCTCGAGCGTGCGCCCGCGTTCAACCTCTCGCGCTTCCACGGCGCCGACAGCCTCAAGAAGCAGATCCTCGAGGCCTTCGACGACCCCACGAAACTGTGGCCGACGGGGTACCGCAACGCCCATCACAGGCGGCTCGGATCAGTCTCGATCGTGCGTCGCCTAGCCGAGCTCAACACCGAGGGCCTATTCGGCAGTCACCGGCGGGCGCTCGCACGCACCTCGCTCTCGCTCGGCAACCTCACCCTGATCACGAGCATCCTGAGAGAGCTCGACCCGGAGCAGGCGCCCGACTTGAGCGGCACGCCACGTTCGCTGCACCTGACCGCCACGAAGCTCGCCCTCGACGTCCGTGGATTCGGGATGAAGCCGGGGTCGAACGATGTGCGTGAGCGTCTCGAGAGGCTCTGGACGGAAGAGTGCGTGCAGCTCCAGACGGTGCGTCTTTCGGACGGCTCGCTCGGCGGCTCCGTCGCCGCCCGCGCACTGCAGGCGATCATTCGGTTGCAGCGCGCGGTCGAGCGAGACCTCGGCAGCTCGTCGCCGGACGCGCTTGGCGAGGGGGCAAGCGAGGACGCCCGCAACGCCCTGAGCGGGCGCGCGCGCGCTGTGCGCTCAGCCGCCTACGAGGTGATCGACACCCTGCTGGCTCATCTGTGGCCGCGCGACGAGATCGCAAGCGTCGTCGATGTGGTGTTTCGCATCGGCGAGCACCACGCGATCGCGGCCGACCTTGAACTCGGTCACGAGAGCGACGCGGCGTATGCCGACAGTGAAGCGCCCGGGGCCGGAGGCCCAGCCGAAGCCGGGGCGCGGCGACGTGCGCGCGTGCGGCGGGTATATCTGCCCGACACGCTCGACGCACGCGCCGATCAGGCACCACAGTACGCGATCGCGCTCGCCGTCTTCACGATGGCCGAGGAACTCAGGCGGGCACTGTTCGCCCGCTGCGCGGACTCCGACGTGTACTTCGCGAGCGGGAACGTGCAGAGGCAGTTCATCCGCACCGCGCTCAGGCTCTCCGAGATCCGGCGGGCGAGGCACGGGAGAGCGGGCCCCTACGTCGAGATCGCCCGCCGCCAGGCCGACGAGGCGATGCTGCACCTGTTCCGCTATCCGCGCGAACGAGCGTCGATGCTGATCGTCGAGGCCGACATCGCGCGCTCGCTCGCCCTCGGCGAGAGGGGACCCGTACGCGAGGAGCTGCTCAAGAACGCGGTGGCGCTACTCGCGGACGCCGAGGAGATCGCCCTCGGGCTCGGGCGCGAGACGCGACTGAGACTTCGCCTCGCCGCGTGCCGCGCCGCCGTGCACATCGCGCTGCTGCGGGCATCGACGATCGGACGGCCGGCGCCCGGTTCCCGGAAGGCGATCGAAGCCGAACGGTGTGCCTCGCTCGCGAACGCGGATATCGTCTACCTGAACGATCACCCCCTGACGCGCTCGCTCGGCTACTGGCCGCGGCGGACGGCTCAGCTGCGCGACGCGCTGGAGAGGGCGCGTCGCAGATTGCCGTCAGGAAGCCGCTGACGGTTGACGCCACCGTCTGAAGACTGCGGCAGGATGGCTGGATGTATCGGACGAGGCGCTCGAGTCGCTGGAGCCCCGGGGGAGGGGGGCTGTCGAACGCCACCTCGGCGTCCGACGCCTGTCCGATCGTGAAGAACGTGTCACGGCGCTGGCGTCGCTGACCGACGAGCACCCGCACGGCCTTGCCCTCTCTCCGGCGGCCGACGCTAGATCGCGTGCGATCGACCATCTTTCTGTATCGAAACGCGCGCGGCCCGGCGCTTGGGGCAAGAGCGCGTGACACGGGGACTGCCGAGGCGCACGAACGTCTCGTACTTGGCGCTCGCCCCAAGACGGCTGCCGTCGTCGGGGGTATCCGGCACCGGCGATTTGCACGAAACCGGTGCGTGCGCACCTTCCATGTGCGTGCGATGCGTGCAGATCCGTATCCGCTCGGCAATACGGACGGTGGCAGCGCCTTTCCGTCGAGCGTCTCGCGCGAGAACTGCCCATCGCGCCCGCCCTTCACCGGGTTGCACTACCCGTCCGAATTTCGACTCAGACGAGGAGCGCCGTCATGAAGGGAGTAGACCCGAGCCCGTGTGTCCGTGTGCGTGACGCCGGCGTCGGCGACATCGAGCCGATGTGCGAGATCCTGAACACGAGTCTCGGCCGACCAGAGGTGAGCTGGCGCGAGACACCGGCGACGCTCGAGGACATCATCGCCTGGTTTCCGGGCGGAGCCAGCCCGAAGATCGAGCTCATCGTCGGCGTGGATGCGGGCGATCGCCCGATCGGCTTCGCCTCGGCCGAGTTCTACCATCCCGCTTCGGGCTTCCGCCGCACGGCATCCCACGGGATCTACTGCGACTACCACCGTCGGGGGGGCGGTACCGGCACCCTGATGCTGGCCGAGCTCCGCGCGCGGCTCCAGCGCAAGGGTTTCCTCACGCAGGTCGCGCGGATCGATGCCTCCAACGAGCCCTCGATCCGCTTTCACCGCGCCCGCGGGTTCCGCACCGTCGGCAAGCTGCCGGGGGTAGGCGTCAAGGGAGACGAGACGCGCGACCTCGTCGAGATGATGCGCGCCATCGCGGACGCTCGCCCGGGGGCGTTCTCGTGACGGTCTCGATCGACGAGCTGATCGCGGGCTGCGCGGCGGTTCTGACCTTCGTGGCGACGCTGCCGCTGCTGCGCACCGTATGGCAGCGGAGCGCCAACCCCGGAACCCATCCGCTCTCGAGACACGCGCTGCTCGCCGCGAGCACGGCCCTCTGGCTCGTCTACGGGATTCGCAACGGCGTGTTCGCGCCGGCGGCGATGTGCGGGCTCTCGTTCGTGCTGCACGTGCTGATCTGCCTACAGGTGAGTTCACAGGGCCGCCGCCAGGGCAAGCACCGGGGCGAGCGACCTTCGGCGGTCAATGTCGCAGAGCGCGAGCGGCCCGGCGCCGGTCGTGCTGATGTCTGTCGATGTCCTTCTGGCGAGAGCGGCTCCTGTTCGTGCGCCGCGCGGCCGGCCGAGACGACGACGGAATCGAGGTCGCGCTTGGATGAACGACGCGCCTTGACGGGTGACGAGGTGGGCTCAAGCGAGACACCGGGCCCGGGCAGGGGCGACGCGTGAAGCTCGGTGCGCTGCTGATGGCGGGAGTCGTTGCGGTCAAGCTGATCGCGAGCTGGGTCGGTTCTCTCGGCGCGCTGGTGGTCGTTGGCGTCGTCGGCGGGCTGGGTATCGTGTTGGGTTGGCGTTGGGGGCGGCGAAGCCGTCTCGCTGAGCGGCGTGTGGCGGGGAAGGATGACTTGTCGCGCGGGTCGCTCGCCGCCGATCACCGGTACTGCCGCGGTGACGTTGATGCGGGGTGTGGCGCGGCGAATGCCTGCCTCCACACCTGTTCACTCTGCGAAACGGATCACCCCGCCGTTGGTGGCTAGCGCGCCGTGATCAGACCGCCCGCCGTGTTGGCGGTCGGCAACTCACTCGCCCCCATCGAGGGCAAGGTCGTCCTGGCGTTCCGGGGTGCGGGGTGAGGGTGGCGCGAGGACGGCTTCGGCGTCGACGCCGGCGGCGAGCAGCTGTGCGCGGAGCCCGGCGGCGTACTCGAGTCGGTCGGCGGCCGTGCGCCGCTCCGCGTCGAGTTCCGGGCAACTGGAGAATCCGGACAATATCGGACGATAAGCCCTCGTCAATTCAAAGGAATCAGCAACTTGCGGCACGTCAGGCTGAGACGCTGCTCGCGGCTGCTCACAACGCGCAAGTGATTGGTTTGGTTTGGTTGTCCAGAGCTTAGCGCCCGTTTTTGTCCGAATTCTCCAGTTGCCCGGACAAGGAGGGCGGGGCGTGAGCGGCGGGGGCGACACCGGGCGTTGCCCGATCGCCGAGGCTCGCACCATCACGATCACCACGATCTGGCGGGTCGAGGAGGCAACTTGTGGGTAAGGCTAAGGTCGCACAGCACCCTCGATCGCCGCCCCCGCCTGACGGCTGCCTAGCACCAGCGGCTGATTGTAGACGATGCCCCGGCGATCGAGCACGTGTTGGTACTGACCCATCCCGTACGCTCGCCGTCGCGGGTCCACGCGCGCGTTCCAGAGCGATCGGGAGACGTCGAGGCTCATCCCGTCGGAGGACGCCGCGGTGCCGCTCCCCCAGTGCTGCGTGATCGGCTCGCGAGCCATCAGCGCAACGACCGTGTCGTTCGCCGTGCGCAGCACCTCGCGCTGTTCGAGCAGCGAGAGCGCGCCGCTGATGTCGCCGGGACGGATTGACGGCATCATCAACGACACCTCCGAGACGCTCCGTGCGGTCCCGTGCACGAGCAACGCGCCGTACACCGCGAGCAGCTCCTCGCGATCGAAGGGTGCCCGCTGCAACAGCTGCCAGCTGAATCGGACAGCCTGATCGATGTCGACGATGATCTCGGAGAACTGCACGGCGTCGACGTGTCCGATCAACCGCTTTCGGGAACGCTCGAACGAGCGGTCGGTGCGCTCGGCCGCCGGTCGCTCGAGCACCACGCCGCGCTCGTTGATCGGCAGCGTTTGCGCCTCGATGGCCAGCCGAACACCCTCGAGCCCGCTCTCGAGAAGCGCCAGACGTTGGCGAAGCCAGGCGGCGCCGTCGATCGGCAGGTTCAGCTCGCGGTAGCGGGTGAGGCGCTCGGATCGCCAGACGGCCTCGTCGATCAGAAGGGCATCGCGCCGCACGTGGCTCAGGCTCTCGGACGCCCAGACGGAGACGTTCTTCAGGGCCCGCTGCAACATGACGAGCGCGGCCGCATCGAAGACGGCGTGCGTGGCGGCGACGTCCGCGTCGGCGAGATGTGCCTGCCAGCGCATCGGCATCGCCGCGAGAACCTCCGCCGGCAGCGGTCGTCGGTACCGCGACCGGCGCTGCCCGACGTACGCCAAGATGACGTCGAGCGGTGAGCCGGGCACGGCCATAAAACGGGGCGTGTTGAGACTCTCGAGCAGGTGGCGGACCCGTTGCCGCTCCGCGATCAACGCCTCGCGGTGATACCACGCGCGGGAGGCGCACATCGCCGCCCGTTCGGGAATCTCGCTCAACACGAACTTGCGCACCTCCCGATCGGACCGGCGCGCATCGGACGCGGCGGCGCGCACGCGTCCGAGCAACGCCTGCATGCCAGCGAGCTCGGTGGCCGCACCCTGCGCGCTGCGATCGCGTGCCTGGCGCCGCAGATCGATGGTCAGCCCGTCGGCGAGCGAGAGTACCGAGTCGTTGATTTCGAGCCAGGCGTGACGCAGGAAGCAGGCGATCTCGAGCGTCCGTGTCGGTGTCTGCAGACGCCTGAACCGCGAGGGCCGGGGCCGCCGACAGCGTTTGGCGAGATCGACAAGGTTGTCCATGCGGATCTCGCTCAGAGGGTAGTGCGGGAATGACAGATCCACCAGAAACGTTCGCTTCTCGAGCGCGGCGTTCAGCGCGCCCGTCGAACGCCGCGAGGGCGGTGTGCCGAGCCACTCGAGGAAGGTGGTCGACGTCCCGACGCGTGTGGCGAGCAGACGGTCCTCCCACTGCCGACGCTGGGCGTAAGGAATCTCCGCAATGATGGGGTTCCCGTACCCGCTCCTGAGCGCCGAGCTACCGGCAACCGTCGCGAGGTCGCGAGGACGCCGATGCGACTGGCGGGGTGTGCCGATGCGCCGGCAGACGGCGGCGGTTGACGGGGTGGTTCGCCAGCTCGTCGACAGCTGTGGTGTTGCGACGACCCTCGGGTGTCGGAACCGTGTGCTCCTTCTCTCCAGCCAAGACGGGGCGTTCCGCCAAAGCGAGCTCGTCGGGATCGATCTCGAGCACGTCGGTGCGCGGCCTGGCGAGCCCGCGATCCGGCTTTCGTGGCAAGGGCCGATCAGACGGGGAAGGGGCCATCGTGTGAATTCTTGCCCCAGCGGGCTCGCCCCTGGCCTGCTGTTCGAAAGGACCGGAGACACGACTGGTAGTTCGTCTTAGCCGAACGACAAATTCTCGTCGAATAGCCGCAGTTGTAGTATCTGACAACTGCCAGTTCGGCGTTTCCTGACTTGTCGTGGCCGTGATCGTCGTGCCGACACGACGGCGGCCCGCCAAGCGACCTTCGAGAGCGGAGAGCAACATGGCCGACGATGTCATTCGCAACGAATACGGCGAGATCGTGTTCATGGGAAGTACCGACTCGAGGCCGAGAGGTCTCGACCTCGACGGCCAGACCGTGCAGCAGGTCGCCAACCAGTTCATCCGCGACAACATGTCGCAGATGAACATGGGCACCGCTCGGCTGGAGAACGATCTGATGACCGGCCGAGACTCGACCTCGTCAGCCCATCCGGTGGTCGCGTTCGAGTCGGAGAAGAACATCGCCGGCACCACGGTCGTCGTCTACCGGCAGAGAGTTCTGGGGCTGGACGTGTTCGAGGCGCAAATGGGCGTGCGGGTCGACGATGCGTCGATGGCGGTGGCATCGATGCAATCCTCGATACACGGTGACGTCGATGTGTCGAACCCTGATCAGATCGCGGAGCGGGATAGGGAGCGGAAGGTGTCACGAGCCGCGCTCAAGAAGCTGCTCGGTTTCGAGCTTCCGAACATGGAGGGTGGCGCGATCCCCCGGCAGGTGGTCTATCGCTACGAGCCGGACCAGCGCGAAGAGTCACACGATCAACACGACGGGGGCTGCATCGGCCCGGACAGGGCGAGCGTGCCGGATCTGCCGGCGTCGACCATCGACGGACTCGCCAAGGGACAGCACTACGTCTGCGATGAAATCCTGTTCACCGCCGGGCGTCGGGAAGGAGAGGAGCCGGTCAACTGGCGCGCGCTCGTGGAGCCGGCGAGTGGAGACGTGCTCTACCTCCGGGCGCTTGTCGCCTGCGCAACCGGTCTGGTCTTCGCGAGAGATCCGCAGACCCAGGGCGCCGTTACGGCCACGGGCGGGTCGAGCGATGCGGTGCTGAACCCGCTGCGCCGTTCCGTGACGCTGGCGGGACTCGCGCCCGCCTCGCCGCAGTCGCTGAGCGGCGAGTTCGTCGAGATCGCCGAAACGTCCGACCCGGTCGTCGCGGCGCCCACCGTCCCGACGCCGGCGAGCGCCTTCGACTACAACGCCCGAACGGACGACTTCTCGGCGGTCAACGCCTACTACCACTGCGACAGGCTGTTCCGAACGATGCAGGAGTACGGGTTCGACGTCTCCTCCTACTTCGACGGAACCGCTTTTCCGGTGCCCGTCGATCATCGGGCGCTTGGCGACACGGTCAACGCGCAGGCGCCCGGCAACACCACGGGCACGGGCCTAGGAGAGCTTCGGTTCGCGCTGCTCCAAGCCGGTCAGCCAGTGGGGATGGCCACGTCCAACCGCGTGGTCTGGCACGAGTTCGGCCACGCGCTGCTGTGGGATCACGTGGGCAGTCCCAACTTCGGGTTCGCTCACTCCGCCGGCGACAGTCTCGCGGCGATCCTCAACGACCCGGGTTCGTTGGAGCCGGACCGGTTCGACACCTTCCCGTGGGTGCAGGAGGCCACTCCTATCGGACGACGTCACGATCGCACCGTCACGTCCGGCTGGGCATGGTTCGGACCCAACTACAACACCCAGTACAGCGGCGAGCAGATCCTCAGCTCGACGATGTTCCGCTTCTACCGATCGATCGGCGGCGACTCGAGCCATCGACCGACGCAGACCCGCGCATCCGAGACGAGCGCCTTCCTGATCTTCAAGGCGATCGGTCTCTTGACCTCGACAACCCCGTTTCCCGAGATCTTCGCCAACAGCCTGCAAACGGCCGACCTGACCACTCCGAACTTTAAGGGAATCGCCGGCGGGGCTCTTCACAAGGTGATCCGGTGGTCCTTCGAGAAGCAGGGTCTCTTCCAGCCGGGTGCGGCGCCGGGGCAGGGCAACGGCGTGCAGACGGAGGGCAACCCGCCCGAGGTCGACGTCTACATCGACGACGGGCGCGACGGCGAGTATCAGTACCTCGCCAACCACTGGTCCTGCCGGGACATCTGGGTGCGTCGCGACCCCGACGGCGGCGCGAACCATCAGCGACCCGTCGTGAACCAGACGAACTACCTGTACGTCCGGGTCAAGAACCGCGGCACGCAGACGGCCGACAACGTCCGGGTGGACGCCTACCACGCGATTCCCGGAAGCGGACTGGCGTTCCCGGACGACTGGTCTCCCATGGCGACGAGCACGCTGCCGGCCCCGGGACCGATCGGCTCCGGTGGCAGCGCGATCGTCGGACCCTTCGCGTTCGTGCCGACGGAGGTGGGCCACGAATGCCTGATGGCGATCGCCAGCGGCGACGGTGATCCGGCGAACGACACGACAATCAATGGAACGATCGCCGAGCATCGCTTCGTGCCGTTCGACAACAACGTCGCCCAGCGCAACGTCAACCCGGTGCTGCCGGATCTGAAGTGGCTGGCGCGTTATTTCCGCGAGCACCTTCTGATCGTGCGCAACCCGTTCCGCGAGGTGAAGGTGGCGGTCATTCAGGTGGAGCTTCCACGGTTCATGCGTCGGCTCGGATGGGAGATCCGGGTGATCTCCGAGGGCGGCACGAAGTTCGAGATCGGCCCGCTCGAGCGACGCAAGATTCTTCTGCAGATCGAGCCGGGCGACGAGTTGAAGCCCGAGCTTGTCAAACGCGCCATGCAGCAGGGCGATGCCGAGATCGTCACGCGCACTTTCCTCGATGGCGAGCTGAGCGGTGGGATGAGCTACCCGCTCTCCCTCGATGCCGGCGACGACGACGACGAGCCGCAAAGGCCGACGGTGGACAAGGACGACCCGATCGTCGTGCGCCGTCCCACGATCGAGGAGATCCTGCGCATCTTGCGCGAGCGCCAGCCTCGACGGATCATCTTCGAGATGGACGGCGGCGACGACGTCGCCTGATCGTCACGACGAGGGAGGCCTGATCATGGCGAAGAAGGTCGCCCGTGCCGTCATCCTGCTGGATCAGGCCGGCGGCGCCCTGCGCGAGGACGACGGCGAGGTGCGGGGTCTCGACCTGCATCCCGCCGTGGCGTCGGTCATCGAACGGTGCCGCATGGAGATTCTGATCGGCGTGCCCGGGTGGGCGGACGCGGGACTTGCCGCTCAGGTCGACTTCGACCGCCTCGTCGAGGGTTCGCGGGTCGTGCCCCTGCCCGGTCTGGAGTACCTGAGCGCCGACAGCCTGACGGGCCTGTCGGCGCTGGCGGCTGACGAGCCGAGCACGGCATTGGTCACCGCTGACAGGCGGATGCGCGGCGAGGCTCGGGTCGCCGGGTTGCAGCCGGCGCCCCACGCCGCACTGCTGCCACTCATGGCCGAGGGCCATGAGATCCACGCGGCCCGGATCAGCGGTCCGCGCGACGCTTTGCAGCGGCTGGTGGCCCCGGGGGGCGTCGTACCCATGCAGTTTCAGCCCGCCCCGGAGCATTTGTCGTCCTGGGCCCTGATCGCGCTCTGCACCGATACGGCCCTGACCAGGGCCGTGCTCGCTCGGCTGACCGTGGTTCGGCTCGACTACGATGCACAGTTGGACGACCTGGTCTGGGCGCGCATTGACGAGGCCTCGAAGGAGGCGCAGGAAGCGCTGTCCGGCCGGTCGATCCTTTACGCCGAGCCGGGACAGATGCTGCTGTCGCTCGCGCCGCACGAGAATGCTCAGGCGTTTCACCTTCACGGCGGGCACGGCCATGCGGAACTCTTGACACCCGATCCGGAGCTGATGAGGACACCCGTGCGTGCTGAGGAGCGTTTCGCCACTGACGCCCTCTCGATGATGATCGACGATCCGGAATGTCTCCTGGAGCCCGTGCCGAGAGGGCCGCGTGACGCTCCCATGCGGCGATGGGTGCTGCCGCGCCGCGCCGAGGTGACGGCCTGCTACGAGGCCGACCTCGCGCGCTACACCGGCGTCACCCCGCTCGACGCGCGCGGAACCATCGCGTCGCGCCACACGGCGCACCCGGACAACAAGCGGGCGGAGGCGGCCCTGCTGGCCGATCTCGACGGGATGGGCTACTGCGCCTACCGGCACGACTTCACCCACGCCGGGCAGACTCATTCCAACATCATCGCCGATCTCCCGGGCTCCGGGCGGTTGCAAATCCGAGCGGACGTCGTGGCGCGTTACCAAGAGATCTTGCGGCGGCAGGTGACCGAGCGGTCGCGCCTGGCGATCGCGGACGGTCTCGAACCGATCCTCGGCGCGGCGCTGTCGAGCGAGATCGCTAACCTGCCCGATCCGATCCTGCGTCGACGGGTCGAGGAGATCCTGATGCTGCGCCCGTGGTACCCCTGGTGGCGAAAGCGCTGCCGCGTGCCCGGCATCGACGCCGAGCTCGTGATCGTCGGCGCACATCTCGACAGCACCGCCGGGTTCGATCCGGACTACTCCGCACCGCACGACCCGGCCCCCGGTACCGATGACAACGGCTCCGGAACAGCCGCGGTGCTCTCGCTCGCCCGGTATTTCACGACGTGGCGCGGGAAACTCACTCACACCATCCGCTTCTGCTTTTTCAACGCCGAGGAATCGGGGCTCGTCGGCTCGAAGGCCTACGCCTCCAGCCTGAAGGCATCGGACGCGCCGGTCCGGGCAGTCTACTGCGCTGACATGATCGGATTCGATTCGGACAGCAGTCGCGTCTTCGAGCTGCACGCCGGCTACCCGGACCCTGCCGTGCGGGACCTGAGCGTACCGCTGGCTGACGAGGTGGCCGCCGCCGCCGCCGCGTACGGCACGCTCGCGCCCGCGCAGATCTACCGAGGGACAGGTCATGGTGGTGCGCCCGATCGTGACGTGTACGACGGAGCGATCAACCGCTCGGATCACGCGGCGTTTCACCAGCAGGGTTGGGGCGCCGTCCTCGGCAGCGAGGACTTCTTCGCCAACCTCGGCACGGAACCCGACGCCGACCCGAACCCGAACTATCACCGCCGATCGGACACGGCCGTGAACATTGCCTACGCCCGCGACATCACTTGTGCCTTCGCCAAGGCGATCAAGGACAAGGCTCTGTAGCGTATGCGGTCATTTGAGGCCGTCTTGACGTAGCTCGGCAACGCAAGGTCCGGTCGCGCGAGGTGGCCATGCCTAGAACACGCGTACGAGCAGCCCGCCAGCGCGGCTACTGCCAGCGTCGGTGCCGGTCGGTTCGGTGAGTCGGGGCCTTCTTCGCTGTTCCCGGGTGCTACCCGGGTCGGGCGAGATCCGATCTCAACGGGTCGTCCCCGAAGCGCCTCTTCCACACCCTCGGGGTCAGCTCGATCACCTCCTTCGCCGGGTGCGTCCCCACCCTCTGCAGGACGTCGACGAGGTAGGTGTACGGGTCGACCTTGTACAGGCGGCATGTCGAGATCAAGGACTGGATCACCCCGACGTGCTCGGCCCCGAGCTCCGTCCAGCAGTACGTCCACGCACGCCGCCCCATCGCGATCGGGCGGATGCCGCGCTCGAGGTGGTTGGTGTCGATCAGCACCGCCGCGTCGGCAAGGAACACCTTCAGCTCCCCGGAGCGGTTCTCAAGATACTGCAGCGCCTTGGAGAACGGGCTCGAGGGCAATAGGGCGGGGTCGGCGCGGTGCTCGGCGGCTAAGGCGAAGATCGCCTCGACGATCGGCACGCTGTCCGATCGACGCCGCGCGAGCGCGTCCCCGGTCTCGAGCCCGCCTTCGCGGATCTCGCGCTCGACGCCGTAGAGGGCGCCGATCAGATCGAGCATCCGATCGCAGAGCACCGGCTCGTCGTCCCTTGCCTCGACGAACTTCCTCCGCGCGTGCACAATCGCCTCGTTCGCCCGGCAAAAGGCGGCGTACGCGCCGTAGCCATCGGTCAGCAACGTCCCCTCGAACGACTCGGCGAGGAGGCGCTCGATCTCGCGCCGTGCACGGCTGGCCGCGTAGGTGAAGCAGATCTCGCGCTCCTCGCCGAAGATCGGCCAGAAGTAGCCTTGGTGCATCCGCCCCGGACGTCCGCCCAAGCTCGACGACGAGCAGGTGCAGATCGTGAGTCTTGCGCTGCAGCTGATCCGTCCGCCGCTGTGGGGCTTCGCCTCCGAGCTCTGGACGCGGGCGATGGTGGTGGAGGTGATCGAACGGATGTACGGGGTCTCGATCAGTGAGCACTCGGCCGGGCGGATCGCTGGGGCGGTGTCCACGACTCTGAGGGAAGACGAATCGACTACGTGACAGTGCCGGATCTCGAGCCGGACACCTTCGCATGCACGTAGCGGGAGGGGGTACATTTCGCCAAACCTTGGCGAGTTTAGCGAAACGTAGTCCCCGCCCCACGATCTCCGGAATGAATCAGCTGTACGCCGGATCGAGCGGTGCGACCGGTGAGGAGATATCAACTAGCGCTCCACTTGCATCGTGCAACAGCAACCGGCGCTGACCATAGGGCAGATCGGTTGGTGGTTCCACGACGTCGAGACCCATTTGCTCGGCCATCCGGAAGTAGCGCTCGACATCGTCGACGACGAACGTCACCACCACTCCGCGCGCACTGTGGCGGAACGCCTCGGGTATGAACTCACTGGTCCTCGCCATCGCCGCCACCCGCCCACCCTCCTGGCCCCTCATGCTGATGAACCAGTCCGCCTCGTACTCGATCTCGAATCCCAAGAGATCGACGAACAGGTTCCGGGTCGATCCGAGATCGTCCGTCAACAGGCTTGTCATCATGATCGGATCGGTCCCGGCGTTGAAGGAGGAGCCGATTGTGGCACGGTCGCCCGAATGGGAAGGGTCTCAGCGCCCCATGGTCCTGTCTCGATTCACCAGAACGAACGTTCTGCAGAGCGTGAACCCTCGGACCGACCGGTAAGACATGCCGCAGCAGAACGGAGCGGGTTCGGGAAGAACCTCGTCGAGCAGTTCTCCGTCAGGCTTAGCGTCTTGACAGCACATTAGCGCGCCGCCACCCACTCGGCCACGCTCGTCATGACGTCCTCACGAATTGTCTCCTCGATCGTCCTGTACTCCGCCACCGCGCCGGTCATCGCACTCTGGAAGAGGTGGTTGGCGCCGTCGACAACGCGAACCTCGACGCCGGGCAGAGCTCGGGCGGCCTCGGCGTTCGGTTCGGCGGCGACTTGTAGGTCGAGCGCGCCGAACAGGGCCAGCGTCGGCACGTTCGCCGCGCGGTGGAGCGCGGCGGGGTCGAGCCGCAACACTGTTTGGAACCACGGACCGCAGAAGGTCTTGGCCTCCTGACGCTGGGATTCGGATAGCTCTTCCGCCGCCTTATCGACCGCCCGGCAGACCATCTCCTCATTGCCGTCCACCAGGGCCGCATCAAGAAGGCGGTTCTGCACCTGCAGGCTGTTCGCCACGATCGCGTCGTCCGTGCCGGAGAGGCGCAGGGAGTCCTCGACCTGTCGCGCGATGATGTTGCGCATCGTCACGAAGGGACCGGCGAGCGCGACGACGAAGTCCGCCTTGGCGTCGTTCTCGACGATGGAAAGCGGCGCGACGAGGCCGCCTTCCGAGTGACCGACAAAGCCGACACGCCCGGTCTCCGCACGCGATGCGAGGAAGGCGAGCGCCGCTGCGGCGTCGGCAGCGAAATCGCGGCTCGTCGCTCCGTTGAACGTCCCTGTACTCTCGCCGATGCCTCGGTCGTCGTAGCGGAGCACGGCGATGCCTGCGCGGGCGAGCCGATCGCTCAGTACGCGGAAAGGACGGTGCCCGGCGACCGTCTCGTCGCGATCGTGCGGGCCCGAACCCGACACCAGCACGACGCCGGGGAACAACCCTTCGCCGGCGGGCAGGGTCAGCGTGCCGCTCAGGGCAACGGACGTAGCCGGCACGTCGACGCGCACCGCCTCCTCTGCGTAAGGTACCGGCGGTACGGGATCCTGCGCTCGCGCACGCGGCGCGAGATCCGCCGCGCTCGCGCGGACGAGTTCGAGCGCGAACGACCTGCCGCCCTGTCTGAACTTCCCCTCAATGGTGTCGGTATCCGCCGACAGGCGCCCGGTGTAGGTTGCACCGATGCTTGGCCAACTGGCCGTCAGCACGCCCTTCCGCACCGCATCCGATGGCGCCTCGTTCGCCGCCAGTCCGAACGTCCCCTGTTCGGGGCTGTCCAGCGTCACCGGTCGCACCGCGCCAGCGTCCACATGCAGGACTAGCGGTAGTCCGATGTCCCCCACCTCCAGTGCACCGGTCCAGTTGCCGTCGTAGTCCTCGAGAGTTCCACCGGCCGATCCTTCCGCCGGACTTTTCGAGCTGCCGCCGCACGAGACGAGAGTCAGCAGTGCTGCGATCAGGTATCTCATCTTCTCGCTCTTGCCGTTCCGATCGACGAAAGTACCGGATTCCGATTCGCATCGGAGACTGTGCGGAACTCAGGATTTGTGCACACCCGCGCAGCCGAAGCCGGGATCAGGAACTTGCGGTCGAAAAGCCGTCGATCTGCATCTCAGTCATGCCTTCTAGGATTTCCGCACACCCCGACGGCACGTGATCGGGTCGGGAAGGCGTGCCGACGTCGACGTTCAACGCGGCTCGTGTCGGATCATCGTCGCCAACCCGAGGTTGGCCCAGCCGCCGCGTAGCTCGGCGCGCTTGGACGACACGGGCGCCCGGCTCTAGGCGGCGTCGCGCTTCTTGAGGGGTCGCAATGCGGAGCCGGAGGCGACGAGGTGTCGGTCTCGGCCGATCCGGATGTCGGACGACAACACCTGATGGCCGAGCCAGGGCGGGGCTGACGAAGACGGTCGAGAGGGTCCGGCAGGACGAGTGCGGTGGACCCGAGTCGAGTGGATCGTGCGTCGGCGAGCGCCGGAGGGACGGGGGCGGGTTGCGGGTGGGGAAGACGGGGTGGCATCTGCCGCTCAGGATGCCGGTTCCGGCTCGTTCGGTCCGTCGCCGCCGACGAGGGCGAGCTCGTCGCTGAGCTACAGATGCTGCGACAGATGGACGCTCGACAGTACGGACGTCGACTGGAAGCGTGTCGCGCGGGTACGTCGCTACGGTGATCTCAGATGGTCGTGCGCACGAGTGCTGGACGGTCTATCAAGAGTGCATGGAGTAGGCCCCGTTCCGTAGAATCGGTACGGTCTCGCTACAGTTCAGCATGCTGGCGAAGGCGACATCTTGTGCGAAACCGCGGCCGATCAGCTCCTGACCGGACATTGATCGAGCCAGAATCTCACCGAGTCGATCGCGCGCAGCACCGAACACCGCCTCGGCCGCGAGTGCCTCGCTGGTCTTGTTCCCGGCAAGCTGTGCTGACAGGGCGCCTGCACCGATATGATCCTCGAGCGCGACGCGAAGCGAACCGTCCGGCCAACGCTCTCCCGCCGCGACGATCGTCACTCCGATAGGCTTGTTGTTCCTGTCGAGATGGTTGGCAACGGCGCCGACGTTCCGCAGGCAAGCGGTGATCGTGCAGCCGGCAGCGGAAGCGGTGGACAACGTGGAGCCGTTTGGAGAGGGCAGTACCAGTCGATCTCCCGCACCCAGCTTGAGGAGGGTCGGCGGAGACAAGCTCGGCACCCCGCGCGTGTCGTCTTGACGCTGGGCCGCAACGCGTGCACCTACCGATGAGGCGTAGTCGCGTACTCGTGAATCATTCCATCGGAACGGAAAGACATGGGCTCCTCGACTGCAGGCCGCATCGACCGAGGTCGAGAACGACAGCACGTCCACGATAACCACGGCGGCGGATTCTTCCGCGGCGAGCAAGCCGTTCATTCCCCAGACAACGTCTACGACAGGCATTGTTGCGGTGCTCCGAGGGCAGAAATCTCAGAACCTCGGTTGCAGGAAATGTCGAGGGTGTCCGATAGGGCAGTCCGACAGCTTACCGAACGGCATGTAACCGAGTGAACGGCACGGGCCAGGGAGGCACGCCGACGTCGCCGTTCAACGCGGGTTGTATCGGATCATCATCGCCGACTTGAGGTCGGCCCAGCCGCCGCGGAGCTTGGGGCGCTCGGAGGACACGAGCGCCCGGCCCGAGACGGCGTCGCGCCTCTCGAGGGACCGCGATGCGGAGCCGGGGCCAAGGGCGACGAGGTGTCGGTCTCGGCCGATCCGGATGCCGGGCGGCAACACCTGGTGACCGCGCCAGGGCGGGGCTGACGGAGACGGTCGAGAGGGTCGGCAGGACGAGCGCGGTGGACCCGGGTCGCGTGATCGTGCGTCGGCGGGGCGGGGGCGGGTTGCGGGGACGGGGTGCCGTCTGCAGATCAGGATGCCGGTTCCGGCTCGTCCGGTCCATCGCCGAGGGCGAGCTCGTCCTGCCGTTCGCCGGCGTGCGGGGGAGGCGCCGGTTCGATGTCCCCGGGCGAGACGCCCGCGGCGAGCAGCTGTCCGTGCAGCCGGCCGACGTGGGCGTGCAGGTCGGCGACCGTACGATGGAGGGCATCGAGCTCGCCGTCGAGGAGCGGCAGCCGGGTGGAGAGGGCCTCGAGCGCGCCGTCGAGCCGGTCGGCGCGCGTGCGGGCGTCGTCGCGCTCGGCGTCGAGGCGGTGGAGGCGGGCGCGGGCGTCGGCGTGCGCCTGCTCGAGGGCGGTGTGCCGCCCCTGGAGCGCGCGGGCCTTGTCGGTGGCGTCGCGCGCGGCGTCCTCGGCGAGCTTGTGCCGGGTGGCGAGCGCGTCGAGCGCCTGCGCGTGGGCGCTCCGCGCGGTGTCCATGGCCTCCTGAACGGCGTCGCGCTCGGCGCTCCGGTGGGCCGCGTCGGCTTCGGCGCCTGCGAGCGCCGTCTCCAGCGTCTCGACCCGCTGATCGCGCGCCCGGGCGGCCGCTTCGAGTGCGGCGACGGCCGCGAGGAGATCCCGTTCGCGCTCGCGCGTCGCCTCGAGCGCCCGGGCGTCCGCGTCTCGTCCGGCCCGGAGGTCCGCGACGGTGTCCTCGAGCGCTGCGACGCGCCCGAGCGCGCGCTCGCGCTCGAGATCGCTCTCGGCGGCGGCGGTCTCGGCGCGGGCAAGTCTTGCCTCGGCCGCCTCGACCCGGACCCGGGCGTCGCGCGCCCCGTCGGCGACGGCGGCCTCCGCGGCGTCCGCGGCCTCCTCGGCGAGCACCCCGAGGGCGGCGTTGACGGCTTTCGCGAGCGCCGCCTCGGAGGAGCGGGGCGCGGGGGCGTCCCCGGCGAGCAGGCGCTCGGCGCGGTGAGCGCGAAGGATGGGCCCGAGGGTGCCGAGGCTGCCGGTGTCGCCGAGGGCGGTGCGGAGCTCGCGCAGGGAGGGGTGGCGGCCGGCGCGGGCGAGGAAGGTGTCGATCGCGTCGATGACGGCGGCGCGCTCGACGCCCGGACGGCCGGGGCGGCGGGCGGGCAGGGCGTCGCCGGCGTCGGGGGCGGCGTCGGGGTCGGTGGGCGGGTCGGTCGCGATCACGGCGGCGGCTCCGGGGACGGAAGGGGAGTGTAGCGCGTTTTCGTCGACCAAATGATTCGTATCAGGTTACGTATCTTTTTCAATACGCTATGTGATCACGAGCAGTGTCCGGGAAGTGGGCTTTGCGGACACTGGTCGCGCCGGCCGGAAACCGCTACCGTTCGCCGCCGGACCCGGCCTTTCGTAGCGGGTCGGCGAATCGCCCGAGGGGAGGGGACTCGATGTCGATGACCGCGGACGAGGGCGGGGACGAGGCCTTGGTGACCGACGCCGAAATGGTGACCGCCCAGGCGACCGTCGATCACGAGGCCCTCGCCGCCGAGCTCGCCCTCGCCCGGGCACGCCGGGCGCTGCAGGTCGCCGATAGCCATGCGCCGGCGACCCGGCGGGCGTACGAGGCGGACTGGCGGGCGTTCATCGCCTGGTGCGAGCGCCTGGGTCAGATCGACCCCTCACTCGTCGCCCTTCCGGCATCCGACGACACGCTCTCGACCTATATCGGCGCGCTCGATCACCGCTCGCCGTCCTCGGTCCGGCGGGCGGTCGCCGCGATCCGTCTCGCCCACGAGCGCGCGGGCTTCCCCGCGTTGTTGGAAGAGCGCCCGGCGACCGTCGCCGCCCTCCGCGGCCACGCCCGGCGCCGCGCCGGAACCCCCGTCAAGAAACGCACTGCGGCGACCGACGAACGCATCCGAGCGATGGCCGACACGCGCGACACGACGACGTCGATCGGCCTTCGCGACCGGGCGCTGCTCCTTGTCGGCGTCGACGCGGGGCTCCGCCGCTCCGAGCTCGTCGCCATCGACATCGAGCACCTCGAGCGCGAACCGGGCGGGATCGTCATCCGGTTGCCGCGATCGAAGACCGATCAGACGGGGGAGGGGGCGCACGTCGCGCTCCTCGCCCGCCCGGGCTCCCCCTGGTGCCCGGTCGAGGCGCTCGAGCGCTGGCTCGTCGCGAGCGGTCGGCGGAAGACGGGCCCCGTGTTCGTTGCGCTCCGCCGCTCGCGCCACTGCGACGCGCCGGGTGAGCAGCGGTTGTCCGACCGGGCCGTCGCCCGGGTGGTCAAGGCAGCGGCGGAGGCGGCGGAGCTCCCCGGCGATTGGGCCGGGCACAGTCTGCGGCGCGGGATGATCACCACGGCGCTCGATGCGGGTGTGCCGCCGCAGGTCGTTCAGGGCCACGCCCGGCACCGCACCGTCGCGTCCACACTCGACTACGGGGAGGTGGGGCAGGCCATTGCTCGCCATCCCGGCGTCGGGCTCGGGGTCGGTGAGGCCGATGGGGTCGAGGAGCTGGCGGAGGCGGCGGCCGGTACGAGGGACGGTGAAGGGTAGCGAGAATGTTCGGACGTGAGAATCTCAGGCCTTGGGGTACGATTTGGGCCGAATTCCACAGTCGTCCCCTCGTCGCCGGCGACCGGCTCCGCCTCGAGATCGGCGGCATCGGCACGTTGGAGAACACGATTCGGCGCCGTGTCTGAACGCGTCGATCAGCGGCCGTCGCCCCGACGCGCGACACCTTGCGAGCCTTGTACAGAGCGATGACGATCTCCGTGATAACGGTAGGGATGAAGGCGTCGACGGACATCGTCGTCGGCACTCGCGACACCGCCCACCACGTCGGCAGCGGGCGGATCAAGGTGCTGGCGACGCCGGTGCTGGTGATGCTGCTCGAGGAGGCGGCGCTGAAGGCGGTGGAGGACTTCCTGCCACCGGGGGTGCAGACCGTCGGTGTCCGGCTGGACGTCAGTCACGTCGCGGCGACACCGGTAGGTATGCGCGTCGTGGCGCACGCCGAGGTCACCGAGGTGAGCGGCCGCAAGGCGACGTTCCGGGTGTGGGCCGAGGATGAGGTGGAGCTCATCGGCGAGGGCGTTCACGAGCGGATCGAAGTGCAGCTGGCGCGCTTCGACGAGCGCGTGCGGCAAAAGGCGCTCGGCGCGCTGGAGAAGAGTGCGGACTGAACCGCGTCGCTCGCGACGTGCGCCCCCGCTCGTCGACGACGGCGCCGAACGCCGAACGAACGGTCGAGCGGCGGACCGGTAGTTTCCGGTTCCGGCCACTCGTCGATTCGCGGGCGCTGCTACGCTCGGGACGCGCCGCCCGATCGCGACGACCTGCGCTCCCTCTCCTCCCGCCACCCAACCCGGCTGACCTCTCTCATGCTCAAGAGCCGAAAGCGTGCCCCGGCAAGCTGCCGCTTCGCCGGCCCACCGGCCCTTTCCGTGTACGCGCTGTTGCTGATCGGTCTGTCGCTCGGTACCGGCGCGTCGGCCGACGAGTCCACCGACGTGGTCGTAACTCCGCTCGGCAGCCACGACGGCGAGTTCTGCGCTCGCGACCGCGCGGTGCTGCTGCAGGACCCCGACGGCACGCGCATCCTCTACGATGCCGGGCGCACGGTGGCCGGCCCCGACGACCCGCGGCTCGGTGACGTCGACGTCGTGCTCGTGTCGCACCTGCACGGCGACCACGTCGGCGACGTCCGGATCGCGGCGGTCAACGAGGGCACCTGCGGCGCGCCTGTTTTCGGCAACCCGCTCGTCAACACGAACAGCGCCGAGATCGCCGCCGGCAAGGGCGCGACGATCGTGACCGGCAGCGAGATGCCGCCGTTCCTGGCGAACAAGCTCGAGGCGGCCGGCGGCGACCCCGAGCTGTCGCGACTGGTGCGCTTCGGCGGCTCGCTGGACATTGGCGGCGTGGCGATCACGACGGTGCCGGCGACCCACTCGAACGGCATCGAGGGCAGCCTTCTCGGCGGCGAGCTGGGCGAGATGCTCCAGGCGGCCGGCATCACCGCCTACGCAGGACCTCCGACCGGCTACGTCCTGACGTTCTCCAACGGCCTCGTCGTCTACCTGTCCGGGGACACCGGCATCACCGCCGATCAGCGCACGACCGTCGCCGACTACTACGGCGCGTCGATGGTCGTCATGAACATCGGTGGCGGGTTCACCACCGGACCGCAGGAAGCGGCCTACGTGGTCAACGAGCTCGTCGCACCGGCATCGGTCATCGCCTCCCACGCCAACGAGGAGGCCACGAAGGACGGCGAGCTGATCGCCGGGACGCGGACCGAGGCGTTCATCGAGGCGGCGACGATGGACGTGCACCTGCCGCTGAGCGGCGTCCCGATGCACTTCGGCGCGGACGGCATCTGCACCGAGGGCTGCTAGAGCATTCTGATCATCAGTTGATCCGATAGCCGGAGTTGGCGAGGTAGTTGGCGCACTCCGGTGGCTCGAAGCGATCGAGCAATGCACCGATCTCCTCCCACAACGCCTCGCTCGTTCGCTGCCGGGCCAGGTGCAGCAGATGCTTGAGCGTGGCGAACGCCTGCTCGATCGGATTCAGGTCCGGCGAGTACGGTGGCAGATACAGTACCTCCCCGCCGGCCGCCTCGATCAGCTCGCGCACTCGTGCACCCTTGTGGGCGCTGAGGTTGTCCATCACCACCAACCGCTCGCTCGGGCAATTCCGGGCAACTGGAGAATCCGGACAATATCGGACGATACGCCCTCGTGAATTCAAGAGAATCAGCAACTTGCGGCACGTCTGACTGAGACGCTGCTCGCGGCTGCTCACAACGTGCAAGTGATTGATTTGGTTTGGTCGTCCAGAGCTTCGCGCTCTTTTTTGTCCGAATTCTCCAGTTGCCCGTATCAGGACGTTCCTGAAGAGGAGATGCGGCGAGTGCTTCACGAGGCGGGCGAATCTTACGAGCGCTGAGGAACGAGGCTTGTGGTGCGGGCGCCCTAGGGCGCCCGTCGCGTCAGCGGTCCCCGAACAGCCGGCCGCGTTCGGCCACGAAGGCGCGGAGGAGCGAACCGAGCGACAGGGCGACGAACCCCGCGAGCGGCGGCGGCAGCGTTGCGTCGCAGGCGCGGCCGGGCACCCCGTCGATGATCCCGCCACCGAGCGTTCGCATCTGATCGCGGAGTTGCCTGTTACCAATCGGCTCAATGCCGAGGCCGTTTGGCGAGACTACGCCGAAGCGATCGTCTGCGCCGATCGCGAGACGATGGCGGCGACCTCGGACGAGTACGCACCCGAGCATCTGACGGTGCAGGCGGCCGACCTGGACTGGTGGCTCGACCGCCTGCAGTGCTACGGCTCCTTGGAGGGCATGCGCGAGCGGCCGACATCCGGCCGAGGAGGTACCTCCCGCAGCAGAACTTCGATCTCGACGGAGCCGATCGATCGGCTGCGGGGCGAACCCGCCGGGTCAGCCGGCGTACTGCCACTGATCGGGAACCCACCGATACGCATCGCCGGCGGCTTCCACATGCCCGTAGGCCGGGTACGGCAGGTGCGTGCCGGCAACCAGCAGCCGATCCGTTGCGACCATGTCGAGCACGCGGCGCCGCGTCTCGGCGGCCATGTCGCTGTCGGTGTCGTAGACGATGCCGACCGAAGGCCGCTCGAACTGCACCGGTGCGATGGCGGTCATGTCGCCCCAGACGAGCAGTTGCGCGTCGCCTGAACTCAGCCGGTAACCCGTGTGACCGAGTGTGTGCCCCGGCATCGGGTGCGTACTGACGCCGGACATCAGGTCGGTCTCGCCGTCGAAACGATTGACACGCTCGCCATAGGCGGCGATCGCGGACGCGGCAAGATCGAAGAAGCCCTTCGCGCTGTCGGGTGCGGCCGTCCGGTTCGACTCGCTGGTCCAGAACTCGACCTCGGTCCGGTTGACGTGCAGGGCAGCGTTCGGGAACGCCGCCTGGCTGTCCACCATCGCGCCCGCGACATGGTCGGGGTGCAGGTGCGTGATCAGCAGATCGGTGATGCTCGTCATGTCGACGCC